>Ga0180434_10004668_pt1 | contig 16549 bp, 12 predicted proteins | sample SS_ome_7_FD_132453 | JGI IMG/M metagenome (GOLD analysis project Ga0180434, IMG submission 132453) | Hypersaline lake sediment archaeal communities from the Salton Sea, California, USA - SS_1_D_2 metaG | ecosystem: Environmental > Aquatic > Non-marine Saline and Alkaline > Hypersaline >...
ATGATGAAACTGCCATATCTGTCTCCTAATATACTTTATTTATCACGGTTTATGAACACAGAAAACAGGGCGAACCCTGTTTTCTGATCCGTCACTCACGATCAAGTTTAAACACCCTGGGCACTGGAAATCTGTCCAGATGCCAATTCACCGGTGTTCTTGATGCGCACCGGAATGTAGATGAACTCCACGGCCTTGACTGGTTCGATAGCAATGTCTACATACAGTTCATTGCGGTCGATCCTGGTTGGCGTGTTGTTGGTAAGATCACAAACGATCAAGTAATCGTAGATACCACGCTTGGCCACGAGATCCTGCATGAGGCCATCGATAGCATTGGTGATTTCATTACGAGTGATCTGATCGTTGGGCTCGAACACAAAGTCTTTGCCAATCTCGTTCAGTCGTTGGCGTATGTAAGCAACCAATCGTGCCACATTGATCCGATCCAATGCGCTGGCAATAGAGCTTTCTGTCTTGTTACCGTAGTTGGTAATACCCACTCCAGGCAAGAACGTGATGGGGTTGATCTTGTTTTCATACAAGGTATCACGCAGTCCCTGGCCAGTAGCGATGGTAGTGAACTCGCCAGTCTGTGCATTGACATAACCCAATCGGCTGGCATTGTCAATCACACCACGCCGTGCACCTGCTGGTGCCAACCAGGGGAATGACACTTCGTCGCTGCGCACGATAGTACGCAGCATCATGTGGCTGGCTGGTTGTACCACTGTGGCTCCTGACAGGTCTGTGGTTTGGCAGGCTGGGTAGAACACAGCAAGGTAAGGATCGGATATGGTAAGACCGTCGCCGGTGCTGTATCCAAGGCCACCGTTGTCGTTGCTCCAAGAAATCAGTTCTGTGCCTGTTGGTGGCAAACGCAAGGGTGTGTCACCCACGATAAATCCAGTGTTGGATCGCTCGTTATTGAGGCGCACCATGTTGGTGATCAGTTCTGGATACCCGGGTGTGGCCACAAGATTGAACTCCAACTGCTCTTCTCGCAGGGTATCGGACGTGTCGATGGCGGACTTCATGGCCTGTACTACCAACTGGCGCTGTGCCAAGCGACCCATGTAAGGTGATCCATCAGCACGGTTGCCAACTGCTGTGACCCAGGCATTGGTCTGCAGGGTATCCCAGTATGTGGGATTGGTAGGTGCATTTCCGGTGCTGGACGCGATACAAACATACACAACACCTTCGTACAGGACTTTGTCGCCTACAGCATAACTGGTGGTAGCACCGTAGCTCGAGAAGGCAAAGTCAGACGCATTGAAGTAGTTCACATCAAATCGCTTGACATTGTATCCAGAACGGCGTGTGTTAAACAACAGCATGCCTGTAGGATAAACATTGGGATTAGGTGCATCAACGTCAAGATAGTCGCTGGTCAACAAAGACTCAATCGAGGGAATATCGTCTGTGATGGGATCTGTGGTGCCATTGGCTGCCCAACGCGCATCAGCAAACAACACACCGTCGCTGGTGACCTGATCGGTGTTGTCGATAGTAACCCACTGATCTACTCCGTTTACATTCTCCCAACGCTTGATCACAGGATAGATTTCAAGATTGCTAGTATCTAACCAAAGGTCACCGTAGACAAGATCAGTTTCGTCAGTCTGTTGTGTAGGCGCGGTAGCCGAAATGATAGGACCCGTGGGATTGGTCTGGGTGAGATCGTATCCGCGCACGTCAAGCGCCACGTTGCGGTATCCTTGCCATCCAGATCCGCTCTGGATCATGATGTCTACTTGATCAGTGGCGCTGTAGTACCAGTTGGTACCGTCAGCAGGATCTTGATCGGGTGCATCTGCACTGGCAGTATATGTAAGTGGTTCCCAGTTGCTGAATATCAATGCACCAGTTTGTGCACCAACTCCGGCACGGATGCCTTGTATGGCTGTGCTAAATCCAGCATCGGCCAAAGGCGTTCCTGTATCATCGGCAGCCACGATCACACCACCTGCAGAGTGTATCAGCGCGATAGCACCAGTGTTGGTGACCAAAGCACTAACATTGTCAACACCAGCTGCACTCACAGCTTCCACAAAGTCAGCCGCTGTGGTACCACCAAGGGTGACCGTGACTGCTGAAGTCAATGCGCTGCTGCCTGTCTGGCTGGCCTGCAGAGTGAAAGTTTCACCGTTTACAAAAGTAGGATCGGTGTTGGTAGCAGTGATCACTGTGGCACCGCTCTGCCATCTTTCCATGAGCTTGAACGTGGCCAGATTGTTGTAGGTACCGTCGCCGTTGCTTTCTTGGCTGGTATTGTACTGATAATAGATGTAGCCTGCAGGGATGTTGATGCCGCCGCCGCTGGGATCAATCTGGTTGTTGTACTCAGCGTCTGTGGCTGCAACGCCGCCGGTTTGGGTCAAGAACGCTCCCAATGTGGAATCATATTTCTTGACTGAGGGGTTGAATCCACCGTTCACTGCACTGAGCTGGTTCCAGACGCTGCCCGAAGGACGTGGTGCGGTGTTCACACTGCGCCACAGTGGCACCTGGAAACTCTGGCTCTGCTGTAAAGCCGGAGCAAGATAAGATCCGGCCGTGATGCCCAGAGTGGTCAACAGTGCCGAAGTACTGGTGTTGTCGATCAAGATCATGCCACCGTCGCTGGAGCTGCCGTCGTTGGTAGCAGTGCTATCGGCATAAAACGTGATCTTGTTGCTGACCACAGCAGCCGTGACACCGGAAATTGAAGCTGAATTGATAGCAGCCACGAGACCGGTCAAGGTATTGTTAGGTGAAGCAGGAACAGTGACTGTGTCATCGTTGATAGTTATGGTGTGCCCAGCTGTGAGAGCGCTGGTCACAGAATTGGTGCCTTGCAGCGTTGGCCAGCTCTTCTTCCAGGCATTGCTGCCCACAGCTACCCAGGCGTTGCTGGAGTTTTTGTAGTAGATGGGGTTGTTGGCGTTGGTGGCCACTACCGCATAATCACCAATGGATCCAATGCTGGCCAACGGCACACCACCGGAAAGCTGTGTGGTGCTGGTGATCACCAAGGGTGTCTTGAGAGTGAATGCTTCAGTGCTGGCATTCCATTGGAAGATGCCCCACTGGCTGGCAGCACTGTCCCACCATACTGTGTCGTTAGCTGGTGAACCTGTGGGTCTCACCAAGGAAGCTGAAAGTTCTGCGAGATCCACATTGGCACGCATCACATAAGCACGATTGCTGACTCCCAGCACCGAAAATGCTGCCAAGAGACCGTACTCATTGAGCTCGTAACCGTTGATAGGTGTTCCGGCTGTGGTAGTATAAAAGAACGGATTACCAAAGGTATTGGCAAGATCGCGCTGGCTGGTTACCAAATAAACTCTGCCAGCATTGGCGGCCAGCGTACCGGCAGCGACGCCAGCGCCTGTACCAGAAACTTTGTTTTCTGCGGTAGCCAACAAGATAAAAGGCACCGAATTGGTGGCAGCAGGAACATAGTTGCTTTCGTCAACTATGGTAACTTCAACTCCGGGGGACACTAAGGCCATAATAGTCTTCCTTGTAAAAATATAGTTACAGCTATTTAGCGTCTGCCGATTAAAGTGACCGTGATCGCCGGCCTTAATTAAGGCCTAAATAAATAAAAGATGCGTCCTATGTGTCAGATATGCCAGCGCAATCCTGCTGCTGTGAACGGGTATCACAACGGCAAACGCTACTATCGGTCGCGTTGCAATAGTTGTATCAAAAAAAATCGAAGTGCAGCGCCGTTGATCCCGAGATGGAAATCGGCTGGCTACAAGAAGAAGATGGTGTGTGATCGGTGCAAGTTCCGTGCTCGACACACGGCACAGCTACAGGTCTATCATGTAGATGGAGATCTACGCAACTGCGACCTACATAATCTTAAGTCTATCTGCCAGAACTGTAGTGTAGAGATAGCTCGTCTTGATCTACCATGGAAAGTGGGCGATCTCGAAGCAGATCTCTGACTTGCTGGTAAAGATCATCCATGCTGCCGTTGTTGTCAACGATCTGATCAAACTGTGTGCCAGCCCAGGCCCATTCGCTGGCGTGTGGCATGTTGTCAGGCAACATCAAACCTGATCGGAAATGGTCAGTCGCTGCCGAGAACCACTCTGGATCCGGTCCCCGTACCACTCGTATGACCTGGCCTCCCGCGTTGCGGATCGCAGCCACTTCGTTGGGGAATCTGCAGTCTGATATCACCACGTCGTCGTTGCTCTGGCGGAGCTTGTTTTCCAGGCTAGCGATCCAGATATCGTCATGGAACCCGTTGCGACACACTTCGGTTCCCCAGAGCTGGAGTATAGAACGCGGTGTGATGGTGCGTCCCAGCCGCTGGCTCCACCAGACATCGGGCTGCTCTCTCCATTCGCGGCTGCTACGGGTTCGCCCTTCGATCATGTCTCTGTCCCAACCAAACACTGCACTCACAGCATCTTTGAGGCTGCTGGCAAAGCTGTCCCGACGAAATCCATGCACATTGACCAGATAGTCTGCTATGGTGTCCTTGCCAGAACCAATCAATCCGCACACACCAATGATCATGCCAACTCCTTTATGTTCAAATATTCCAGAGTGTCCCACAACAGCCTTATCTGTCGTCGGCAATCTTCCAGCGCATGATGGCTGGCAGGGTATTTCTCTAGATTGGGGCAGAGGCTGAACAGGGTACGGCTGTCTCGTACCGCATAATATCGCCACGGCAACGGCATCTCGAGGCTTTTGTAGGCATGCTCCAAGATGTTCATGTCGTAGGTAGGACCCTGTGCCCAGACCCGTTTGGCATGCCATACCATGCGATGTAGTCCTTGTAACGCATCACGCAAGGGCACACGATCTTGCTCTGCAAATGCTTCATCGCGTATGATTGCGGGCTGGGTAGCCCACCAATCTATGGTGCCTTGCTCGATGGTACGTCCCTCTTGGCTTTCAAGATCTACCCGTACATAGTATTCGCGACCAAATGCGTCGCACCGCAAGGGGTCGAATTCCTGTGCAGCTATGGTGAGTATAGTGGTTTCTGGTCCTGTGGCCAAACCCTCAATGTCGATCATGACGTCCATACTGTATTATAACAGTATTTCGACCCTGAGTCTAGCGATAACGGTTCAGCTGTTGGATCAATTTGGCTTTGGGATTGATGCGTTTGGTGCGTTTGGCTCTGCGAGCCTGGCGGATTTTGGTGCGAGCACGGGTCTTTTTCATCTGTTCTCTGCGAGCCACATCTGGGGCTGCTCCACAATCTGCTACTGTAGGCACTGTGCGATTCTTGCGTGGACCAGATTCACAGCGCCAGCGCATGGAAACTTTGCCGGTTCTGGGATTCCTGCGCCATACCAGGCGATGTTCAGTGACGAATTCGCTGGCTCTCATGTCTATCCTATCACGAAAGATATGGGTTGGCTGCCATCGATGTAGAGCTTGAGCTCTTCGATGCTGCGATCGATCTGGGCTTGTCCCTCGGCTTTCATGGCTCCGCCATTGAGCGTGGATCCACCCTGTGGACCGGCAATGGAAGCGAATTTTTCACGAGCTTCACCGATGATGATCTTGGCAGCGCCGGTCATGCAGTCGCGGAACCATTGCAGGATCACAGGATCTCGCAAAAGGGTGATCTCAGGTTTGAGGTTGTATGTCCAGATCAAGACCACTTCGTCGTTGCCGCGAGGATCACGTATGATCTGCAGACGTTTGGTCACAGGATTGAATGTGTAGTTGATATAGCCACCAAACATACGTGCGGCCAATTCCACATACTGCTGGTAGTAGTCGTATGTGGCCATGCCACCAGATGCTGAGTTGAAATTCAAGAGATACACATTCAGCGTGGCAGCACCGAACGGATCAAATGCATAGCCGCCAACACCTGTGATGCCGACAGTGCGCCGGAAAATCTGCCGCACTGTGCTGACTTCTTGGGGCAGGGTGTACTCGTTGACATCATTTTCCAGCTGGAGAAAGATGTAGCTTTCTTCGTAGGCGTTCTGGGCACGCTGGCGATACATGCCTAGAGTGCGCTGATAGGCAGCTTCGAAGTGTGCAGGATCTGGTTCAATGTCAACGATGCCATCGGCCAACTGCAGACGCACATAATCGATGAGTTCTTGCTTGAGAGGATCTAGGGAGGTATCAGCCATGGTCTTTATATTTAGCCATGGCCCAGTATCATTTGACCTTCAAGATCACGATGTTTTCGGAGCCACGCCCGTTGAATCGCACTTCAGTGGCCCGTATGTCCTTGAAGTACTTGCGGCTGTTGGGCCAACTAGCGGCCAACAGCGCACGTATCTGTTCAGCAGGTTTGCGCAGTGTTTTCATCTGGCTGGCAGTGTCGTCGATGCCCACTAGGCTGTTGTTTTTCACTGTAAACGTGCCGATGTGGGTGTCGGCTATCACGTGTATGAGCTTGCGCTTCTTGGTGTCATACAGCCAGGCTTCGCTGGAGTTCACCAGACGGGCCGCTGGTTCACTGGTGAGTTTGAGTTCGTCAAATGCTGGCATGAACTTGAACTTGCGTGCTGTCTGCTCTGGGCTCACGGCTTTTTTCTTGCGAGGCTTGCGTTCCACACGCTTGATCTGCACATAGCTGCCACAGTCGGCCAAGACCTGCTCGGTGAATTTAATCAAGTTCCTCAACTGCACTTTAGTGAAGTTGCTGTATCCAGCAACCAGTTCGGCATCTCGTCCTTCTTGCACGGTCTGTAGCTGTTCCAGTCGTTCCTGCCAGACTTCACGCACACCGGACACCATCTGCGGTGCCAGGTTCATGCCGCGGATCACAGCCATGGGTTTGAAGTCTGCTGAAATCTTGCAGTCAGCCTTGATGAGATCGTCGTACATGCCTTCCAGTTCACCGGCGATCTCCTCGGCTCGGGCACGCAAGCGGTCCTGTATGGTCACGCGTTCGGGCTCTGGCACCACAGCGTCTATCACCTGTTTCACACGATAGTCTGCGGCCACGTGATGGTTCACCGTGTCATGTATGTAGGACCGTTCGTGATCGTCTAGCTGCCAGCCACGCACGGCCATGCGGCACAACCAGCCCAGCTGTGATGGCACCACGGAATCTGGCACACGGGCAAATGCTCGATGCTGGTCAGGCAGATGCTCCAGCAACCAATCCAGCACACACTGTTTGGCTGTTTTTTTGTCACAGTGGTAGTTGTACCACTGGAAAGTGCGCATCAACGAAATCCGGCGCTGATCTTCTGGCACCGGTGCCGGCCATTCTGGTTCAAAACCAGTGTATTTGGTATCAACAGATTTGGCAGCGAGATTCTTGACTTTTTGTTTGACCATGAGGCCTCCACGTTAGCGATCCATACATTGTACTGGTATTGCATTTTTTGGTCAACAGACCCTGGATAAATAAAGAATCATGCCGCGATTGAGCCTTTACCGTCCAAACCGCACCAACGACTATCGTTTTCTGGATCGTACCATAGCCGAAATGTACCAAGTGGGCGGCCTAGATATTTACGTACACAAGTATCTGGGCCCAAAGACCGGTGGCGACGGCAGCACCGAAAGCAGCAATTACGATGCCACACAACCGGTGTACAGCCAAGAAAACCCCCTGTTCATACAGGATCTCTTGTTGCTGGAAAACCGAGACCGGGCCTACGACACAGATGTGTACGTGATGCGTGGCGTTTACAACACCCAGGACATCGACTTTGATCTCAGCCAATTTGGTCTGTTCCTGCAGAATGACACCATATTTGTCACGTTCCACTACAACAACATGATCGACACCATTGGTCGCAAGCTCATGAGTGGTGACGTGATCGAAGTGCCTAATCTACGAGATTACCACCCCTTGGACACCTCCATCGTGCGGGCCGTGCCCAGATACTACGTGATCCAGGACGCCAGCTTCGCCAGCGAAGGATTCAGCCAGACCTGGCTGCCACATCTTTGGCGTGTGAAAGCCACGCCCATGGTGAACCAGCAGGAATACAACGAGATCACTGATCGTCCGTTCATGCCCGAGCAAATCTGGGATCCAGGCAACTTCTACCCACAGGGCACTGTGATCAACTATGGCGACGTATACTATCGAGCCCGAGTGGATGTTCCAGTGGGCACTGAGATCACCAACACCACTTACTGGCAACAGATCGACAACCCTGACACCGAAAGCGACAAAATATCCACCCGCACCCGCGATCTTGAAATCAACGATGCCATACTGTTGCAGAGCGAGATCGAAGTGCCGCTGTCGGGCTACGACACCGTGAGATTCTACATCTATCCCACCAACGCTGATGGCACACCCGGAGATCCCGGTGGTGTCACTGTGGACCAAACCGGAGAGACTGTGGACAACGCCGGCATCAACATCAGCAACCAGACACAGACGCCCAGAGCAGATGGCTGGACCATGGGCTACCTCACCGGCGATGGCATCGCTCCCAACGGCTTGCCAGTCACACCGGGTACCAGTTTCCCGCAATCGCCCAGCGAAGGCGACTACTGCCTGCGCCTGGATTATTTCCCCAATCGACTGTTCCGTTTCAATGGCCGTGGTTGGATCAAAGTCGAAGACAATGTGCGCACTGACCTCACCAATGGTGCCGACAATCAGACTCTGCGCAGCGGGTTTGTCAACAATACCTACACTGTGCAGACCACAGATCAGGGTGCTATACCCAGCCGACAGAGCCTCAGTGAAGCTCTCAAGCCACAGGCCGACAACGGCAACGACGGTGGTAACAAACCGCCCAACCCAAGACCACCAGGACGTTGATCATGCAGCAATTTTTTTACGATGACCAAATACGCCGATTCCTGTTGCAGTTTGCCAGGATATTCAGCAACTTCCAGGTTGAGTACGGCCGTGACGAAGAAGGCAATCCCACCCTGCTGCGTGTGCCGGTGCGGTACGGAGATTCCAGCCGACAGGCCCAGACTGTGTTGCAGAACAACTCGGCCAACACCTTGACGTCAGCACCCATGATCACGTTCTACATCACGGGCATGGAATACGCCCGACCCAGGATGCAGGAACCCTATCATGTGAGCCGCATGCAGGTACGACAGCGTACCTACGATGCTGACACTGACAGCTACGAGACCACACAGGGCAATGCTTTCACTGTGGAACGCTTGATGCCGGTGCCCTATGACATGACCATCACGGCCGACATGTGGACTACCAACACCAATCAGAAAATGCAGATGTTTGAACAGATCGCTACCTTGTTCAACCCTGCCCTGGAGATACAGAGCACCGACAACTATATCGACTGGACCAGTCTCAGCGTGGTAGAGCTGGATCAAGTCACATGGAGCAGCCGTAGCATTCCAGTGGGCACCACAGACTCCATCGACATCATGACCATGCGATTCAAGATACCAATTTGGATATCCAGCCCGGCCAAGATCAAGAAACTGGGCGTGGTCGAGCGCATCGTGGCATCGGTGTTTGATGCCCAAGGCGATGCCACAGAAGCCATCACCAACAGCGATCTCTTGCTGGGCACACGACAGAAATTCACGCCCTACGGCTACCAGGTCTTGCTGTTGGGTAACAAGCTGCAGGTGCTGAAACTGAGCAAGGCCGTGAATCCCACCAATGACAACACTGACCCACAATCGTTCCAGACCAGCAACGAGACCTGGACTACGGTGGTCAATCAGTATGGTACCATACGCGAAGGCATCAGTCAGATACGCCTGGACTCGCCCTGGGGCGACGACTCACAGGTAATCGGCACAGTGTCATACGATCCCACTGATCCCAGATTCTTGCTGTTTTCGGTGGACCAAGACACTGTACCACAGAATACCTTGCAACCGGTAGATGCCGTGATCAACCCCTTGACTGCAGGACCTGGTGCTGGATTACCTGTTGCGGTGACGGGCACCCGATATCTCATACTGGACAGCATCGGAGCAGATGGCAGCAGTACCGAAGCCTGGGGCGATGTGCAGGCCTCTGCCAACGACATCATCGAGTTCGACAGCGAAGGCTGGCAGGTAGTGTTTGACAGCAGCAAGACCACGGGCACACAGTTCGTGACCAACATCACCACAGAGCTGCAGTACCGCTGGACCGGCACCGAGTGGGTCAAGAGCTATGAAGGGCTGTATCCTGGAGGCGAATGGCAGCTGGTACTCTAACTGCCGCAGGGGTGTGGTTCTACTGTACTGCCACTGACAGGTACCTCTATCTCATGCGCAACGATCGGCGATACCCAGGTACTTGGGGGCTGCCCGGGGGCAAGGTAGACACCGGTGAAAGTCTGTTGACTGCGATCGATCGAGAATGCCAGGAAGAACTGGGCACTGTTCCCGACTATCACTCCCTGGCACCTTTGGAAAAATTCGTCAGCAGCGACGGCAACTTCCACTATCACACTTTTTTTGCTGTGGTTGATCAGGAATTCGTACCGGATCTCAACTCAGAGCACCTGGGCTATGCCTGGATCGCTGCTGAACACTGGCCTCGGCCCATGCACCCTGGACTGTGGAGCACAGTGAACATCACGGAAACCCAGCAAAAACTGGCCATACTGCGACATGCAGCTCACACGTCACATCTAGACACGAAATCGCGATAGACGAGGTTGTGGCAGTTGGGCTGACCCAGCCAGAGTTCGGGCACCACAGTGGGTGTGCAGATCACGTAGAAATCCACTTTGTTGTAGACCTGCATGATTTCCAATATGGCACGTTGCCAGGGCCTGGGGTCACCGGGTGTTTCCTGTGTGTAGCCCAAGAGATACACTTCTGAGTGTCCGTCAAAGCAGGCCAGATACACGGCCATGGCTGGATCTGGTATAGATGGCGAGTAAGGACACAGGAAGTACTGGCCAGGGAATGCCAGCACACCGCGTGCGTTGGAATAGCACACAGTGTCGTCGCCGTAGTTGGTGGCAGCTATCTCGGCCAGGCGTGCTGGATCCGACGTGATGTAGAAGTTCAAGCGCATCTGCTGCCAGATGTCATCGCATCCATAGGTCTGCAGACGTTTGCTGGCACGCAGGCCGCCGCGATGTCGTTGCAGTCGTGTGTAGTCAAATCGGCCGTGATCCACTGAACTGCCGATACAGGCAGCACGCCCGGATATGTGCTGATTGGTTATGGGGTTGGCCACCCATTCACGCTCTTGTGTTTTGCGTCCGTCACGATACTGGGTTTTCAGTATGACGAACTCACCATCATAGTCGTGTCGATATCGTTCAGTCAGCATCAGCCACAAACCTTTCAGAGAATTTCAATCTGAACATTATACCATCCCACCGAGAAGTTTCCAAGAGCACCGAGTCCTGATACTGCCAGATGTTTTTGTGATGTTCACAGATCCAGGTCTTGAGATCCAAGGTGAGCGCACTGGTTTTGATCGTGAAATACTCACTGGCAACATTGACTATCATTGGGCAATGAATGGCGCAGTAGGTGGTGTGAAATTGCTGGTGTACCTTGCAACACCTTTCGTGATGCGGAGGTCATCGATGTAGCCGTTTAGGTACCCAGCCCCGGCATAACCAACATAAGTAGGCCCATCAACAAAACTAACACTTGTTGTTCCCGTAGAACCTAGTTGAACTCCATCGACAAATTGTTTAACAGAAGTGCCTTGTCTTGTAACTGCTAAATGATACCAAACACCAGCAATAGGTGACCAAGCTGTTGCTGTAACGCTACCAACATTTTGTATACCAAACTGTAATTGACTGTTGTAGTACTGCCAATAATAAGCGTTTGTATTGTTACCCGGACCAGCCGATGCAATTTGTCCGTTTCCTACTACATTAAATCGTAACCAACACTCCAGCGTAAAGTCTCCAGGGAAGTTATTTATTAAATTTGCAGGAGTTAACAAATAATCCCCAGTCCCATCAAAGTACATAGCACCTGTGCCATACTTCTTGACATCATTAACCACACGAGCATTGCCCACAGTCTCTAACACGTTCCTGCCAGTCTTGTCTTGGATGGCTGCGTTGTTGTCACAAGTCAGGAGTGTCGTTCCGGGCACGGGATCAACCGGTGCTTGAGGTGGTACGAAAGCTGCGGTGTAGAGGGCTGTGCCTTTGATGATGCGAAGGTTTGATATATATCCACCAAAGTATTCTTGGTTGAGGTTGTAATATGTTCTACCAATCACCAGATTGGTATCTGTGAAGTTATTATTGATAGTTCCAGAATTACTTAAAACCCCATTGGTATAAACTTTAGTTTGGTTAGTACCTGTACCTTCTCTGACAATGACTACATGAGACCAAGTATTTAATGGAATAGAAGAAGATTCTACAAAAGATCCGTCATAAACGTTATAACGTATTTTCCCTGAGCTGCTCAAGTTGTAGAAGATTTGTTGGTTCCCAGTGGATGCTGGACCTATTCCAGCTACACCTTGCGGCGCAGCAGTTGACGTTGGGTAGACCCAAAATTCAATCGTAAATGCTCCTGTACCAAAAGAATATGCAGAGTTTGCGGCTGGGATAAGGTAATCCCCACTACCATCAAAGTACACCGATCCATTATGGCTTGCTGGTGAGTATTCAACATCAGTCGTGACCGTCTCACCAAAGGGATTGAACTTCGTCGGTTGGCTGTTGCCATTCACCGTGATCGCAAAGTCATTGGTACTGTTATCAATCACAGTGGGTGATTGGCAGGTGAGTATAGCTACAGTACTTGGATCGGAGATAGCAGAAATATTAGTACCAGAGCTTTGAGTCGTTGATAACGGCGAAGAAGGAACGGTGAAGTTACCAGTATAAACTTTAGACATAGTAATTCTAAAATTACTGATATACCCACCCCATTCATAGGTCGTTCGACCTGTATTAGCGCCTATCGTTAATCTGCCCGAAGTAGCACTCGCCGAGTTAGATCCTGTTTGAATAAGGGTACCATTCAAGTAGACATAATATTCATCAACGGCGGCATCTTTTACAAAGGCGACGTGATACCAAACTCCGGGCAATAATTGATTTTCAGTATCAGTCCATAAGGTACCTGACGTAGTAACCTGAAGATATCCGGCACTGGTCAACCGTATCTGATAACCACCTTGAAATCCAGTGGTTCTCCAATCCCATAAATTATTATAGTTTTTATAGGCACCTGTGAGCATATACCATCCCTCAACGGTATAATCAACATCGCCAGGAGTAAGAACAGCTTCGCCATCTGGAGGATTCAGAGAGCTAGTTGTTCCATCAAAGTACACGCTGTGGCTGTCTGGTGCAACGGTATGTGGTCGGAACGGCGAGAACGGTGCGATCTTGGTGTTACCATAGCGAGTGATGGCAAAGCGATTTGGACCATCATCGGTAAATGAAGGACCACGGAGAGTGAGTAGAGAAGTGCCTTCGATTGGCTCTAGTGGTGCGGTTGAGGGAGTGAAGTTACCTGTATAAACAGCAGATGTGGTAATTCTAATATTTGATAAGTACCCCAACCAATAAGTGTTTACGCCAGTTACGCTATTCCTAGCAATTAAAGTATTGTATGCAGCAATTGTTCCAGTTCCAGAACCAGTTGCCTCAGAAACACCATTTATAAAAACTGTGTAATCGTTACCATTACGAACCACAGCAAAATGATTCCACGTTCCAACTTGAATTGTTGTTGTGGTTTCTAATACTCCAGGCCTGTTTGTTCCACCTATAAAACAAACAACTTTCCCAGAAGTAGTTACATATACAAAAAACCTACCATCAACTGCGTTAGCAGCATCACATTGAAAAATAATTTCACGCCTTGCGGAATAACTATCAACATTAAACCATCCTTCAACCGTAAAATCACCAGAAGAAGGTATTACTTGAGTGCCTAACGACAAATAATCCCCCGTACCATCAAAGTACCCAGACCATCCACTCGGCACATAGGGCGAATAGGACCCTACAGCGGCATTGCCGTTTCTTGTGATGACATTCTTGATGCCACTCTCATCGATGGGTTGGCTGTTGTTGTAACCAATGCGATTTTGGAGCGTGAGCAGGGATGTGCCAGAGACTGCAGTGAGGGGTTCAGTTGGTGGTGTGAAGTTGGAGGTGTAAATTGCTGATCCAACAACAAACCTTGCATTAGCCATGTATCCTTGAAACGGTTGCGTTCCTGGACTTGACGCACCAATACTCAAAGCGTTTGTGGCATTAAACAATGAAGCACCAGCAGATATTGTGTAACTTCCATTCGTAGCTGCCACCCCATTCAAGTAAACAGTAAATACATCGCCATTTCGTACAAAAGCAACATGACTCCACGCATTAAGTGGTAAAGGTGTTGACGATATTTGATCAACCAAAACACCTGAACCATTTGTAGACAACGCAAATCGTAAATTCCTACTAGAATTATTGGACAGGAGTAAAACCCAAGACAATCCTGTGCTGCCTCCCGCCCCATCCCATTGTCCCGCAATAACTGGTTGGTTTGGCGATGCCGTAGGGTACACCCATGCTTCGTAGGTAAAGTTTCCAGACCCAACAACAAATGCCGTATTATCGGGCACAGTCAAATAATCCCCCGTCCCATCAAAGTACCCAGACCCTGTGCTCGTATCGGTGTCTGTGAATGGGGCAAAGCTCAGGACTTTTACATCACCGTTCTTGGTGATGGTGAAGTTGTTTGTTGAATTGTCAATGAGGCGATTGCTTTGGCAGGTGAGTAAAGTAGTATTTGTGATTGCGGTGAGCGGCTCAGTAGGTGGTGTGAAATTGGAAGTGTATGCAGCGGTGCCTTTGATAAGTCGGAGATTAGAAATATATCCTTTTAGATCACCACCCCAATACTTACCTATGTTAGTGCCATTATAATTAAGATTAACGGTTGCGGAAGATTCTGCTGTATCTGTTTCCACACCATCCATAAATAATTTAAGAGTGGTCCCTGATCGAGTAATCGCTACATGGTACCAACGATTTAATTCAACTGTGTCAGATGTTAGCGTATAAGCACTTGTGCTTATACTCCTTGCCCAAAATGATATTTTATCAACAGCGGTGGGATGGTCTAGGATCAAGCAAACAGCGGTGTTGTCATACGCACCGTTATTACTTGCTATGATTGCAGAAGGTTTAAGTTCCTGAATCTTGACCCACATCTCAATCGTAAAGTCCGCAGTGAAGGTGAAGGCACTTGCGTCTGAGACTCGAAGATAATCCCCACTACCATCAAAGTAATTACTCCACCCACCGTTGTAGGGGCTGAATGCGCTGGGTCTTGTGTCGCCGTTGGGCGTTATAGCAAAAGCATTGGCTGATGCGTCTGTGATGAATGTGTTGGTATCACCGTTCAACAGCAACGTCGTAAGATTGAAGTATTCGTCGCCCAATGGAAGGGTCACGGCAAAAGTCACGGCGATGGTGGCAGAACGAGTGGTGGTATCTGCAGTGGCCGTGAGCGACACTGAAGTATTGGCCACCACATTGGCCGTGCCTGATATGGTATCACCGGACAGCGTGAGTCCTGCGGGCAGCGCATTGGCTGTGTATGTTATGGAATCGCCTGCGGCTGATGTGGCCGACAGCGTGGTGGTGCTGGCCTGATCCACCACGATGCTCACGGTGTTGCCGTCTGTGGGCGACGTCCAGGTCACTGAGTCCACATCAATAGTGAGGCTGAATGCACGTTCGGTGTTTTGCTGCTCGGCATCCACAGCCGACACAGTGAAGTTATAGGTCACTGAGTTACCGGCCGTGAGATTGGCGGTGCCAGACAGCACGCCGGTGTTGGCATCCAAGGTGGTACCTGGAGGCAAGGTACCAGAAAACAGGGTATAGCTCACCGAGGAATCCGAGTTGGCTACGAATGTCTCACTCACTGTGCCGGTTTCGTACACCGATCCTAGGCTGCCAGCTGCAGGCGAGCTCCAGGTAGGCACACCGGAATACTGCACACCAGGCACAAAGATACCGGTGCCGCCATCGGGGTTGATCACGTACAAGGTGTAGCTGCCAGTGGCCTTGGCCGGTGCTGTGATCTCCAGTCGTGTGGCACTGACAAATGTGACCACGCCCTGTGTGGCGCCGTCCAGGATCACGGCAGCACCGTTCTGGAATCCCGAGCCCACGATGCCCAGAGTCTGTCCACCTGCGGGATCAGCAGCAGTGTCGTCTCCGGGATAGTCGATGCTGGCGATGCGAGGTGTGGCCACGGCAGCTCCACCGATGGCAGTGTTGGCCGGCAGCGTGATAGTGCCCGAGCTCTCCGAGATCGAGCTGTTGCCGATGTTCACAGTGGCTGGCAGGCTTAGAGTACCGGACGTGGCATCCAGCGTGGCTGCACCAATACTGACTGCAGAGGGCAGCGTGAGTCCACCTTCGGCCGAAGATGATATGTTGGCTGCACCAAGGTAGATGGTGCTGTTGGCCAGATAGATATCTCGCCAGCGATTGGTAGCTGTGCCAAGATCGTACGTGACATTGGCCGTGGGCGTGAGATCTGTGCTGACACCGGTCTGCACCGACAGGGCAGTGAAGTTGCCGGTGTTGGCCGTGACATTGCCTATGGGTATGTCGTTGATAGCGCCTGATGATGCCAGCTGCCAGGCCGAACCGTTCCAGCGCCAGGTCTTGTTGCCAAACGAGTATTCGTCGTTGAGTGC
>Ga0180434_10004669_pt1 | contig 16546 bp, 16 predicted proteins | sample SS_ome_7_FD_132453 | JGI IMG/M metagenome (GOLD analysis project Ga0180434, IMG submission 132453) | Hypersaline lake sediment archaeal communities from the Salton Sea, California, USA - SS_1_D_2 metaG | ecosystem: Environmental > Aquatic > Non-marine Saline and Alkaline > Hypersaline >...
AACTTCTTGAGAAGTCTGGTGGCCCTGGCGATCTCTATCGCTTCCCTGGCGACCTTGGCTGCTTCCTCTTCACTCACCACCGAACTGCTCGAAAAACCCCAACTGCCTCCCACTATTACGCGGATACCGATCCCGCGGGATGTGGTATCGCTGATCGATTCAACCCCCCCGTTCTTCACCTTGATTCTCTCACCCCGGGTGGTCACCATCCGGAAGTCCGCGTAATCGACGTTTTTTCTTATGTCGTCCAAGACATGCTTCAGAGCATCTTTCACCTCGAATTCCCCCTTCTAATGTTCCAGCTTTCCGGCACTTCACCGGCGCCTTGGAGCTGCATATATATGCGTCCCATAGTCAAACACGCCCCGTCCCCTATGTCAAGCGACGGGAAGGGGGTCAAGTCGACGCATCACCCCTACGCCAAGCCGCAGGGACGATGCGTCGGCTTGACCCCTTTAGGCGCTTACATGTATCATGTGAGGCCAAGAGAGGAGGGATATGACGAGGATCGACCCCGAGAGTATTGGCCGGGCGGGGGATGGCCAGGAAAAAACCCTCAGTGCGGTTCGCATTGCCTGGCCGGCCAGCCTGGAGTTTCTGGTAACCACGCTGGTGATCTTCGCAGACACGTTGTTTCTTGCGAGGCTGGGTACCGAAGTGCTCGCGGGGATGGGGCTGTCTGTGACAGTATTCCGGGTTTTCTACGAGGCCTTCCTGGGTATAGGCGTCGCCTCGACTACCGTGGTGGCGCAGGCCGTGGGGGCGCACAACCGCGATCTCGCGGAACGTGGGGCGGCCCAGGCGATCTCACTTGCGATACTGGTGGGCATAGTTGCGGGAGGGATCGGAGCATTGCTGGCCAACACGGCGATGAGCCTCATGGGCCAATCCGGGCTGGTACAGGAAGCAGGCGCTACCTATATGCGGATCAACCTCCTGGCGTCTCCTTTTTACGCGGTGGCCCTAACAGGTGGCGGTGTACTCAAAGGGGTGGGGGACACGAGAACGCCCATGTTCTTCACACTGGTTTCGAGCATCTTCAAGATCGGTCTCAATACGGTTTTTATATACGGCAGGTGGGGTTTCCCGGCGATGGGCGTTGCGGGGGCGGCTCTTGCAACGGTCATAGCTTACGGTCTCAACATGGTCCTTATAATCATAAAGCTGCGGACGGGGTTTGACGGCATACGCATCAGGCTGAGGTCGTTCTCACCGGACCGTGAGCTGTTGAAGAGGGTGGTGGTTCTCTCCTGGCCGGTGGCCGTCGAGCGGATGGTCATGCGAATCGGGTTTGTATTCTATGTGAGGATAATAAGCTCCCTGGGCACCGTTGCACTCGCCGCCAATACGGTCGCGGTCAGACTCGAGTCGATCTTCATAACCGTCGGCTTCGGCTTCACCATCGCCGCTACGACCCTTGTCGGCCAGGCCGTGGGAAGGGGCGATCTCGCCGGGGCCAGGGATAAGGCCTATGAGAGCTTGAGGTTCGCATTTCTTACAATGGCGGGCCTGACGGTTATTCTAATCCTCCTTAAGGACCTTGCAGTGGGCATGTTCGTTCCCGAGGAGAGCGTAAGGGCGCTTGCTGTGACCTGTGTGATTATCGGCGCCTTCGAGCTTCCCGCCCTGGGAGTGCTCTTCACCTTCGCCGGGGCCTCGAGGGGGGCGGGGGATACCCTGAGTCCTATGCTTGTGGCCGCCATAGGGACGTTCGTCTTCAGGTTGCCGCTGGTGTATCTTCTGGGCATCTATTTTGGGCTTGGCTTGGAGGGCATATGGTACGGTACACTAATGGATTGGATAGGACGGGCGATTTTGATGTGGCTTATCTTCCGGTCAGGGCGTTGGGAGGGAAAAGCATTTATAGAAGAAGAAGAAAAAGCCGAAGATTAGGATGGTCTCTTCGGGATCGCGGACTCAGCTATATCAAGGAGGTTGGTCATGAAGAAAGTGAGAGTTACGGTAAAGAGCGGCGAGTGCAACCAGGGGTTTCACAAACCCGGTGATTCCTGGATAGTGGGGGAGCGTACGCCTGAAGGCATGTGTACCTCGGCCTTTGACGCCCTTTTTCCTCTGATCCTCGTTCTCCAGTGCGGGGGCAAGTATTTCTGGGAAGACGACCCCCAGGTGACCTATGCATCCTGTCCGGATGATACCGGGCTCGTCTTCGAAGTGAGCCTCGCCGACAAGTAAGATGGCATACGTTGTCGAGGGTAAGCTGCCGCACCGGGTTCTAAGCGATCTCCTGTCGAGGCTTACACCCCCCGCAAGGGAGGTCGTGGTGGGCCCCTTTCCCGGGGAGGACGCGTGCGCGGTCGATACCGGCGGGGACCTCCTCGTTGCCTCCTCCGACCCCATAACCTTCACCAGGCGGAACATCGGCTACTATTTGGTAAACGTAAATGCGAACGACGTGGCAACAATGGGGGCAAGGCCGAGGTGGCTCCTGGCGGTATTGCTCTTACCTCCGGGGGTTAGAAGGCGGAAAATTACCGGCCTCTTCGATGAGGTGAACGGGGCCTGTGAGGATCTCGGTATCAGCGTGTGCGGCGGCCATACTGAGATCACGTCGGCAGTCAGCCGGCCTGTGATTGTGGGGACAATGCTGGGCACTGTCTCCAGGAGGCGCTTGGTAAGGCCGGCGAGATCGAGGGCCGGTGATAGAGTGCTCCTTACCAAGAGTCTGGCGATCGAGGGCACGTCCATAATCGCGGGGGAGCGCCGGCGCGAAGTCGAGGAGATCCTCGGACGGCGGGAGGCGAGGCGAGCGCGGGACCTTCTTTTCGACCCCGGCATCAGTGTTGTGAGGGAAGCGCTGTGCGCTGTCCGAACGGCGCCCATCCACGCCATGCACGACCCCACAGAGGGAGGGTTGCTCTGGGGACTCAAGGAGCTTGCCTATGTAACGGGGCTGGGTATCGAGGTGGACCTGGATCACGTCCCCATCTTAGAATCCACCCTGTCTGTCTGCGAGCATTTCGGCCTCAACCCCTTGGGGCTCATCGCCTCAGGCTCGCTCCTGATCGTGGTTTCACGAAGAGGCGCCCCCGGGGTCGCGAGCGCCATCCGCTCTCTCGGTATCGGGTGTACCCAAATAGGCCGCATGGGCGGCAAAGGCCTCCGTGCCACACGGCGCGGCAGGAGGGTCCGCCTGCCCCGCCTCAGGGGCGATGAGATCGCCAGAATCCTATGATGGCCGGGTCTCTTTGGCCGCCAGGTTTATTCCGTTCGGCACCCGCATCGTGCCGTCATAGCTTCAGCGTCTACGCATCGCTGTTCGGAACCACATTCATCGTGACGGGAGTCACGACGCTACCAGGACGGCTTCGCTCCGGCACTTCGTAGGGTTGCCACTCCTGTGGCAACGGGTGTAGCGTCGGGGTTCCGCGCTCGACGGTGGTCCGGGGTTCCATCCCCGACGTTGGTAGGTCCCCGCGCCCGATGGGGCGAGTTCGCTTGACATTCCTCTTGGGGCGGTAGTAAGATCAGGCGTCCTGGAAACGGGGAGACCGGATCTATGATTCCTTTGAGCATAAGGCTCAAGTTTAGGAATATATTGGAACCTTTAGCACGCGCGCTTTCCGCCGGCCGGGTGAGCCCGAACACGCTTACCCTGGTCGGTCTCCTGCCTGCGATCGCGGCCGGTATGGCTTTTGCCGGGGGCATGGTCAGGCTGGGCGGGGTTCTGGTAGGGGTCTCTGGACTCTTCGATCTGCTTGACGGCCTGGTGGCCAGAGTCGCCAATAGGCAGACGGATTTCGGGGCTCTGCTTGACTCTACCCTTGACAGGTTCGCTGAGATTGCCGTATTCATAGGACTTGCAATTCTCTTCAGGGAGACGGTTACCCTCTATGGTGTCATCCTTGCATTGGGAGGCTCCCTGATGGTAAGTTATGTGAGAGCTCGTGCTGAGGGGCTGGGTTTCAGGTGTGACTCCGGTATGCTTCAGCGCCCAGAAAGGCTCATTATTGTGCTCTTGGGCGCGCTGCTGGGACTTAGGTTCCTTACGTGGGCGATCTGGATAATCGCCGTGTTGGCGAATGTGACAGCAATTGAGAGACTGGTTCGGGTGAGGGCGCGCATGCGCGCCGCCGGGCAATAGAAGTTGCTCTAGACTGGAGGTTTGACATGGCAAAGGTGAGAGCTGCGATCATAGGCGTGGGCAACTGCGCTTCATCGCTGGTCCAGGGGGTCCATTACTACCGCAATGCCAAAGAAGGTGAAATAGTACCGGGTATCATGCACGCCAATCTGGGTGGATATCACATAGGTGATATCGAGTTCGCTGCGGCTATTGATATAGATTCCAACAAGGTTGGCAAGGACCTGTCGGAAGCCATCTTCACCAAACCCAATAACACCTACAAGTTCTGTAGCGTCCCCAAAACGGGGGTCAAGGTGGTAAGGGGAATGACCCACGACGGCCTGGGGCTCTATCTTTCCAAGATAATAAAGAAGGCTCCCGGGCAGACCGCAGACATAGTAAAAGTGCTGCGCGACAATGGAATCGATGTGGTCGTGAGCTTCCTGCCTGTGGGTAGTGAGGAGGCCACCAAGTGGTACGTAGAGCAGATCCTCGAGGCCGGTTGCGGCTTCGTTAATGGCATCCCCGTCTTCATCGCCAGGGAGAATTACTGGCAGAAGCGGTTCGCCAAGAAGGGGCTTCCCGTAATAGGCGACGACATCAAGAGCCAGGTCGGGGCGACGATCGTTCACAGGGTGCTGACCAGGCTCTTCAGAGACCGGGGGGTTAAGCTCGAACGCACAAGCCAGCTCAACGTAGGCGGTAATACCGATTTTCTGAATATGCTCGAACGGACCAGGCTGGAATCCAAGAAGATCTCTAAGACCAATGCCGTGACCTCGCAGCTCGACTACGACATCGGCGAGGGTAACGTTCATATTGGCCCAAGCGACTACGTCGCCTGGCTCAGCGACAGGAAGTGGGCGTACATTAGGATGGAAGGCACGACCTTCGGTGACGTGCCTTTGAATGCCGAGCTCAAGCTTGAAGTATGGGATTCGCCGAACTCGGCTGGTGTGATGATCGATGCCATAAGATGCTGCAAGCTGGCCCTGGATGCCGGCCTTTCCGGTGCCATGGAAGCACCCAGTTCCTACTTCATGAAGTCGCCGCCGAAGCAATTCAGAGATGAGGAGGCCAGGCAGATGGTGGAGGACTTCATCGAACGCTGTGCGAGTGCGAAGCGGAGGAAGGGTGCTGCAGGGCGGCCGGTGGCGAAGGCCCGCAAGGCGTCTCGCAGGAAAACCACCAAGCGCAAGTCGTAGCTTTGCCACTCCCGCGCCAGCCAATTAAAGTGAGGAATTAAGGACGAATTAAGGTTCCAGGATACTTAATTGCGTGAATTAAGTATCCTGGAACCTTAATTCGTCACTGTAATCGGGTGAATTAAGTATCCTGGAACCTCATTTGTTGGGGCGGGTTTGACTTGAAAGGGCGCTCTTTTGTGGGTAGAATCCAGATTAGGGCACTCCTCGTAACCCCTGTATGCGTCTAAATAGACTGGAGGGGTGCTTGTTCGGGAGGTTGGATAGGCGTTGGGACACGGTTCATTCATAACCTTTGAGGGGATCGAAGGGAGCGGGAAGAGTACCCAGGCTTCGCTGCTCAGGGGCTTTCTCGAGGAGCAGGGTCTTCAAGTACTGGTGACGAGGGAGCCCGGCGGTTCGCCGATAGGGGAGCAAATAAGAGGTATACTCCTGGACCCGGGTAATCACGGCATGGTTCCGCTGGCCGAGTTGTTGCTCTATGAAGCCAGCCGGTGCCAGCATGTAGAGGCCGTCATAAGACCGGCACTTGAGGATGGGAAGACGGTCATCTGCGACCGCTTCTTCGATGCTTCCACAGCGTATCAGGGCTATGCGCGCGGTCTTGAGATCAAGATGGTCGGCGACCTCAATTTGATTGCGACCGGGGGCCGGAAGCCCGATCTTACTATAGTGCTGGATTTACCGGTGGATGTAGGGTTGAGGCGGTTGGGCAGGAATCTGGATCGAATAGAACGCGAGGCGGTTGCTTTCCACGAGCGGGTCCGCCGGGGCTATCTCCGGATTGCCGAAGATGAACCCGAGAGGGTCAAAGTTGTGAATGCGACCGGCACAATTGACGATACTTTTTCTGATGTCAGGAGGCTGGCAGAGAAATTGATTTCCCCTAAGAAAGTGAGGTAGGGATGATGTTCAGGAAACGGTCTTCCACCATACTCATAATGACTCTGGCGGTTGTTACCATCAGCATCGCCGGTCTGGTTGTTGCAAGGGCTGCCAATGTCCGTGACACTGTGCTCCTATTCCAGGATGTCATGCACAAGATCAGGGACGAGTATGTCGACCAGGTGGACCTGGAGAAGCTCATCTACGGCGGCATAAGGGGCATGCTTGATACACTCGATCCCCACAGTCAGTTTCTTACCAAGAAGCAATATGACGACCTCATGGTGAGCACCCATGGCAGTTTCGGCGGGCTCGGAATAGAGATAGACATAAGGAACGATTGGCTGACCGTCATAGCGCCGATCGAAGGTACTCCGGCGCACCATGTGGGCATCATAGGCGGGGACAGGATCGTCAAGATCGAGGGCAAGTCGACCCGCGGCATTACCATGACCGGCGCGATTCAGAAGCTTAGGGGCCCTAAGGGAAGCGATGTCACCATAACCATCCAGCGTGAGGGTGAGCCCGAGCTCCTTGACTACACGATTACACGTGACGTCATCAAGATAAAGAGCGTGCCCTTCGCGGGTATGATCGGTGGCGATCTCGGCTATGTAAGGCTAGCCGCCTTCTCCGACGACACCAGTGACGAGCTCCGGGATGCGCTCAAAGAGCTCCGTTCCGAAGGCATGCATAAGCTCATCCTAGATCTGCGGAGGAATACAGGTGGGCTTCTGAGCCAGGCCATATCAGTCTCGGAGCAGTTCCTCGAGGAGGACCAGATCGTCGTTTCCACGAGGGGACGGCAGCCCCAGCAGAATCGCCAGTTCAAGGCGGGGTCGAGGGCCAAGGGAGGGAATTACCCCCTCGTAGTCCTGGTCGACAACCAGAGCGCGAGTGCGTCTGAGATCGTGGCGGGAGCGGTTCAGGACCTGGACAGGGGCTTGGTCGTAGGGCTGACCACTTTCGGTAAGGGGACGGTACAGAGCGTGATGAGACTTCCCGGTGGGAATGCTCTGAAGCTCACAACAGCCAAGTACTACACCCCGAGCGGACGGTGCATCAATAAGTACGTGGACATCGATGAAGAAGATGCCTTCATACTGCCCGAAGGTTCGGCTGACTCCACCCAGGCGTATTACACTGCGGCCGGAAGGACGGTTTACGGGGGCGGGGGTATCAGGCCGGACGTTAAGATCGAGCCGGAAGAGCTGGCAAAGATCGCCAGCAGGCTGGCCAGGCAGGGGCTGGTCTTTGAGTTCGCGGTAAGATATGTTGCCAGTCATGATCGGATAACCGAGGACTTCGGCAGCGATCCAGCGCTGATGGAGAGCTTCCGTGAGTTCCTGGCGGAAAGGGAATTCGAATACACCGAGGAGGAGTTAGAAGAGGGCGAGGACTTCATCGATATCATGCTCCGGTCCGAGATAGCCAGAAAGGTCTGGGGCGATGATGCCTCTTATAGAATAAGGCTTGAAGGCGACAGCCAGCTTCAGAAAACCATTGACCTGGTGAGGGAGGCTACGACACTCTCGGATCTCTTCGCCTCGGCAGAGCAGTTTTCCGGGACAGCGGTGGAATGACCCGGGCTGCTCTGTTCATCGATTTCGACGGCACGATCTCGCCGGTGGACATATCCAATACCTTCTTCACCAGGTTCGCCGGCCCGGATGCCGTTCGTGCGGTAGAGGAATGGAAACGGGGCTTAATAAGTTCCTCCGAGTGCCTGGAGAGGGAGCTTGCTGCCTATGAAGGCGACATCGAAAGGCTTAGGGAGTTCGCCGGGGATCAGAACATAGATCCGGGTTTCAAGGGTCTCTTGGGTGAGTGTCTAAGGCGGGGGGTGGATGTTCGCGTGGTAAGTGACGGCCTGGACTTTTACATAGAAGCATTCTTCGACCGGCACGGTCTTGACGTATCACTCTCTTCAAACCGGCTTCTGGTGACGCCGCGCGGGCCGAAGCTCGAGTTCCCCTACCGCAATCCGGAATGCGGTGCCTGCGGGAACTGCAAGTCGAGCCATGTGGAAAGAGCGAAGCGCGACGGAAAGTTCATCGTCTACGTTGGGGACGGGCTTTCCGACAGGTGCGCAGCGGGCAAGGCCGATCTGGTTTTCGCCAAAGGCGCCCTCAGAGCTTACTGCGAAGAGCGGGATATTCCGCACGTCGCGTTCGACAACCTGGGTCAGGTTGCCGAGCACCTCAGGTCTACGGACATCGGTATCCCGATTGCCGGGCGATGATCCTCGATTCGTGCGAACTGGGAAGCATCTTCCTCGCTCCCTTGAGCGGTGTGGCCGACTCGCCCTTCCGGCGGATCTGCAAGCGCTTAGGCGCCGATACCGTCTATACCGAGATGGTGAGCGCTCAAGGCCTCACCAGGGGCAACCGGAGGACCGCCGCGGTTTTCAGGTTCGCTGAAGAGGAACGCCCCATAGGTGTCCAGATCTTCGGCAGCGATGCAGCGCGGATGGCCGATTCCGCGGCGATAGTAGAATCGTCCGGGCCCGACTTCATTGACATTAACCTGGCGTGTCCGGCAAGAAAGATAGTGGCCAGAGGCGCCGGCTGCGCCTTGATGCGCAACCCAGGCAGAGTTGAGGAGATAGCCCGCAGGGTGGTCGGGGCCACCCGGCTTCCCGTTACAGCCAAGATGCGTCTCGGCTGGAACCAAGACTCTATCAACGCGGGCCCCCTCACCCAGCTGCTGGAGGATGCCGGGGTAGCGGCTGTGAGCATACACGGCAGAACGTGGAAACAGGGGTTCAGGGGCGAAGCATCCTGGGTGAGGATTGCCGAGGTGAAGCGGAAGGCGGGAATCCCCGTAATTCTGAGCGGGGACATCTTTTCACCTGAGGACGCCGAGCGTGCATTCAAAGAGACCGGTTGCGATGCGGTAATGGTTGCGCGAGGTGTATATGGACGCCCCTGGATATTCACGTCCATCAAGCGGCACCTATCAGGCCTGCCCGCAGAGGAACCTGCTGTCTCGGAAAAGATCGAGGTAATACTCGACCATCTTGATCTCGCTATCATGCAATATGGTGAACGGGGGGCGGTCATCAAGTTCCGGAAGCATCTTTTGTGGTATACAAAAGGTATGCGCGGTGTGGTAGCATTGAGGCCGGTTATGTCGCATCTTGAATCACGCCGGCAGGTCGAGGAGATTCTCTACCGGCTTAAGCCCGGGCCGGAACACAAAGGATGAAGCCAATGGATAACAAGGCTGTGATCGATATCCTCAAGTCAGTGAGGTCGGGCAAGCTCAGTCTCGAAAAGGCCGTCGCCAAGCTTTCCATGTGTTACGACGGCCTTGAATTCGCCAACGTGGATGTCGGCCGGGGTCTCAGAACCGGGATATCCGAGGTGCTCTTCTGCGAGGGCAAGAGGCGCGACCAGGTTGTGACCATAGCGAAATCGATTCTCAAGCGGAATGGTAGACTCCTGGCCACACGTGCCGAGCAAGTTGTTTTCGAGGCATTGAGTGAGGCCGTCCCAAGGGCCAGGTACAATGAGATCGCCAGGGTCATAACAGTGAATCCACACCCGAGGAGGGTGAGACGCAGAATCGCTGTTGTCAGCGCCGGTACCTCGGATATGGCGGTGGCCGAGGAGGCCGCTACGACCGCTGAATTTCTGGGCAATCCGGTGGACAGGATCTATGACGTCGGTGTCGCGGGGATCCACAGGCTGTTTGGGCGTCTTGATCTGCTCAAGCGGGCGAACGTGATCGTGGTGGTGGCCGGGATGGAGGGCGCCCTGGCCAGCGTTGTGGGCGGGCTGGTCGGAGGTCCTGTGATCGGTGTTCCTACGAGCGTGGGGTACGGAGCGAGTTTCGGCGGGATTGCAAGCCTCCTGACAATGCTCAATTCGTGCGCTCCCGGGGTTACAGTCGTCAATATCGACAACGGGTTCGGGGCCGGTGTCGCCGCCGCTCTCATAAACAAAAAGCGGAAGTGACCTTTAGTGTGCCCTTCGGGCCGGCCGTCAGGGTAGGAGGGGATTCAGTTGAGAATAGGTTATTTCGATTGTTTTGCCGGAGCCAGCGGCGACATGATCATGGCCTGCCTGATGGACCTGGGTCTTGAGCAGGCCGCGCTGACATCGTGTATAGCCGGGTTGGACATCGGTGATGTGGGCGTAGACGTCAGCGAAGTTATGCGGAAGCAGGTGCGTGCCAAGGCTTTCCGTATTACACCTCCACCCGACCCCGGACACCGCACATACACGGACATAGTAGGCATAATCCGGAAGAGCTCTTTGAGCGAGAGCGTGAAGCTCAAATCGATTGCCGCGTTCGATCTTCTGGCTGAAGCGGAGGCGGGCATACATGGTATGCCGAAGGATGAGGTCCACTTCCACGAAGTGGGGGCAGTGGATTCCATAGTCGACGTGGTGGGAGCCTTCTTCGGGTTGGAGCAGCTCGGCATAGGGTGTATGGCGAGCTCGCCGCTTGCCCTGGGCTCGGGCTCGGTCGATTGCGAGCACGGCACGCTTCCGGTGCCGACCCCCGCCACACTTCGAATCGCCGAGGGCCTGCCTGTCAGGAGCTGGGATACGGGGACCGAACTTACCACGCCGACGGGAGCGGCCATAATAAGGACCGCGGCTTCCGAGTTCGGGGCCGTCCCCAGGATGAGGCTGGACGCGGTGGGCTACGGTGCGGGCGGGCGGGATCTCGACCGGATCCCCAATATTATGAGGTTGATTGTCGGTGAAACCTCAGGTAACCGCTTGGACGAGGTCGCCGTCCTGGAGACCAATATCGACGACATGAACCCCCAGTTCTTTTCTCATGTCTATGAAGATCTCTTCGGGGCCGGAGCGCTTGACGTCTGGGTGACGGACATAATGATGAAGAAGGGGAGACCGGGTTTTCTCCTCAGTGTGCTTGCCGAACGAACCGCGGTGAGCCCTCTGGTGGACCTGATGCTTGCGGGTACGACAACGTCGGGCGTGCGCGTATCGACCGTCGACAGAATCAAGCTGCCCCGCGAATCGATTGAAATCAGCACCAGGTACGGGAAGGTACGGGTCAAGGTATTCACTCTGGATTCCGGCCCACGCTTTGTGCCCGAGTACGAAGATTGTCTGCGGGTTTCCAGAGCCGAGAACGTCTCAATAGAAAAGGTCATAGAGGAGGCCAGGTATGCCGGCAGGAAGACTTGGGAAGATACACATTAGCATATGTATCCTTTCGGCCGTCCTGCTTGCCCTGGTAGCGTCGTGCCGGAAGCCCGCCCCGACTTACACGATCGTCGCAGGCAAGGAGGGCTACACCCATAGTATATCGCCGGGCGAGACGCTGGAATCGGTCGCCGAGCGCTACTATGGTGACAGGAGCCTGGGCAAGGCTCTGGGCGAATATAATGGTCTCGATCCAACGAAGCCGCTGGAGCCGGGCAACACTCTGCTGGTGCCCTTCGACAAGGCCGAGCTGGACAAGATAAGATCGGTTCAGGAAGCCCAGCTTCTCTACAACAGGGGGACAATGCTCGCCAGGACCGGGCAGTATGAGGATGCCCTGCCGTATTTGAAAGAGGCGGTGGAGACGAGTCCGGCCTATGTAGATGCTTGGTATAACCTGGCACTGGCATACCACAGGTTGGACCGGTTCGAGGAGTCGGGGGATATCCTCCAGCGGCTGGTGAACAGCTTCCCCTCCGAGAGCGTTTACCGTTACAGCCTCGGCGCTCTGCTGAGAGACAGAAAGGAGTACAAGGACGCGCTCGAGCAGTTCCGGAAAGCCCTCGAGGGTGATCCCATGTATGCTGAGGCTCAATACGCCCTGGCTCTGACCCTTGAGGATCTCGGCAAGCGCGACGAAGCCGGGCGCGAATGGGAGAGATACCTTGAGATCGATCCGGATTCAATATGGTCGGAAGAGGCCCGGCTCCACCTCGAAAGCTTGAGGTCGAGGTAAGGCAGGGTGCTGGAACTCCGCGATGTGAGCTACGCCTACCCCGGAAGTCCTCAGGTTGTGACCAACGTCTCCCTCACTGTGGAGCGCGGTGCCAGAGTCGCTGTGATGGGAGAAAACGGCAGCGGCAAGACCACGCTGGCCCATCTCATGTGTGGTCTCCTCCAACCGGTAACAGGCGAAGTGCTGGTGGATGGAATCCCCACCGGGGACGCCGCTTCGATCCACGAAATACGCAGACGAGTCGGTCTGGTCTTCCAGGATCCCGACGACCAGCTGATTGAGAATACGGTGGAGAGGGAAATAGGGTTCGGTCCCAGGAACCTGGGTCTCGCCCCGGCCGAAGTGGAATCGAGAGTCGACCGCGCCCTTGAGGTGTTCGGAATACAAGATCTCCGCGGGAGATCGTGTCACCTGCTTTCGGCCGGTGAAAAACAGACCGTGACCGTAGCATCCGTTCTTGCGATGGAACCGGACTATGTTGTGCTTGACGAGTCGACATCTTTGCTCGACGGTGAGGCCAGGCTCAGGCTTATCTCCGCGGTGGAACGCCTGCTTACCGAAACCGGTGCCGGCCTGGTCTTGATCTCCATGCGACTTGAGGACGTGTGGTTGTGCGACAGAGTGCTATTTCTCAAAGGTGGATCTGTCGCCTTCACGGGCGGTAAGGAAGATATACCACGCCGGCTTCTTGATGACGGGGTTCCGCTTACCGGGCTACCCTTGCTTCTCGGGAGGTTGGACGGTATCGTACCCGGTTTCGCCGGAAGAGTGGCGTCCGGGCGCGTGCTTTCCGCGGGCTCTCTTGCGGCGGCACTCTCCGGAATGTCCGGCAACCCAAAGGGTGGTGCTGCTTGCCCATAATCCTCGAGCACGTGACCTTCGGCTATGACGGGCGTAATGTTGTAGATGATGCCACCCTTACCATTGCGGAGGGCTTGGTTCATCTGGTGTTCGGGCCCACCGGGTGTGGGAAGACGACCATCGCCCTGCTGTTGGTGGGACTACTGCGCCCGCAGAAGGGGACCATCCTGGTGGACGGCGCCGATCCCGCGCGACCACATTTCAACAGGCAGAGTATCCAACTGGCCTTTCAGTTTCCCGAATCCCAGATGTTTGAGGTCACGGTAGAGAAAGAGGTGTCCTACGCGCTCAAGAACTTCGGCCTGGCGCCTGGTGAGATCCGCGGGCGATGTGACTGGGCAATGGATTGTGTAGGGCTCCCGCGTGAGTTCCTGGGGAGGGACCCCCACAACCTCAGTTTCGGCGAGCGCAGGAAAGTGGCGCTTGCGTCGGCCATAGCCGTGAGACCGGCCTACCTCATTCTGGACGAACCACTCGCGGGGCTTGACTGGACCGGCAGGAGGAACCTGGTCGAGGTCATTCTACGATTGAAAGAAGAGGGGATGGCCGCGGTGATCCTTACGCATGAGACAGATCTCATCGGGGAGATAGGGGATACGGCCTTGTCGATGGCCGGTGGCGGGATCTCGGAGCCGCTTCCGGCGGCGGACTTCGTCTATGACGATCCGGCAGGGCCGCATATACCGGAGTTCTTGAAATTGTTGCGGCTCATGAAGGAAAAGGGTTTCCGTATTCCGGGCAGGCCCCACCGTATCGATGATGTGGCCCGCGCGGTTGTGGATGCCGTTTCCCCGTAGCGTCGGGCGTGGAAACCCGACGCTACAGACGACAAGGGGCGAAGCGAAACAGAATCGGTGAGGCGAAGAAACGAAGAAGGGGACACGATTCTTTCCCTTGCGGGAAAGTATCATGTCCCTGACCGGCAACCGTCGGGGATGGAACCCTCAACAAACGTCGGGCGTGTAAACCCGACGCTACAGACTGTGTCGATTAGGCCTCGTCGATTCGCTGGTTTTTTAGCTTGCAAGCCGAGTGCCTTCCGGTTACACTGGCCACGGTCTCCTTTAAACTAGTACAGTGAGACTAGTAAGGAGGAAGGGTGAAGTCGGTTACGAAATCCACAAGCCAGCTTTCGGCTGGCGTTTTTTTGACACCTGCCTGGATAACCATTTCCGGAGAGGAACCCCTATGAATATGAGAGAGAAAGCTCAGATTATGGACTCCGAAGAAGTGGCTCGGGGCCTGATCCGCATCGCCCACCAGATCCTCGAGCGGAACCGCGGGGCGCGGGATGTAATACTCGTCGGTATCAGGAGAAGGGGAGCGCCTCTTGCCCGCCGGGTTGCCGAGATAATCGAGGAGATTGAGGGGACACAGGTGCCGGTGGGCATCCTGGATATCACGCTTTACCGGGATGACCTTCAGCTCGTAGCCAAGCAGCCTGTCGTAGGAAAGACCGACATGCCCGCTGGTGTCGACGGAAAAGTCGTGGTGCTCGTCGATGATGTGCTGTTCACGGGAAGAACAGTGAGAGCCGCGATGGATGAGATCATGGATTTCGGAAGACCCAAGGCTATTCAACTGGCCGTACTCATAGACCGGGGTCACAGGGAGCTGCCCATAAGGGCGGACTACGTGGGCAAGAACGTTCCCACATCAGCCAGGGAAGTGATATCGGTGATGGTCAAAGAGGAAGACGGGGAAGACAAAGTAACCGTTGAGGAGATGATGGAATGAAATTCACCAGAAAGGACCTTCTGGGACTAGAGGAAATGTCCCGTGAAGAGATCGAATCCATTCTTGACACCGCGGATTCCTTCGTCGAGATCTCTGAACGGCCCATCAAGAAGGTCCCGGTCTTAAGGGGCCTGACGGTGGTCAACCTGTTCTTCGAGCCCTCCACAAGGACCCGAATCTCCTTCGAGCTGGCGGAGAAACGCCTCAGCGCTGACACAGTTAACATCGCGGCTTCTTCGTCGAGTGCGGTGAAGGGGGAAACGCTCAAGGACACCGCCAAGAACATTGAGGCGATGAGCATAGACATGCTTGTCGTAAGGCACAGGTGCCCGGGGGCGGCCCGGTATCTTGCAGGCGTGCTGGACTGTCCCGTGTTGAACGCGGGTGACGGAGCCCACGAGCATCCGACTCAGGCGCTCCTCGATCTCTTTACGGTGAGGAAGAGGCGGGGCGGAATCGACGGGCTTAATGTCGCAATAGTAGGGGACATTCTCCACAGCAGGGTCGCCAGATCGAACATCTGGGGTTTTCAGAAGATGGGTGCCGAGGTTGCCTTGTGCGGACCTCCCACACTGATGCCCCAGGAGATCGAGTCCACCGGGGTTCGGGTCCATTACTATGTCGAGGACGTGATCCCCTGGGCGGACGTGATTATGCTCCTGAGGATACAGAACGAGCGACTGGAAGAGTCGTATTTCCCCACCATACGTGAGTACTCGGAGCTCTTCGGTTTGGACTCCGAGAAGATGAAGAAAGCCAAACCCGACGTCACAATCATGCATCCGGGACCGCTCAACCGGGGGGTTGAGATCACACCCGAAGTCGCCGACGGTCCCTACTCGGTGATTCTACAGCAGGTCAAGTACGGTCTTGCGGTCAGGATGGCCGCACTCTATCTCTTAAGCGGAGGTCAATTGGAAAGTGAAGCTGCTGATCAAGAGAGGAAGGTTGATAGATCCGGCACAGGATCTCGATCAAACCTGTGATGTTCTCATAGAGGGGGGCGCGGTAAGGGAGCTGGGCACTTCGATCGAAGCCGGGGATGCGGAAGTAATCGATGCGAAGGGCCTGGTTGTCTGCCCGGGCCTTGTTGACATGCACGTCCATCTTCGGGAACCGGGGCGCGAGGATGAGGAGACAATTGAATCCGGCGCTCGTGCAGCGATCCACGGCGGATTCACCTCTGTGGCCGCGATGCCCAATACGGAACCTACCATAGAGGGAGAGGAAGGGGTGAAGTTCGTTTTAGGGAAGGCCGCCGAGGCCGGGCTTGCAAGGGTCTTCCCGGTTGCGGCGATAAGCAAGAGGCAGAAAGGTGAAACCCTCTCGGAGATAGGATCGGCCATTCGCGCCGGAGCGGTGGGGATCTCCGACGACGGATATCCCGTGGCCCAAAGCGGTCTTATGAGACGCGCCCTCGAATATGTGAAGATGTTCGACCGGCCCGTAATGGCTCATTGTGAGGATACGGGCCTGAGTGCCGGCGGTGTAATGAATGAGGGAAGGACGTCGACCGTGCTGGGGTTAAGGGGCATACCCGGAGCGAGCGAAGACGTCGAGGTGATCCGTGATATCATTCTCACCAGGCTCACAGGTTCCCGGCTCCATGTTTGCCACGTTTCGACCGCGGCGAGCCTGGGCTTCATAGAGCAAGCGAAGACATCGGGCCTCAATGTGACATGTGAGGTGACACCGCACCATCTCACACTCGACGACGAAGCGGTCGCGACTTTCGACACCAATACCAAGATGAAGCCGCCTTTGAGGCGTAAGCACGATGTTTCGGCCTTGAGGAAAGGCATAGAGACAGGCGTTGTGGATGCGATCGCCTCAGACCATGCGCCGCACAGCC
>Ga0180434_10004670_pt1 | contig 16546 bp, 12 predicted proteins | sample SS_ome_7_FD_132453 | JGI IMG/M metagenome (GOLD analysis project Ga0180434, IMG submission 132453) | Hypersaline lake sediment archaeal communities from the Salton Sea, California, USA - SS_1_D_2 metaG | ecosystem: Environmental > Aquatic > Non-marine Saline and Alkaline > Hypersaline >...
ACGCCTCATTAGCTTCTCTGATTACCGAGGATACGACGGCGGCTGATTTGTCGGGTTGGACGTCGATCGCCCATCTTTCGCTTATTTTGCAGCTGGAGACGACATTTGGCGTCCGGTTCGGTAACGATGAAATCGCTTCGCTAGGGAGCGTTGCAGCGATCCTCGAAGCATTGGCCCAGAAGGGTGCGGATCCTGCATCGGATTGACGGGATTGTGGATGGTGTAATACAAGTCCTGTACGCAGGACCTTATCACAGCGAGCGAGATTGCTCGGGCACGTTTACGATCGGAGTCTATGGGTGGACGGCAACAGCGACCAAGTTGTGGCAGTCTGCGTACCTCAAGTGAATGTCAACGATCTGGAGGTGACGCTCGTCGGCTGGCGCGTTGAAGACGGTGGCCAGGCGGTGGAGGATGAGCCGCTCTACGAAGTCGAGACGAGCAAGTCGGTAGGTGATGTGCCTTCACCGGCCAGTGGCGTTTTGCGACATGTAGCCCAACCGGCTGATGTGGTGGGGGTGGGCGAAGTTGTGGGTTACGTCGGTCCGTCGGCTGAAGCGATCGACCATTTTCTGGTTGCACAGAGCGATGGTGGACTCGTGGTCGGAACCCGGGCGGAGAAGCCGTCGGATCAGGCTGTGACGGAAGACCGCGATGCCACCATTGGTGCCATCGAATTGGCCCGTCGGTTTGGCATCAAGCTTGCTGATATTCCCGCGGTGGGCAAGATTCGGCGTTCGGATGTTGAACGGTATATTGCCGATCGGGGTCTTGTTGAGCCTGGTGGTGTCGAACGCGGTCATGCTGAACGTGTCTCTGCCGGTCGCCCCTCGGCCGGTGTTGAAGCGACGTTGCCGCCTGCGATGTTGGGTCTTGTCGAAGAGCAGGAAGCGTTATCCGATCATCAATGGGCGATTGCTCAGCATTTGACTCAAACGCAGTCCCATTTGGTCACGGCTTGCGTGAGTATGGATGTTGTGATGCGGGCCGTCGTGGAATGGATCAACGCCAAACGGCAAGCGGGCGTGATGGTTGGACCGATCCCCGTATTGCTTTACGCGGTAGCTGAAGCGATAAGTAAAACACCTAGCCTGGCGTCGTTTCGTATGGGTCAGCGTGTGTATCGCTATCGCGCGGTTCATGTTGCTTACACCGCCCGTAGCCACGATGGCCGGCTGTTCACGCCGGTGGTGCGTGATGTGGATCAACGCACGTTGGATGAAGTGGCGGCTGAGGTTGGCCGGTTGAATATGGCCGTGTTTCGCGGCTCCGCCGAACTCGCGGATTTGTCGGGTGGGTGTATGACCCTATCGCTGCTGAGCGATCAGCCGGTTCGATCGCATATCGGTTTGCAGAATGCGTATCAGTCGGCGATTCTCACGGCAGGTGCGATCCGCGACGAGCTGCAACTGCGCGATGACAAACCTATAGCTGTTCCGACGCTGACGTTGACGCTTGCCTACGATCACGGCTTGATGGATGGATGGCAGGCGGCTGAATGCCTGGCCACGATCAAGGCTGCTTTGGAGGCTGTTAAGGTCTCATAACCATGTCTCAGGGGTGATGGTTTTTATCCAGGGTTCTTGCGATGGAATCGCGATTCCGTTGCGTAATAGGCCGATAGCATAGAGGGCCTCTGCGCTGCGCAATTCAATCGTTGTTGTGTGGTTTCAGTTCGGGTTGAGTCGGAATGACTTGGCCGTGGTCGTCCTTGTCTGACGCAGATTGATATGAAAGAATCTCTGCAACATTTGGAAATGTCGCCCGATACCGCCGAATCGCACTTGGCGGCGGCGGATTTGCCTGGCGCCAGTCTCGTGGTGCGCGAGGTTGAGGCTGGTGATGTTGACGCGATTTATGCGCTTTTGTCAGCCTCTTTTTCGGCATTTTCATTTAGCCGGCAGGAATGGTTCGTACGCTGGCGCTGGCAATACGGGGAGAATCCTTATCGCGGGGATCGGCCCGCGGGTTGGGTGTTGACCGACGGCGACCACATCCTCGGACACCTGGGTGCGGTGTATGTGCCGATCATGGTCCGCGATGAATCGGTGATTGGTGCCATCGGTGCCGACTATGCGGTGGCGGATGAAGCGATTGCTCACGGGGGGATGTTGGCTGGACTGGATCTAGCGCAAGCCTTTTTTGCGGGCGTAGGTGATTGTATCCCCATGGCCACGACCGCCAATGAGAAGACGGGGGCGATCTTTGCCCGTTTTGGTTGTCGGCCTGTGCCTTGGACGCGTGAGTTTTGGCGGGCATCGGCAACCGTCAGTCAGCTCCTACGCTCTTGTGGCGGTGCTCAATCGCGTCTCCTTCGGTGGGCGATGTCCGGGATTGTAGGGGGAGTTGCATTTCCTCTCTTGGGTGCGTGCTACCGGGGATTACGCTGTTGCCCAGCCATTCCGATTCCAGCCGGCTGTCGTCTCGAGACCACCGTGCCGCAGTTGGCGCGTAACTTGGGACGGCTGTACGAACGGGTTGCTGCCATGGAACAACGCGAAGGCTCACCGCAGCCGATCGGGTGGCGCGTTGCTGCGACGCAAACTTACCTCCACTGGCGATACGTTCAGCATCCCGAACGGGACAAAGTCCGTGTTCTTGTTGTTCGTGATGCTGAAGGTGAAGCGATTGGATCCGCGTTCCTATTTTGTGATGACAACAGTGCACACCGCGTTGTCTATGTCGAGGAGCTTGTGACACTGCCGGATCGTTTGGATGTCGTGCGGACGCTACTGTGTTCCGCGCTGAAAATGGCTTGCGATCACGGGGCGGACTACGTCGTAACAATGTCGGGTCGCCGGTCGGTTCGGCACGTGTACTGGGAACTGGGTTTCGAGAGTCGGGCGCGTTCGGCTCCTGCTGCGATTATTCACACTTCTGCTCTTCCTGAATCATTTGACGATCAGGTCGATTTCTGGCACGGCATCATGTTTTGAGCGTTTGGCCTGTCATTCGTGACCGGGGCCGGTATTTCACTTTCGCTAATCTATGGTGCATTTCTCTCGGATCAGTTTTGCGATCGAATGTCGCGGGTGGATTGTCGCATGGGCTGAAGAATGCAGACGTCGTCGATGACTTCAGTTATGGAGTAGTCTTTTCGGATGACCTGAGCTAATGGGCCGAAATAGTCTTCCAGGCTTTCGAAAACGGCCGATTGGAGTTTTGGGCGGTCGGTGGTTTGTCGGGCTGAACGGGGTATTTGAGCTAGCAGGACTTTGGGCTTCTTCTCATGGATTGTCCTGATGAAATCTGCGAACAGAGGCTTGTAGGCCATGTGTGGCCCAATCAAATAGTGGACCGGTGGTCGCTGCGAGAAGTAGTAGAGCCGAGTTTCATGAAAGAGGACGCCAATTGGGTCATTTTCAGTCGTCAGGGCTTGCACCCGCTGCGCCACTTTTTGGGTGGTTGCATAGTTGGGTAATCTTTTCTTGTGTCGGGTGATTTGCGTGTAGTGGTCTTCAAGCGTTGTGCTTGTCAGAACGTACGGTGCGTATGACTGACGCGTCATCTTGGGCCACCAGTAGTCGATTGCTAAATACGCGGTGGCTGCGAGGCATACCATTGCCCAAACGGTTGCTGGGCGAGACCTTATATCCCATTGTCTGAAGCATCTTATGAGTTCATGGGCAGAAAGGTACGCAACAAAGGCGAACAACGGTGGATAGTGGTATAGAAAGAACTTGCCTTGTAGTGCGATGGCTGTCCATGAAGCCAACAGCAATAACAGGTTTGAACGCCAGATGGCTGAGCGTCCGCTCCAGAAACAAAGCAACACGGAGCCGAATGCCGGCAGCCACAAGCCGATTAGAGGGACATTTCCCGTTCTCCAACCCGGCCAATGGTGGTTTGTTGTCAGCAAGGCGAAGGTGGCTGCGCCGGCAGCCCATGCCGGGAACGATTTGCGTAGCCAATCATACGACGAATTCGTGTGAGGTGTTGACAAACTGCGTTCTCGGTCTCGGAGTCTCGCTGTCAACGCCAGAATCAGAGCCAAGGCGATGAATCCTACGGCGAGATGAGGGATGATCTCGCGGAGCAAGTCTGGGCCGCTGATATATCCTGGGATGTCTGCACGTGTAAGAACGCGCCAGCAGCCTGCCCATGAACCCCAATGGGCTAAAAGGGTGACGGTGGCGGTCACTGAGCTGATGAAACCAACCGTCAATCCTACGACGGCTGTGAAGGCACGCCATCCCTGATAGCGTTCATGCCAGGCGTGGATGACCGCTTGTATCCACAGGAAGCCGAAACATAAACCCATGGGTGGCTTGATCGCAAAAGCAGCGAAACACATGATGCCGGCAAACGCATGAGTCAGGAGAGGTATCCATGCCCGAACACGGCCCGAATTTGTCGGCATAACGGCATGAATCGCCAACAGCAACGGCAGAACCAAGAAACCTTCGCGCTGAGCGGTATGTATATACCCCATTCCGTAGTAGGCCAACGCATAGAGCGTTGCCGCCAACCATCCCACGGACCACTGTCGTCCGTCGCGTCCGGCAAGTGCAATCAGGGCGACCATCGTTAGGCATTGCCAACCGGCGTCGAAAACACGAAGCGCGATCGGGGAGTGGCCGACCAGAAGCGTTGATAACCAGTGGACTGCGATGATACCGGGGGCGTTCTGATCCCAGACGTCAACGTACAGACGTTCGCCGGCGATGACGCGATCGGTCATGTATTGATAAAGTGCCTGATCGTAACCGATGGGATCGAAGAGGCTGCGACTTAGTGAAAATGCCCACACGCATCCGAACGCTACAGTCAACAGGACTGTTGTGCTAGTGGGGCGTGCAAGGCAAGTTGCCTGGGGGCGACAGCTCATTTTGGCGGTAGGTGTGATCGATCTCATGGTGGCGGCAGCTTTTGTCCTACCAGCGTCTATTGCGGTTTGCGTGAACTTTATTGCATCAAACGGTCGGGTTGGATCTCGATTCAAATGCGAAACAGCCCGTCCCATAACCATCGGCTTTAAGTTGGCCTGACTGAAATGCGACATTCCGGTTCCCTGTGCTGTAGTTGATGCTGGATGCAGACGGCTTTGGTGTGCCGAGTGGTCCGATAACCTATTCTTGGCGACGATTTATCTTAACGCCGCCGATAAAGTCGCCGATGGTTGGGGAAGCGATTGTGATGGAGCCGACGTGCCAGCCGGAGGGGTGGCTGAGCGTTTCCAAGGAAGGACACACCCGTGGCTGTCGAATGTTCTGTGATTGTCCCACTCTGTAACGCGCAGCAGAGCCTGCCGACGATGCATCTGCGACTCAGTTCCACGCTTTGTCGGATGGCGATTCCTTATGAAGTGATTTATATCGATGACGGCAGCACGGACGACACGGCGAGCATCATTCGCGATCTTTACGAACAAGACTCATCGGTCAAGGCGATTTTTCTTTCCCGTAACTTTGGTCATCAAGCTGCGTTATGTGCAGGGCTCGAAGCCGCTTCCGGGCGGGCGGTGATTACGATCGACGGGGATCTTCAGGATCCTCCCGAATTAATTCCTAAGATGATCGATAAATGGCACGAAGGTTATCAGGTCGTCTATGCACGCCGCCGTCGCCGACCGGATCATCCGCTTAAACGGACCGCTTGTTTTCTATTCTATCGCACACTGTGTCAGTTGAGCGATCTCGCCATTCCGTTGGATACCGGCGATTATGCATTGATGGATCGGCAAGCCGTCAATCAACTTAATGCAATGCCTGAGCGAACGCGTTTTATACGCGGACTGCGGAGCTGGGTCGGGTTCAAACAAACCCATGTCGAGTACGATCGTGATCGCTGCTATGAAGGCAAGTCCAAGTACTCCGTGCAGCAACTGGCTCGTCTGGGACTTGACGGGGTGTTTGCATTTTCACAGGTGCCCCTCAAGGGGATTGCGGTGTTGGGTGTACTCGTCATGTTGTTGGCGACCGGTAGTTTGGTGTTGACGGCTAGTGGCTTGGGGCAACGGGTTACAGAACACACCGGCCTTCTCTGGTTGGGATCATGCTTGGCTTTACTTGGCGGGGTGCAGTTGACGTCGATGGGTGTCATCGGTGCGTATCTCGGGCGGATCCACGATGAAGTTCGCGCGAGGCCGTTGTACGTGACGCAGGAACGGCTCGGGTTTCAACGATTGCCCCGCCCGGTACCGAATGTATTGGAATTCCTGCCCAGCGAAACGGTGGAGCACCAGGATTCGCTTACAGCTGCGCGATTGAAGCCTAGCCCTTCGGGAAGCTCAGTTCTGTCCTAGCCTGGGTGATCGGCCCACGGCTGGTGTACCAACTCTTCCTGCTTGTTAATGAGATCGCTCCGAAATGTCTTCTTGTGAGAGCATAGGGGTGTCGAGGTGAGACCTAAGCCAAGATTAAGCAATCAAGCCCGCGCACTGGGGCAACGCTTTGTGATTGCTATGGTGGTTGTGTTCGTATGGTGTGGTCCTTATGCGGCCAATCTCAATGCTGAGTGGACGCGATACGTTCGTCATTGGCAAAGTGGTGATGCCTGGTATGTGGCTGGTTGCTTCGCCCTTCTAGCCCTCGTGTGCGTTTTATTTGGAGAACTCGTTCGCCGGCTAGAACGCCCGTTTTTGAACCGAGTGCTTGATCACTTGTTTGTTATAGCGTTAGGCATCGGTGTGCTTAATAACGTGGTTTTCATGTTGGGGCGGTTTAGTCGGTACACTATTGCAAAAAAAGGCATCGAGGTTCAGACAGCATGGGTTTTGCTAGCTGCTTTGGTCGGCTACTCGTTTGCAAAACGTCATTCAAAGGTGGTAGCAGCCTGCCGGAAGTTGTGTGTTCTTTTGTCGCCAGCAATGATTATCATTCTGGTTCAGCTTTTCTTTCTTAGCAACTATCCACCCAGGCTAGATACGCTTCCGTCACGTAGCGATTTCTCAGTTTTGCCAATTGATGACACTGTAAATCCAGCAAGGCCAGTATACCTCTTTGTTTTCGACGAGTGGTCCTACGAACGCAGTTACGATGAGGGGCGACTACGGCCAGCATTTGAAAACCTGGCTGCGCTATCCGAGCAATCGACGGTATTTCATGACGCACATGCGCCAGGAACCAAGACCGAAGAATCATTACCAAGGATTCTCTTCCAAACAGACTTGCCGGTTATTGTGGAGGGGGGAAAGACTGGTTTTGAAAGGGATGGTTCATTCGTGCCTTCTCGCGAGTTCGAGAGCATCTTCTCGGCCACCAGCAGTTTAGGATATCGATCGCTTCTGATTGGATTTTCGCTTCCATACGGGACATGGCTAAACGATCAGGTTGATGTTGTTCGCTCGTATTGCTATTACGCGCGTGGCCACAATGTGCCTTCGAAACTAGCAGTTCACGCCTTTAATGCGATGCACTATTCGACCGATCTCTGGACGCGCCGTCGATTCAAACGTATCGAGGGACAGGTGCTCCATTCTGTTATTGCAGATCTTGTTGATCGCAGTAGACGCGATATCCTGCGTGTCATCAGGGAGCAACCTCGAAACACATTCGGATTCTTTCACTATCACTGTCCCCATCCACCGTATATGTTCAATCCGGACGGCAGCTATCGTAGTGCCGAGGACACGCTGTGGCACCATGGGAGTGTGGCTGGCTACGAGTCGAGCTTGGCCGCTGTGGATACATTGGTCGGCGAGTTCACTACTGCGATGAAGGAAGTTGGTTCTTTTGAGGATGCGTTGATTATTGTCACATCCGACCACAGTTGGCGCAAGGACCCTGACCGAAAGTCGGGGCGGCAGACTGCACCGGTGACGCATGTTCCTTTGATTGTGAAATTACCGGGGCAGGACAGTAGCTTCCAAGTGGCATCACGTTTTGATGCCAAGAACCTGGGAGGTTTGATCGAGGCCGCTTTGGTCGCGGGCGCGACGCCTGAGCAGGTTGAGGGTTGGGTGTCCTCGGGCATCGTCGATGCGGATCTTGCTAGGCGGCTGCAAGCAGTCGCTGAGCGGTGAGGCAGTCATGAAATGGGTTAGCAGGGCATCCTGGTGCGTCCGAGAAACACATTGAGGCGGTTCGCCGATTGGCCGATAGCTCAGACAAAGGGATAGATAGACCGGGTGGTTTAAGTTGGTTGCCGGCATGTACTAATAATGCACATGAGGAGAGCATGAGATGATTATGGGATATATCGATCCTGGAGCGGGCAGTATTTTCCTGCAAATCATTATTGGCGGTATTCTTGGGGCCGGGTTGTTTCTTCGACATAGCATCCTGCGCGTTCTAAACCTCTTTCGTCGCAGCGGATAGATTTCAAAACACCATTTATAAAAACGCTTGACGCGCAAGATGTGCAGGCTTGTGACTTTACTCATGGTGTGCTTATCGGTCTTTCATCATGCAGCGAGACGATCTTCGTTACTACGAAAAATACTCGGTTTTGGGCAACTTCAGGTTTCTGTTTGCGGCGTTGTTTGCGCGCGGTCGGGCTCAGAAGATGTCGCTCGCCAATCGCCAACGGGACTATCTTCGATTGGCGGGTCATCCTGATTGGCTGGCGTTGCATCGGGATCTGAACCGGTGTTTGGTCGAGGCAAATGCTTGGAGTGGGTACGATTACGGCGAGGGGTATTACTATCAAAGCTTTGACCGAATCGGCATTACGGGATTACGCAGCACGCGTGAGCGAATGGAAGCCATGGGTGTTGCGGATCTTGTCAAAGATAAAACGGTGCTGGACATAGGCTGCAATGCTGGCTTCGTATCGTTGACGATCGCTGAAGTGGCTCGACACGTGACAGGTTGTGAGCTTAATCCTTATCTGGTTGATCTGGCGAAGCGTGTGGCGGAGCACCTCGGACAACAAAACGCTACATTCTTCAGTTCGTCCTTTGAGGATTTCGTTTGCCAAGAGCCATTCGACGTGATTTTGTCGTTTGCGAACCACTCAACTTACGATGGTAAGACTCGGCAGACAGTCGAGCAATACTTTCAGCGTTGTCAGAGCTTACTAAAACCGGGTGGCCTGTTGCTTTTTGAGTCTCACGCGCCCGAGTATGAAGGGGATGGGCTTGAGCATGTCTGTTCGATAATCGCGGAGCGATTTGGGATTCAAGAGAGGCGCGGTCTGAAACGTGGCACGTTTTTAGATCAAGGTCGTACTTTCATCGTTGCTCAGAAAAGAAAACAGGTTTCGTGTGATGCGCAGCCGACGTCTAAACTCGTAAGCGTTTAGAGTTCTACGATCAGTATTCGGCTCTCGTTTTCTGTGACCAGGCATGACGCAGGTTGACCTCAAACCTGATGGGGTTTGGTGTCAGCAGCGAGAAGCTGAGTTATCGGTCCCTGAGGCAGCTCTTCTTAGCCGTCTTGGCCTGGAAATACATTCAGACGCGCGTCTTTTCTTGCGATATTTAGGGTGATGCCGTGGGTTTATCGGGCATTCGCCGCGCGGTGAGTGTACGCCTTGCCGGGGGTGATATCGCTGGTCGCATAAGGTCATCGCTCGTGCTTGGTTCCTATGGGGCAGGCATGATGGGAGGCGTGTCAGCTGTCGGACGCGGGTAAGGATGTCAGTTGGGTGGGGGCGCGGTTGCTGCCGTGTGTTGTGGAAGAATAGGTGTTTTCCATGCGGTCGGATGAATCTCCATCGACGGTTCTTGATCTGGCGATTGAAGGTCGCTTGACGCCCGCTGTACGCGAGCCACGTTCGGACCGCTTGTCGGTCGTAACCTCCCAGACAATGCCACGTCATCGCGTCGTAATTCTTGGTGCGGGACGGAGCGTTCGCGGTGATATCCCCTCAGCCATGGTGAATATCGATCATCGTGGCCGTGTTTTAGATTGGCTATTGGCGGCGTTTTCGCGGTTACCGGCGGTCGATGTGACGCTTGTGGGCGGTTACAAAGCCCATGCGATAACCGACCAATATCGTGATATTCGTTTTGTATACAACGCGGATTGGGATGCAACGGGTCCGGCTCGATCGCTGTCACTCTCGCCTCTCGCCTCGGCAGATTCAACGTATATCAGCTACGCCGACGTCGTTTTTCGGGCGGAAACGGTTCAACGTATGGAGTCTGTCGCAGCCGATGTGGTCGTGGCTGCGGATCGCACCTGGCGTACACGTTACGATGGCCGGACTCGGTCTGAGCTCGATGTGGCGGAGAAGATTGCTTGTACGGGTGATCGACTGATCGATATGGGCAGGCATGTGCCCACCCCCGAAGCGGCTGGGGAGTTTGCGGGATTGCTCAAATTGTCGGGTGCCACCGCGCTTCGGCTTCAAAATGTGATTCGCTCGGGCGTCTTTGATGAGAAGGATGGTTTACCCGAGATCATCCGCTTCTTGATTCGGCACAATGTTTCGATCGCGGTGGTCGAGGTGGATGGCCAATGGGCAGAACTGAATGCGCCGCAGGACCTGGCGCGGTTTGTTCTGGGTACCAAGGCGGAGTCGCTCGAACGGTTACGCCCGCTGGTTCAGCTCGGCCACATCGGCGAGTTGGTGTCGTTCACGCAGTGTCAATGGCAAGAAGATCGACTCAGCGTTTTGAATCGTATCCAAGCGGTGTTTAGCCATGCCAACGTGATCGTTCGCAGTAGCGCACGAAACGAAGATGGCTGGAATCAATCTTCCGCAGGTGCCCATACGAGCATCTTGGATGTGTCGGCTTGCGACCTCGAGCGACTCGCGAGTTCGATCGACGAGGTGATCGAATCGTACGGGGAGCCTCGGCCGGACAACCAAGTCCTTGTCCAGGAGATGCTGACCGGCGTCACGATCAGCGGCGTCGTCATGACCCGCACGCCAAGCTTGGGCGCTCCTTACTATGTCATCAACTACGATGATACGACGTCACGAACCGATACGGTGACATCGGGAGAAGGGACCTCGCTGCGAACGCTGTTCCTGCATCGGGGTGCTTCGTTGCAGACGGATTATCCTCGCGAGCTTCATCTGCTGATCGAAGTGATACGTGAAATCGAGCAGCTCGTAGGGCACGATTCTCTGGATATTGAATTTGCGGTCACCGCGGACGGACGCGTGCATGTGTTGCAAGTTCGGCCCATTGCGGTTACTTGCCCCGAACAGCCCATCGACGATACCGAGATTGCGGAGGGTTTGCGAGACGCTCATCGATTCTTCCATGATCTTCAACGACCGTCGCCCTTTTTGCTTGGGGATTCGACACAGCTTAGCGTCATGTCGGACTGGAACCCGGCTGAGATCGTAGGGACAAAGCCCAACCGCTTGGCGTTTTCTCTGTATCGTTATCTGATTACCGACGAGACCTGGGCGCTTCAACGTGCCCAATACGGTTACCGAGACGTTAGGCCCTGTCATTTACTCGTGGACTTATTGGGGCATCCCTACGTTGACGTTCGCGCGACCTTCAATTCGTTTGTGCCAGCATCGTTGCCGGACGACCTAGCTAAGCGTCTCGTCGAACACTATCTCGCGCATTTAAAACGGTTTCCCGAGCTGCACGACAAGGTCGAGTTTGATATCTTGTTCACCTGTCTGGCGTTCGATTTCGATCGCCAGTCAGATCGGTTGCGCGAGGCTGGGTTCTCGAAGAACGATATTGATCAAATTCGCGAATCATTACGTGTGATTACACGAGATGGTATTGCCCGATGCTCGCGTGATTTGGCCGCGGTCACCGAATCTGATCGCCGATTCAGGCGAATTCAGTCGTCGGATGTACCACCGCTCGAGCGGGCGTTTTTGTTGCTGGATGACGCTCGGTTGCATGGCGTTCTGCATTTTGCACATTCAGCACGGGGTGCGTTTGTTGCTGTCAGCCTGCTCCGATCGCTTGTTGCGGTTGGAATCACAACCGAGGAGCAGACGAACCTCTTCCTGTCATCGTTGCGGACGGTGTCGAGTGACTTGCGGGGGTGCGCGCGATGTGTCGCCAACTGTACGATGACGTGGGACGAGTTTGTCGAACTGTACAGCCATCTTCGCCCGGGCACCTACGATATTAGTTCACCGCATTACGGCAGCGCACCGGTGGAATACTTGCGTCCGATTGTGCAGGCAGCCGGTATGCGCCAGGAGTCGTTCTTGCCTGGGGAGCATCCCTGGGACGCACAAACGAAAAAGGCGATTACCGCAGCATTGGATCGATCGGGTCTGGGTGTCGATGCGGATGGTCTGGACCGCTTCCTGCGTCAGGCGATCGAAGGACGTGAGTTCAGCAAATTCACCTTCACCCGGAATCTTAATGCCGCACTCGAGTCGCTCGCAACGTTCGGTGCCGAACAGTTCATTTCGCGCGAAGAATTGGCTCATATCCCGATCCATGATCTGTTCGAACTTCGTTCGGCCCGTGCGGAGAATGTCTCACGTGTATTGAAGCGGTTGGCTCGCCAGGGGCGGGAGGCCTCCTATGTGACGCAGGCGGTCTGCTTGCCATGCCAAGTGTTCAGTGCGACGGACCTCGTCTGTTTTGAACAACCCAAGGCGGTTGGAAACTATGTAACGCAGAAGTGCATTTGTGCTGACGTGGTGCCTCTGTCGTCAAAGACATGTCCGGAGATCGATCTTGCCGGCAAGATTGTCCTGACGCCGAATGCTGATCCCGGATTCGACTGGATTTTTGGACGCAACATTGCCGGTTTGATCACGATGTACGGCGGGAGCAATTCACATATGGCGATTCGTGCCGCCGAGTTTGGCTTGCCGGCCGCCATTGGCGTCGGTGAAATGCTCTACAGCACGATCAGTACGGCCGCAATGGTCGAATTGAACTGTTCAAGCCGGCAGATTCGCGTGGTGGGATAGGGCGGAGATATGCTGAGGATCGGACTAACGCAGCGTGTCGAGATTGTCGCTGATCGCGATGAACGACGCGATTGTCTTGATCAGGCATGGACCGCGTTGCTTGTCTCTAATGGCTTGTTGCCCATTCCGCTTCCCAACACGGTTGAAAATGTGGACATGCTCGTACGGGAGTTGGCGCTTGACGGCGTTATTCTGACCGGCGGCAACGACTTGGCTCACCTGCCAGGGGGCCGCTCTACCGCGCCGGAGCGTGATGCTTTTGAACGCAAGCTGTTGACCTACTGCAGCCAACAGGAGATGCCTGTCTTGGGTGTGTGCCGAGGCATGCAGGTCATGGTTGACTATTATGGCGGTCCGCTTGTGACGGTGTCCGATCACGTTGCCACGCGTCATCCTATTATGGTGCAGTCATCTCGCATTGCCTCGCTCGGCGATCGAGAAGACGTCAACAGCTTTCATGATTTCGGCATCGACGAAGAAATGATTCGTTCGCCGTTGTGTGTGGTTGCGACGGCGCCGGATGGTTGTGTTGAGGCTGTTGCGCATGCGACGTTGCCGCAGTGGGGCATCATGTGGCACCCTGAACGTTTGCCGTGCGACGCGCGCGATGGGCATCTGATTCGTACGCTTTTCGCAGGGGGCCGAACGTGAGAGCGATTATCCTGGCCGCTGGAGAAGGGACCCGGCTTCAGCCGTACACGGTTGACCGTCCCAAGTGCTTGGTGGAATTGGCCGGCAAGCCTCTTCTGGCTCACCAGATTGCATCGCTCGAAAGTGCGGGTGTCACGGATATTACGATCGTGACGGGGTATCGCGCGGCTCAGATTGCCGATTGGGGCTATCGTACGCGACACAATCCAGATTACGCGAGCAGTAACATGGTCGCGAGCCTGATGTGTGCCGCCGACGTGCTGGAGGGCAGTGACGATGTGTTGATTGCCTATGCCGACATTGTTTACGAGACGCGTATTCTCGAAGCACTGTGTGCGTGTCCAGCAGCTATCGCGACGACGGTGGATCTCGCCTGGTTGCCGTTGTGGAAGCTTCGGTCCGAGGACCCATTGTCGGATGCCGAGACCTTAAAGCTCGATGCGGTGGGTAACATTCTGGAACTCGGACAAAAAACAGATTCCTACGACGATATCGAAGGTCAATACATGGGACTTATCAAGGTCCGCGCCGACAAAGCGCAGGAGCTGGTTGCCACGTACCAGCAGCTTGACCCCCATCGACTCTATGACGGTAAGGACCGACTCAATCTATATATGACGAGTTTCTTACAGTATCTGATCGACCACGGGCAATCCATTTGTGCGGTCCTGGTGAATGGCGGTTGGTTGGAGGTGGACAGCGCATCGGACTTGGAGTTGTTTAACCGCATGTATGATGACGGCTCGCTTGACGAATATTGGCACATGACGATGGGTGAGGAGATGGCTTGCCCATGCTGAAGCGTTTTCGCGGGAACCTATGGCGGCAGTGGCGGGAGATGCGGCGGTTCAACGCGCTGGATTTCCGCAAACGCGCGATCGTGTTCTATGCCGAAGATGCGGGATCGTGGGTGCACTTCGCGCCCATCATTCGGGAACTAACCGGCCCGATGGGACGTGAAATCTGCTATCTGACCTCGAGTCAAGACGATCCGGTTCTGCAGTCGGCCCAGCCGAACATCCACGCGTTTTATATCGGCAGCGGGGTTGTGCGGACCACGCTTTTCATGGTCCTGCGGGCCGGCGTCTTGGTGATGACGATGCCCGATTTGATGGCGTACCAGGTCAAGCGATCCAAGGTACACCCGGTGCACTATGCGTACGTCTTTCACTCCATGTGCAGCACGCACATGATTTATCGCAAAGGCGCCTTTGATCACTACGATACGATCATGTGCGTGGGGCCCCATCATACGCGTGAAATTCGAGCGACCGAAGAAGCCTATGGCCTTCCCCGCAAGGAGTTGATCGAGCATGGGTATAGCCGGCTCGACTCGATGTGTCGGAAAATCGATACCTTCCGGGCGGTTTCTCCGGCGGATAACAGGTGGAAAAAGCACGTTTTGGTGGCCCCATCGTGGGGACCCCATGGGCTGCTGGAAACACGAGGGGTCGCGTTGATCCGGTTTCTCCTTGACGCCGGCTACCGGGTGACCGTGCGGCCGCACCCCATGACCGCCAAGAAGTGGCCCATGGTCATTAGGGAGATCCGGAGGCATTTTGAGGGAAAACCGGGATTTTGTCTGGAAACGGATATCGGCTCATCCCTTTCACTGGAAAGTGCCGATATCATGATGAGCGACTGGTCCGGCGCCGCCATGGAATACGCTTTTGTGTTCGAGCGCCCTGTCCTTTTCGTGGATGTGCCTCGTAAGGTCAATAACCCGGACTATCTCGACATCCAATGGGACCCATTGGAAGTGTCGATTCGCGATCAAATCGGTGAGTTGATATCACTGGACAAGCTGGAGGATGTCTCGGAGAAGATCGAACGACTATGTTCTGATCCCGATGCGTTTCAAGATCGGATTCGGGATGCGCGTTCGCGCAGTGTTTACAACGTTGGCACAAGTGGGGTCGTGGGCGCTTCGTACGTTGCGCAAATAGCCGACAGAGTCTCTAAGCAGAAGGAGTGTGCTGCATGATGAAGACGGTGTCGCGGGCTCGAGAAGTGCTTGAAGCAGTGAGTTGGTACCTTCCTAAACCGGCCACGACAGATTCCGACCGAATCGAGACCACACGGGTGCTCTGGGATTTAGCCAACGTCTATCCGGGACGCTTGGGAGAGGTCGATCGCAAGAATTTGGAGATCCTGTGCCGTGAAATGGCTGTTTCCAAGCGCCCCCTTCGGTTTTATGAGGCCAACTGGAGCAAGCCAGCCGATCGTGAGTCCTTGCCGACCGCTTGGTGGCCTTTGTTGATCGCGGTTTTTTTTGCCCATTGCGGCAACGGCGAATATCGAAATGAGAATGAACGGGGGTTGGCGTTCAAGAGTTTGAATGCGGGTTTGTCTGCGCTTGAGATGGCTGCGCAAACCTCGGGTATGCCGCATCTTTCCATGTTGCGATCCTGGTCAGAAGAGATTTTTGAGAATCTGTGCTGTGAGGGTAAGGCGTGAGGACGGTACCGCTGATTGTCTTGGGCTACGAAGGCCCGTTGCTTCGTGCTTATCTTGGCATGATGCGACGTGCAGGGCTGAGGCCTGAACGCCTTGTGCTGATGGTGCAGACGCATCATCCCGTGAATGGAACGGTGATTGGCCGTTGGTTGCCAGCGAAGCTGCGAATGTGGTATGCCGAGAAAGCGCAGGAGCGTCTACAGAATTATTGGCCACGCAGGATTCATTTGCTGCATCAGCCTCTTGTCGAGTCGATGGCGCGCGAGTTGGCCCAGGTTTGTGACGCTCCGGACGCGTTGATTAAGGAGATGCTTGGCCCGTTCTCCTATCAGGATTACACAGAGACACTTGAGCGAGTGGCGATCAAGAATTTACGTGACCCCGCTCTTGGGGAAGCTTTGTCGCGAATCGGTTCGGGCGCGGTTCTCTATACGGGCGGTGGTATTTTGCCACGGTCGATCTTGGCGATGGACGGTTTTCGTTTTCTTCACGTGCACCCAGGCTACTTACCCAACGTACGTGGCGCAGATGGCCTTTTGTGGTCCACGTTGGTCCGCGGTCGGCCAGCGATGTCCTGTTTCTATATGGCCGCTGGTATCGATACCGGTGAGGTGATTGTCGCAGAGGACTACCCCGACCTGTCGTTCGACATTTCAGCCCAGCCTCGACCGGACGACCAGACGCTCTATCGGGCAAT
>Ga0180434_10004671_pt1 | contig 16545 bp, 12 predicted proteins | sample SS_ome_7_FD_132453 | JGI IMG/M metagenome (GOLD analysis project Ga0180434, IMG submission 132453) | Hypersaline lake sediment archaeal communities from the Salton Sea, California, USA - SS_1_D_2 metaG | ecosystem: Environmental > Aquatic > Non-marine Saline and Alkaline > Hypersaline >...
CAATGTTCAAAATCGCAAACGAAACGCAGAGCAGTTGTTTGTTATTTGGTGCTTGAGATTTGAGATTTATTTGTTATTTGGTACTTGAGATTTGGAATTTCCGCGTTTTTTGGTTGTGATGGGTCAAATAGAGGATGCTTGCGTATAAAACCATATTGCCATTTTTAGAACACAACTTTTGAGACGCGGCACTAGACCCTTGAACCCTTATTATCAGGAGCCGCCATGCAGATCAAAAAAATACTGTGGCCCACGGATTTTTCGAAAAACGCTTCGGCCGCACTTCCCTACGTGCAGTCATTGACCGAAAGTTTTCAGACGGAAGTGCACGTGCTGTACGTGATCGACGACCTGGGACATCACGAGGATCCCTGGTATGGTGAACTGGATGCCCGGCATCTCGAAAAAATCCACACATGGGAGAAGCAGAAGGCCCAGAAGCGGCTGGAAGAAATCTGCACCAACTATCTTGACGGCTGTCCGCTTTACATCAAACACGTTGAAATCGGGGATCCGGCGCATGAAATCCTGTCGCTGGCGGAAACCGAGGGCATCGACATGATCGTCATGTCCAGCCGCGGCCGGCGCAGCCATTTCGGTTTCGGCAGCGTAGCCGAAAAAGTCACCAGAAACACCGCCGTTCCGGTCGTGACGGTTCCCGCCGAAGGCGAAACACCCGCCCCGGCGGTCCAGTAAAGCCCGACCCGGGGGCCATTGGCTTCATATCATGTGTTCGCCTTCCAGTTCGTCCTCGGCCTGGTCAAAGGTCCGCTTCAGGGATTCGAAAGCGTCCAGCAGGCCCTTTTTCACCTGTTCCCAGGCCCCGGCGGAGCCGTGTTTGAGGCCGCCGTACCATTCGGCCAGACGCCGGCGCTGCTCCTGCAGCGTTTTCATCGTCCGGCGGATGTTCTCGCGCGATGTCTGGTCCATCGCCTCCCATTTCGCATCCAGCTGTTCTTCAAGACGCTCGATGCGTGCATCCAGAGCCTCAATGGCATCTTTCACCTTTGCCGCGGCGATATCGCGTTTTTGAGCGGAGTACTCGCCGACCGCTTGCAGGGCTTCCTGAATTTTGCGACCCACATCGGCGGCACTGATGGCGTCCTCCGCCGACCTCCCGGCCATGGCGAACGTCGGCAGCAGAAACAGCATCATCCAAAGCATGCATCGTTTGAAACCTGTCCATTTCATCACCATATCCCCCTTTTCTAAATGCCGTTATTCCACCAATGATAATCCTTCAAAGCCCCGCAGGCAACCCGAAAAACACCCACTCCAACCAACCCAACCAATCAAACCAACCAAACCAATCAACCCATCTACACCATCTTTCAATTGACCCAAGGCCGGCAGCGATTGTATGATATCCTCATGAAACGCATCGGTATTTTCGGCTGGGGGGTTGTCGCCCCCAAAAGCCCCGACATAACGATTTTTGAAAAAAATCTCGACCGTGCCACCAGCTGGCTGGAGCCGCACCACGGGTTCGGCCCCAGTCATTTCCTGGTAGGACGGCCGGTGTTCGCTTTTACCGACTACAAATCCTGGATCGACGCGCGCTTCGGCCCCCGCCGCTACCCGCAGTTGGATGAAAAAATGGGCAACATGGTCAAATACGCTCTGGGCGCCTTCATCCAGGCACTCGAACAGAACCCCGGCATCGAACAACTGCTGCAGCAGCTGGGCACCCGTTCCCATGTCTATGTGGGCACCGGCCTGGGTGATTTTCCCATGCAGTATGAAAAGGCCCTCCACTACTACAAAGCCCAGCGCCGCTGGAACCGTTTCTGGTGCCGCGATGCGCAGCATGCGGAGCTGGCCGTGTATCGGCGGGCCGGCATTGAAGAAAAGGCCCGCATCCGCGGTCGTGTCGACGCCCCTCCGGATCCGGATGATTGCACGGATGAAGAACTGCGGGACGACCTGGCCGAAAACTGGTTCGCCTTCTGGGTAAACCGGTCGGACGGATTACAGCGCTATCTCGACGAATTGAAAAAAATCGAATCCCAGAGCGTCACCGGAGACATCGACACCGGCAAAATGCACCTGATGCGCCGCAAATCCAGCGAACGGCGGCGGCTCAACAACCGATTCGGCTGTCCCACGGAACCATGGAATGCGGTGGACCCGAAGCTTTTGTGGAATATCCCCAACATTCCGGCGGCGCAGATATCCATGATCGGCCGCATCACCGGCCCGGCGTTTGCGCCGGTGGCCGCCTGTGCCGGTTTCGGCACCGCCTTGAAAATGGCGGTCAATGCCATCCGGCTCGGCCAGGCCAAAGCCGTTGTGATCGGCATGACCGACCCTGAACCGCACCCGCTTTCCGTGGGGGCTTTTTTCGGCGCCCGGGTTCTGTCGCATGACGGCCGGGTCTCCAAGCCCTTTTCAGGACTGCGCGGCACGCACATTTCCGGCGGCGCCTGTGTCTGGATCGTTGGAGACGCCGGCTACATGAAGGATCAAGGTTTTACCCCGCTGGGCCTGGAAATTATCAGCGTCGCACTGAGCGCCGACGCGGAGCATATCATCACACCGTCCCAGCAGGGCCCCCTGACAGCCATCGAAGAGGCGCTCAAAGCGGCAGGCGTCGAACCCGCAGACGTGGCCACATGGGACATGCACGCCACCGCCACGCCGGGAGACTGGACCGAATTTCAGAACGCGGTCCGAATGTTTCCCGGCAATACCCGCTTTACGGCCCGCAAAGGCACCTTCGGCCACGGCATGTCGGTTTGCGGCGGGTGGGAGCTGACCGCCCAGCACATCGGTTTTTCCAAGGGAAAGCTTCTGCCGGTCGATCTGGATGAAAGCGAGCTCCACGAAAAGCTGCGTCCCTACCACCGCTGTCTCGTCGGCGATCAGGCCGTCATCATGGAAGGCGACGTCGCCGGCAAAATCAACATGGGCGTCGGCGGCATCAATGCCTGCGTCATCTGCCGCCGCTGGAAAACCATGTCATAATGCCGACGCTGCAAACAGACCGCGGTTGACGATTCTTATCACTTCAGGGGATTGAATTTCTGGATGCTGGATACGGGATGCCAAATCAAAGCAACACCCTTCTGAGGTTGTTTCGAAGAAAAATGATGGCGGGTTTGGATTTCATTAACGGCCGCTCGGGCTGCCATCCGATGGAATCCGGGCACTGCCGGCGGCGGGATACTCTTATGACAAACCCTCTATAACCGGATGACCGTCGGCCGACCGTCGGGATTGATGTCGATGCCGACAAAATCGCCGGTCTTGAAGCCGATGCGGTCCAGCTCCCGGATGACCTTGTCCTGTTTGTCGGTGGACCAGTAAACCGACCACATGGGGTTGCGCACGGTGTCGATGCCGTAGGCGTCGTGGCCGCAGAGATTGATGCGGAATCGGTCCTTGGCAATCAGCGTGTCGGCTTCGGAAAGAAAAATGTCGATCTTGTAAAGGTTGTTGTGCAGGGCCCGGGAAAGTCTTTCCTGCAGCGGCGGTGTTTCGTCCAGGTAGTGATTGGCGATCTGATACAGTTCCTCGGGTTCGTGGATGGACCGCCCCAGAATGCAGAAACGTTCATGCCGCAAGGCAAAGGCTTTGAGTTCGGCCTCATAGGCCCCGATGATGTCCAGCACGTCTTCGATCACCGCTGTCGAACCGCCTTCCAAAACGATTTCTTCACACCGGCCGATGATCTTCAGATAAAACCGGCGGTTATCCATGACGAAGACCGGCCGTTCCCGATAGTTGCGCCGCTTGCGGATGCGCCGAACGCCGTCCAGCGTAATGGACCGCTCTTCATCTTTGTGCTCCAGGATGTCGAACCGCCCGATGTCTTTGGCCTGAACCACATAAATTTTCCCCTGTTCTGAGATGACATATTCGATCTCACAGGGAAACCCCAGATAATCCTGTATCTTTTCCGAAAGATGGAGCAGTTTGCGGTCATGCGGCGTTCGTGTGATGAACGGCTCGCTCTGAATTTTGTGCAGGCGGTCCCGGCAGTAGCCGAATTCCCAGTGATCCCAGAGCCGCTTTGCCATCACGCTCGATCCGTTGATAAACGGCATGACAATGACCCCCATATCCTGCGGATCGATTTCCGGGGCGTTGTTGAACTTTTGCTGCCGCATGATGCTCAACCGTTTGGTGGTCTGCGCAAAGGTGATCATGCGCCGCCGGGCATACTGAATGCCGCCCAGATCAGCATAGGTTTCAAGCGAATCAAAGGTGCCGCCTTTGAAACATTCCTCCTGCGGATGGGCGCTGCGGGCAATCACCTTGAAGCTCTGACGATGGTTCGCAAGGAATGCCTCCAGCGCCGCAAAATCCTCCTCCACGAAATGGCGGGCCGGAACGAAGATAAAATCCGGCACTTCAAAACCGCCTTCCCTGATGCGGCTCAGCAGCCGCGCCTTTTCGGGAACATCCTGTGTCATTTCGGCTTGACTTTCGATTGAACAGTGGATTCGGACAACCGGCTGACCGCGAAACGCAAAAAAACCCGTCGCCCGGTTCGATCTTGCTTGGCTGACAAATCCGGGCGCTTTCCCGTCGACCCGGGTTTCATGGCGCATCTGCCTGCGCGGCCGCATTTTCCTGTCCCGCCGCATCCGGCATCGTTTCAGCATCATCCGTCTGTTCCCTCGGGGATAAGGGCGCCGCGGGGGCATACGGTGCGGGGTTCGGCCGCGCGCGCAGCTCCTGCTCCAATTGGTCAAAGGCTTTTTCCAGCGAAGTGTCCATGACGACCACATCCCCCTGACTGACAATCAGGCGCTGCAGCTGCGGTATTTTCAGCTTGGCCGCCGCGCTCAGATACAGCGGCTGAATGTAAAAAACAGCGTTGCCCATCGGCAAAACGATCATCCGTCCGCGCCGCACTTCAGAACCCACCTGATCCCACAGGGTAAACTGTTCGGCGATTTCGGTGTCCTGGTCGATCAGGGCGTCGATTTGCGCCGGACCGTATACCTGTTCCCCTTTGGGAAAGCTGTAGACATAAAACTTTCCGTAACGGTCCCCATCACACCCGGCAATGGTCAGCGCCCGCAGATTGGGCCGGCTTCTGGGGCTCATGGGAGACACCAGCAGAAATTCCCGTGTTCGGCTGTCCAGCAGGTTCAGGGTCAGATAATACGGCTCCATGACCGCATTCTCTCCTTTTTGCGGGTCGTCACCCGGCTGGGTGGTGAAATCCCAGACATCTTCTTCGCGGTAAAACGTTTCGGGATCCTTCTGATGATATTTGTGATACATGGTCATCTGGATTTTGAAGATGTCCTTCGGATAACGGAGATGGGTTTTCAGCGCCGTCGGCATTTTCGAAAGCGGCTGCAGCAACCCCGGATACATCCGCTGGTAAGCGCACGCCACCGGATCCCCGGCGTCGGACAGGTAGTATTGAATGGATCCGTCATAGGCATTGACCACGATTTTAACCGAATTGCGGATGTAGTTGTGGACGCCGTCATAGGGCGTGCCATAGGGATACCACCGCGAGCGGGTGTAGGCGTCCTGGATCCAGAAAAGATGTTCGCGGGTGACCACGATATAAGGATCCGCGTCCAAGGTCAGAAAAGGCGTCAACAGACGGATGGCCTCCGGTACGTTGCGGTGCATCAGCAGCCGGCTGTCGGCGGATGTCTTGGTGGTGAAAAACAGGTTCCGGTCCTTTAGATACAGCGCCAGCAGCAGCTTTTTTACCAGCGAAGACAAGGCGATGCCGGTCTCGCCCCGGAAGTCCGTGGTGGAAAAACCGTCCCCCGCGGGATAGTCCATCTCGCCGACTTCATTGGGAACCACGACGTACGGATAGTTTTCGAGGCCGAAGTATATCCCCGGCACCTCGATCCTGAAATCAAAATCGGAGCGCGGAGGAATCCCCTCGATGAACCAGGTCATGATTTCCTCGCCCCGCTGGGCCGCCGGCGTCATGACCGCCCCGTAACCATGGGTGTACTGCAGCCTGCGGTTGATCCAGTTCTGGGCATGGGCCGGCATGCGCTCCAGGTTGATCTCGCGCGCCGCCAGATTGACCTGCTGACGGCTGCCCCCCACTGTATAGCGATCCACGTCCACACCGGTAAAATTGTAATAGGGCCGGATTCCCTGAAGCTGATCATAGACATCCTCCAGCAGCGTCCGATCCCAGACGGGTATGTTTTGAATGTTCAGGCGGATGGCATCGCGGGTCTTTTCCCAATGGTTCGGGTCGAGGGCGAAGTTGCGCGTTTCCACATTCGAAAGCTTGTAAGCGGACAACGTCCCCGCAATGTTCTTTTCAATGTAGGGCCTTTCTTTGGTCAATTCGTTGGGGTCGACGATGTATTTCTGCACAACGCGGTTCAGATAATCCGTGTGGCGAAGCCCGGTGGCAGCGGCGAACAGCGCGCACAATGTCAAGGCCGCGATCAGCCCCTTCCTGAAATTGATGACAAACAGCACCGCGAGCGCAGCCGCAAACCACAAAAGCACGCAACCCCAGATGAGCGGCAGGGTAACCCGCATCTGAGTGAAGCCGGCACCGAAAAACAGCGGCATGTGATCGCTGTCGTACACCATCTGATAGCGCTGCAGCCAAAGGTTGGCCCCGTATAGAAACACCAGCGCCAGGGCCAGCAGATTGAGATGAATTTTCGCGCCGCGCGGCAAGGTCTCATCTTTGCGGCGCAGCATGCGCCGTTCAATTCGGTACAACACAGCGGCGCCTGCCAGCACGATGACGACCGCCGCCAGCAGCCGCTGTTGCACGAGTGTATAAACCGGCAGCGAAAACAGGTAAAAGCCGACATCCACGCCGAAGGCGGCATCCGCGACGGCCGCCGGCGGGGCAAACAGATAGAACAGCAGCGCCTCCCATTCCCGGAACAGCGGAAAGGCCACAAAAACCGCCAGCACCAGACTCAGGGGAGCATACACTTTCAGGGAGCCGGTTTGCACAAGATCGACCAGCTCCGGGTAGAGCCCCCCCTTTGACGCTTCCGATTCCCGGCCTTTCGAACGGGGCCGGGCGCGCCCCAGGTAGCGGGAGGCGATCCAGAAATTAAGGAAGAACAGCAGGCCGAAAAACAGCACCGCCCCGCTGAAAACCAGGTAGCGATATACCAACCGCAGTAGAAAGTAGCGGCTGTAGCCCAGCGACTGGAACCACCAGAAATCCACCACCAGGTCGAGATAAAGATACAAGAACCCGACCGCCAGAAGCCCCAGCAGCAGCAGCAAACCGAGCAGCCAGAACAGCCGGCGTTTCCATTTCAGCATATTGCGTCCTCCCGTCTCAACACGCTTCGTTCACCCTGGGAAACCAACAGATCAAGTGTAGCATTTAATGAACAGAAAAACAAAAGGCATATCATCCGGCTTGTATGAAACTTCGAAATTTTCAGCTTGTGGTGTGACCGCCCTTCGTGCACGTTCACGATTACGTGGGCTTTCGCTTTTCGCCGCCGGATACGACAAAGTTTCTGACCTGATAAATCCGGATGCCCGCAGGCTGCCTCGGCGTAGCTCGCAGAGCGTAGACGGGCCGGCGGCCCCCGCTTGTCTGAAACGATGTTGAGATCGTTAGGATCGTTGGGTTCGCTTTTTGTCGACGAACCGTCATTCCGGCGCATGCCGGAATCCAGTAAGACCAACTGCTTCTTTTCTTCCGCCGTGACCATTCTTCGGGCACGTACACGTAAACGTGCGCGTGCACCTTCACGTGCTCGTGTTGTGCACGAAGGACAGCTAACCGCTAATGGCTAACAGCCCTGATCAAGTTTCCGTCCTGATAAATCAGGGCGCGCTGTTGTCGGGACCGGGAGGGGGTGCTGCTAACTTCCGTAGTGCTTCAGTTTGTTGTGCAGTGTCTTGCGGGTGATTCCCAGGCGGCGGGCGGCTTCAGCCTTGTTTCCCCCGCTGGCGTTCAGGGTCGCCAGCACCGCCGCTTTTTCGATGTCTTCCAAAGAACGGGTGCCGTCCGTTGGCGGGGCGGCGGCGGCCTCGGGCTCGGAGTAGTGCCGCGTGATGTTGAGCGGTAGCTGCTTTTCACTGATGTGTTCGCCGGTGAGCAGGATAACGGCCCGTTCGACGGCGTTCTCGAGTTCCCGTACATTGCCGGGCCAGTCGTAGTTGATCAGCATGTTCATGGCCAGCGGAACGATCCCTTTGACGGTTTTGCGGTTCTTAAGCGCGAATTTTTCCAAAAAATGCTGCGCCAGCAGGGGGATGTCCTCGGCGCGCTCCCGCAGGGGCGGCACTGCCAGGTTCATGACGTTCAAGCGGTAAAAAAGATCCTCGCGGAAACGGCCTTCGGCGACATCCGCCTCCAGATCACGATTGGTGGCGGCGATGATGCGCACGTCCACTGTGATGGTTTCCTCGCCGCCCACGCGCTGAATCTCCATTTCCTGCAGCACCCGCAGCAGTTTGGCCTGCATGGTGGAAGTGGTTTCACCGATTTCGTCCAGAAAAATGGTGCCGCCGTCGGCCTGCATGAAGCGCCCTTCGCGACGGCGATCGGCGCCGGTGAAGGCGCCTTTTTCATGTCCGAAAAGCTCCGATTCCAGGAGGGTTTCGGCGATGGCCGCACAGTTGACCACCACCAGCGCCTTGTCCCTGCGGAGGCTGTTGAAGTGCAGGGAACGGGCGATCAGCTCCTTGCCTGTGCCGCTTTCACCGGTAATCAACACCGTGGCCTCGGAGGGCGCCACCATGGCCATGACTTCCAGCAGCTTTTTCATCGGGCGGCTGCGGCCGATGATGTTGGTCATCTGGTCGTTGGATTTGAGGTTTTCTTTCAGGGCTTTGTTTTCCTGTTTCAGCCCGGCATGCTCGCAGGCGCGTTCAATGGTCATCTTCAGCACTTCAAAATCCAGTGGTTTGATCAAATAATCGTAGGCACCGGATTTGAGGGCGTCTACCGCAGATTCCACCGAAGAATAGGCCGTCATGATGACCACCGGTATGGAGGGGTTGTACACCTTGATCTGGGAAAGGGCCTCAATGCCGCTGATGCGGGCCATGCGGACATCCATCAGGATGAGATCCACCGGTGTTGATTTGACCGTATCAATGGCCGCATCGCCGTCATCGGCGGTTTCAACGGCATACCCCCAGCTTTTAATGACCGTCTTCAGGCTGGTGAGATGACCGGGGTCGTCATCCACTACCAGTATTTTGGTCGGCTTTTGGGACATCATCACGCCTCCTCCGCGACTCCGGACCGGTGGCTGGGAACACGGAGAGAAAATGTCGTTCCCTTTTCCGGCGTGCTTTCGACCGTTACCCTGCCGTCGTGCGCTTCGATAATTTTGTAGACCACCGCCAGACCCAGGCCGGTGCCCTTGTTTTTGGTGGTAAAGTAGGGATCGAACACCTGGCTGATTTGATCGGGGGATATGCCCCGGCCGGTGTCGCTGACCCGTATGATCACACCGTCGTCCCCGTCGCTGTTGATGCGAACTGTCAGCCGACCGCCGTTTTCCATCGCCTGGATGGCGTTGAGATAAAGATTCAGCAGGCATTGCGCCAACCGGTCAGGGTCGACCCAGGCCGGGTGGAGCGGATCTTCCGCTGCGAAGGAGACATCGACGGATTGATTGGCGGCGTCCTGCTGGATCAGCTGCAGCGAACGGGACACCAGGGCGCTGATGTCGACGGCCTGTCGTTTCAGATCGGTGGGCCGGGCGAATTCCAACAGTTCGGTGACCGAACGGTTCAGGCGATCGACTTCCTGCCCCATCACCCTGGCGGCTTCAAGGGCGTCCCGGTCATCGGCAAAGCGGCCGCCGAAAAAGGAAGCCAGGGCTTTTATGGAGCTCAGCGGGTTGCGGATTTCATGGGCCACGCCGGCGGCCAGTCCGCCGATGGCGGCCAGTTTTTCCTGGCGGCGGATTTCCGCCTGCAGCCGGCGGATTTCCGCCAGATCGCGCAGAATGATCACCTGACCGATCATGTCGCCGGCACTGTTGGTGATGCGGGCGGCGCTGACGCTGACCGGTACGGAGCGGTTTTCGGAAAAGGTGCATTCCATCTCCTGTTCACTGATGGTAAAACCCTGGTCCAGCTGCTGCTCCAGGCCGCACAGCTTTTTGGGCAAAAACAGCCGCGGATGTCGGTTTTCCACTGTACTGCGGCGCAGACCGGTGATCTTTTCCGCCGCGTCATTGAAAAAGCTGATACGTCCGGATCGATCCGTGGCGATCAGGCCCACCGGCAGATGGCTGACGACCTCGTCGGCAAAGGCGCTGGTGTCCTGCAGCGACTGCCGCGCGGTCCGGTAGCTGTTCATCCAGAACAGCGAAACAAATCCGCCCAGTCCCAGCAGCAGCATAACGGCGGAGAGAACAATGGTGGTGCGGATGTCACTTTTTACGGCGTCTTCAAAAGGGGTGATGTCCAGACCGGCGACGATCAGCAGGGGTTGAGGATTCAGGGGCACAAACCAGTCATCGGCGGATTCCGGTTGCAGTCCATGGTGTTGCATCATCATTTTCATCTGGCCGAAGGCCCGTTTTCCGCCCGGGTGCATGGGCCGAAAGTGGCGCTGAACTTCGAACACACGGCGTTGGCTGTCCAGCGTCACCAGCTCCCCGTGTTCCGTCTGATCCGGCCCCGGGGACGGCAGGGAATGTTCGCGCTGCCATTGTGCGCCGATTTGCGAGGGGTCGCTGTGGGCCACGATAAGGCCTTCGGGATTCACAACCGCCATGTAAATCACATCCGGCAGCCGCGCGGTTTCCTCCAGCAGACGCTGGATCTGCCGACCGCCCCAGCGCATGCCCATCATACCGGTACGGGTGCCGGCTTCCACGGCCCGGATCAGGGCCGCCCCTTTGGCGCGCAGCAGTTCGGACATGTAGCGGCGCTCGCGATGGGTGTTCTGAATCGCCAGAACCAGCACGACCATCAACAGAATGGCGGTCGATCCCATTATAATCCAGGGCGATGTCTGCATGCCGGTCCGGCGGCGTTGCTTGCGGGCGTTCAAAGAAGAGATCCTTTCATGCGCTGAACTGTCTTTAAACGCAAAGCCTAATACCGGCCGGGTCGTTTGTAAACAGCGAAGCGCGTACTGATCAAGAAAGCGGGTAAAAATGATACGCAATCGGGCGTCAGGTGTCAGCTGTTAGCGATTCGCCATTAGCGGTTAGCTGCCGCCGTGAACGGACACGTGCACGTGCACGGCCGTTTGGTCTTGAATCGTCATTCCGGCGCCCGCCGGAATCCAGGAAAAGTGGTGGATCGCGTTTCAGGGCCTTGTTCGATGGTTGCAATGGCAGGCAGTACTCATGAAAAATCGAGCACGTGTGCGAAGAGCGGTCACGGCAGGGGCAATTCAAAAATCAAATTTCGTTCCGCTCGCCCCCTTGGACCCTTAACAGGGTATTTTTTATACACTTTCGCTTTCCAAACGATCGCCGAAAAAGGGTAATTATTACTCACCTTCCCACCATCAGCGAACGATACGCATCAATAATCATCTCCAATATAATTATAAAAATAATAATTTCAAATGGTTATTTTTTCAACTGGCTTTTGTTCCCATCCTGGCACGCACCTTGCTGCATACTGCATTCAAATGGCATGAAAGTAAAAAACTTCACGCACTGAACGCAGCAACCCATCGAAAGGAGCAAAAAATGAAAGCAATGACCAAAAGCGTATTGATCGGTGTCCTGGCAGTGAGCGTTGTCGCCATCGGAATGTACAGTGTGGCCTGGGCCGGCAGAGGCTGCGGCGGGGGGGGCGGTTTTCAGAATGACGGCCGCTATCAAAATGACCGTTATGGCTGCGGCGGCTACGGCCGCTACGCTGCGGATCTCAGCCCTGAACAGGTGCAGCAGATCAAAAAGGCCCGCGAAGCGTTTTTCAACGACACCCGTGCCCTGAGAGACAGCCTTTTCGACAAACGACTTGCTCTGCGCACCGAGCTCCACAAAAGCAATCCGGATGTGGCTGCCGCCACGCAGCTGCAGGAAGAAGTGTCCGCACTTCAATCCCGGCTGGACCGCAAACACGTTGAACACATCATTGAAATGCGCAAGCGCAATCCCGATGCCGGCCGCGGCTTCGGATACGGCGGGATGGGAATGGGCCACGGCGGCCGCCACATGAAGGGGTACGGTGACGGTTACCGCGGCGGCAAAGGGTACTGCTGGCGGCAATAAACCCCAGGACGCGATGCGCCCCGACCCTCTCCCTCCTTGGACGGCGCTTGCGGCCGACAACGGCCACCGGTCAACGGTGGCCGTTGTCTTTTGACAGCTCCAGCGCCGTTCCCTTCACAAGACGCGCGGCATTGGTTCCGACGATGCGGGCGGCGTGTGCGTTACACAACCGGCCGGCAATCCGGACAAAGGGCCGGTCCGCCGGCAGCTTGACGTGCTGAAGCACGATACCGTCTTTTACACGGCAGCCGATGCCGATGCCGAAGGCCGATTGCCGGCATGCCCATTGCGCCATTTCAAGGCCGACGGCGGATCCCGAGGGGGGATCGACGGTCCTGCAGGGAACCTGCTCTTCTTCGATTCCGGCACGGATGGCCGTCACCCAGTCGGCTGCGTCGCCGCCCTGACGGACACAGATGACAATGCCCGGTATGCCGGCGGTTACAGGGTTGTCAGAGGTGTGCATGTTTTTTTCGGCGTTGACGGTCAAAAGAAATAATCAGCCCTGTGGCCACCGCATTACGAGGCCCCATCCTGCCGCGGATGTTGCCGCTGCCGCAGATGATGCCGAAATCGTTCAGAAGGACTTCCGACAGCATCTCCGGAAGTTCAAAGTCTTCGGCGCAGCCGCCGATCAGGACCACGTTTTCGATGGAACGCAGATTGCCGCCCGGCAGTATCCGCTTCAAGGCCCGAATGACGTTGGGGACGAAAACCTTTTTTTTGGCGTCTTTGCGAACAGCGCTGAGCTGCTCCAACCGAATACGCCGCGGCAGGGGCAGCATCTCTCCTTCCGGCGGCAGCAGCACGGTTTTACCAAAAAGACGACCGCTGAGCGGCTTGTCAAAAACACGGCGGCTCCCGTCTTCCAATACAATCTGGAACAAATCATTAACGCGGGCGGCGGGACATTTCTTCACCGCTTCCGCCAGGCCCCGATCGCTCAACCCCAGCCTTGAATCGATCAACAGCGTCGTCAAATCACCGGCGCCGGCCAGATGCACGGATCGTATATCGCCGCTGCGGTCGAAGCGGGCCGCATCAACCGAACCGGCACCCATGTCCACCACCACCAGACGGCGATCCACCCCCGGTGTCGTTGCCGCCCCCAATAGGGATGAGTGGGTTTCAAGGCCGGCGACAACGATCGACGCGGGCAGCATTTTTTCCAGCCGGCGCACCAGCGCCGCCGTCATCGATTTGTCCGTCTCGACCATGGCGGCCAGCGCGATGCCTTTGTTGAGACGGATTTCATCGGCGATGCCGCCGGCGATTTTCTGGGGAACGACGACGTCAACCGCAAAAATGTCGCCGACGGAAATGCCGTCCGGGGACTGGCCGGTCGCCCGGCCCAGTTTCCGTCGAATGCCGGAAAGCATTCCGCCGACAGCGCTTCCCGGTTCCCCGAAGACATTCTTCAAGGGCTGCAGCCGTTCCACCGCCGCCATCATTTTTTCAGCGCCTTCGGTGATATCCACCCGACAGTCATACCGGCGGCCGAGGATGGTCAGTTTCCCGGCTGGAATGCGGCGCTGCGCAATGTCTCCGGTCGGTGTTTTGATGACCACGGCGGAACGATTGCCGATCAGGGCGACGGCAACGGGCGCGATTTTTTTCGTCTCTTCCGGCGAAAGATCGAGCAATGCCGCGATGCCATAGGGATTGCACAGCCGGCTTATGCGGCGGCCCGGGGGAGCCACTTCCACAACGGCCGGCATATGCAGGGGAACCGCCTCGATGCGGCCGACTTCATCCACGATGGGAATTTGTCCGGCGATTCTGTTGGCGATCAGCACCCCGTCGTTGTTCTGCACCACAGCGCCCTGGACCTTTATGCCGCGGGCAATCGCCGTATTAATCGCTTCCGCCGCCGCCTCAAAGGAAACCCGGCGTGGAATGACGGGAATGACCTGTTCCGCTGCGGTGCAGTGCGGCAGGTGGGAAAACGGAACCGTAACGCCGCTGCCAAGGCCCGCCCCTCCCGGCGTGGAAGGATCGTGGCCGATCATTGTTGATTCGGTGATGACGGTTTCGCTGATGGTGGACATGGAAAGGTCACCCATGACCGGAACGGCGTCATTCAGACAAATCAGGTCCAAATCCGTAAGCGAGTGCCCGGAAGCGGTCAACGCCGCTGCCAAGGCGCTCATTATACCCGCCGTATTCCGGCACGTCCCCTTGATGCCGGTTGTTTGCGACATCCCGCTTCCTTTGTAGACGGGGCCGTCATCGGCCAAAACCGCCACGGCCGCTTCCGTGGTGGCGTTTCCGATGTCAACCCCCGCCGCCAGCAGCGGCCGGTCCTTTTTTCCCGGGCGCTTCCCGATATCCTTGTCACGCCGCATGCGCCGCCTTTAAAAAGCCGCTTTTTGCGTAGGGCGCGATCGCGTCTCTGACCATCGCGGCGCACAGGACGGCCCCGCTGCTTTCCAGCGCGGCGGCAATGCGCTCCAAATCCCCGCGGGTGCTGCGTGCCGGCCGCAGCGCTTCATATATCTTCAAGATGGTTTCGTCCGGCAGCCGGCACAGCTCCGCCGCCCGGCGGAAGTTGTCCGCCAGGGTTTTCCGGCCGGCCGCCGCGGCGATGTCTGCCTGCATCCGCAATGTTTCCGGAGAAATGCGGACATCGATGTCATCGACCTCCCCATTGACGACAGCCGCCAAGGTCAAATCCGATAATTTTTTGCCGGAAAGCGTCCTGACCGCCTCCGGCTGGTACCGACCGATGGGATATTGCGGGTGGTTGTTTGCTTCGCGTTGCATGGCTCCTCTTCTTTTTCGCCGCCGGCGGCAGCGCCCGAGCGAACGGTTTGATCCGCCGGCGGAAGGGTTGACCGGCGGAATTTCATCAGAAACCCTTTCATGATCTGCTGTGCGTGAAAGGCATGCCCGTTTATTGGAACCGAACGTTCACTTCCGTACACCATTTGTCCGTACGGATGCATTCTTCCTCCATATGTTGCAGCACCACCACCATGGGCTCGGCCCGGGCACGCTTTTTTAAAATCTGTTGATCCCAAACCGTGGGAATGGTCCGCGGCTGCCCGCCCTGCGCATAAACGGCGGCATTCCGTCCGATCCGTCGATACATATCCCTGCCGACCAGCATCGCCATGGGAAACAGTTCCAGGTTGTCCAGCGGCGGCAGATCTTTCTGATGAAGAATGGTGGTGCCCTTGGCCTGAAGGCCGATCCCGATGCCGGATCCGCTCAGACGGGCGGCGCTCAATCCGATAAAGCCCAGATCCGCGGCGTTTTCCACGCGTACGATCCGTGCGGTTCCGCCTTCTTCTTCAATGCCGGCGAGGATTTCGTACAAGGCCTCCCCCACGTAGAGTCCGGACAGCGTTGTGTTGATCGTTCTGCCGAAGGCGGGGCTCAAACCGATCACCACCTCGCCGGGCTGCGTTCCTTTGATCGCCTTTTGCCCGTCGATCAGCGTCATTTTTTTTGCATCTTCCTTAACGGACACCCGCTGCTGCTCCCGCTTGACATCCGCATACCGCCGCGCCGAACGGATGGCTTTTATCTCTTCCCACCGCTGTTTTCCGATGCGGTAGCCTGTTCCGGGCCCGGTATAGTCGTTGGGGTCGTTGATGGCGCTCATGCAGTTCAAAAAGCGATCGAAAACCGCAGCGGTCTGCAAATAATCACCGGCGATGCGCTGCTTTAACAGATCCAGCAGCGATTCAGCCATCTCGGTTTCACCGATGCCGACACAGGCGCGGATGACATCGACAATCGACAGCCGCCGCCGCTTGATCTCTTCGGACATTTTCAGGTTGTCACCGAGATCGCGTTCGATGTCATTGCTGTCATGCGCATAAATCACTTTTTCGATCTGTTCGTCGCTATAGGGCGGAAAATCCAGGGCCTCACAGAGTTTTTGCATTACCGTCGCCGCCCGGGTGCGTACTTCCACCACCGCTTCCTCGGTAACGGAGGTCAAGCCGCAATCGATCCTGAAATCCCGTTGAACGGCGATTTCTTCATCCAGGTTTTCGATGTTGAATCCGGAGCCGCCGAACATGTTGTCTTCCACGGTGGTCGCACCGAAACCCGAGTGAATAAAGTCGGTACCGGTTATCATCCACGGCAGCAAATGCGCCACCCCCCGGACCGTTGAACCGGACCAGGGCGTATCGTTGCCGGTGGCGCACTCCAGATCCCACAACATGGCGATCAGGTTCTCCGCCATCACCGACTGCTGCCCCCCCGGCAGCGCGGCGCTGATGGGCGTGCAGTCGATGCCGCCGTTCTGGACCCCCTGAACCCCCGCGCCGCGGATGATGGCCAGACAACGGGCCTCCAGATAAAGCATGGATTTGCCTTCCGCCTTTCCCATGAGAACCTCGGCTCCGGAACCGGAGGTAAAGCGGTTTTTCAATCCCCTTGAAAGATACGCGGCGCTTAA
>Ga0180434_10004672_pt1 | contig 16533 bp, 6 predicted proteins | sample SS_ome_7_FD_132453 | JGI IMG/M metagenome (GOLD analysis project Ga0180434, IMG submission 132453) | Hypersaline lake sediment archaeal communities from the Salton Sea, California, USA - SS_1_D_2 metaG | ecosystem: Environmental > Aquatic > Non-marine Saline and Alkaline > Hypersaline > Sediment...
AAGAAGACGAGCACGCGTCGATTGGCCGGGTCTATCGGCTTCGAGCCATCTATCTCGTCCACGATCTCCATGACGATGAGGCCCGGGATCTGGTCGGCGCCGGTGTTGAGGAAACGGACGCGCGCCATGATGTCCTCCGCCGTGCGCAGACGGAAGAGCGGCGAGCTCTTCCTTATTCTCAGCATCTCACGGAAGTGGTGGACAGTCGCCATTATCTCGTCGCGGCCCGGCGTTATTTCGACGCGCGCAAGGATCGGGCGGATGATGCTCCAGCGGTCCTGGTTCTTCTCGGCCGAGGGAAGGCCAACGCCGAAGTTGTTCGACTCGTAGCTCCAGTCGAGCTTGTTGAACCAGTCGCCGGCGTTGTAGCTGTCGGCCTCCATCGACTTCGAGCGAAGCATGTCACTGCCCGCGTGGAAGAACGGGATGCCCTGCCCGAGCGCGACCACCGAGAGACCGACGTTCTGCATGCGTACCCGGTCGTCGATGCTCGCCGACGGGGCCGCGGCGTACTGGATCTTGTCGAAGAACGTCTCGTTGTCGTGGGCGGAGCAGTAGTTGATGGTCTCGCGCGGCTGCGAGGCGAAGCCCACGCTCTCAAACATGCCGCCGCGCATCTCGCGGCCCGTGTGGTCGACGAAGCGATAGGTCGAAAGGTTGCCCGCCAGCCCGATGCGGATGCGGTCCATCTGGTTGAGCAGCGTGCCCCTGTCCGGACCCGTGCCCTGGTTGAAACCGTTCGGGTCGAGGAACATGCCCGTCGCGAAGCCCTGCTCGCGGCGGTCGCTGAACGCGCTGCCGCCGCGGAGTGCGTCGCGTATGCGGTCGTTGAAGCAGCCGATGCCCGTTCCGGCCATGTTGTGCTGCGTCGCGTTCCGCCCCCGCTTGCCGCCCTGGACCTCTCCGAAGTCCCAACCCTCGCCGTAGAGGTAGATCTTCTCGCCGTCAACACCGTCGGCCTCGAGCGTCAGAGCGTGCAGCGCGTCGCGTGCGGCCTCCATGTCGGCGACCATGTGGTGTCCCATCAGGTCGAACCTGAAGCCGTCCACCTTGAAGTCCTTCGCCCAGTGGACGAGGTCGTCGACCATCAGGCGCCGCATCATGTAGTGCTCGGTCGCGGTGTTCTGGCAGCACGTGCTCGTCTCGACGAAGCCGTCGCGATTCAGGCGGTGGTAGTAGCCGGGCACCACCTTGTCGAGCACCGACTTGTCCGCAACGCCGCTCGCGTGCGTGTGGTTGTAGACGACGTCCATGACCACCCGCAGACCCATGTCCGACAGGGCCTTGACCATCTCTCGGAACTCGAGGATGCGAGTCGAGCCGTCGGGGTCCGTCGAGTAGCTGCCCTCCGGCACTCCGTAGTGGAACGGATCGTAGCCCCAGTTGTAGGGGTCCTGACCGTTGATGCCGGCTATGGCCGCCTGCTGGCGGTCGGAGTCGGGCGGGTACTGCGAGAGGTCGCCCGGGTAGAGCCACGCGCTCTTGTCCTCTATGACGGACGCGATGTCGAACGTCGGCAGGAGATGCACGTGGGTGAGCCCCGCCTCCGCGAGCGCAGAAAGGTGGCGCGTGCCGTTCGATTCGACAGTGAACGCCCGGTAGGTACCCACGTAGTCCTCAGGACACGTCGGGTCGCTCGCGCTGAAATCGCGCACGTGCAGCTCGTAGAGGACGATGTCCTCGGCCGCCTCAAGCGCGGGCTTCTCCAGCTCGTCCCATCCCTGGGGCTTCAGCTCGTCGTCGCACAGAGCGACTATCTGGCTCCGTCTGCTGTCCATCGAGAGGCTGCGTGAGTACGGGTCGGTCACCACGTTGCGCTCGACCATTCCCGTGCGCGGAACGAAGACCTTGACCTCGTAGAGGTAGAACTTGTTCTTCCACGCGGAATCGCCCTGCACGCTCCAAACGCCGGCGTCCTCTACCATCGGGACGACGGCCGACGGCTCGGGGTCGCCGGGCCCGTCGAACAGGTGCAGCCAGACCCCCTGCGCGGTCGGGGCCCAGACCGTGACGGTCGGCGCGCCGTCCTGCCACATGACGCCCAGTGGACCGTCGTAGGCGAAGAGGTCGTCCAGCACGCCCGGGATCTGCACGCCGGTCGCGTCGACCAGCTTGTCCTCTGCGTCGCTCACCGAGACGGCGAGCTGACCCTTGAGGAGCGCGGGCACCCGCTCGAGGTCGGCCTCCCCTATCGCGAGCGCCGTGTAGCCCTTGAGGTGGGGGAACTTGGTCGTCACTGCCGCCGGCATGCCGTCGGAAGCGACCGTCAGCTCGACGGCGTCGCCGCCCTTGACGCCGTCGGCCGTCAGCTCGAGGTCTCCCTCGACGCTAGAGTGGAGCCTGTAGACGTTGCCCTCGGTCTTCCGCACGCGCATGGCCAGCGTGCGTCCGTCGGCCCAGTAGGCGCGCTGTCTGGACAGGTCGCCGAGCGCCAGGGCCTCCACGTCAGGTGGTTCGGTCATGATCGTAGTGTTCCCGGAGACGACGTAGACCTCTCTACCGTGCTGCTCCAGATTCAGGAACATGTCGGGGCCGGGGTCCTTCGTGTCGCCCTTGTGAATGATGAAACCTACCTCGGAGGCTCCGTCACTGAGCTCGAGGTCCCAGTACAGACCCATGTCGTCCTGGCCGGTCGGCGGGAGTGGAGCCGTCCACTCCACGGTCGCCGTGATGTCCTTCCACGCGTGTAGGCCCCAGCCGCCGTACCCGCCCTTCGGTCGGTGGTAGTGGACCCTGGCGAAGCCGTCCTGAAGCTCGGGCGCGGGCGGGAACGTCTCCTTCGCCACCGAGTGCGCTCCGCCTCCGGCACCGACGACCCGGATAGCGTTCTGACCGCCGTGCCCGTCGTCGGTGTATCCATCGGCCGTCTCGTCAACGGCGAAGCCGTCGAGCCAGGTCTCCATGTCCTGAGGCCATTCACCGTTGATGAAGAACTTGTACTCGTACTCGCCGGGCTCGAGGTCGACCTTGACGGTCCAGTTGCCGTCGTCGCCGGCCTCCATGGCCGTCTCACCCCAACCGTTCATGCTGCCGCGCAACGAGACGGACTCGACTGCCCATCCGTCCGGAGGCACGAAGGTGAACGTAACCTCGTCGGCGACCGCGCTGCCGGCCGCTGCGAGAAGCGCTACAGCCATCATCACAACTCCCGCGTTGAACACACGCATGGTACGTCCTCCTCTGGAGAACCTCACAGATCTGCTGTTTGAAGTGTTCGGGGAGTCTACCACATCCGGGGCGACATGTGGGGGTGCGATGAAGGGCGCGGCGACCGGGCGGGTAGCGGTCCTGGCGTCCGTACAGAAGAACGGGGCCCCGCCGGAACGCCGCGAGGCCCCTCAGTCCCCCCTCAGGGACTGCGTGATCTATCTGAGCAAGAGCAGCTTGATGGACTGCTCGAAGTCCTCGGCTCTCATGCGGCAGTAGTAGACGCCGGAGGCCACGTCGTAACCACGACGGTCTCTACCGTCCCACACGACTGTTCTGAACCCGGCGTCCTGCGGCCCGCTCGCCAGCGTGCGAACGAGCCTGCCGCTGACGTCGTAGACGCCGATGACGACCACTGTCCCGTCCTTCGGAACGTCGTAGCTGACCGCCGTGCCTGAACTGAACGGGTTCGGCGCATTCTGACGGAGCGCCATCACGGCAGGAACGACCTCGTCGTCGATCCCGGTCTCGTCAAGGTAGTAGTCGATCTGCAGCGACGAGCAGGACGGGTTGACCTGACCGTTGTCATAGATGTGCGAGACCCGCCACACCAGTGTCGTGCCGGGGTAGTCGAAGGAGTGGTAGCTGCTGTCCGAGGGCACGAACTGCCAGTGCTCTCCGCCGTCGGCGCTCAGGCTCCAGGCCATGTAGTCGCTCTGGGACGCGGTGATGCGAGCGCTGATGATGGAGATGTCGGTGTCCACGACCGGAAGCGACACGGTGAGTTTGCGGTCGAGGTCGAATCGCCTGTGCAGCAGCTCGAACACGGCGAACCCGCCGTCGTGGTCCGCCACGTACGCGTAGTCGCCGGCCACGCTCAGCCCGTAGGCCCAGCCGTCGGTCTCGGCGTCCTCGATCTCGATGGGAAAGACGGGGTTGGATATGTCGATGACCGAGATGCCCCAGAAGCCGAGCGTCATGAACGCCAGATTGCCGGCGATCTCGATGTCGTAGCCACCGTCCGCTATGGAGGCGCCGCCCACGTAGATCGGGTCGGTCGGGTCGCTGATATCGAGCGACAGCAGACCCGTTCCGACGTCGCAGATGAAGGCGAAGTCGCCCGCGACCTCGATGCCTCTCGCGTCGCCGGGCACGCCGTTGCTGCCCGTAATGAAGGGCGCCGCCGGGTCGCTGACGTCTATGACCTGGATGCCGGCCGTCCTGTCCGCCAGGTAGACGATGTCTCCTCGCACGGACAGCGCGTACGCGGTCCCGGGCGTGTCACACGTCCCGATCAGCACCGGTGTCGACGGGTCTGAGATGTCGACTACCTGCACGCCCGCTGTGCCGTCGGCGACGAACGCGTAGTCCCCGTCGATGGTCACGTCGTATGCGAAACCGGGCGTGTTGTACGAGCCGAACGCGACGGGGGCCGTCGGATCGGTAACGTCCAGGACAACGAGGCCGGCGCCGCCGTCGGCCAGATAGGCGCGGTCGCCGAAGACGTCGAGTCCATATGCTCGCCCCGAAGTATCGTAGTTGCCGATGATGACCGGATCGAGCGGGTCGCTCACGTCGACGACCTGCATGCCAGCGTTCCTGTCGCTGACATAGCAGATGTCTCCCTGAAGCGAGACAGCGTAGCCGTCGCCCGGCGTATCGATCGCCGCTACGCCCTCGATGGTCACGGGCTGAGCGATGTCGATGACTTGCAGGCCGGACGCGGCGTCAGCCACGTAGGCGTAGGTCCCGCACACCTCGATGGCCGTGGCCCAGTCGGGGGTGTCGGTCGTGGACAACGACGTCGGCTCAGTGGGATCCTTGACAACCACGACCCTCATGCCCAGCGTCGTGTCCGCAAGATAGGCGTAGTCACCTTCCACCGCCACGCCGAAGGCCAGACTCGGCGACATGTGAGAGCCTATCAGCAGTGGATTCGTGCCGTCAGACACGTCGAACACCTCGAGATACGACCGAACTGGAGGCGGCCAACCGGTGTAGGAGCTGACGACGTACGCGAGGTCACCCTCCACGTCGATCCCGCGCGCGTCGCCCTGAGTGGCGAAAGACCCCAGGTAGGTCGGGTCGGTCGGGTCGGTGACATCGACGACGACCAGTCCGTTCAGCTCGTCCGTGACGTACAGGATGTCACCGGACAGGAACAGACTCGTCGCGCCGTTCCCGACGTCGCACGACCCCACGAGCGCGGGGCTCGTAGGAACGCTGACGTCGACAACGTGAAGACCGCCGGGTCCGTCGGCAACGAAGGCGTAGTCCCCTGACACTGCCACGTCGAGCGCGATCCGGACCGTAGGGACCGTGCCGATTACCACGGGGAGCGAGGGGTCCGTGACGTCGCAGACCGCGAGCCCCGCGGTCCCGTTGGCGACGTAGATGAGGTCTCCCCTCAGCGACAGACCCTGCGCTGCACCACCCGTCACACAGCTTCCCAGGAACGAGGCGTTCAGAGGATCACTTACGTCCATGATCTGGAGCCCGCCCGTCTCGTCCGACGCCAAGTAGGCGTAGTCACCGTCAACCAGCACGTCCCTGGCCGGGCCCGGCGTAGCGTAGCTGCTCGCGATCTGAGGCTCGCGCCTGTGCAACCTGATGGCCCCTGCCGCGGTGTCCCAATCTGCGGTCGTGGCCTCCAGGTCGCAGAGGTCCAGTGTCTTGAAATCCTCGTGGAACTCGTAGGCCAGCGCGCCTGCCGGCAGCAACGCACAGATGCACGCCGCCGCCACCAAGCCGATGAGACGCGGTCGTGTGTTCACGCGACCTCCCCTTCGTCGGTTGAACGGAGTGGATTGTGTTCAGACTCGATTATACCACAGAGGGTGGGAACAGTCAAGAAACAGGGAATCCGGGCCCATGCAGAGAGCCTGCCCCGAAGGGCAGGCTCCTGTTACGCGGGCTGGTGTGGGGACTGAGCGAGTGTCCATGTCCTGTCCGCGTTGGCGCGTGTGGTGATGCGCCGTGGCTCTGTCTGTCTGACCGGGGGGACGATCAGACAGAGTGCGTGGTCTTCCTGTCGCCTCTGCAGTAGAGGCGAGTGATCAGCCTGAAGTTCGCCAGTCGGCGTCTCTTCAGGACCATCCGTCTGCTGAAGCTCATTGCTCTCACTCCTTGGCTCGTCCGGTCCGGGTGTTCAACGCTCTCGCAACCTTTGACCCCCGGCCCCCCCGGCAGGTTTAAGAAAAGTGCCTGGTGAGCGAGCCCTCAAGTGAGAGACCCGGGGCCTCCTGCGGCCCCGGGTCCGTCCTTCGATTCCGTCAACTCGTCTCCTATTTGAGGAAGATCATCTTAGCCGTTAGGGTCTCGCCTCCGGCCACAAGACGGTAGAAGTACACTCCCGCAGCGACGTCGCGCCCGCCGTCGTTCCGTCCGTCCCAGCGCACCGCGTGCGGTCCCCTTCCCCGGTGCTCGCCGTGGACGAGCGTACGGACTGTCCGCCCGGATGCGTTGTGCACCGTGAGGTGTACGGGTGCGGCGGTCGGCAGCTCGTAGCGAATGACGGTGCTGCGACCGAACGGGTTGGGAGCGTTGGGGCGCAGCGACACGGCAGATGCCGCGGCGTCCTCATCACCGGCCGTCGAGCACGTGAGATACTCCACTGAGAAGTCGTCGAGTCCGGCCTCCACGAGGGAGCCGCCCGGCTCGTCTGCGACCTGTACGCGTACGCGAACCTGGTCCGTCAGGGCGACGTGCTCCCCGACGACGACGGCGCGCTCGTACCACCCCACGGGCAGCGGCGCCCTCGGACCGACCGTGTCAGCGTGCACCCACGTCGCCCCGCCGTCGTTGGACAGCGACGTGACGAAGTAGTCGCAGTTCGGATTGTCGCCGCGGTCGTTGCGGTACCAGTACGCGAACGAGACTACCGCCTCCTCGCCGCCACTGAGGTCGATGACCGGGGACGTCAGCCTGGTGTAGTCCTTGTCCACGTCGGAGTTACCGTCTACGTTCTCCGTGAGGTAGCAGCTCCCCGAGCCGTCGTAGTCGGCCGTCGGGTCGCTTCTGTCCCCGCTGCCCGCCGGCACTCCCCTCTCCCAGGAACCGCCCGCAAGCTCGTCGCCGTCCTGAACGGTCCAGCCCTTGTCGGTCTCGAAGTCATCGTGGAAGACGACGTTCGTGAAGCCGACCGGGCACGTGTATGGCTCGGTCCTGGGGTGGGTCGGGTTGTAGACGCAGCCGAATCGCTGACCGGATGCCGCGTAGTAGTAGTCCAGCGTGTCGCCGCAGGAAGCGGCCGGTATGGTCGCCTCGAAGAACCCGTCACCGATCGGCTCCAGAGGGACCACCTTGTACGAGCCCGATCGCGCCCTCCAGTGGACCGCGCCCGTGCCAGTTACGTAGCTGTCGGCGTGCTGGTCGATGCGGACCGTCACGGTCACCGGGGTGTCGGGCATGACCGCGCCAGTTGGCGCGTCCGCCACCACGATGTGGATGGGGTCGCGGTACTCGACCCAGTTCGCGTGGAAGCCGACTGCGTTGGACCCGTAGGCGATGCGCATGTAGCCCATCTCGCCCCACATCGTGCCCCACGAGTTCCGCAGGAACCACACTCCCTCAGGTCCCTGGTTGTCGTCCCACCCGACGAGCACGACGGCGTGATTGATGTCGTACGCGGTCGAGCCGATGTAGATGCCACGCCGGTACGCGGTGAAGGAGCTGTTGGCGAGCACGCCGACGGATATGGGACCGTTCTCCATGATCGCGCGCTTGATCGCCTCGTTCGTCGGGAAGTCACCCTCGCGCGGGATGAACCCCCAGCCATCGAGCTGGTAGGCGTGCGGGTATGGGCAGTCGCACGGAGCGTTCGTAGCCTGGTAGGGGAAGTCGTCCTCCAGCACCGCTCCGGCCCCGCCGCAGAAGTCCTGCTTGAGCATGTGGTAGCCGTGCGCGAATCCCCCGCCGCTGCAGCTCCAGCCCTCGTCGTTGCAGCTGACCAGGTACTGCTCGGAGAGGTCGACCTCGATTCCGTCCTTGATCAGGATGTTGCACTCCATCGCACCGGCCGTGCTGAACGCCCAGCAGCTCCCGCAGTTAAGCTGCGACTTGACGGCGGTCGTGCCGTTGAGCGTCCGCCAGTCGAGCTTGGCCGGGACGACGCCGCTCGGTGGGCTCGCCCCGAACGGAACGGCCAGTCTTCTGTGCACGTTCCTGGACTCGCGCTCCGAGGCGCCGTCCTCGTCCGCCGGCGGGAGAACACCGCGGATCGTGTCGAAGCTGAACCCGGACAGCTCCGCGACCGTGCCCAGCTCCACTCCCCTCTCCGAGACGCAGACCGCGCACTCGGTCGTGTATGCGCCGTGATCGGTGACCTTGGTCCTCATGCCGAGGCCCTCGCGCGCGCAGTAGGAGTACTCCGGCGCGACCTTGCCGCGGAAGAAGTCCCACGCGTCGACGCGCCTGCCATCGGGCAGCAGGCACACCACGCGCTGGCCGTCCGGTTCGTCGACGGCCACACACTCGTAGCCCAGGTTATCGCAGTAGGCGACTGCCGGGTTCGCGATCGACATCAGGGGCTCGTCTGGAGCCAGGTAGGAGGAAGTCAGCTCGGGCTCCGCGGCGAGCGCTGGGTCGGGTGTCGTAGCGACCGCCAGCGCTCCGGCCGGCGGGAGGAGAATGAGGACTGCTGCGTACACAAGAATGCAGAACACACGCACGGGCTGGACCGAAATGGTCTTCATGGCCTCTCTCCTCAGCGCGCATCCTGCTCATCGGTAGGTCGATTCAGCGTAGCAGAACGGCAGGGCAGGCTCCAGCAGAAAGCGGTTCCGCAGGCGCGCTGGCGTCTGCTCTGCGGAACTGCCGGGGGGCTGTCTGGGGGTGTTTCACTCGCTCAATAGGTAGGACACGGCCGGGGCGCCGCGGGTTCAATGCCACGCGGCCGGGGAGTCTCCCCCGGCCGCGCGGCCCTTCGCACTCACCTACGACCAACTGCTATCCTCAAGATCCGTTCGGAGCTCTGCCTACGCAGGGCAGTGGTCGGAGACGCGCTTGACGAGGTCCGTGTCCGCGATGCCGAATTCCTCTTCGAAGACGCAGACGTCGGCTAGAAGCTCCCGCCCAGCGCGACGCCGGGTATGACCACGAAGCCATCGTCCTTGTAGAGCATGTTCATCGTCGGCCGGACGAAGAAACCGCCCTCGGACTGGTACTGGTACCCTGCCGAGACGGTACCGACCCACTCGACCCACCCCTCGTCCCAGTTGGCCGCTCCTGCGAAGTAGGTGTCTCCGGCTGATAGGTACATACTGTGGACGTCGCCGATGGGATGGACCGCGGCGTACACCGGGAAGAGACCGACGCCTCCCCCCTCAGCACCCCAGCCGACCGCGCCGACCCCGAGACCGATGCGGTTGTTCAGATAGCGCTCGTATCCGGCACTAAAGAGGATGGCCTTGCCACCGATCTCACCGAAGACGAGATTCGGGCGCGTCTCGCGGATGCCCTCGGCTCGCGACACGAGCGGAAGGAGGATGAGAGCGAACACGAGCGTGATCAGAACAGCGCGTCTCAAGGGGCACCTCCTGTTGCAGCGGAGACAAGATGGACCGACGGGGACGGACTACTCCTCGTCTTCCCACACGATGACGGTCGCCTGCGTGTGCAGCTCATCGCTGCTGCTGATCCAGTTGTCGCCACCCGACACATCGACGGTCCGCTGGCTTCCTGTGAGAATCAGGCCGTCTCCACCAGCCTTGCACGCGGCCTTGATCATCTCGGGCAGCACGTCCTCGAGGGAGTCCGCGCCGATGATCCCCTCGCCCTCGATGATGCCGATCTCCTTGTAGGGCCTGTCGGGGTTCCTCGAGGTGAAGACCTCGATGTCGCAGTGCTCGGGCTTGGGCGGATAAGGCGCCGTCGTCGGGATGAACTTGGCGCTCGCACAGCCGCCTACGATTCCCGCGAGGACCAACAGAAGGACGAAGCTCAGCCGACGGTCTCTCAGTACGCGCAAGGCACACCTCCCGGTTCGAGTCGGCACTGAATGGCAATCGGCGCCAAGCTACAGCGGGGCGTTCGTGCGGTCAAGCGGATTTGGGGTTGGGGGTACTGCGGACACTCAGGACAGGACCACACCTGTCTCGCCTGACCTGACCTCGCCGATCAGCGTGACGGCAGCCTCGCCCTCGCCTAGCCCCGCGAGCAGCTCGTCCGCCGCAGCGGGGTCGACCACAAGCACCATCCCCACCCCCATGTTCAGGGCGCGGTAGGCCTCGTCGTCCGAGAGCTCGCCGATGGACTGGAGCAGTCTGAAGATCGGAAGGGGCTCCCACGTGGACTTGTCGATGTGGGCCGCACACCCCTCAGGCAGCACGCGCCGAACGTTGTCGAACAGACCGCCGCCCGTGATGTGCGCGAGTCCGTGGATGCGCTTGTCGCCCAGGTGTGGGCCAAGCAGTGTCAGGTACTCGAGGTGCGGTTCGAGCAGAGCCTCCCCCACCCTGCACCCGAGTTCCGGGACCTCCGTGCCAACGTCCATCCCTGCCTTGGTGAACAGGAGGTGACGGGCCAGGGAGTAGCCGTTGGTGTGAAGCCCGGATGAGCCGATGCCGATGAGCACGTCGCCAGGAGCGACCGGCGGCACATCCTCTATCTCCTCGCGCTTCGCCACGCCGACCATGCACCCGACGAGGTCGATCTCGCCCTCGCAGTAGACGCCGGGCATCTCGGCGGTCTCTCCTCCGATGAGGCTCGCACCCACGACGCGGCAGGCCTCGGCCATTCCGCCGACGGCCTCCGCCACTACCTCTGGCGTAAGGGAAGAACTTGCGAAGTAGTCAGCGAAGAGCAGCGGGCCCGCCCGCTGCACCAGGAGGTCGTCGGTGCAGTGATTGACGATGTCCATCCCGACCGAGGAGTAGGTCCCGGACATCACGGCGACCTTGAGTTTCGTTCCGACGCCGTCGATGGTGACTGCGATGACATCACCGTGCTCGCTGGCCGAGTACGCGTACAGCCCCGCGAACGCGCCGTATCGGCCGAGCACGTTCTTGTCCCAGGTCGAGCGGACCGCGTCACCCATGAGCCGGACGGCGTCCTGCCCGGCGTCGATGTCGACACCGGCCTCTGCGTAGGCGTCGCGTTTGGTGTCCGAGTCTCTCATCTGTGGCTCCCTCGCTTGCGGTGAGGTTGGAGCCAGCATTCTACCCCAAGCGACCGACTCGCGCCATCACTCCTCGTCTCTCTTGAGACCGAATCGCGCGATCTTCTTGAGAAGCCCCTGACGACTCAACCCCAGAGCCTTGGCGGTCCTCGACTTGTTCCACCGGTTCTCGTTCAGGACCTGGAGTATCACGCGTTTCTCCACGTCCTCTACCATGTTCTTCAGGGACAACCTGGTGCCGGGCCGCGGCGGACGAATGGCGACCTGCACCGTTCGGATGCGATCGGACAGGCACTCCGTCGTAACCGTCGCGCCAGCGTCGGAAAGGGCGACGGCCCGTTCGATCTCATTCTCCAGCTCGCGCACGTTGCCAGGCCAGTCGTAGTTCACAAGCAGCTCCATCGCGCGATCCGAGAAGCCGCGCTCCGGTTCCCCCGCAGCCTCTGTCGCCCGATTAAGGAAGTGCTGCGCCAGCAAAGGGATGTCGTCACGCCTGTCGCGGAGCGGAGGCATTTCGACCCTCACGACGTTGAGGCGGTAGAAGAGGTCCTCCCTGAATCGTCCGGCCTGCACTTCGTCCCGCAGACACTTGTTGGTGGCCGCGATGATGCGGACATCGACATCTATCGGATCGGTCGCGCCGACCCGACGGATCTGGCCATCCTGCAGCACTCGTAGCAGCTTCACCTGTAGCGACGGGGGCATGTCCGCGATCTCATCTAGGAAGAAGGTCCCGCCGTCCGCGGCTTCGAACAGCCCCTGCTTGTCGCGGTGTGCTCCCGTGAAGGCCCCGCGCATGTGACCGAACAGCTCACTCTCAAGCAGCTGCTCAGGAAGAGCAGCGCAGTTCTGCGCCACGAACCTCTCGCCCTTGCGTGGACCGTTGAGGTGAACCGCCCGGGCCACAAGTTCCTTGCCCGTGCCACTCTCCCCCTCGATCAGCACCGTGACCGGCGTGCGAGCGACTCTCTCGAGCGTGCTGAAAAGCTGCTGCATGCTGAGGCTCTGTCCCACGATGCTCGAGAACTTGTGCCTACCATCGACGACCCAGCGAAGCGACTCGACCTCGTCGCACAGCTTCGAGCGAAGCTGTGCGTTCTCGATGAGAGTGGCCGCCTGAACGGCAAGAGCCCTGAGGAAACGCGTGTCCTCCTCGGAGAACTCTCGCTTGCCGGAGCGGTGGTCAAGACAGAGAACGCCAACCAGTCTCTCCTTCGATCGCATCGGGACCAGCGCGATCCGCTCGATGCCGTTCGCGGTCAGGAGTGGCGCGTGATTGCGCCCGGCGGTCTCGGGCGTCAAGAACAGCACATCGGTGCCGCACCCCTCAAGATCGGGCATGGCAGGTGAAACGAGAGAGACAGCCTCCGCGGTCGTGGAGGGGTGGTCGCAGAGTGAGGACTTGCATACAGCCGGTTCTTCGCCGGGCGGCAGCACCAATACGGCAACTCCATCGGCCGGGACCATGGCGGCTGCTGCATCCGCCAGGTCCTGGATCAGGATGTGAACCGACCGCGCAGAGGAGAGCGAGTGGCTCGAGGAGTAGAGAGCCGCGAGCCTCTCTTTTTCGTCCGGAAGCGGGCCGGGCCCGGGATCCAGATGTCCGGTCGCGGCTGCCAGCTCCTCCTGCGTCTTGCGGGCGTCACGCTTGGCGCCCAGACGTGTGAAGCCCTCAAGGGCTTCTGAGAGCTTCGCGATGCCTTCTTCCTCCGAGCCGCTTCCCAGCAACTCACGACCAAGGACCTGAAGCGTTTGGTTGAGTTCGTAGGGTGCGCCGAGATCACGGAGTCGCGTCGCGGCGTCTTCCAGGAGCGTGATCGCCTTGTCGTGTTCGCCCTTTGCGGAGGCCACCTCGCCCATGACGCGAATCCCGTTTGCTGCCTCGAGGCGGTTGCCCATGTTCTCGGCCACATGCTGTGCTTCACTCGCCAGCACCTCAGCGTCCTCGATTCGAGTGAGGCCTAGCAAACACATGGCCTTTCGGCGATGGAGTTCTGGTAGGTCGTCAATAGCACCTGCCTGCTCCATGAGATCCTCTGACTCAGCGAAGTGCTCGAGAGCGGATGTGAGAGCACCTCTTGCAGTGTGCAAGTCGCCGAGGTCACTAAGTAGGGCTGCACGTGACCAGATATCGCCGGATTGCTCTAGGTGCGCTCTTGCCTCAGCCAAGGCGCTCGCAGCAAGACTGAAATCCCCTTTCCTACGCTGCAGTGTCGCCTTGTTGTTGAGACTGAGGCCTAGCGCGTAGATGTAGCCGTTCTCCCGCGCAAGCGACGCCGCTCTATCGAAGCAGGACTCAGCCGCACCCCACCGACCCAGCTGAAGGTGAGCTCGCCCCAAATTCCCGTAGGCGGTCGCAAGGCCCCGCTCGTTGCCAGTTCGCTTCAACACTTCAATCTGGTCAAGATAGGACTCCTGCGCCTCGCGCCACCTACACAGCGCGGTTTGAGCGTTGCCCATTGCGCAGCTTGCAAGCCTAGCCAACTCCTCGACCCCTGCGCGTTCGGCTACTCTCTCGCATTCCGTCGCGAGCTGTTCCATCTCGATGAAACGACCGGACATCTGATGGACCATACAGAGAGCGTAGTAGGACTCGACTACTGCGACGGGATCGCCAGTCTCGTCGCAGTCTGCGAGCACGCGACGGAGAATGGCCTCCGCCTTGTCCATGTCTCCGTTGAGAACATGGGCCTTGGCAACTAAGGTCTTGAAACCTAGGGCAGCTAGCGCGTCACTTCCGACGTGGATATCTGCGACACTCTGCCCCAGCGCGCACACACGAGCGCACGCACTGGCACGTCCGAGCCTCCAACAGTCCCTAGCCAGCTGCAGGAGGGCCTCGACGCCACCATCAACCGCTCCGATTGCCTCGCTAGGAAGGGAACCAAGCATCTCAACGTACTCCATTGCGTCGTCCACTTCGCCATCGGAGGCGAGGACTGCTGCGGCTGCAATAGCGCTCTCGGCGGCATCCGCGGGGTGTGTTCCGTGGAACAAGTGCCAGGCCAAGGCGCTGCTTTGTGAATGGCGCATGCACGGCCCACAGCTCAAATCCGACAGCACTGAGACAACACGATCGTGCAGCTCTGTCCTCCGTTGAGCAGGGATGCCTTCGTAGACACGCTTCCTGAGTGTCTTGCTGGCGAATCCCCAAGCACCGCCCCAAGCACTCCTAGCCAAGATATCTGCATCCGCGAGATTGCACAGCACGCTCTCGAGCTCTGCGGCCTTCAGACCCGTCGTTTGCAGGACCACGTCGAAGGTCATGCCGGGCCCCAAGGATACGGACTGTGCGACAACTTCCTGACGTGCCGACAATCGCTTCAAGCGCGCGTCGAACAACAGCCATGCTGACGACAGAGTGTCCTCATCGGTGGGCCGCAGCGCCATCTCAACTCCCCTCGGCGACTCCTTCAAGCATTGCCGCCGAGAGAGCTGCTGGAGCATCTCCCAAGCGATTGCAGGATGTCCCTCGCACCTGTCATGGAGGAAGCTAGCTAGCTCATCGCTGGGCGTGCCGCAGAGCGCATCGCCTGCCAGCTTGGCGACCTCTTCTGGCAGCATTCCCTTGAGTCGATGAACGATGACGCGCGGGAAGCCGGATTCGCCAGGCAGTACCCAACCACACTCGTGTCCCGCAAACGCGGCGGGAAGAGACGTTGTCGCTACAACGAACACGATTCGTTGCTGCGACCCCGCGCACTGGCGGAGTTCCTCAATCGCCGCTCTCAGCCCCTCCATCGACACGACGTCGTCACCGTCGAAGAAGACGATCGAAGGTCTGCCAGTTGCCAGCGCAGCGTGCAGGTCGTCAGGCAGCTGTCCATGCTGATACTCTCTTGGAACTACCGAGCCCGTTGGCTTGCCCCGCAAATCCAAGTCGGACTTGACGAACTGCCAGCCGGCGCAGCGCGCCTCAGTCTCGGCGATGCGCCCCGCGAATGTCTTGCCAGAACCCTCAGGACCAACCAGAGCAAGCACGCACTCGTGCTCTCTCATCGCAACATTCAGTTGCCGCGCCACCCGCCTGCGGTGCACGAATCCGACTTGGTCTATTCGCCGCGCTGACACAAGGACCGCCTCGCCATCCCTCAGCCAGGACCTCGCCTCTGCAGCACTAGACGGCCTAATGGAAGGATCGGGATCTGTCATCCTGGCAATCGCGGATACCGTGTGTTCTGGAAGGCAACAGCCGGCAGGAAGTTCGTAGCCGAATTGACCCAAGTCAGCGCTCGAGACCGCTCCATTGCTCAGAACGTGATGGGCTAGGGCACCCACGCGAAGCAGGTCGTTGCGCTGATCCTCTTGTATGCAAGAGATGTGCTTGCCGGGCACTCCGCTTGACCATCGAGCACCATACGTGTCCCCCTCATCCAGAAGCGACTCGTGGAAGCCATCCAGTCGGAACGACCGGCCTTCACCGTAGCTTTGTTGCTCCGAAACCAGGACTGTGCGCGAGGAAAGCGCGCCATGCGAGACACCTTGCCCGTGTACGTAGTCAAGCACGGACAGCAGCCAGCCCAGCCAAGCCACGAACAGGCTGGGAGGCCACGACCACTCGGACCATGTAGGCAGTTCTAGGTAGCCTCTTGAGCTCGATGTTGCCAGCCAGCAGATCCCTCCGCCAACGTCAACCCCTAGTTCTCTAGGGATCGACGGATGGTTGAGGGAGCTTAGGGCGCGATACCTACGAATCACTGGGTTGGAACTACCCTCGCAGGACTCCTCTGCGATGTAGGCGAGTTCTAGGTGAACCCTGCCCTCTCGCTCCGAATCGAGTACCTCATAGGCAGAGACACCGTCGGGTGCGACAGCTATCACAGGATCTCGAAAGCGACTGGGTATCAGCGACACAGAAGGAGCTGGACATCCGCCAGAACTTGTCGGTGCCATCTCTTCTCCCTCACGTGGGGGCAGGGGCTAGTCCAGGTGTATGGTACGGCTTGCTGTCTACTCGGGGAGTGCTATCAGACCTCCATCGATGACCCTCAGGAAGGCATCAACGACACGGGGATCGAACTCAGTGCCCTTGCCCTCCTCAAGCTCACGGATGGACTTGTCTAGACCCAGCGAACTTCTATACGGCCGATTGGACATCATGGCGTCGAAGGCATCCGCCACCTTGGCTATGCGCGCCTCGAGCGGAATCTCCTCGCCAGCCAGACCCTCCGGGTATCCCTTGCCATCGTAGCGTTCATGATGGTAGAGAACGACCTCTCTCGCTCCTTTCAGGAAGTCCAGGTCGGAGACGATTCGGGCACCTATCTCCG
>Ga0180434_10004674_pt1 | contig 16523 bp, 17 predicted proteins | sample SS_ome_7_FD_132453 | JGI IMG/M metagenome (GOLD analysis project Ga0180434, IMG submission 132453) | Hypersaline lake sediment archaeal communities from the Salton Sea, California, USA - SS_1_D_2 metaG | ecosystem: Environmental > Aquatic > Non-marine Saline and Alkaline > Hypersaline >...
GGTTTTCTTGGTTCGGCAACAGCTGTTGAACCAGAACTATGCATACATCATCTGCTTGAAAGCAGATGTCTTGAACGTCAGTTCAAGAGATGTGCGTTCATCTCTTGTGCTGATGCACAAGATTTTCTGGTTCAACATAACAATCCTTTAGTTGAAATCCGATGTTTTCTTGATTTTGGCAAACAACCCTTTCCCAGAACTCCTCAATTTCCTTGTGCCCTACATATGGTTTTGCCAACGGGCTTTCCTGATAAACCCCATTTTCAATAAAACAGTCAAGAATTAATTTCGAGTCCTGTGTTTCCCATGCTTTTCCATATTTTCTCATAACTGATTTTACCTTCTCCAAATCCATATTCATAATTATTATTCAGTGTTATATAGAGAATTAACGGAAAGAATCCTTTTAATTCCTACTTACAATTAATTCTCGGTGCTTGCATGGTTTATGTGCTGTATTTGTATGGGGCGGTTGCATGAAGCTGAGGGACTTGATAGATTATTATTCGCGGGATGACATCCAGCAGGCCCTGCTCAGGGTTGCTAAGGACAGGGAGGTTGTTGGTGTGTTCAGGAATGGGTCTTTTGCCAAGAGGCCGAACACCATACTTTATCCCCAGGATATAACCTCCATGATCAGGCAGGGGGTGATGGAGTTCCACTGCTCTCTTGAGCGCTGGTCGCGACCAATGGCATTGCGGCAGGACAATTACGACGAGCTTCGTAAGGGGTGGGACCTGATTCTGGACCTGGACTGCAGGGTATTCGAGCATGGGAAGGCCGCTGCCATTGTTTTCTGCAGGGCATTGAAGAAGCATGACATAAAAAACTACTCAGTGAAATTCACCGGCGGAAAGGGCTTCCACATCGGCATACCATGGGAATCCATGCCAGCGGAATTGGACGGTAGTGATACGGTCAAGAAGTACCCAGACCTTGCGAGGAATATCGCGCTATACCTAAAGGATTTTGCCAAGGAAGACCTTGAAAAGGAGCTGCTAAGGAAGTTCGGGACCCCTGAGAAAATAGCAGAGCAGATGAAGAAGCCTATCGGTGAAATAGCCGGCGGTGCCAAAGGCAAAGAGGTGTTTGATCCTTATAAGGTTGTGGATGTGGATCCTGTGTTGATTTCGCCCAGGCATTTGTTCAGGATGCCTTATTCCATTCACAAGGGCTCGTTCCTTGTTTCTTTGCCCTTGAGGCCAAACGAACTGGAGCTGTTTGACAAAGAGGCTGCAAGGCCTGAAAGGGTGAAGCCTGATCTGGGATTTCTTGAGGCTGGTGAAGCTGGTGAAGCTGAGCTGCTTGTCGGTGAGTCAGTTGACTGGCATAACAGGAAGGGGCCGAAAAAAGCAAAAGAAAAACGGAAATATGAGGGGCCGGTTTCTGCTTTGAAAAGGGGGTATTTCCCGCCATGTATCAAGAACATACTAAAAGGACTGCCGGATGGAAGGAAGCGCTCCATTTTCATACTCACCAACTTCCTTTCCTCGGCCGGGTGGTCTGTTGAAGAAATTGAAAAACTGCTTATCGAATGGAACCGGAAGAACGCTCCGCCGCTCAGGGACAACTACATAAGAACGCATGTAAGGTGGCACCAGGGAAGGCTCAGGGCAGGGCAGAAAAAGCTCCCGCCCCCGAGCTGCAAAAAGGAGGGCTATTACGTATCAATCGGCGTGTGCCAGCCCGACACATTGTGCGGCGGCCAGGCAAAGAAAATAAAGAACCCGCTGAAATATGCCATAGAAAAGGCCGATGTAAAGAATAGAAAACATAAATCTAAAGGCAAAGGTAAAGGCAGGAAGCCAAAGCCGATTTATATCTAAGTGTTTAAGGTGTTACTAAGGTTGTTAATATGCTGACATACGAGACCATAAGAAAGCTGGTCATGGATGAAAAGGCAGCCCCAAAACTCAACAAGCTGCCGGAGGATTTTTTCGAGAACGTGAGGATATACCTGGAAAAGAAAAGCAAGATAAGCGACAGCAAGGAGGACCGCTGGGAACTGGATTCTGCACGAAGGTGGCTCCAGGACCTGCTGGACATAAGGGAAAGGAAACTGCTGATGATTGCTCCCGCATTTGTCAAGTCAGGTGCATTGCCGGGGGACATCACACTAGAGGAGAAGGACTTCTTCGACAGGGTAGTAGAGCAGCTAAAGGGATTCCAGTCCAGGAAGAGGGACGTGCTTGAAGGTAAGATGGAGAAGCTGGAGTCTGTGGCATTCCTTCAGGACGTGCCCAAGTTCGTGGGCATAAACATGAGCAACTACGGTCCTTTCAAGCAGGGTGATGTGGCCAGCCTTCCGGAAGAAAACGCAAAGCTGCTCGTTGAAAACCAGGCCGCCAAGAAATTAAGTATATAAATACTAGCTTGTTAATTAAGCTATATTCCTAAACCGTAATGACGGCATGAATCGATTGGTACAAGGCGTCACCGAAGGTGACGTATTGTCAGCAAGAGCTGACAAAGCCGTCTTGCCTATGAATGGTAATGATTATGAAGTTCCCAAAGACTATAAGGACCCTGTGCCCGTATTGCAAGAAGCACACCCAGCACAAGGTCAAGTCCGTGAAGAAAAAGGCCAGAAGCAAGGCACACCCCATGTCGCAGTCAGTCAAAAGGTTCAAGAGGAAGATGAAGGGGTATGGCAGCTTCCCCAGGCCTAACCCAAAGGGAGAGGGCAAGCCCACGAAGAAGGTCGACCTGAGGTTTGAGTGCGCGGAATGCAAGAAAAAGCACACAAAGAAGGGCTTTCGGATAAAGAAGTTTGAGTTAGTGGCAAAGGGCTAAAAAATAAAGGTGTGATAATGACAGGAAAATTCATCAAGGTGAAATGCGAGAAGTGCAAGAACGAGCAGGTCATATTCGAAAAGATCGCAAGCGAGGTTAAATGCCTGGTTTGCGGCGAGGTGCTCGCCGAGCCGACCGGGGGCAAGGCCAGGATAAAGGCCAAGGTTCTCGGCGACATGAAATAAGCGTTTCTTGCCACACACCCAACCCAATCATTATTATGAGGAAAACAGGGATGCCTGAAAGGGATGAGCTGGTTATATGCAGGATAACCAAGCTTCACCCGAACTCTGCTTTTGCAAGGCTTGTCGAGTATGATAGAACAGGTATGATACACGTCTCTGAGGTGGCCAAGCGATGGGTAAGGGACATCAGGGAGTTCGTCAAGGAGAACCAGTACGTTGTCTGCAGGGTGATGAAGGTCGAGGGCGACCACATATTTCTTTCAATCAAGCGCGTGTACCGCGAGCAGGCCAACAGCAGGCTGAACGAGTTCAAGCGAGAAAGGAAGGCAGAGAAACTGCTGGGGCTTGCGGGCAAGGAGCTCGGCAAGGACCTGGAGCAGAGCTATGATGAGGTAGGCTACCTGCTGCAGGATAATTTTGGCTCGCTCTCCAAGGCCTTCGGTTTCGCGCTAAAGGATCCACAGCTTCTGAAGAGCAAGGGCATCCCTGAGGAATGGGTCAAGGTGTTGTCAGACATAGCATCCAAGAGCTATGTTGAAAAGGATTATGAGGTAAGGGCAAGCATGAAACTCATATCATATGAACCGGATGGGGTAGAGGTGTTAAAGGGTATACTGTCGAAGGCGGAGCAGGCCGGGCTTGACGTGAAGTATATCTCAGCGCCCAAATATATGTTATCAGCCAGGGGAAAGAAGCACAAGGAACTCAAGGCAAAGGTCAGCAAGGTGGCCGAGGATATAGCCAAGGAAGTCCGGCAAAGGAATGGTTTTGGTGAGTTCAAGATTCTTGAGGATTAGTTGAGGTTGTGTGTTGGTTGGGTGCTAGAAAAATTACAGCTTTTACAGCTTGACACCGGACTTCTCGATATGTTCCAGCCTTTCGTTTTCAGAATCAACGTGCTGCTGGATTGTTTTTATTTCTTCCGCCTGCAGGTGCTTGAACCTGCCCTGGGTTTTCAGGTACTCTTCCACCGGTTTTCTTCTGGCGACGCGCTGGGTTATCCTTAGCTGGCCGCTTTCTATCTCATATAAAACCCACGCACCAGTCTCAACGGCGAGCCGGCCAACCTTTACAGTGTCCGCGCTTCCGAATTTCCAGCCGGTTGGGCACGGGCAGTGTATGTGCACGAACGATGGCTGGTTTTCGAAGGCCTTCTTCACCTTGCCTATGAGGTCTGTGGGATAGGCTATTGAAGCCGATGCAACGTAAGGTATCTTGTGGGCCGCAACAATCTCGGCAATAGGCTTCTTGAACTGCTGCTTGCCAATGGACTTTTTTCCTGGGGGGGATGTGGTTGTCCACGCACCATAAGGTGTTGCGCCGGATCTTTGAACGCCGGTGTTTGCGTAACATTCGTTGTCGACGCATATCTGCGTGACCTTGTGGCCCCTCTCCATCATGCCCGAAAGTGCCTGGAACCCTATGTCAAAGGTTCCGCCATCACCGGCAATGGCCATGACCTTCCAGTCCTTTCCGAGGCTTTTGATTGCCGCCTCCATACCAGAAGCCAATGATGATGCATTCTCGAAGGCGCAGTGCACCCATGGAACATTCCAAGCAGTGGTTGGGTACATGGATGTGGTCACTTCAAGGCATGATGTTGCATTGCTGACTATCACATTCTTGGGCGCGCCGCGGGAAACCATGTTCACTGCTATGGCTACGCCGCACCCAGGGCACATTGTGTGGCCTGGGGCAATAAGGTTTTTCTTTCCTTCCTTTTGTCCGGGGTTTGTTGCGGTGCTTTTTGTACCAGAGCTTTTCGGCGACATGTTATATAGCTTCTCCCCAATTGCTTTTTAAGCTTACATCAAGAGAACGTCATATTGTCGAAAACTAAGCGAAACCAGCCAGGCTGACCTAGGCATGAAAACAAATGAATAAATGGGGTGAGGCCTATTTCTTCTTTTTTGGCTTTGGCTTTGATTCCTTTGGCATCTTTACTTCCTCGGATTTGAGCTCCTTTTCCGCCTTTATCTCATCAAGCTCCAACCATACCACGAACAGGCCAATCACTATTATCAAAGGTGGTATGATGCCCGTAAGCATTGTAATGAAGTTCCTAAGCCAAAAAGTCCCAACACCTACGTCGAAAAGCACGCCATTGGCCAGAAGACCAAGACCTATTATTACCAGAATAAGCCCTATTATTACCTTTGCTGCTGCATTCATAAGAACCCTCCGTGAGTATATTAATTATGTTAATATTTAAATACATTCTGTCTAACTCATTCCATGATATGTTTGTGATACTATGAAAAGCATGAAAATCGATGAAAGCCTGCAAAAACAAAGGCTGATAGAATGGAGAAAGGAAGGGACCATAAAAAAGCTTGAGGGGCCCATCAACCCTGCAAGGGCAAGAAGGCTCGGCTACAAGGCCAAGCAGGGGTTTGTTGTCGTAAGGGTCAAGGTAGTCAAAGGCAGGCGCAAGAGGCCCAAGCCAAAGGGCGGCAGGGGCCCGAAGAAATCAGGCCGGTTCTTCACGCTGGATAAGTCCAAGAAGCAGGTGGCCGAGGAAAAGGCCAGCCGGAAGTATCCTAACATGGAAGTACTGAACTCCTACCTTGCTGGCGAGGATGGGGTAAGCAAGTGGTTCGAATGCATACTAGTTGACACTTCCCACCCATCTGTCCTGAAGGACAAGGAGCGGAATTGGATCACAGGCAAGTCATGGAAGAGCGGTAAGTCGGGAAAGCGTGCAAGCAAGCACAGGGGCCGTGCTTTCCGTGGCCTGACTTCTGCAGGCAAGAAATCACGTGGTCTTAGAAAATAAACGAGCATAAAACACAGCCATCAAACAACATTTATAAACTTATGTGGACTAATAATTAACATGGCATTCCTTGATACCATGTTGCAGAATCTTGTGAATATGGAATTCTTCCAGCTGTTGTTCCCGTTCCTGCTCGCACTTGCAATAATCTACGGTGTATTGTACAGCACTGCAAAGGACAGGCTGGGTAAGGGGCCAATAGGCGTAATTTCAATTGTTCTTGCATTCTTCGTAATGCTTTACTCAAGCTGGAATTCATGGCTTTACCAGTGGCTGACCGGCGTATCTGGCGTCTGGTTAGCAGTGGCATCAGCAGCGCTTTTCCTGATAGTGCTGTTCGAGCTTATTGGATTAAAGATATCAGAGATAGGGAAGTGGGGCGCCGGCAAGACCGCGATTGGACTGATAATAGTCTTCATATTGATTGTGGTCATCTTCGGTGCAACCCCGTTCGGGCTGCCATGGGGATATGCTGCTTTCAACTCTGACCTGTGGACCATAATATTCTTTGTCATAATACTGGCAATCGTGATGTGGTTCTTGACGAGGGAAAATGGTGGAGGCGGCGCGGCCGAAACAGCAACTACACCAGTCGCTAGACCGAGATAATTCGTTAATTCGTTGTTTTGGTAATTTATTATTTCTTACATAATAATATAGTATGGTTATTGGGGGGTCTGAATGGCTGGACGGCTTAGTTTAGGTGGCTCAGGCCGTCTATCTTCCGGTGATTCTGGATTTCCGGCTTCGTTCAAGCGGTTCCAGTGCCTGCAGTGCGGCAAGTGCTGTACGCTGACAGTTGAGCCGACCGAGCAGGACATTGATAAGATAGAAAGGATGGGCTACAAGCGAGATCGTTTTCTAAAGGATGGGAAGCTAAGGAAGTTAAATGGCGCATGCTGCTTCCTGAAAAGGGAGGGCAGCAAGTATTTCTGCAGCATACATGAGATTAAGCCAAGGGTGTGCAGGAAATACCCGTTCACGGTGATGTCGAGGGACAAGCTCTTCAGCTGCCCGGGGTTGCGCGTTGAGAAATAGATTGGCTTTAATGCTCTACTTCTTCTTGAGGTCCTTTACCGCTTCCGAAAGGGCGCGCAGGGTCTGCATCATGGGTGTCATGCTGTCCTTCATGGCCCTTTCCACGGACTCCATCCGTGCCGAGACCTCTCCCATGGATTCCTTGTATCCCGTTATGGAACCCTTTATCTCGTCTATCTCTGATCTTTTGCTTGTCTCGATTCTGTGGAACCGTTCCTCAAGCAGATGTAGCTTGGCATCAAGCCTCTTTATTTCATCAGAAACCCCGTCAACCTCTCTCCTGAAAATGTCTGCCCTTTCTTCAACAATTGCCTCTGCCACCTCTTCAAAATCCCTTCTGCCTATCATACCTTCCGGCCGTGGCTGTCTCGGCCTTGGGGGTGTTCCTGGTAATGGCATTTGGCCCTCCCCTATGCCCGGTATTTTAAACTCGTCTCCGGGCCCTCCAGGCGTTGCACCAGGAAGCGGCTCGTCCGGCTCGTCCAAGTTATCCGGCAATTCGAGTCCTGTCCCGGTCTTCTGCATCCTTTGCATCTCGTCTATAGTGAGTGGCGGTGTTGGGAGCGCCCTTTGGGGTGGTCTTGCTGGCGGTGGTAGGGTCTCTTCCGCGAATATCCTTCTTCTGTCGGCTTGTGTGGGGGGCATGGGGCCTGGCTCCATCTGGGGTAATGGGGGTGCGGCCCGCGGAATTGGCTGTGGCTGCGGTGCGACTGGTCTTTCAGCACCAACAGCTGTTCTTAGCGCCTGTTTCATTGCACCATCAACCTCCATGGGAGAGTAACCTTCTGACTTAAGGGACCTTATTATCTCTGGTTCGGAAAGGCCCTGCGCAGAAAGTGCGCTGACCCTGGCTGTTGCTGGTAATTTTGATCCGGCAGGTGCTGCAGCGCCTCTCGCCCCTGCGGATTTCTTTTTCTTTCCAAATGGCAGGTTCATTGGATCGTCCTCGTTTATTATTTATCGAATTCCTTTATTAAATCGTTTGGATTACTGCTTATTTTTCTCCAGCTTAGTTTCAATAAGCCTTTCCGCCTCTTCCCTGGTTATGAACTGGGATTTGAGCGGGTTGTATATATCCACAAGATTTTCCAGCTTCTTTATGTTCGAAGTGGTTGCAAGCTTCTTTATCTCTTTTATAATATCTTTCAGTGTGGTTTCTATCTGCACAACCCTTCTGTCCATTTTTTCTGTCTTGTTTTCTAATTCGGAAAACGCCTTGTCCGTCTGTTTTTTCTGTCTGATTAAGGTCTGCTCGACGGAATCGGCCCGTGATTTCATAATGTCTTTCTCCTGCTCCAGGACCCTTATCCTTGCTGTGTCAGTGTTAGTGCGCTCCACCAGCTCGCGGATTATAGTCCTCAGCGTTTTTTTAGGCTGTTTAGCAAAAACCATAGTATCACACAATCAACGCCTTGCTGTATGCGTTCCTTTTATGTTTATCATTTCCCTTTATTATGTTGTCTGGCAGCGCATAAAAGCTTTAATCTGAAACCACCAAATAATATACAAGCGGTTCCAGATAGTGGGGGGTGAAAACATTGCCGGTCTGCGGTTATGAATATAAGGAAGACAAGCTCCAGGTAAGGGTAAATTGCATGGGTTGCCTGTATGGCTCGTCCATAGAGGATTACCCGGAATGCATGGCAAGGGTTATTGACATAATCCTTGAAGTAAAAAAGGTTACTTCTGTAATCCTGGCAAGGAACCGGGAATACGAATACGACTATCCTCAGGTTAAGATGCTGACCGAAGTGGCCGGGGTTATAGAATGGGTGATGCGGGAGAAGCTCATCCCAAAGGCCAATATGGCAATCAAGGAATACAGTAAATATTACCCCAAGGATGTTTCAAGGCTCGAACATATAGTAACCGAGCTTCTGAGAAAGGATCCCATAGGCGCCTATGTGGAAACAATAAGGGAGATAAGGAATCTCAGGTTCAAGGCAAAAAAGGCATCTGCCAGGGTCCAGAAGTGCTTAAAAGATTACATAACTGCACTGGACACGCTCAAACGTGGCCTAGAGGGTACTGAGATAATAAAAAAGAGCATGAAGCACCTGGCTGGCTACCATGTTGGTGACCGGTCGCTGTACAGGCAGATGTTCATGCCCAGCATAAGGCCGAATTTCATGCTTACAAGGTACATGGTAACACCGCCTGAAGGTGGGAGGAGCGTTGACAGGTACAAGGCCGGTGACGCTGATGTGGAGATATACAAGCTGCCGAACACCACCCAGTACCTCTACCATGTCCTGCCACCGGAGTTCAGGCTGTCTGAGGAAAAATACAGCGTCCTGGATGCCGTAAGAAGGTATATGGCAACACACCGGCCCAAGACAGCCGAATTCGTGCGCTCGGAGAAGGTTAGGGAGGTTTTTTACAACATAGGCAAGGACATGATTGCAGAGATATCAGGACAGATGAACGTTTCCCTGAATGCAAAGGAGCTGGAGCAGTTCGCGAACATCCTGACCAGGTATACGGCGGGCATGGGCGTGCTGGAGATCCTGCTGGCCGACGAGAAGATACAGGACATTTACATCAATTCGCCCATAGAGAGGCAGCCCATCCTTATATACCATCAGGACTGGGGCGAGTGCAAGACCAACCTAATCCCGACAAAGGAGGATGCAGAGGCATGGGCAACCAGGCTCCGAATAAGCTCGGGCCGTCCGTTGGACGAGGCAAATCCCGTACTTGATACAGACGTTGCTTTGCCCGGCGGCAATGCGAGGTTTGCTGTCATAACGAATACCCTGTCACCCCATGGCCTGGGATTCGCAATCCGAAGGCATAGGGACAGGCCATGGACTCTGCCCCTGTTCATCAAGAACCGCATGATCAGCCCGCTTGCTGCAGGCCTGCTTTCATTTCTCATAGACGGGACTGTAAGCATGCTTGTTGCGGGCGGCAGGGGTTCCGGCAAATGTCTGAAAGGCTCTGAATTGGTGCAGCTTGCATCAGGAGAATTTAGGGAAATCAAGTCTATTGTTGAGGGAAGCTTAGCAAAAAACAACACCAAGAGATGCGATGATGGTTATTATTCATCAGCAGGAAATCTTGAGATACTCACCCTAGATAACGATTTGAAAATAAAACCTGCCAGAGTTTCGCATGTATGGAAAAGAAGGGCTCATCCGGAGAATATAAAAATTGTCACAAAATCAGGGAGGGAAATAATTTGCACTCCAGAGCATCCCTTTTTCGTTCTCCATGGCATTGGAATCAATCAAATTAAGGCAGCTGACATAAAGGTTGGGGAACGGATAGCAGCAGTAAGAAAGCTGCGGATAAGACCAGCTGGTGTAAAGCTGCCTGGTTATGTACAGCCCAAAAGGGCCAAGAAAATCAATATTCCCGCCAAGATATCACCAGATTTAATGGAATTCCTTGGATATATATACGGAGATGGGCATATTAGAAAAAGTGTTGGAAATAAAATGGTGTTGTTTACCAACAACAATCCCGTTCTTCAGAAAAGCTTCAAAGATTTGGCGTTAAAGCTGTTTGGTATAGAAAATATTAAAAGAAGTGTAGACGGGAGGAATGGTGTGGTTTCCCAGAGAATATTCTCGTCATCGCTTGTTTCATACCTTACTGATGTGCTTCTTGTTCCATCAGGCAAAAAAGCGGATATTATAAATATGCCATCTTTTCTCTGTTCACTTCCCAAGAAGGAAACAGCATCATTTATAAGAGCTTTGTTTGACTGTGATTCATCCGTGAGCAAACGGGGAAGGGAAATAGAATATTCAACAGCAAGCGAGAAGCTTGCATTTCAAATACAGTCTTTTCTAAGCCGTTTTGGCATTATTTCGTCCTTAAAAGAGAAAACTATCCGGAAAAAGCCATATTACAGGGTTTGGATACGTGGAGATGAAATGAAGAAATACACGAGCAGCATTGGCTTCCAACACCCTGAAAAGGACGCGAGGGCCAGAAACGTATTGGAAACGCCTTATGACTATACCACTACTGATACCATTCCTATTAGCGGAAAGCTGTTGAAAAAACTAAGACTTACACTCGGCATCCAGAATGGCCGCGAGTTGAGAAGGAGATTAATAACCAATATATGGAATATTGAGAGTGGAAATTGGCTTCCTACAAGAAAAAATATCCTAACGGTTGCAAAAATCTTCAAAGAAAGATATATAGAAATAGCAGCGCAAGAAACCTGCATGTCAGAAGCCATGAACCTCTCATATGCAATCAAAAGCCGTTACATGTTTGCAGATACAGCAAAATCGCTGGCTCTTTCCCAAACAGAGATTGCGTCTGCGTCAGGGACATCGAGGGGCAGTGTTGCAAGATATATGAAAGGGACATGCGGACCGGTTATTTTCATGCAGATAACGGATGCACTGAGTAGGATTTTTAGAGAAAGGATTCGAAATGGTAGGGTGTTGAATTGTTTGAAGCTGGACTCCTGCAACCTGCCTGCTTGTATAGAAAAATCCCCTTTGACATATGCCGCCCTGTCAGATTTCACATCAATCCCTGAGACCTCACTAAAGGGGTATGCTTATGGCAGCATCAATCCCCCACCTGAACGGGCAGTATGTATTAGGCATGCCCTTTCTGATGAGATACCTCTTTACTGTGATGCCCTCAACCACGCAAAGACTGCTATACCCAAGTTCAGGTTCGTTGATGTGAAAAAAACATGGGAGGATGTCCTCTCCCTTTTAGATAAGCTCAATGTTTACAGCAAGGATATATCAAAGGCGTGCGGTTTGTCAGTAAGTCTGGTAGAAGGATTCAGGCATGGAAGATACAGCCCGGGTCTGGCTTCAATGGAGAAGATACTTGAATTTGCGCTTGAAAGATTTGAAAAGGTAAAACACTGCAAAGATGATATAGAGAAGCTTGCAAGAATGGCAGATTCTGATATATTTTGGGACAAGATTGCGTCAGTGGAAAAGGTAAAACCGACAGAACAGTGGGTTTATGATTTGACTGTTGACGGTACCCATAGTTTTGTCGCATCGGGCCTCATAGCCCATAATACGTCAATGCTTGGTGCAATGATGCTTGAGATACTCCCGCAGGTCAGGGTTGTCAGTCTGGAGGACACGCTTGAGCTCCCGATAGACCAGCTTCGCAGCCTCGGCTATAACGTCCAGAGGCTCAAGACGCGCTCGGTCATAACACGTGTGGAGACCGAGATGCCGGCCGAGGAGGCACTGCGCACCGCGCTGAGGCTGGGCGACTCTGCCCTCATAATCGGGGAGATCAGGAGCAAGGAGGCATCTGCCCTTTACGAGGCAATGCGTATCGGGGCCTTGTCGAACGTGGTGGCAGGGACCATACACGGCGAATCCGCGTACGGTGTCTACGACAGGGTCGTCAACGACCTTGGTGTTCCGCCGACATCGTTCAAGGCAACCGACATCATACCCATATGCAAGTCGCTGCGCAGCGCAGACGGGATGCAGCGGTTCAGGCGCATGACTGAGATAACTGAAGTCAGGAAGGAATGGGACGACAACCCTTCAAAGGAGGGTGGTTTCATAAACCTGATGGAATACTCCAGCAAGGAGGACGCGCTAAAGCCCACTGATACGCTGGTTAACGGCGAAAGCGAAGTGCTCAACCGCATCGCATCCTATGTAAAGGAATGGTCGGGGAACTGGGATACTGTTTGGGAAAACATCCAGTTAAGGGCCAGGATAAAGGAGACCATGGTGAAGATGGCAGAGCAGCTCAATTCCCCGGACTTGCTGGAATCCAAGTGGACGGTGAAATCCAACGCCAAGCATCACCTCATAGCCGAATCAGTGAGAAAGGAGATAGGCCACCCAGACCCCTTGATGGTTTATGACAAATGGCTGGCCTGGTTCAAGAGGGCTGCCACAAAAGCTGCTTAGATTTCTTGTTCTATGGGCTTCTCGACTTAAGCAGATTGGATAAAGTCGAGTGTCCCTTATGGGGGGATTGTTTGGGGGGGGGGGTGATTTTAGCTGCCAACATACTCATATATCACGGCAGCGTCAGGGTCTCCCCATTGGTAATAGCTCTTTATTCTTATGAAGTCCGGGCTTTCGTCAAAATATGTATCGGCATACGGTGGGTTTTCGAGTTCAAACTTGTAAATGAGAAGGTAGTTGATGTTGTACCAATTCAGCAATGTGTTGAGGCTCTCCGGCTCTGTCCCATTGTCCATGACGCGTTTCCGGCATACAAAATACTTGTCCGTTGTATCAGGGACTCCACAATATGTTATCACATTCCTATCGGAAAGATAATAAATGTAAGGATATGATATTCCGAATACGTTTTCACCCGGTTGCGTCAGGTCTCGCAGCTCTTGTGAAGCACTTACAATAGCGGATGCTCCTATCCTTTCTGCCCAGACAAAGCTAAGGCTGGTGACCAGGATTATTATCGTTATGACTACAAGGGCAGCAGAAAAGACTGCTTTAAAGCCCCCTCTCAGCTTTCCATCCAGCCTTTCGTTGATTCTTGCCGCACCAATGCCTGCGAGCATTGCATAAACCACGAAAAAACTCAGGAAATAGCGCGGTTCCCTGTGGGGTGACAGGAAATAAAAAACAAACGGCAGTGAAAACAACAGCAGTAGCAGTAGTTTTGTTTCATTATCTCTTTTGGAATCCCTGAATACAAAAAACAGGCCCGGAATCATTATTAGTCCTGTTATACCAAATACGGAACCGAGCCCTGTAAGCAGGGGCATCACATCGGCTTCCAGTGAACTTGTGTATACAAGGTAGTTTACCGAGAAGGCAGCAAATGGCGATCCATAGTTTGCTATATTGAGTAAAAACCATGGTATGAGCGGTATTATCATGCCTGCCAAAAAAATGATGAGATGGTATATGGTCTTTCTTTCCTTCCTTTTCAGTGAGATATATATCAGCACTAACAGATAGGACACGAGTATCAGGGAATTCAGATACCTAGTTAAAAATGTCAGCCCAGTAAAAACCCCGGCGATGAGTATGTGCCAGCGGTTGCCTGAGCATGTCCACTTGATGAAAAACATGAACGAAAGGGCAAAAAGTGATATGGAAAGGGTCTCGCTTAGGGCCTTTGTGCTGAAAAACACAAAATGATATGATGTTGAGAGCAACAGGGCACCCCACAACGCTGGCCTTTTACCAAAGCTGTCTTTTATTGTTTTATAGACAAGGAACACGGCCGCAACCGATATCAGGGCAGCAATGATCCTCACAGTGATGGGGGAATCAAAAAACGGTGAGACGATAAAGGGAAACAACGGTGGCCTAAAGCTTTCTATGGTGGTGTCAGGCCACATTGAATAGCGCCCCTCAGTGATGCCCCTGCCAAGGCCAAGGTAAACGGCCTCATCCCACCACATGCCCTGGTTTAATGGTATCAGGAAGAACTTTCCTGCAAGTGAAATCACGATCAGGGCAATAATCACGGTCTCGAACCGGCCAATATCCCTTAACTTCATATGTTTATTTTTCAATACTATACAATATAAAGTGTAGTATTGAATATTGTTTGTGTGAGGCATATGTTGACAATAATAATCAACTATTTTGCATGGTTCCTTTTCGTATTCATAGCAGTGGTCTGGATTCTCGTGCTGTTGAAAAACAGGATGAATATGTCGAACAAAGGTAGTGCTATGAGAAAACTGCCCATGGTCTCGGTTCTCATACCCGCATATAACGAGGAGACGAGCATAGCAACCACCATAAAATCGGTTCTCAATATAGACTACCCCAAACATCTGCTTGAGGTCATTGCAATAAATGACTGCTCAACCGACAGGACAGGGGAAATAGCGAAGGGGTTTGCCAGGCAAGGCAGTATAAGGCTCCTGAACAATGAAAAGAACAGGGGCAAGGCATACTCACTGAACCGCGCAATAAAAATAAGCAAGGGCGACTATGTGGCGTGCGTGGATGCAGATTCCATGGTGGAGCCGGGGATACTGAAAAAAATGATATGGCAGTTTAAAGACCCCTCTGTCGCGGCTGTCACACCGGCGCTTAAGATATGGGAGCCCAAGAACTTCCTGGAAAAGGCCCAGCATGCCGAATATCTTCTCAATATCTTCCTCAGAAAGATGCTGGCCTTTCTGGACGCTATTCACGTCACGCCGGGCGTTTTCTCCATATACAGGAAAGACGTGCTGGAAGAGATTGGGGGGTTCGAGGAGGATAACCTCACGGAGGATATGGAGATTGCATTGAAGATACACCAGCATGGCTACAAAATCGAAAACGACCTCTCAGCTATTTCGTACACAATATGCCCCGGGAAGTGGAGTGAACTTTTGGGTCAGAGGATAAGATGGTACAGGGGCGCGATACAAAACACCATAAAATACAGGCATATGATTTTCAACAGGAAGTACGGCAACCTCGGGTTTTTCTTCTTCCCGGCAAATTTCATGGCAGTCTTCGTCATAATAGGCATATTCTTCGTCATGGTATGGAACTACCTGACCCTTGCAACAACCACGTTATGGAAGATGTCCCTTATAAACTGGGACCTCTCCGTCTACTTCGGTGAGATAAAGCTGCTCGAAATGCTGGCTGCAACAATAACTACTCCCCTATTGCTTAGCGTGGTCGGCATCATCATCGGCGGGTATGTGCTATACACCAGTTTCAGTATAAGCGGCGAGAGTGTCAAGGAGAACAAGCCCGGTTACTTCCTTTACCTTATCATCTTCCCCTTTGTTTACATATTCTTTTGGGCCGTGGCGCTGGTTTATGAGGCGCTGGGACTGAAGAGGAAATGGTGAATCGGGGGTAATAATTAATAATATTCTGTTCATAGTATAGTACCTGACATTATGTTTTAGACTTATGTCAGGTACTGTTAGTAAAGGACATATTCCAATCAGTTATGTCCTTTACTATACATAGACGTGATAAGAAGTATGAATACGGCAAAAAAAACCAAGAAGAAGCTGGACGTAAAACTGCTTGTTTCAGCCCTGATTATTTCCGCACTGCTGTTCGGCTCCGGCATCTTTGTCGGGTACAGCATAAACAGGGAGAAGCTAAGCACTATCGAACAGGATATGCGAAGCATTGTAGGGGACATGCAGAACTTCCAGCTGCAATTGCTTTTTCTTGACGTCCTTGGCGAAAACGCCACCTGTCCGCTGCTTGGAGCAACGCTTGGTGACATAAACAAAAAATCTTACGATATCGGCAGCGAGCTGGAATCATATTCATCGGAAAGCGAGATAATGGACTACAATGAATACCTTAACATGAAGAAGGAATACTCCAGGCTGCTTGTCGGCTACTGGCTGCTTGCAGGCAAGCTCAGGCGAAGCTGCGAACTCGGTGCCGACACCATAGTCTACTTCTATGCCAAGGAATGTGAAAGGTGCGACGACCAGGCATTTGTGCTAACTTACCTGAAGGAGAAGCTTGGTAGTGGCCTGTTGGTGTTCGCGTTGGATTCTGAGCTGGGGGAGCCCTCCATACAGACCATACAGGATTACTATGGAATAACATCTTATCCCAGCCTTGTGGTGGGTGAAGATATGTACGCGGGCTTCCACTCCAAGGAGACTCTTGAGAAGATCCTGGAATTATAATGTTGCCTCTGTGCATCCGATGTCGCCAAAGGCGACGGGGTTTTCTTGGTTCGGCAACAGTGTTCAGCTTTGTGTTGAGCTTCGCTCAACATCTGTGAAACCGTTGGTTTCACATCGCTGAACAGCTGTCAACCGGAGGTTGACACAGCTGCTGGACCAGATCTTGTCTCTTGCA
>Ga0180434_10004675_pt1 | contig 16522 bp, 11 predicted proteins | sample SS_ome_7_FD_132453 | JGI IMG/M metagenome (GOLD analysis project Ga0180434, IMG submission 132453) | Hypersaline lake sediment archaeal communities from the Salton Sea, California, USA - SS_1_D_2 metaG | ecosystem: Environmental > Aquatic > Non-marine Saline and Alkaline > Hypersaline >...
CACTGACGTAGTCGTCGTGTCACGCGCCGCGCCGTTTGCGGGAGCGGTCCCGAAAGGGCGGGCTCCTCTGCCGCGTCAATCCGCACTCGGCTGGGACAGTTGGGGTGCTGCGCGGGCAAACCAAGCGGTTACGGGAACACGCTCGCGACCGCCGGCGATGCGCACGGGGCTCGTGGTGTTATCGGGGCGCCGCTCCGCAAGCGAGAAGCGCCCCAGGCACACCGCATCGAGAATCGGCTGTTTGCGTGGTCTCGCGGCCGCGCTTGACTCGAAACGACGGAGCGTTCGCGTCCTTCACCTTTACAAAGGCAGCCCACCCCAGCCGCGATCATCTGGTTGGTATTGGGGTTGCTGGAAGGGTTGGCGGAGCGTTCGATCTGGTCGCCCTTTTTATGAGTCCGTGGTTACAGACCGGCCCGGATGCGGCGCCGAAACGCGCTTCGGCGGTTGATTTGGCAACAGGAATTCAAAACCGACGTGACTGAAACGACTTACGACTTCGCCCCGACGAATGAACCTTGACTCGCATCTGGCACGCAGGTAAACTCAGTTACTACAAGGGTTTTTCGGTTTCGAGGGGATCTGCCGCGATTGGCGATCCTTGGCTCTGGGGAGGGGTATCAACGCCACATCGGGCTCCGGAGGGAACGCACGCCGGAGTTCACTTGTGGCAAGCTCCCGAACGCCCATGGTGGTGCGACCCAGTTCGATTGAAACCGCGTGGGTGCCGAGCCGATCGATGCCGGACCAAGTAATGCCTGGGTCACTGACCCGCTGGAAGGCGCGCAATCCAACCTTCCTAGCGCGGTTGGCTGGTGACGCGTTGACGGTTTGTCCTTCGCGTCACTGTTCCCGACGGGAACAACATAGAAAAGGAGCGCCAGCCATGCGTCTTTCGATTTCAACATCCAGCGGATGGATCCTTGTGGCCGTCGTCATGATGGCCATCGGCCTGCCGGGCGCGCGGGTGGCGCTCGCACAGGATCCGCCTACGATTGACATTCAGCCCGACGACGCCGATGTCTGCGACGGCGAGTCCGCTGAGTTCACCGTAGTCGCCAGCGGTGATCCGCCGCTGGAGTACCAGTGGTACGAGGATGGCATAGCGATCTGGGGCGCGGACGAGGCGACATACACCACTTATCCGCTTGGGCCGGGAGCCGAAGGCCCGTTCTACGTGATCGTCTCCAACGCGTACGGCTCGGTCGAGAGCGATCACGTCACGGTGACGGTCCGCGAGCGGCCAAATATCACGCTGCATCCCCAAGGTACGGCCGTCTGCGAGGACGAAAGTCTCACGCTGTGGGTGGTCGCCGACGGGCTCGGAACGCTTGAGTATCAGTGGTACAAGGACGGCGGAGAGCTGACCGGGGAAGAGAGCGACACGCTGGTCATCGATCCGGTGACGACCGGCGACGCCGGTGACTACGACGTGGTCGTCACCGACGATTGTGGCTCGGTTACGAGCAACACGGCGACGGTGGTCGTCCGCGTGGGCCCGTCGAACTTGACGGGCCCGGTTGACGACTTCGCTTGCGTGGGGCAGGCCAACCCGGTCGAGTTTGAGGTGGTCGCCGACGGCAGCCCGCCGCTTTCCTACCAGTGGTACCACAACGGGGCGCCGGTCAGCGGAGCCACCGCCGCGATCTACTCGATCGATGACGTGACGATGGGCGACGCCGGTGACTACCACGTGATCGTGAGCAATGACTGCGACGTGGACGGCGTGCAGAGCGACACGGCCACGCTGACGGTCAACATCGGCCCGACGATCAACGGGCATCCGCAGCACCAGGTGGCCTGCGACGGTGACGCCGAGGTCAGCTTCAGCGTAACGGCGACCGGCTCGGATCCGCTGAGTTACCAGTGGCGCAAGGACGGGGTCGGGATTCCGGGCGCGGATTCGGAGACCTACACGATCTACGATGTCGACTCGGCGGACGCCGGCGTCTACGACGTGGTGGTCTTGAACCTGTGCGGCTCGCAGGTGAGCGATGCGGCTACGCTGACCATCGTGGATGAAGTCCCGACGATCGTGGATCAGCCGCAAGGCGCGGACCTGTGCGACGACGCCACACCCGAGTCGATCACGTTCAGCGTCACCGCGACGCCCGCGGACGGCTTGACGTACCAGTGGCGTAAGTACGAGGCGGGCGTCCCGGTGGATATCCCGGGAGCCACCGAGTCGAGCTACACGATCGACGACGTCGAGGTGGGGGACGCCGGCGACTACGACGTCATCGTGAGCAACCCCTGCGGCGATATGCCCAGCGACGTAGCCACGCTCATTGTCGTGGACGAGTGGCCGGACATCGTCGGGGGCCCCCAGCACGATACTGTTTGTGACGGACAGCCAGTAACGTTCACAGTGACCGCGGAAGGTCCCGAACCGCTGAGCTATCAATGGTATGGCCCCACTGGGCTAATCCCTGGTGCGACCCAGGCGTCATACACGATCGACCCGGTCGCCATGGACGATGCCGGTAACTACCGCGTGGAGGTCAGCAATCCCTGCGCCACGATCTCAAGCGCACAGGCCACGCTGACCGTCATCGACGAGGCGCCCGGCATCGCTCAGCCGCCGCAATCCGTGACCGAGTGCGAGGGCGAGACTGTCGAGTTCTCCGTGGTTCCGTCCGGCGACCCGCCGTTCGAGTACCAGTGGTACAAGGGCATCGACCCGATCGATGGCGCGACCGGCCAGTCACTGGAGCTCGCGGATATCACGGTGGACGATGCCGGCGAGTACAGCGTCACGGTGACGAATGCGTGCGGCTTTGCCGAGAGCGACGCGGCCACGCTGACGGTCAACACCGCGGTGGTGATCACTCAGCAGCCGGTCAGCCAGGAGCTTTGCGAGAAGGAGCTGGTTGAGTTCAGCGTTCAGGTGTCCGGAACCGAGCCGTACGAATACCAGTGGTACAAGGACGGCGAGGAAATCGTCGGCGCAACGGAAAGCACCTACTCGATCGCGTCGATCACGCCCGCGGACGCCGGCTCCTACCAGGTGAAGGTCAGCAATACGTGCAGCGCTGATGGGGTATACAGCGATCCGGCCACACTGACGGTCTTCCTGGAGCCGACCATCACGCAGCAGCCGGCGGCTCCGGAACTGTGCGTGGGTGATGCGGTGACGTTGAGCGTGTTGGCAACGGGGACCGAGCCGTTCACGTACCAGTGGTATAAGGATGGCCAGCCGATCGCAGGCGCCACCGATGACACCTTCACGATCGATCCGCTGTCGACCGCCGATTCCGGCGAGTATCACGCCGTGGTCACGAACCTCTGTGATCAGGACGTCAGCGACCCGGTGACGCTGGTGGTCGACGAGCCGCCCCTGATTGTTGCGCACCCCGTGTCGGCGATCATCGCCCACGGGCAAACCAACGTCTTCTGCGTCACCGTAGACGGCACCGAGCCGTTCGAATACCAGTGGCGCAAGAACGGCGTCAACATCGTCGGCGCGATCACCAATTGCTACGAGGCCAGCGAGGCCGGGCTGTACGCGTGCGTAGTCACTAACCGGTGCGACGTGGTCGTCTCTGACGCCGCCGAACTGACCATCGCGCCGCGGCTGATCGTCTCCGCGACCGCCGCCCCACCGGGTGTCAGGCTGGGCAACCCATCCACGCTGACTGCGGCGGCCGACCGCGGCCTTGCCCCGTATGCCTATCTCTGGAGCACGGGCGCGACAACCGCCGCCATCGTGGTCACGCCGACCGAGAACACCGTTTACTCGGTGACGGCGAGCGATGCGCTCGGACAGACGGCGACCACAGACGTGGGCGTGGTCGTTGCCGCTCCGCTGACCGTGCAGACCCGCGCGAGCGCGTACATGCTTTGGCCGGGCGAGAGCAGCACGCTGACCGCCAGTGTTCTCACCGGCGGGTTGGTGCCGTTCACTTACGCCTGGAGCACCGGCGAGCAGACCACGAGCATCGTCGTCAGCCCGACGACGGACACGACGTATTACGCCACGGTCACCGATAGCCTCGGCCAGACCGGCACCGCCTCGGTTACTATCAAGGTCAACGAGGAAGCCGAGGATGACCAAAGCGGGGCCGACCAGCCGCCGACCGATGGGTCCGGCGACGGGGACCAGACGGACCAGGACGACGGCGACGGCGACGGTGACCAGGCCGATGGCACGGGTGAGGACGAGGAGGACCAGGGTGGACAGGTGACGCCCACCGCCGGTCTGTGCCCGCTGCTGAGCCTCGTTATGATCAGCCTGCTGGTTGCGGGCGTGTGCTGGGCCCGCGGCGCAAAGCCGCGCCGGCGACAGTAACCGCCTGACATGTAATTACGCGTTTGAACAAATGACCATCCCTCGTTCACGGACGGTGGACGAGGGATGGTTCGCTTTTGCAGCGCCCGGTCGGCTCCGGTCTGCGACTATCTGTCCGATTGCTTCAGCGCTTCGGCGATCAGTTCCGCGACGCGCTTACCCGACAACAGCATTCCGCCGAAGATCGGCCCCATGCGTGGTCCCCCGAAGGCGGCGCAGACGCTCATGCCGGTCACCCAGAGTCCGGGATAGACCTTGCCGGCCTTCTCGACGACGAAGTTCTCCCCCTCGCTCGCGTTCATCGGCCCCTCCAGGGCGTGCTCGACCGGCGTGCCGCGGAAAAAGCCGCGGGCGCGCAGCTTGTTGAGGACGGCGGCCTCGTGTCCGGTGGCGTCGATCACGGCCTTGCCCGATAGGGTGAGCGGATCGACGTGGAGTTGTCCCGAAATGCCCGTGCGGTTGACCACGATGCCCGTGACCCGGTCGTCGTGCACACTGACATCCTCGAGCGTGACCAGGTTCAAAACCTCGACGCCCGCCTGGATCGCCTGGAAGCACAAGCCGGCCGCCAACTCGACCGCGCCCACCGTGTAGAGTCCGCCCTCCCGTGGCTCAACGCGCAGGCTGAGGTCCTGCAGAATCGGCAGGGCGTCCTCCTGGAAGACGACGCGGTTCATGCCCATCCCGCCACCCCAGATGCCGCCGCCCGGCGAGAGACGTTTCTCCACCACGGTGACTTTGAACCCGTCTTTGGCGAGATCGTAGCCGGCCATCAAGCCGGCTGGCCCGGCCCCGACGATCAGCACGTCGTTGACAATCCGGCTGGTCAGCTTCTCGTGGTACGAGTCGATGATCAGCTTGGTGATTTGGGTTTCGTCAAAGTCACGCATCGAAATTCACTCCTGAACGGACTGCTGGATTCCTGAAGACCACGATCACGTGCAATCGTCAGGCCGGCAGTCGATTGGTGCGCCCGACGGCGCGCGTCACGCTGAAACCTCAAGTGTTCGAGACGTAATCAGGGGAGGCCGGCGGAAGGTCATCTTTCTGCTTCCCTACGCAGCCGGGTTCCTGCTCCACGCCGTGCGGATTGGCGCCCGCCACTGATCAGGTTCAGAGGGTCCCCGGGCCGCTCGCGCCCGGATCTCATGTTCGCCGCGGCGAACCACCCCTAGCTTCGTCGGCAGTATATTCGGCGGTGTTCGCACGGTCAATTCGTATCTGGCGCACCGCCTACACCCGGGCAGCCTCAGCACAGCCGGTAGCGCCCGAATGTCGTTCCGACCGTGTCTGCCCACGGCAGACGCGTGGAGGAATCTGGCCCAAGCGCGCGACAGAAGCCAGATTCCTCAGCGCTGCGCTGCTCAGAATGACAAGGTGCTGGCGCACGTGTCGCTCAGTCGGCAGTACGTGCCCACAGCCCCTCCAGTCGCGGCAGGACGTCGCACGAGCGCATCGCCGACGGCAGCTCGCCCAGTGTCGTGAGGACGAACGTGGTCGAGCTGGCGCGGTTCAGCGAACCATGCGTGCTGCCGACGCGGCCGATCATGGCGTGAAAGAACCGCGAGCCGTAGCAGGCTCCGTCGCGCAGGTTGACGATCAGGTCCGGCGGGTGTTCGACCAGCCCGTGGAACGCGCCCCAGACTCGGGCAAGCGGGTCGGGATAGGTGTGATCCAGCGTCGCTTCAAATAGAGCATTCGCGTCAATCTCGCCCTCAGTGGAGATCTTTCCCGCCGCCCGCAGGCGCTGGAGGATCGCGGCGAACTTCAGCGGATCGCCCTTGCTCGAGTCGTACACGAAGCCCGAGTCGCCGCGCGTGATCCGCGCCTCGCCAGCGCGGTCGCGGACGACGACGGCGTCGTCAACAGGATAGCACGCGAATTCCACATCCTCGTGCCTGAGCAGGCACTCGGCCACGCCCGCCGGGTCGTCCGTGAAAAACGCGGCGTACGTTACCAGCCCGTACGCGACCGGTACGACATCGCCGGGCTTGCGCAGCGACTTGGCCTGGCGATAGCCGCCGGACTCCAGCGTCTGACGAAACGAGATGCGCTCGTTCTCGACCATGTTGTGACCGTGGTCGGCGATCAGCGTGAGATGCACGTGCCCGCGTCGTTCGTAGATGATCTGCTCACAGAGCCGATCGATCACACGCAGATACGCCCGGATGGCTTCGCGCCCGCCGCGCGTGCCGAGGCCGGCGGTGGCCACCGTGTAAGCGTACGCCTCGCCGGTGTCGATCTTGCGGAACGTGCCGACGATCCCGTTGAGCTCGTGGTTGAACACCGCTTGCGGATCGAGATACGCCAGCGCGTCCCACCAGAACGAGCAGCGGTAGTCCATCAGCGCCAGCCAGGGCGAGTTCTGTCCACTGAGGTAGACGGCGTTGCCGTCGGTGAAGCGGTTCGCCTGGCGGTCGAAATAGCGGGCCTGGTACGCCAGGCACGGCCCAACGTGAAACAGCTCCGACAGGGCCAGATCGGTCATCGCGGGATAGCAGCAGATGACCCGCGCCGGCCGGTGGAACAACCGGAAGTGCCCTTCGTTATAGAGCTGATCGACCAGCTCGAATGGAACGCCGTCGAGCACGATCATGAAGTGCGGGCATTCGGAGGCATCGACGTCATCGAGCTCGATGCGCTGCCCGGGTTGCCCGGACTGTTCGTCGGCATAGGCCACGGCGTGTTTGCGCCCGTCGGCGCGCTGATATTGCCAGAAGTCCGCTCGCTGGTCGCGGTCGGTGTCGAAAGCGAAGACGGTCTCCCAGTTCTCGACGCGCGCTTCGATTGGCAGCGGGAAGCTGGGCTGCGACGCGCACCCGCAGCAGAACCACACGCTCAGCGCTGCCAGCAGACCCAGCGCCGACGTCACGCGTTTTGTCTGACTCACCGCGAACTCCATACGCGAGCCTCCAGCAGGCAGAATGCACCAACCGCACGGCTTCGTCCAGTTGTAGCCCGGCCAAGCCGGCAATCTCGCTTGCAGACACAGGTGCGGAACTGAGGTTGGCGGACATCGTGCTCGCCGCCGACCTGGCAGGTCCAAGGGTTCCGGAGCGCACGCCGCGGCATGTTGAGGTAGACTGGGAGGGGAATTCCACGGGCTGCCCGGTCAGCGGACACCGCGGATCGACGCGGGTGTTCGTCCCGCAGCACAGTACAATTGGCGCAGTGTTGGGCCCAGCGCAATTGAGATGAAGCTGCACGGATGCGAGAAATGTCGGCTCCGGACCTACGCGGAGCGCAAGCCGGATTCGCTGATCGCCCGGCTCTGGCGCTGGCACACCAAGTGGTGTCCCGGCTGGAAAGCATATCAGAAGTCGCTGGGCGAGCAGCCGCCCAAGAAACCGTCGCAACAATGACTGCCGGCCGGGCTTGTTTACGCAGGTGATTCGCACAGCGTGCACGGTACCGGTATGCTGGCGGGAGGCGCGATGACCGCGCCCGGGAGCACGCTTTTGCGAGATCGGCTGGAGGCATACAAACCGGCCGCGTCGGCAGGCACACACCTGCTGTTGGCGGCGGCGATGTGGACCGCAGTCGGGGCGGTGCTGATGCTGTTCGGCATCAGATGGACGCTGCGTGGAGGAATCGCGTTTGCCTGGTTACTGCTGGCGATCGCGGTGACAGCCGGGGCGCTCAAGGCCCGCTTCCTGCTCCGACGCGCCGCCGGACGCACGATCGAACGCATCCGGACCCGCGGCGATGGGCGTTGCGTCGGGGGATTTCTATCGATACGTAGCTGGGCGTTCGTCGCGCTGATGGCCGGCGCGGGACGCTTGCTGCGGGGGGCGTTACTGCCCCGCGCGGTCGTCGGGCTGATCTACGTCGCGGTGGGAACCGCCCTGCTGCTGGCCAGTCGCAGGCTCTGGCAGGCGTGGTACCACCACAGCGGTGAAGCCTGACAGCCCTCGCGGGCGCCCCGGAGCCGGATTCAATGCCGGACGTTTACGGCGGCGGGTCGGGCGGCGGAGCCAGCCCCGGCTGCCCGGCCTCCGGCATTTCCTCCGGGCGCTGGATGCCCGGCACGATCGTCAGGAATTCCGGCCGCAGGATGCCGCCCGACATGATCGTGCGGACGGCGTCCTCGACGCTCCAGTCCAGCTCGACCAGCTCCTTGCGTTTGAGGATTTGCAAGTAGCCGGTGGTGGGGTTGGGCGTGGTGGGTATGAAGACGGCGGCCAGTTCTTCGCCCGTCGTTGAATCTTTGAAGATGGCGGTGATGAAGCCGACCGAGCGCATCTTCTCCTGCGGGAAGGGAACCAGGGCGGCCCGCTGGAACTCCTGCGATTGCTCGCCGGCGAAGGTGGAGAGGATCTGCTTGGTCGATCGGTAAACCGTCTTCACGAGCGGCACTTTGTCCAGCGCGCTCTCGAAAGTGTTGATCACGCGCCGACCCAGCAGGTTGGCGGCGAAGAGGCCGATCGCGTAGAGGATGACGATGGTCAGGAGCACCGCGACGATGGCCGTTGCCCACTGCACCGTCTCGGGGAGCATGTTGAAGAAATCCTCCATCTCGGGCGGATGGCCGAGACGGAACTCCAGGAAGTCCAGCTTGTCGGTCACCGGGATCTGTCTCACCTCGGCGTTCAAGAAATCCGGGTTCGCATCGGGCCAGTCCTTGTAGCCGGTCGGCTTGGCCACCCGCCAACTTTTCAGCAGTCCCTCGCCGAGCGGGCTGCGCAGGTAGGCCTCCACCACCCACAAAGACGAATCACGCATCAGCCCGAACACGGCCCTCAGAAGCCAGATCGTGACGTAAATCGGCAGCACCACCAGCAGGCCCGCCATGATGCGCGTGCGCAACAGGACCCGAAGTGTCGCGGCGACACGGCTCTTGCCTCTCCGCGGGCGGGCAAGCGGCTGGGGGCTGGGTTTCGACATAAAGGCTGTGCTCCGTTCGGCACCGACACATCGACCGTGCCGGCGCTTTCCGCTCACACCATACAGCGCCGTGTGCTGCCGGCAAGGCGGGGGAAGTCAATTGCAGGAGATGCCGGAAGTCTCGGGGAGCCGCGATTGGAGCTGGAGAACGGAACGTCGCCGCCCCTTCCACCCGACCTGGCGCGGGAAAACCCGTCGACGTTTTACGTCGGCCGCGGGGGGCCGACGCTACTCGCGATCGACACGCGGCATCTTGCCGGCGTCGAGACGGCCGAAATAGTCGCGGGCGGCCCGCAGCACGGTCGGCGAGAGAATCAGCACCGCCGGCAGGTTGCAGAACACCATCAGGCCGACCGCCGTGTCCGAGAAGTTGTACACCCATTTGAACTCGGGCAGCATCATCCCCAGGAAGACGAAGATCACAAAGACGAACTTGTACGGCAGGATCGCCCGCGGACCCAACAGATACTCAGTCCCCTTCTCCCCGTAGTAGCTCCAACTGATCATCGTGCTGAACGCGAACAGGCATACGCCCATCGTAATGATGTAGGCGCCAAACCCCATCAGCGTGGTATCGAACGCGAAGCGCGTCAGGTCGGCCCCCTCCATGTCGAGGTGCACCGGCTGGCCGATCGCGACTGTGGCGCGCTCCTCTTCGCCAACCGCCGCGAGATCGAGCGTGAGATCATCCAGGTCGGCCCAGCGGAGCGAGCCGGCCTCTGCGGTGGGGATGATGCCCTTGGGGATCTCGACCTTGACCGTTTCCAGATCCTTGCCGACGCCGCGCACCGTGTGGATGGCGAACTGGCTGCCGGTGCGCACAGGCTTCTCCAAACGCTCGATGTAGAGCTCGGCGAAGCGCTCGGGCAGTTCACGCGTGAGCTCGATGCGGACGGTAGTGCCTTCGATCGCCGCAACCGTTCCGACCGGGGCCCGGTTCCAGGTTCCGCTCATGAGCAGCACCAGGGCACTCATCGTGCAGATGATCAGCGTGTCGACGAACGGGCCGATGCCGGCGACCACGCCCTCGCGAATGGGCTCTTCGGTTCGGGCGGCGGCGTGGGCCATGGCGGCGGAGCCTTCGCCGGCCTCGTTCGAGAAGCATGCTCGCCTGAGGCCTTGCTTAAACGCCAGCCACACCGCCACGCCGGCACACGCCCCGCCTTCGGCCACGGGGGTGAACGCCGAGCGGACGATCAGGGCCAGGTAGTACGGGACCTCGCTGGCGTGTACCAGGATCACGAACAGGGCCGCGAGCACGTAGACGATGCACATGAACGGAACCAGCTTGGAGGCCACGTTTCCGATCCGTTTGATCCCGCCGATGATCACCAGCGCCACCAAAAACGAAACCAGCGCGGCCGAGATCAGGTTCGGAACGTGGAAGTTCTTGTGCAGCATGTCTGACACGTTCCAGCCCTGGAACATGTTGCCGCTGCCGAACGTGTTCAGGATCGTCGCCGCCGCGAAGAGGATCGCCAGCACCTTGAAAGGCACCCACCACCGGCTGCGCCGATTCTGGAGCGGCTCGACCAACGCTTTCTGGATGTACCACATCGGCCCGCCGCGCACCTCGCCGCGCCCCCGCGGCTCGGTGCCGCGCTTGGCCCGCGGGCCGCGCGCGTATTTGAGCGTGCGCTCTTCCGAATCGAGCTCGGTCAGGGCCGGCGCGCTGGGGTCGGGCACGTCGCGGACGTCACGGAACATGACCGCCAGCGTGCACTCCATGAACTTCAGCGCCATCCCGAACAGGCCCACGATCCACATCCAGAAGATCGCGCCGGGGCCGCCGAGCGAGACCGCGACGGCGACGCCGGCAATGTTGCCCAGGCCGATGGTGGCCGAGAGTGCGGCACATAAAGCCTGGAAGTGGTTGATGTGCCCAGTGTCCTCGGGTTTGTCGTAGCGGCCGCGGATGCAGGAGTAGCCGTGCGTGAGGATGCGCCACTGCACGAACTTGGAGAAGACCGAGAAGATCAACCCACAACCGAGCAGAAGCAGGAACAGCGGGACCGACCAGACCCACCCCGCGACCGTGTCGGTGAGCTGGTCCATGGTGGCGCCGAGATTTTGGTAATCACCCATGGCGACTCCGAATGCTGAGCGATCTGGAGGTTTGAGCGGAACATACAGAGAGCACGCGTGTTCGGCAACCGTTGCCCGGCCTGGAGGCGACCGTTAGAATCGAGCTTTGAGCGATGCTGGCGCGGTCGTCACGCTCGTTGAACCGGTTCACAACTTCATTGGGCGTAGTCGAGCAAACGGGAGCCGCTTGCGCATGAATGCCGAGCCCTCGGGTCTGCCGCAGAAGGAGAAGTGGGGATCGCGGATCGGCGTGGTACTCGCCGTGGCGGGGTCGGCGGTGGGCCTGGGGAACTTCCTGCGTTTTCCGGGCCAAGCCGTCAACAACGGGGGCGGGGTGTTCATGATCCCGTACATCCTCAGCTTCCTGCTGGTCGGCATCCCGATCGCCTGGTGCGAATGGACGCTCGGCCGACTCGGCGGACGCTTCGGGCAGAACAACGCCCCCGGAATCATGTACGCGATCTGGCGTCGTGGCCCGGCCAAGGGGCTCGGCGCCCTGGCGCTGCTGATCCCGGTCACGATCTACATGTACTACATCCTGCTCGAGACCTGGTGCCTGGACTACTGCATCTTCTTCATCCAGGGCGGCTTCGCCGAGCTGTTCGGCACTGTTACCGAGGGAGTGACAGATCACGCCGCCGAAGTGACCGCCGTCGTCGGTGCCACGGCGGCCTACCAGGGCGAGGTCTTCGGGGTGGCCCGGCACGGGGTGCTGTTCGAGGGCGGGCGGATCGTCTGGCTGGTGCTGGCCTGCTTTCTGGTGAATTTTTTCATCATCTATCAGGGCGTTACCCGCGGGATCGAGGCCTTCTGCAAGTGGGCCATGCCGCTGCTGATCCTGTGCGCGGTCATCATCCTGATACGCGTGCTGACACTCCCGAACATTTCCTCCGGCCTGGGATTCATGTGGAACCCCGATTGGGGGAGCCTGACGGATCTAAAGGTCTGGCTGGCGGCTTCGGGGCAGATCTTCTTCAGCCTGAGCGTCGGCTTCGGCTTGATTCTCTGTTACTCCAGTTATCTGCGCGAAAACGACGACGTCGTGCTGACCTCGCTGAGCGCCTCGAGCACCAACGAGTTCTGCGAGGTAATCCTCGGCGGGCTGATCGTCGTGCCGACCGCCTTTCTGTTTCTCGGTGCGGAAAACGCGCAAGCCGGCACGTTCGGGCTCGGTTTCATCACCGTCCCGGCGATCATGCACTTCATGCCGTTCGGCCAGTTTTTCGGCGCGATGTGGTTCGGGCTGCTGTTCCTGGCGGCGGTGACCAGCTCGCTGAGCATGCTCCAGCCGGCGATCGCGTTTCTGGAGGACGGTTTCGGTCTGAGCCGACGGGCCAGCGTCGGCATTCTCGGAATCATCACCGCGCTCGGCGCCAGCCTGACGATGACGTTCAGCCGCAATGCCGTCGCCATCGACCACACCGACTTCTGGTGCAACCTGTGCATGATCATCGCAGCCACCGGGCTGGTGCTGATGTTCGGCTGGGTGGTCGGGGCGGAGCGGGGTGTGAAGGAGATGAACCGCGGGGCGGACTTCCACGTGCCGCGGTTCATGGCGTTCATGATCCGTTACGTTACGCCAACGTTCCTGATCGCGATTCTCGTGGGATGGGCGGCGACCAACGCGAAAAGCTACCTCGACGGTATGAACCCAGCCAAACAGGGGCCGGCAGCGGCCAAGGCAAAGGTTCAGGAGGCCCTGGGACTGTGCAACACGCTGACTACGCTGTTTGCCAACGATGCGCTGAACGAAGAGAAACTCAGCGAACAGGTGTATGAAGCGGTCGATGCGGTCGGGCAGCCGGGCAAGCGAGACGAACTGGCCCTCTGGGTGCGGAGCACACGCACGGATGCCGCCGCGCGGACGTTTGCCGGAGAGGCCGAGCGCCGAAACTTCTATTGTCATGCGGTCACGCGGCGTTTCGGCGTGCCGCCGACGGTGGAAGACCAAGACTCGGTGGTGGCAGGGTTCCTGGCGACGGCCGCGCTCACGCCCGGCGAGCTGGCCGAGAAAATCCACCGGCTCGCCGGAGAACACGCCGAATACCTCGACGTCGCCCGGACGGCGGAATTCATTGCGGCGGTACGCGCCAAGGCGGAAGAGCAGCGTCGCGCGGCGATCGTCGACGCCAACGCCGCCCGCTTCGTCCTGTTGGGAATCGTGCTGTTCTTCATCGGACTGGTCGTGCTCAGCGACGTGGCCTGCCGCAACCGTATCGGCCGGACGGTCGCGCAGGCCGAGCGCGACGGCCTGGACTGGGAGGCGGGCTGATGAGCACCGTGGCAATGATTCTGGCCCAGGCGGGCGATGAGGAGGTTACGCTCACCGCGGCGGGCGGCATGATCATGACAGTCAGCGTGCTGCTCGTGCTCGGCCTGTGCGCGTTCTGCTTCTGGCGCATCCTGCGCGAGCCGACCCCATCCGAACACCATCACGCCCCGCTGGACATCGACACGCAGGACCTCGATGGCTGAGGCGCCTCGCAAAACCTGAGGGCCCCGCTTGGGACATCTCTCGCCGACGTGCCCGTGGCGGTGGCAGACTCGCACATCCTTGTTATTCTGACGCCTGATGGCTGCCAGCGGCGCCGCCGGCGCGAACAACGAGTCCGCCCTGCCGATCCCCCACGTCCTGCACGTGGCCGATGCGGGGGTTGTGGCGCGCTTCGGGCGCATGTTCCGCCAACTCGGACTGGCGCTCAGCGACGAAGACGTGCGCGTTTCTCTGCTGACCGACGACGCGGAGGCCGCGGCCGAGCTGGACGGGACGCCGGTCGCCGACCGTTTCTTTCGGCCGCTCCGCGGCTGGGGCGTTTGGCGGTTGCACAGTTACCTCCGGCGGCAGTTCGACCCGCCGCCGGAGATCGTGCACCTGTGGGGTACGACGGCTCTGGGATACCTGAGCGACTGGACGCTGGAATGCAACGCCACTTTGGTGATTCACGTCACGTCGCTGGGCGATGTGGAGCAGCTGAAGCGGCGCGGGGTGCGGGGCAATGAACAGTTGCTGGCGGCGTGCGACGAATACGGGGAGTTGTTGCGCGAGCGCTGGCCGACGCTGGCCGATTCGGTTCGCGTGCTCAAGCCGGCCCTGTTGCTCCCGGAGAAGGTGCCGGGCCTGGCGGTGCGCGCCAAGACGCTCGGATTGCTGTGGAGCGGCTCGCTCGACAAGCAATGCGGGCTGGAAGTGCTGATCGAGGCGGTGGCGCAGCTGCGCGCGAAGAAGCGTGACCTGCACCTCGGCCTGATCGGCCGAGGGCCGGCGACGCGCGCCATCTGGCGGGAGATTCGGCGTAAGGGTGTGCAGGGCTGTTGCTCGATCGTCGCCGAGCCGAACCTGTGGGACCAAGCGACGGCGGGGGCGGACATGGTCGTGGTGCCGACCTGCCAGTACGAGTTGTCGTTGGCCCCGCTCCTGGCAATGGCGCTGGGCAAGGTGGTCGTGACGTCGCGCGACCAGGTCGCCGACTGGTTCATCGAAGACGAGACTTCGCTCCAGTTCACGCCCGGGTCGGCAGCCGAACTGGCCGACCATGTCGCGCGAACCGCCCGCGCGCATCCAAACGTGCTGGCAGTGGCGCGGGGAGCGTCAGAGTACGTTCGTCGGCATCACGCGATCACGGTTCTTGCCGCCGAGCTGGCCGCGCTGTATCACACGCTGCGACAAGCGGGCGGCGGCGCGACCGCTGGCGAGGGGGTGGTGTTAGACAGCGGAGAGGGGCACTGAGTAAGCCGTGACCAGTAGCCGACTGATCAATCTCGTGATCCCCGGAGGCGGGTTGATCCTGATTGGGCGCGAGACGCTGGGCGTCATGATCGCGATCCTGTTCACGATGACCGCCTGCTATGCGCTAGCGGCCACTTTGCTGTTCCCGGATGACACGTCGGCCACCTGGCGCGGGTTGAGCATCGGGGTGGCGATCGGGACGTACCTCGGGGCACAGATCCGTTATGCGCAAACCGTGCGCTGTCAGGCCGATGAGGCCTTTGGAGACCTGCGCCGCGCCGCGCTGCGCGCCGCGCGGGGTGCGCTTCGGGAAGGCCGGGCAGAAGACGCGTGGAACGCGCTCCGGCCGCTGCTGCCGCAGGCCGAGACCGACCTGCTGGTGGCCTACCGCGTGGCGCAAGTGTTGACAGCGCGGGGGGATCGGCTGGCCGCGCTGAATGCCTGGCGGCGTGTTGGCCGGCTGGATCGTCACCGGATTTATCGTCAAGAGGTGCTTGAGAACGAGCAGGCCCTGGGAAAGCGCCTGCGGGCGGTCGGCGATCAGAGTCTTCCCAAGCCATTCGAAGGTTGATCTGCCCGCGCCGACAGTCGATAGCACTCACGGCCCCCGCCGCGCTTGATGCTAACCCGGGGGCGCGCTAGAATCTGTCCCGGGAGTAATGCCGTAACGTCCCGCCTCGGACGGGCAAGCACGTGCCGGCTCGGGCGTTCCGATCAGGGAGTGAAGTACTTATGTTCGAACGGTTCACGGACCGCGCGCGCAAGGTCATGGCCCTGGCCAACCAGGAAGCGCAGCGATTCAATCACGACTACATCGGCACCGAGCACATCCTGCTCGGGCTGGTGAAGGAAGGCTCCGGCGTCGGCGCGAACGTGCTCAAGAACCTCGGCGTGGATCTGCGCAAAGTCCGGCTCGAAGTCGAGAAGCACGTCAAAAGCGGCCCCGAAATGGTCACCATGGGCAAGCTGCCCCAGACGCCCCGGGCCAAGCGCGTGATCGAATACGCCATCGAGGAAGCCCGCAACCTCAATCACAACTATGTCGGCACCGAGCACCTGCTGCTGGGCCTGCTGCGCGAGCAGGACGGCGTGGCCGCCCAGGTGATGATCAGCCTCGGTCTCAAGCTCGAAGACGTCCGCGAGGAGGTGCTCAACCTGCTCGGGGCCGGGGTCGAGCCCGAGGAAAGCGCCATGCCCAGCGGGCCGCCGGAGGTCAGCGGCAAGAAGGCCGGCAAGAGCAAAACCCCCGCGCTCGATTCGTTCGGCCGCGACCTGACCGACCTGGCCCGGGACGGCAAGCTCGATCCGGTGATCGGGCGTACAAACGAGATCGAACGCGTCATCACCGTCCTCTGCCGACGAATGAAAAACAACCCGGTTTTGCTCGGCGAGGCCGGCGTCGGCAAGACCGCCATCGTCGAGGGGCTCGCACAACAGATCATCCGGCATCAGGTGCCGGAGATTCTGCACGGCCGCCGCATCGTCATCCTCGACCTGGCCATGATGGTCGCCGGGACCAAGTACCGCGGACAGTTCGA
>Ga0180434_10004676_pt1 | contig 16521 bp, 20 predicted proteins | sample SS_ome_7_FD_132453 | JGI IMG/M metagenome (GOLD analysis project Ga0180434, IMG submission 132453) | Hypersaline lake sediment archaeal communities from the Salton Sea, California, USA - SS_1_D_2 metaG | ecosystem: Environmental > Aquatic > Non-marine Saline and Alkaline > Hypersaline >...
ACTGTGTATTGATTAGAATAACTAACTTCAACTTCTGTGCCTTGGGCTTCAAAGTCTAGTTGAGTTACTCTGTCTTCTCTTGGAAGATCATCAAAGATAAAGTCTCTGGTGATGATTCTAGTGGAGATTTCTGTTCCACTATTCCAAGTTCCAGAAGCGTCAATATAACCTCCATCAGTTCCAATAGTTCCATCAATGTAGTTTACTTCACCACTTTCCTGTCCCATAACAAGAGATACCCTAGTACCCTCATTATAACCTCCTTCCAATCTCCAGTTCTGTTCATCTATTGTTCCTACTAACTCATCAATAGTAGGTGAACTTTGAATGTGAAGAGTTCCTGCACAAGTAAATGCTTCAGAGAACTCAAAGAAGTACCAGATGTCCTTAAGTATAGAATAGACATATGCCCTAGTAGGGTAAGTCTCTCCAGAACCTACGACAAATAACCAATACTCTTTCCACCTAGGATAGAAAACACCAAAGCAGTTATTAATCTTATCTGCATTTAGAGTTTCAAAGATACTCTCTCTGACTCTATGTTGTGTCTCTGTCTGTCCTACATTCTGTGAGATAGACCACATACGGCTACCGTTCCACATTTGCACATCAGACTTACCTAAGATATAGTGTTTGTTGTCATAGTTCTGTACAGTTCTTCCAGCAAAGATACCTTCTTTCCATACAGTGTTAAAGACAAAAGTACCAGCTCCTCCTATGTAAGAACACTTAATAACAGAGTCTGTCTTATATACAGTTAGATAGAAACCAAGAAGTTCCCAAGCAACTATAGGAGAGTTGTCATGTTCTATGAGATCAGCATAATCTGACTCATTAATAAGGTCAAACTCACCTACGTTACTCCACCTTACCCTGTAAGTAAAATATGTACTATCTTCATAAGTACTTCCAAACAAGACCCTACTATGAAATGCTTTAACATATCTTGGCTTATAATCTACTGTTATTTTGTATGTATAAGCAACAAAGAGAGACATCCCATCATATGTATCATCAAGAAACTCAAGACTCCAACTAGTACCGTCTTTCTTTACCCAAGAGTTAGCTCCTGCCTGTATCTTAGTATCATCTGCTGGTACAAGTTTAAACTTACCACTCTCATCTATCGAGGAGGAGGAAGCCAGTGTACCAAGCTCTGATGTATAGATAGAGAAACTTCCTTCTACTATCTCAACAAAACCAGACAGACCAGAAGCTACAAGAGCTGAACTAGATGTTACAGTACTTGCAGTAGCCGGACCATTTACTCCAGTATCTTCATCACCAAGAGATACATTACGTTTAAGTTGTAGTGTATCAAAGTAATCATTGGTTGTATCTAAGTAGAGAAGTGTTCTACTAGAACCATCACTCTCTGCTTCACTGAACAACGGAGGATTACTTCCAGCTGCTATAACAGTCTCACCTTCTGTATCATCTGTGTATCTTGCAGTACTCCAAAACTCTACATCATTAGGGAGTTTAACCAGACCACAGACATAGTCTACATGAAGATCAAATGCAGTTGCTACAGTCTCCCCTCCATTAGAGAGTATCTCCCAAGACTGAATAGAAGAGAAGTTAGCAGGAGTCCCCATCTCTAGGGCAAGTTCCTTAAAATCCCCTGCAGTAACACTCAGAGTGCCTGACAGCTCTTCAATCAATGTAGTACGGGCATCATCACTATAGAACTTAACAGTGACATCAATAGCCTCTGTGTGTTCGTTCATGTAGAAGAGGGTGATATGAGTGTAGTCACTCGCATCCCAGTCCATAGCTCCACTACCAGCTTTACCTAAGAGAACCTCATCATCTGCTATATCAGAAGTAACATTAACAGCAATAGAGTTAGTTCCTTGATACTTCTCAGTACTTATAGCTGGAGTATAGTTATCGCTTACCCAGTTAGTAGCAACTTCACATGTATCAAAGTTCAAGAACTTACTCGCATACTTCCACAATGTGTCGGTAGGAGTAAACTCATAGACAGTGTCCTTAGTGAAGGCAAAGACTTTCTCTTCACCCTCTGGAGTCTTATGATTATGTATATGAAGTATAGGGTCATTGCCTGGGATATTTCTTCCTAGTCTCTGACTACCCTCTCTTCTATTTATTTCATGTCCCAGTATCCTCATATTGAGAATATCTGCACACTCCTCCTGATGGAGGGCGAGTCCATTTGCATCTGGATTCCACCCTCTTATAGGATAGTATGCTATGTCGGGGACTGGGGGTTTTAATTTAGACATACTAAACCCTCACTGCTAAATATCCTGAGAAGAATGTTTTAGTTTCTCCTGCTATAGTGTCTTTACTAGCTCCTGTATCCTGATGTACAGCCAACTGAACCCAATCAGAGGCTCCCAGATACACTAGATCAGAAACCACGGCTCTTTGTGTTGCTGTACTTGCATTTTGATACTCAGTTCCATGCGAATATACAGCCCCATTTTTCAATATTGTTGCGTAACTGGAACCTCCACTACCTATCCCAGTAAGACTCACACAACCTTGTAACATATAGTAACCCTCTACTCCAGGAGTATACCTGTAATTAGAAACGTTAAACTTAGACTGAGGGTCATAAGACTCAGAAGTTAGGTATATTTCTCTTGTAGTATTGTCAGGAATACTCTGTGCAGAATTCCTGTATGCCCTGAAAGGGAGAGACTGAGCTTCTCGAGGAATTCCTCCTACACTTATATTAGTCCAGTTAGTTCCATCAAAGATTTTAAGTTTCTCTAAGTCAGTATCCCAAGCAAGAGCACCTTTCTTCATTCCAGTAAGAGCATTAATCTGTGCAGTAGTTCCTACAAAGACTGCACTAACATTACCTGGAATGTGTCTACCTTGAGCAGTTACTGAATCTTTATCACTAGCTCCATCCTCCAGACTATAGTGTTCAAGTTTAAGTCTCTCATCTATAGACAGTTTATCATTCTGTATAACTGTGTCAAGAGTATTAGCTAACGCACTCCCAGGAGGAGTACTAGTATCAAATGTATATGTAAAACCTGCCATTACCAACCTCGTTTACTAAATGGATTAAGTGCAGGGTCAGCTCCAGTGAAACCTCCTATGTGTAGGTCTCTTGAAGTAGCATCCTGAACCATATCTGGTTTATTCTCAAGTATCGCTTTAGTGTCCTTAAGTGTCTGTCTATATATGTTGAACCAACTAGCAGCATCTCTAGTCTGCTGAAGTTTAGCATAAAGATCATATGTAGAATATGCTTCCAGTACATCTTCCCAATAATCATTAAGAGGATTAAGTTGAGATAATGTTATAGCTGGGGGCCATAAGTTTGTCTTTAGGTAAAGTGTATAGTCCTCTTCTGGATAAGGGTAGAGGTATACATCTTCATTCCAAATAACATAAGCATATGGTCTTCCAGTTCTGTTTGGATCTTTATAAGGTTCTATACTATCTAATGTGTTTATAAAAATTCGCTGTAAAAGTGTTCCTGTTGTCTCTCCATCTTCAAGCAATACTGCTGTGTTGATATTTTTTATAGTGGTTGAGAGACTGTTTATAGTACCACTAGGTAGATCATAAGAGTTGCTTGCAGAAGAAACATCTATTGTAAGTTCCTGCCTAAGCTCATCTGGATTAAACTTCTTAGCTATCTGTCTGATAGACTTATTAAGAGAAGCCATACAAGCATCATCTACACCTCTTGAGCCTATCTGACCTGTAGCTCTGTTACCAAGATGATCTTTTATATTATCTACTATTTGCTGTCCTGTACTTGTTCCCATAGTTACACTCCATAAAAAGGCGCAGAAGCAGACAAAACCACAGCGAGTCCACCGCAGGCTTCGCCTGCCCCCACGCCCCAAAACAAGGCCGAAGCCTCTAATTAGATACCTGAATCCAATCGTTAGTTGTAGTACCTTTGGATACATAGACAAGGTTAGAGACTGTCCCTATGAGGGTGTCTCCAACAAATCTAGGAGTCCAGTCAGTACTGTCAGCTAGTGTGTTGGTATCTGTCTGAGCAGTAAAGTATCCCGTGAGGGTAGTACTGTCTGCCTCAATCAATGTGTTGTTAGCGTTAACAACTTCTTTGATCTTAGATATACTTCCCTCATTCGGAATATCCGTAAGAGTGAGAGCATTACCTACGATCACTATACCTACAACCAAGAGGAAGGCACATGCACCAGTCCAAAAACTTTTCATAATTATCTCCTAAAGAGGGAGAGGAGGAGTATTAGTCCCCCTCTCCGTATTAACTACTCAAGTCTAAGATCTACGCAAGCGTATCCATTAGCTGTAGTTGCCAGACCAGTACCTACGATCCTGTCGTAACCACCAGAGCCTGACTCTGCTGAATCAGCTACAGCACCAGAAGCAGCTGAGGCAATCTCAACTCCAACAGTTGCTGAACCAAGTACACAGGCTGGACCTGCTGTCTGTACCCAGAAGAATGCTTCTACAGTAGAACTACCACCAGTTGTAGGAACAAGACAAGCACCGATAGGTGAGAGTGCAACAGCACCTTCATCTACAGACCTGTACTTGTTACCAACGAGACAGCAGTCTGTGTCTGTAGTAACAGCAACCTTTACTGGTTCACCAAGATCAATAGTAGTGCTTCCACCATTTGTTGCGACAGCAGAGTTACCACTGATAGGATAGCTATACCCTTCACCAGCATCATCTGTTATCATGATGTAACCACCAGCAAGTTTGTCTTTAGTGATAGTACCAGCATCAGCACCATAGACCTGAACATCTGTCAGATCAAGTACCAACTGTGTGGAACCAGCAGCAGCCGCAGTAAGCTTACCAGCAAACTCAGTAGCCAGAGCAGTCTTAACTGCAACCATCTCCCCTGCAACAAATACTTCGTTAGCGGAACAGAGACGGAAACAACGACCATCCTGAGTCTTGATTTTGCTACCAACTTTCGGAACCCTACCCTCTTTGAACTTACGATCCGTCTCCAGTACAACTGCATCCAGAGGAAGTCCAGAAGAAGGGTCAATCATTTTGTGATATGATGTATCCATAATATGTTATCTCCTTCTTTATGAGGTTACAGGTGACCAGTCAAACAGTACGCCATTCTTAGGAGCATGCTCCAGAACGAGGTTACCACGACAGACAATCTGTGCAGTCCTGTCCAACTTACTACCTTTAACGTTTTTCCAAGGTGTCATCTCGAACCAAGCCATTGGGTCGTAGTAGAACTCCATAGTATCTGTATTGAGGAAGTACATCTTATCATCTGGCATAGCCGGATCGTAGAACATCTCAACACCATTGAAGGTAACATTACCTACACCAAGATCAGCTCTAGGCGTAGAGTTAAACTCCAAGATACCCATAGAACGAGCAATACGTTTGTAGTCCTGGTAGAGTTTACGAGATGTCAGGATGAGGTCAACATTAGACCTACCACCACCTTTGTACTCACCACAGATGTTAAACATACGCTCCATCTCGTCAACCAGAGAAGTAGTAGTCGTCAGGCCAGAACAATCTCTAGTCTGGTTCTGAAGATGTGTACTACCACTACGGTTAAGTCCACCAAGAGTACCCGTAGTTGGGTCTTCAGCAATGAGACTTTCAATCGCATTGATAGACCTTGGGTCACCATTCTGGATGATAAGATCAGTGTTGAACTTATCAATCAGAGTCTTCTTAGTGTTCTCTACTTTGCGCTCAGCATAGTCCTGCAACTTAGCTTTGCCACGGTTCTTGATGTCATCATCCCAATAACGTACAATACCAGCACCGAGATTACGGCAGTAGTAGACGAGGTGAGTCATAAACTCTTTCTCGGCAGTACCGAACTCATCACCACGATCAAAGTACTGTACATTCTGATCGTTCTTAGCATACTCAAAAGGAATCTCATAGTGTTCGCCATCTGGCACTTTACTACGAATCTTACCTTTCTCTACGAGCATGTCGAACAGAGGTGTTACTTTGAAGATTGTATCGACCAGATCATCCTTGATATCATACCAAGTAGATGCGATCAAGTTATCAATCGTTCTTGTATACGTCTGTATATTCATTTATAATTTACTCCATTTCTTCGAACATTTTCTTAGCTTCTGGGTCTTCTGACAGAATCCTATCCAAGTTCTTCTTTGCCACATCCCTTATAGTCTTTGGCTTTTTCTCTTTGATAGTTTCTGTCTCAGTACCATCAGCTCCATCGCTTTCTGATAGTGTTGTTACTTTCGCTTCTTCTTCTTTAGCTTCTTTACCTGTAGCTTTATCTGCCCCGAGAACAAGACTAACAGCATCTGCATAAGCGGACTCGATGTCTGCTCCACCTCGATAGAGCAACTCCATCTTCTTCCACACATCAGGGTTAGTGGCGTGCTCCTGCTTAGCTAAGAAAGAATCTATCTTATCTTTCTCAGACTTGGTTGCTGTTGCCTGTTGCTTCTCTTCTATTTCTGTCTTTGTCTCAGCAAGCTTAGCTTCATGATAAGCATTAAGCTCCTGAGTGTACTTATTAAAAGCCCTTACTGCATCAGCAGTAGAAGCATCTTCATCCAACTCAACAGGGTCAGGCTTCTTTATCTCCTTCCTCTGTTTCTTCGTCGTCGGGTTCGGCTGACTCTGACTCATCTTCTGAGCTTCCATCAGTATCATCTGCTGCATCACTGGATTCTTCAGAATCTCCTGAGCTTCCGACATTGTCAGTTCCTTCTTCTGTTCCTTCTTCGCTTTCTCTGTCATCTTCCTGCTCTCCTTTTTCGCTTATATCTTCTTCTGTTTCTTCTGTTTCTTTCATAAGTCCTGCAAGAAACTCTCTTGCTTCCTCATAGGACTCTTCGTCTATGCCCTGCTCCTCATGTTTCCTGATGATTCGCTCAGCTTCAATCTTCTTATTCTCTAAGACAACCTGCTCTTTCTTCTTAGCAACTCTTTCTGCTTCCTGAGCTTCGGCTTCTTCTCTTAGTTTCTTACGCTCTTCATTAGCTGAGGCAACATCAATGTCTCTCTGTTCCCTTTGAGCTTTTATTTGAGCCTTCCGCATCTTTTCCATCTTAATCTCTTCATCACGTCTAGGAAGAGTGTACTTCAAGTCATACTGAGTCCTAATGTGATACATAAGATAGTTAACATTACCAGGATCAACTATACCTTCAAACTCTATGTTAGGTTCTCCTCTATCCATAAAGTTAATAGTCATCCTTCCTACTCTATCAGACATTACTGTCCCTCCTGTTGGGAAGCTGCTGGAAGTCTCCCTATTAAGTTATTCACACCACCTAAGTTCTGTTGTAGTTGTCCAGCAAGTTGTTCTGGATTCTGCTGTGCCTGTTGCTGTCCCTGCTGGAACTGACCCAAGCTTTCCGGCTGTGACTGTTGCATATGTGGCAACACTCCCATAAGGTCTACCCAGTCAAACTGTGACAAGAAGCTCTGTATAACAGGAAGTAGATTTATCTGCCCCTGCATAGCACCTGCCAGTTTAGCTACAGTACCCAACACTTCCACCATCTCTTGTTTTCGTCTCTCCCTACTAGTAGGAGCTAGAGACTCTACATTAACTTTAGTGACCAGCTGTGCACTTAAATCTTTAAACTCTGCTGGAGTAGCTTGTACCCAATGTACTGCACCCTCAACACCGACAACTTTAGCAACATGAGGAGCCTGCCACTCTCTCATAATAAGCTGATTGATTCTTCCAAAGACATTACCAACTGCCTTAGCAATCTTAGCTCTTCTTGCACCAAGTCTTAAGAAGCTCTGCTCTTCAACTATTCCAGTCTCTTTAGCAGTCCTTCTACCGGGAGCAAATGTACCGAGCTGATTTGGTCCATGACCCACTATCAACTGAGCATCATTAAGTCTCTGCTTATCATACTCAAAGAGTTCCATCTGTACATGAGGCTGAACCAAGTGAAGTACTTCCTGTATGCTCTTATCTGGAGGTACATCTACTGGCACCATACCCATAGCATCAGATGTTAAGAACTTCCTAATATCATCTTCTTCAAATATCTCAGAATCATAGAAGCCTTTAACAAGAGCCTCCCTACGCTGGAGCCTACCGTCTCTGCGAGACTCGTCTCCCTCCACATGCTGAGACTCTATATAAGCCACATCAGGTGTACCCCAAGCAGACCTAAGACCTTTGTTGAAACTCACAAGCTCTGCTGGAAGTCCATCCACCTGTAGTGGGTCTTCCCTCATAGAGAGAATCCACTTACCTGTAGTAGATAACCAACCCCACTTGCCTGACTCTGCGTCATGAATAACCCAAACACCAGTATGTCCTTCCTGATCTCTAAGATAATCATTACCATCTTGATGAGCTATCTCTTCAGGGATATGAGTTACTTCTACGTTCTTAACTCCTTTGATCTTCTTGAGTCTGTGACTTGGGATAAAGAAGAACCTAGCATACCAAGGACACTTTCTCATAGTCTTAGTTCCCTTGGCAAGAACAAAGTTCTCTGCATCTACAGCTTCTATCCAAGGCTGGTTGTACTTCCTAGACCTATCAATTCCGGGTTTCTTAGGGAATGTCATAGTCTCCAAAAGCTTAACTTCCTCTGTAGGAAAGTCATAACCAAACTCTAAGAGAGCTGTGTTCTGTAAGAAACAACTAAGAACTATGTGATCTAGAGACTCAGTCAACTCCATCTCATCTACAAGCCAGTTATCTATACCATCAAAGTACTGTGCCCAGATCTGAAACTCTGGACGTCTAGCAGTATTGAGTATGCCTGGGTTCTGAAACACAAGACTAGGCATAAGAACTGAACCCATCATATAGATAAGGTTAAAGTGAGGGTCAAGAGTATTCTCATACTGATGTTCATAGTACTTCTTGAACCTACTCCAGTCATTCTCTCTAGAGGTTTTCTTCCTCCAGTCTTTAGCCTTCTTGAGTTCTGTCTCCCAATAGTCAGCTTTCTCTATTTTAGGTTTATGTATTTTGTCAACCATAACTATCCTACCGTAAACAGTTTAACTAGTTTAGCAAGTAACCCTAACTTGATCTCTCCATGATCATCTAAATGCTTGTCTAGCTTTTCATTAACTTCGTTTATTCTGTGAGTATTACTCTTTCCTCTTGGACAACCTCCAGAGAGAACACTCTCTTTGAATTCCCCAAGATCATCTCTCACTCCCCTAACCTCTCTCTTTGTATCTTTTATCTCTGATAAAATCAGTTCTTCTACAGATAAGCTACTCATCCAACACTCCTGCCATTTCGGAGAGAATCTCATACAGTTCTTCTACTAGCTCGTCACAAGCCTTAGCTATCTCTGGCAGACCTCCTTCAGTCTCAAAGTCTGCCTTGAAAGCATCTTTATTGATTCTCTCTAATAACTCACTAAGTTGCCTTGCCATGCCACACCTTAAACAGTTCTTCATCTTGTATGAGATCTTGTGGTGTAATAACACTTACCGACTTCTTGAGACATCCAACATCTTTATACTTTGGGTGCTCATCAAGTATGTGTGCTATTATCTCACTACATATCCACTCATCCGGACTGTCACACAAGGCTGATATTATTTCTTCTACTCGCTCTTTTGAAAGTTTGTTTACAAGTCTACCAAGTAGACTGTTGTTTATTGCCTGTGATACTATCAGACTCCCATCATACTTATCTCCAAGATGCTTTACTGCATGAGCAACAAGCTCATCTGCTATCTCAGGAGTAATGCCTTTAAGTCTCCTAAAGTATATCTTTAGTCTTGGGTCTTCAAACATATCATGTATGTTTGCTTCATGTACACCCTTCTTAAGGTGAGCTTGTATAACTGTATTCTCATCCTTTACTATGCCTACATGCTGACACTCAATATCTCCCATCTTGTCCCATCTCTGGAAGTAAGCTATACCTCCATGAAGTAGACTACAGTCAATGTCAGTACCAAAGATGTCCCCTTTAAAATAATTCTCACCATAAACAGGAGTCTGATATATCACATTCATTTCTATTCTCCTAAGTACTTAGAATATATGTCATCTCCAAGTTTAATCCAAAGACTTATAACGCTCAATATCTTAGCTTGTAAAGCTACAGCTTCTTTGGTCTTGTTTTCTGCAAGCAGATCAGCAACCTGAGAGTTAAGTGTATCTAACATAGTATCAAGTTCACCTTCTTGTATTGGTACTGTGAATCCCAGATCAACTACGAGGTTCTTAAACTTAAGTTCTCTTGCTTTCTCTTTCGCAGGTTTTGCATCTTGCTCTGCTCTGGACGCTTCTTTTATTGTTCCAAGTTCTGATATGTTAGTTGCACCTTCAACCCAAGCTTCTACATTACCTGTACTGATCTTACTTTCTTTGTAACCTTTTAGAACAGTTTCACCACAAGTTATCTTCTCTGAGTTCTTACTAAAAGAAGAACCATGGGCAATAATATTTCCTGTTGATGTTTCATAAACTACATACTCTCCTGCATGAAGAGTTGAAGCCAGCATTAGTATAAAAAGAATGTATCTCATTATCTTATTTCTCCTCCTGTAGCAGTAGACTCATTTGCTGTACCCCCGGTTATCTGAGTGCCACTCTTAGCTATAACTCCACCCTCTTCAGCTCTTAATCCATAAGCAGGCTGTGTTCCTGTGTCGTCATTATTCTTACTGAGTACTTGAGACATTACTTCAGACTGAATAGCGTAATTGCCTCCGGTAAAATAGTTATCCTGTAGAGCAACATTGCTACATGTTTGGAACCTGAGAGAAGTACCAGTACCTACACTCTGATTTATGTAGCAGTCATATACCCTGACAGAGAAGTTATCTACAACAAGTGCAAGATTTGCTCCATCCTCTTGCATGTGAATGCTGTCAAGCCATACATCACTACATGTGTTCTGTCTTATGTAGAAAAGACCTGAACTATCCATGTCAAAGATAACATTCTGTGCTGTAGATGGCCCAGCCACTTTATTGACAGCCTCTACCTGAATCTCACCTCCACCATAAAAGCCAGCAATAGTTATTGTCTGATCTATTGTGTACGTTCCATTAGAGAACTGAAACTGAACAGTCGTTCCATAAGGTAGATACTTACCTAGACTATCTATGTCAGCCTGAAACTGAGTGTCAGTGAAAGTGCCTGAGTCATAGCTGAACGTCACGCTCTCTTGAGGACGCATATCAACTGAGTTAACCAGAAGCTCATGGCAAGAGACAGTACCTGTAATAGTTGCATTACCAGCATTAGTAAAGTTACCAGCATTAGTAAAGTTACCATCATTAATAATGTTTGTATCGTTTACAATATTGCCAGTGTTGTTGATAGTAGTAGAACTTACAGTTCCTACATTATTGAGGTCGTTACCACCAGCATCTGCATCTTTCTGCCAGATGTCAGAGGTCTTTTCCCCATCCTGATACTCTTGACCTACAGCTACTGCTACTATCAAGAGTAATGTTGCTAAAATATATTTTCTCATTTAATAACTCCCATTTCTTCCAGCTTCATACCAGAAGAAATCTACATCTAACCAATGTTCTCCTGAAGCTTCCTTTGTTACAACAAATACATAAGTAGTGTTGGTCTTTGCTACTATCTCATAGTTAAGTCCAGGAGCTACTCCAGTATCATTTCTACCAGAACCTACCTTAGAAGCCCAAATAAGTTGATTTGTACTACTGAAAGTAGATCCTGCATGAGCTACCATAATGGCTTCATTAGTACTGTTCCTGTTATTATTTACTCCATTAACAACTGTACCTGTAGTAGCAAATGTAGCTCCTTCCCAAATCTCTATGGTAAACTCAGCCTCAGCAGAGATAAGAGCTTTAGCATGAATAGTAACTCCATTAGTAGGTGTAGTAAAGTCGAACCTAGTCACTGTACCTGCATCACTTACGTCTTGCCAAGTCTTTATGAAGTAAGCGCTTCCTTCATGTAACTCATAATGAACTTGGTCTATCATAACCAACGTACCACTATCAGGATCTACAGTAAGAGCTTTTCCAGAACTACTATAAAGAGCAGTTCTAATAGCCTCTTGTATGCCATCCTTATACTCCACACCAACTGCAACAAGACAGAAAGTAAGAAAGAGTGCAGGAATTAAAAACTTCTTCATGAGAACCTCCTACCTGTGTCCATCTAACACAATAGATAGATCATTAGTAACTCCTGTATCATTATCTATTGTAAGAATGTCTCCAGTATAAAGATAAAAACCTGAGAACTCAAGAGCACCTATAACATGATTAGTTACACTAGAGATTGTAGAACTCTTGATAAGAACCTCTTTACCATTCTTAGGTGTAATACTTATAGTCTGTGTTCCAGATGCAGCACTAACATATTTAGATAAGATACTCATAATACGTTGTGCACCTACAGCATTGTTAGTATAACTGTATGTTGCATTGAGAGAGTCTTTAGACTCTATCCTATTTACTGGTTCCCATGTTGCACATACAACACTAGCCATAAGAATAACAAACAAACATATTCCAAACTTCTTCATTTAATTTCTCCTACTCCTTTTAAACATTTGAACAGCAAGTGCATCATCCACCTTCTGTCCTAATCCTGTAGAGACACTATCAAAACCGTCATACTGATAGTACTCTGACAATACTCCCACATTCTTTCTTCTCTTAGATCCTAGCTGTTCTAGTATAGCTTCTCCACTGTTCTCGCTTCTCCACTTATCCTTTTTCTTTACAGCCTTAGTCCACTTATCACCTTTAGAATACTTCTGATGAAGACTAAAACTATCTATCACATCAACAAGTCTACCATGAGGGAACTGAAGGAGCTGACTCTCAACCTGTTCTGTAAGTCCTTCACAGAAAAAGATTCTTCCTGCTGCAAACTTAGGTTGCATACCTTCTATCCTTATCTCTTTATTAGTACGAGATATAACAGGTATAACATCTACCTTCATCTCTCTCTTAATAAGCTCATCCCTAAAAGCATACTTAAGACTTGCCTGAAAAGCATTAGCTTCCATTATGATAGCTAACATCTCTTCTTCGTTCTCTTGTGCCCAGTCAACAGCTTTACTCACCATCTCAGATGGAGTCATGTGAGAGTGACAGTCTCTTAACCAATACTGGTAAGCTTTGTCTCCTCTCTGTACATGAAGTATCTCAGAGATTGCTGTCTCACAAGCTTCATCTTTCTCTGAGATAGCTGGGTCTATTGCTATAGTCCTAAAGACCTTAGTTGCTGTCTCAGTCTCAATATCCATACTATTACAATACTTAAACCAGTCCTTCTTAAAAACCCTGAGTGTAGAGTCCATAGGACGGTTAAGATAGAGACATGAAAACATATAAGGGCCAACCTGAGTCTTAATCTCATCAAGTTTTTCCTTATTATAAAACATTGTGAAGTAGCACTTACTTTCATCTTTATCCATCGCAGGCATATCAAAGAACTTATAGTTCTCATTCTTTCTGACATAATCTACTATGTCATCATCTGCCCATCTTGTTGTTACGATTACCCTTAGTCGCTTACCCTTTGGTACAAGAAGAGGTGTTGCCTGTTTGTGCCACCCTATCGCCCGTTCAAGTGTCTCTGCACTTGGTATTGTAATATCTAACTTGTTCTCACTCTCATCAGGAGCACAAGTATCATCTTCAAATATACAGTTATAGTGTCGTCCTGTCAGCTTAGTCTTAAGACCTGCTGACTCAAAAGTACCTTCACCCCAAGCAGCAGTACGTTTAACTGTTGCTATACTATCAGTCCATTTACAGTTTCTGTCAGGAAGTAGCTCAGGAAACAAAGCTCTAAATGTTTCATGTACTTCAAACAAACCTCTTATGTCTGCAACCTTTCTTCCTGCATTAGGTTGTGTAGCAGAAGTTAGAAGACTCCTAAGATTAGGGTCATTTATAGTGAGCCAAGCTGGTAGATACTTAGTAACTATTGTACTCTTTAAACTACCACGAGGCATTACTATATTAAGTTTACAGTCTGTTCCTTTTGTCCAAGCTTCCTCTATGTGATACTGTATCCAGTTACAGAGCTGTTCATGTATAGGGTCAAACCATCCATCATCCTGCATAGTCTCACAGAATGTAGCATAACTCTCTTTACATGCTTGTTTAAGTTGTTCTGGTTTCATAACTGCTCTGAACTCCAAACATATCCTCAGCGAGTCTGAGCGAGTACAGCCCAAAGCAAGTCCAACCCACCTACACACACTCGCTTCGCTCGCTCTGCTGGTCGAGCTTCGCTCTCCCTATATCACAGTGTATCTATCTCTCTCTATCTCTATCTCTTTCCTAAGTAGAGGGAGAGGGAGAATGTGGCTCCCTGCTCCCCCTTGGTTGTAGGAGTGTGACTAGAAGAAATCACTTTAAATCTGTTGGTTTAAATGTTCCTCTGTAAACTCTGCCTCAAATTCTCTGTTCCCTTCTACTTTCCTCTTCTGTATGTTGGCGAGTTTCTCAGGAGACAAGTTAATAACAACTGTCTGTCCTCCAGAGTCTTCCTTGTTAGTATATCCATTTATGTCTAAGAGAGCCTGTGCTGCTTTTATTCTACTACTGGCAGAACCTCCAGTCTCACTATCATAGTTGTCCAGCTCTTCTCCCAGCTTCTTTGCTGCAGCGAGCGAGTGTGACTTTAACTCTGCCACTGTAGGATCAGTCACATGCTGATCTATTATCTGCTCTTCTATCTCTGACTCTATCCTTCTTACTTCCTGCTGGAAGAGAGGAGCAGTTGTAATGTTTCTCCAAGACTTAAAGTTAAGTGCTCTATGTTCACATATCTTAGCGAGGGGTATTCCTAGTGCTAGTTCTCTTGCTACTACTCTATGTACGTTGTTTAGTTTCTGTAGATGCCTAGCCATAGTGATTCTCATATCCAATAATTCATCGAGTGAAATATAGGCTGTGTTTCTAGTCCTTCCTTTAGTATGCCTAGAGCTTACCAGAGAGAAAGGGATGTGTCAAGCGAGTAAAGGAGAGTTTCTACTATTTCATTTCCACTTTGGGTTTCGGGCGGTCGCCTATGGGATTCTGTGGCTTCCTGTAAGTCTATGTGGTAGTTTTCCTTTCCTTATATATAAGGGGAGTGTGTCTGTTTGTAATCAGAAAAATTTTGGCGTAAATTTTTTGACTGTCACTGTTAATGTTCTTTTAGACCCCGTGGGGGGTTGGGACTCCTAACACTTTGCATTACAAAGTACTTTCTTGTTTCATCTACTTTGTAGTCCAGAGTGCTTCCTCTTCCAGACTACTTCACCCTAGAGAGTAGAAAGCTATTCCCTACAGAGTTAATCTATATAAATTTATATGGTTATAGCTCTATAAACTTCTGGCGGGTCTGGATACATAAGGGTTGCTTTGCAATGCAAAGTACTCTTTAATAAAGTGTACTTTCTTTTAAATAATTATCCGAATAAGCTTGCAATGCTCCGTCATTCTGATATGATCTTTCTTGAGGTCAGGGAAGGGTTCTGACCGATTGATCTTTGAAATCTTAATAAGTTGATCTTGCATAGATTATCTACTATACACTTTTTAACAACTGGGAGTCATACAGTTTGACTCTCGAAACAAGAAGGGGGCATCATGCCTACAGTAGTAAAAGAAGCAAAAGTAAAACTGATGGAGTCAACAGGTGATCTCAAATATGTAGCTGAAAAGCTGGGTATCTCTGAGAGTGAAGCTGATGTGCTTAGGACATACGAGCAGTATGTATTTGGTGAGGACTCACCAGTGATTAAAGCACTTGCTGAAGGAGTTGCAAAGGCTTCTAAGCTGATCTCTAAGTCTGGTCTTAATGATGAGGCAAAGGCTTATGTCGGACACGCTGTTGAGACTCTAACAGCTTCTAAGCTGGCATCACTTCTGGTAAGTGGTCAGAATGAAGGTGTTAAAATGGTTAGGAATATTCCTACTAAGGAAGCAGTCCAGACCGCAGTTAAGAAAGATACTGTAACAGTATCAGACATCTAGGCTTATAGCTTAAGGTTAGGGAATAGAGCAATCTGTTCCCTTTCCTTAACTTATAAGAAAGGTAAACTATGCAATTAGAGATGTTCAAGCAGATAGACTCCAGAAGAGAGTATTATCTATTATCCAAGTATAAGAAAGCTGTTCCTGTCGGAGAACATAGTCTCTCTACCATAGACTTGTTCCTCTGTGAGAAAGGCGATTTCACCTCATCTATCCACTCTATCAGAAGGGTGTTAGATACTAGAGAGAACCTTCTCTCTAGGGGTTTCAGCTTCTTATCTCTACTCGATAAACCTACTAGCTATTATTCAGACTGGAAAGCTAGACAAGAAGAGGAGGAGTTACCAAAAGAGACTAGGTTTAAATCTAGGCTCTCATGGGTAGCACCTCCTAAGAAAGAGCCTAGATTTGTGTATGATATTTAAGTTCCTTGGGAAGGTTCCAGCCTTCCCTTTCTTTTGTTAGTTGTATTCTAATAGATATAGTTACGCGGAACGGATGGCGCCATAATCGCATAGGGGTTGTATTTAAATACTTGTGGTGAAGTGGTGAAATTTAGTTTTTTTAGTTAGTTATTTGGGTCACTAAAAGGGAATCCGGTGAGAAGTACGAGAAACTAAATAAAAAAAC
>Ga0180434_10004678_pt1 | contig 16519 bp, 14 predicted proteins | sample SS_ome_7_FD_132453 | JGI IMG/M metagenome (GOLD analysis project Ga0180434, IMG submission 132453) | Hypersaline lake sediment archaeal communities from the Salton Sea, California, USA - SS_1_D_2 metaG | ecosystem: Environmental > Aquatic > Non-marine Saline and Alkaline > Hypersaline >...
AAAATAAAAAATAAAAACAAGAAAAATGTTCATATAATGGTTCCTGTAAATAATCTTGTATATCGCTGAAACAAAATGGATAATATAAACATCGCCATTTTTTTATGAATAGGTCAGGTTAATCAGAATAGGCGGTATTTAGAATCTGAAGGTAATCTTTGACTCCAGCTTGACGAGGATTGGAGGGATTAGAATTATTCTGAAAAGACTTCTCAGCAATAAAAGGGAACTGGCTTTCTTTGATCCCAATCTGTTGAAACTTTGAAATATTCAATCTCAGAGAAAGCTCTCTGACCTCTCGGATTAACTTTTTGGCAGCTTCTTTCTTGCTCTCACACTTGATCCCGACAAAACCAGCAATATCTGCATAGGAATCCTCTGCAGCAGGCAAATTGAATTCCATCACATAAGGAAGAAATATGGAATTGGCCACACCATGAGGGATATCATATAAAGCCCCTACTGCCTCAGCAATGCAGTGAACAGCCCCCACATCACTGTTTCCAAAGGCCACTCCTGCCAGCATGCTGGCTTTCATTATCCTCTCCCTTGCTTCCAGGTCTCCCCCGATGTCTTTGTACGCTCTTTCCAGAGAATGAAAAATCAACTTTATGGCTTGTTCTGCAAATAAGTCTGTTATAAAAGTAGCCGGCTTTACAGAATAGGCTTCCACAGCATGAACCAATGCATCCATTCCTGTGGAAGCGATGAGATCCTTAGGGAGAGTCATCAGCAAATCCGGATCCAAAAGCGCTACAGACGGAAAAGTATGGGGTCCTTTTATGGACATCTTGAATTTTCTTTCGGTATGGGTTATCACCGAACTCCAGGTGACTTCACTTCCTGTCCCGCAGGTAGTGGGAACCGCTAAAACTGGGATAGGCGGGAAATCATATTTATTTTTTCCTTCATAGGACTCAACTTGACCTTTGTTTGTGACCAGTAGAGCTACGGCCTTTGCCGCATCCAAGGAACTTCCCCCGCCTAGGCCAATGACAAGATCAGGATTGATTTTTCTGGCAATCTCCCCTGCCCTGTTGACAGTCTTGTGCTTGGGATTGGGTTCGATATCATCAAAAACTGTGATTCTCTGAAATTGAGATACAATGGCTTGATCTATACCAGTCTTTCTTATTCCCTTATCTGTAACCAGGAAAATACGGGATGCCCCAAATTCATCCTCTATCACCTGCCCGCTCCTAGAGATCGCCCCAGAGCCAAAAATAATTTTAGTAGGCAAATGAAATTGAGTCATCAATTATCAGACTCCCTGAAATCAATCTGATCCTGATTGGCAAGAGCTAAAACAGCCATAAACAACATCTGGGCCAAATCCTCCATTATTTCTGGGATTATGGTATGGATATCATCTTTTGTCACATGATAGTATGAGGGGGTTCCAAAAGCACTAAAAGATATGGAGGGAACACCTGCCCATAGAAAACGCGCTGCATCCAATCGGGGACGTCCGATATTCAAAAAATAGCGTGGAAAAACCAATCGGTGAGTGTATTTTTCATTAGCCCTTTTTATAAAACCCCACAATTCAGGAAAGTTTTGAGCGGACAAAGCATTCAATTGATTACCAGCCCCCACTGCATCCAGATTTATAAAACAAATCGTTTTTTCTAAAGGGAAATAAGGATTCTCCACATAATATTTTGACCCCATTACACCCTGCTCTTCCGCACCAAAACAGATAAACAGGACAGAACGTTTTGGCTTTACAGGGCTTTTTATGAGAGCCTCAGCAAGTCCCAATACCACAGCCACACCAGAGGCATTATCATTAGCGCCCGGCATAATCTCGTAGCATCGGCCCAAATGATCCAGATGAGCCCCGATTATGACGGCTTCATATTTAAGCTTGGGGTCAGAACCTGGAATCATCCCCACAACATTATAGGTGATCCCATCCGGATGATGCTCTGTTGTATTTTTTATGGTAAAAACCTTATTTGTAGAAAAAGACTGGGGTTTTAACTCCTTTGTAATCCGAGCCTTTATTTTTCCATGCTCTTTTCCAGTCCCTGCAAAAACATCATCCACTACCTCTTTCCCCACATGGGAGTAAATAAAATTTTCATCATAGGCGTTATTGGGGTTGGTGATATGATAATTGTACAGCATTCCTCTGGCTCCATGGGCCACTGCATTTTTTAATTTATACTGATGGAACGAATAAGGGCGCCATTTTTTAAACACCTCAGGGTCATCATTTGGAGAGACAGGTGCCTCTCTTTCCATGAGAACAATCTTTCCCTCCACGTCCATTCCTTGGTACTCATCAAAATCCAGCTCAGGAGCGGTGATCCCGTACCCCACATACACTACTTCTGCGGTGACTTCACCGGATCCGGAGGTAGAACCAGGAATAAATTCTTTTTCATATTGGTAATATTTCCTTATAGTTTCGCTGTTGACCGGGATATTCATATAAAGGAAGCAGTCTTCAAAAACCAGGGTATAGGGATTTAAAAAAGCCTGAAGATAAGTATGGTTATCTCCGGCCGGCAAAAGACCCCATTTTACAAAATGAGATATTACCCATTCTGTACTTTGATCATAGCCTTGGGTTCCAGAGAGTCTTCCTCCATATTTGTCAGATGCTAGTTCTTCTACATAATCAAAAAGTGTCCTGCTGTGAATAGAATGCATCACCTGTACTAATTTCTGCTGGGAGTCTATCCTGTTTTCATTCTTTTGAGCCGGCAAATAGATTGCAGTGGCGATAAACGCACATAATCCAACCGCCATTATCTTTTTATACATGGGCTCCTCCAAACATAATCTTATCAGTTCATGTCATAAATTTATTTCTTCATTTTTATACAATTATATCCTTAACGCCAATCCCCCTCTCAGCAAAAAACCATTCCAGATTCCCGCATCCACGAGCAGATGTATATTTTTTGTCAGTTCTCCCTTAAGCCCTAAGTTCATTTGGATAAAAGGAATAAATCCCGGAAGAAAGAAATCCTCCCCTTCATCTTCAAGCTCCTGGCGAATTTCATCCAAAGTTTTTGTTTCGCTCTCACTATAGGATTCTTTTATTTGTCCGCTTATTTCAAGTTCGCCTGAATAGTCATAGCTGAGCTCCGAATCTTCCAGAGCTGTTCCTGTAGCTGCCCCAAATCCAAACGTAAAGTAAGGACGGATCCGGGAGGAAGGAAACAGATCCCACCGAAAACTCAAATGAAAAGAAAGAGGTTTGATGAGAAATTCAGCGCTGGCATCCGCATCAAAATAACTGTCAGGATCAAGGTCCATTTGAGCATACACTTCTGTTAATGCCACCCGCATAGTGGTTTTTTCTACAGAAAGCCCCAAGCTGAATGAACCATTATATCCCCCAGGATACCATCTCAACCCAAATCCAAAGTTATTCCCACTTGAATCAAAAGAAACATTTTGGTCATAACTTTTTTGAGTTATGAAAGGATAATCATCCTGGATATTGGATAAAATATTATCTTCCATAGTCGATTCCAGGCTATCGCTCAAAACTCCTTCAATAAAATCCCGCATTATGTTTATGCTCCAGCTTGAATAATGAAATCCAAATTCGATTTTTCCCTGAGCGTAAGCCGCAGAAGATAAAAAAACAAAAATAAGTGGAAGAACAAGAATAACCTGCAAACATCTTTTAGTTCTTTTCATTCATTCCTCCTTTTAATCTGCCTTTTGCTTAGTATACATGATTGCATTTCCTTTACCAATAACCTTTTTATCCCGCATCTTATTCCTCTGTTTTTGACCTGGTGGTTTTCCGCTTTTAAAATTGCTTTTCAAGTGTTATTCTGTTATTTTGTAAATTTCAACTTATAAAAGGAGGAAATAATGATTAGAAAAATACTCATCGCCTCATTTGCTTTCTTTTCTCTACTTTATTTCACCACAACTCCTTATGCTGAGGAGAATAAAATTCTTGTTGAAATAAAAACCACCAAAGGAGATATGACTGTGGAGCTTTATAAGGACAAAGCTCCTGTGACTGTGGATAATTTTCTCTCTTATGTAGATGAAAAATTCTACGACGGGACTATTTTCCATCGGGTTATCAAAGGCTTTATGATCCAAGGGGGAGGTCTCACCACAGAGTTTGTAGAAAAAGAAGCCAAAGACCCCATAAAGAATGAAGCGGATAACGGATTAAAAAACAAAAAATATACCATTGCCATGGCTAGGACAGGTGATCCCCACAGCGCCACATGCCAGTTTTTCATCAACCATGCCAATAATTCATTTCTCGATCACACCTCAAAAACAACTGACGGATGGGGATATTGCGTGTTTGGAAAAGTCATCGAAGGAACAGACACGGTTGAAACTATTGCCAACACCAAGACCATGACCGCTCATGGCATGAGAGATGTTCCCAGAGAAACCATTGAAATCATTTCCATCAGGAGAAAATGAAATCAGAGATCTTTGATTGGGTGTTCTCTTTTTTTCATTTATTTCTCCTGATCGGAGTATTTATCTATTCCATTGTCTCCCTGTTCATGGGGAATACCGTGAGATTTCTGGTCATTATGGTTTGTCTTACTGTTTATTATTTCTTGATTCTCCATAAAAACGTGATGAAAGAAATCAGTAAAACCAGAAAAAGGAGGCCCTAATGAAATTAAGGAATAAAATAAGTTTTCTGCTCATCTTTGCTTTCTTATTTTCCTCCTTGTTTGCGCAGGAAATTGATAAAAATATCCAGAAAGGGCTTGAATCCATAAATTCTGAACATGTTTATTCCTATGTAAAAATACTATCATCTCCAAAATATCAAGGACGTCATACAGGTCATCCGGGATACAAGGCTGCTGCTGATTGGGCGGCTGAAAAATTCAGGCAGTGGGCATTGAGACCCATTCAGGAAGGGAGTTATCTTCAGCCCTTTGAATCCCCCTACACTGTGGTGGACAGTGCTGAAATGGTCCTTTATAAAAGCGGCAAAAACAAGGACATCCCATTCCAAGCAGAAAAAGATTATCTTCCGCTCCTTGCCAGTGACAGCGGGGATCGCACAGCCAAAGTTGTGTTCGCCGGATGGGGCATCTCTGCTCCTGAACTGGGCTACGATGATTATGCAGGACTGGATGTTAATAATAAATTCGTTCTCTGTTTCAGAGGGACTCCTGACAGCAAAGACAAACGATTTCAAGAGCATGATGAGCACCGCCATCGGATGATGACCGCTAAAAACAAAGGAGCACTGGGTGTATTCTATATCTATCCTGAACCCATTGCAAATCCTAACATGGACTGGATCAAGGACTTTACTCCTGCAGTCATCAGCGAACAAGCCGCGGATAAGATGTTTGAGGAAAAAGGCATTCATTCCAGAGATATCAAAAATGACCTTGAGACATACAAAAAACCCATTTCATTCCCTCTTTCCTCAAAAATCGCCTATAAAGTCAAATCCCGTTATTTTCCACAAGGCATGGGCTACAATATCGCCGGATTTGTTGAAGGATCTGATCCAGACCTTAAAAAACACTGCCTGGTCATAGGAGGCCATTTTGACCACTGCGGACAACATTTAGGACTTTTGTTTGCCGGAGCTGATGATAATGCAAGTGGGAGTGCAGTGGTCATGGAAATGGCCAAAGCCTTTTCCAAATTAGAAAACAAACCAAAACGCTCTGTGATATGTGTGCTTTTTGGTGCTGAAGAGAAAGGTCTTCAAGGCTCCCGCTTCTTTTCAGATCACATCCCCTCTATGTTTGAGAAAGTGGACGGCATGTTCAATTTTGACATGGTGGGGGAAGGAGATGGAGTAAGCTGCTCCATGACCCCAGAGCCTAAAATACTTCTGGAACTTCTTCAAAAAGCAGATAGCCACATAAATTTATTGAAACGAACCCGTTTCTTTAGAGGGGTGGGAGTCAGAGGTTCTGATTATGTTCCCTTTTATCAAAAAGGCATTCCCTGTGCTTCTTTTGCTTCTAACGGGCCTCATCTCAGTTACCACCAGACTGGAGACACCATCTACCGGATCAATCCTGACATCATGGCGGACATTGCCAAGCTGGCATTTATCGCCGGATATAAGTGGGCCAACCGCTAACAAAGATCAAAAGCCACACCTCTTTAGCCTCATGAAATTCAGGTGTGGCTGAAGCGACATTGAAGATTTAGCCTTCTGATGAGTTTTTTGAGGAAATCCGGCGAAGCTGGACGACGAGCATGCCTGACCCACGAACGGGGGGAGTTGCGCAGGAGCCGAGAAAAACGAAGAAGAATGGCGTTAAAAATCTGAACGGAGCACAAGCCACACCTGAATTTTACTCCCCCCGTTTGAATAAGCGATAAGTGGGATAAGCGAATTCCACATCCGGCTCTTGATTGAATCTTTGCAGAATGATCTGACAAATTTTATCCTGACTGGACCTTCTTTTTCTGGCATCAGTCAAATAGCGAAGAGTCAGCTCCACTCCAAAATCCACAATATTCGCCCATACTACAGGAGTCAACTTTTCATAATGGATCAAATACTTTTTGGCCATATGGGATATTCTCTCTCTCACTGATTCTCCATGGTCAAGTTCATCTTTAATAGCTGCCTCCAGGATGATTTTCTTGGCTTTTTCCCAATCACTTTCAAAAGTAACGATTATTTTGATTTCATTCCATATATACTCAAATCCACGGGTGTAATTAAAGATAGGCTCTGTAAATATCTTGCTGTTGGGGCAATGAACCACCCGTCCTGTGCTCTGGTCAGAAGCCACCCAGTTTCCGATTTCAAGAAGAGAAGTGTAAAAAAGTCGGACGTCAATCACATCTCCCTTAACATCTCCAATCTGTACCCGGTCTCCGGTATCATACGGCCTTCTGATAAGGAGAAGAAGCCAACCCGCAATAGAGGTGATAGGCTGATGCAAAGCTAAAGTCAACCCTGCTCCCCCAATCCCTATCAGAGTGGCAATGGATGCCTGTTCTTTTAGCCAAATCAAAATGATGATGATGATGGCCAAAGCTGAAACAATATATACCACTGCCTTTCGAGCTGTGTAGCGCTTTTTCAAATCAGTGATTGCTCTATTGATGATCCGGTTGATCAGAAGGGAAATGATATAGGCCATTAAAATAGTGAGGAGAGAAAACAGTAATTTTTGGATGTTTGGTGACTGGATATATTCGATCATTATTCTTTTATTTTTTTATACCATACCCAATTCAATAATGCCACTTGATTTACCTTCTAGATTATAAAAAAGAAGCTCTTTATTAACTCTTTAAATAAAAATATAATGATTATAAACAGCGAATTATTAACTTTAATAAAAAGGAGGTCATCAAATGGATACTAATGCACTATTAATAGCAGTGAAGGATTGGTTTCTTTCATCAGGGATAACCATAATCTTAATCCTCATCACTCTTTTTATTGTACTCAAAATAGTAAAAAGTTTTTCCAAAAGATTCTCTAAACTTTTTCTTAAGAAAAAAGAGGATGATGAGTCCAAGAAAAGGGCTGATACTATCAGTTCAGTGATAAAAAACACCCTGAGTATCTCACTCGTGATACTGGCTCTGCTTATCATTCTGGGCCAAATCGGCATTGAGATTGGCCCGCTTTTGGCAGCTGCAGGAATTGCAGGCTTGGCCATAGGTTTTGCCGGACAAAGTCTGGTTAAAGACATCATCAATGGTTTTTTTATCCTTCTTGAAGACCAGATAAGAGTGGGAGATATTGTGGATGTAGGAGGAAAAGTGGGTATCGTGGAAAAAATCAATCTGAAACTAACCCGGCTGCGGGATTTAGAAGGGAATGTACATTTCATTCCTAACTCTATCATTGACATTGTCTCCAACAAGACCAAAGAATACTCCTGCTATCTTTTGGACATCGGAGTCGCTTACAGAGAAGATGCCGATGAAGTGATGGAGGTGATAAAGAAAATCGACCAAGAAATGCGCCGAGATCCTGAGTACAAAGACCTGATTCTCCAACCCATTGAAATCTTTGGCCTGGACCGGTTCGATGATTCTGCTGTAGTGATCAGAGCCCGTACCCGAACCCTGCCAGCCAGACAGTGGGGGGTGGGAAGAGAATTCAAGCGCCGGATAAAAAAAAGATTCGATGAAATGGATATTGAAATCCCATTTCCCCATACCACACTCTACATTGGGCAGGATAAAGATAAATCCTCACCTCCCCTTCATGTTCAGATGGGAAAAAACCGGATATCCCCGTAAAAATCATTTTAAAAAATCAACCAGATGTGTAAAATAAAGGGAAAACCAACTCTTATAAAAGGAGCAAACCGTGTCAAAAAAATTGATTTCAAGCCTTATCTTTTTTCTTATTATCAGCCTTGGATTTCAAGGCGTGCTTTATTCTGAAAGCAAGGATCATCAACTGCTGGATAAGGAAACCTTCATGGACATGGAGTCCATCAGCAGCCCTGTAATCTCACCAGACGGAAAAAAAATTATTTTTGTCCGCCGATGGGTGGATGAAAAAAAGGACCGATACACCAGCAATCTATGGATCGTGGATTCAGAGGGACAGCGAGTGAGAGAGCTCACTCATGGAAACTGGAGCGATTCTTCCCCGGTCTGGTCACCCTGTGGGAAAAAAATAGCTTTTCTTTCTGATAGAAGCGGCTCCACCCAGATACATGTGATGTGGCTGGACACAAGAGAGACCGCCCAGCTCACCCACCTGAATAATTCTCCGGGAAATCTGCGTTGGTCACCTGAAGGCAAAAAACTCGCTTTTACCATGTTTATCAGAGACACTGACCCCATATTGAAAGTCCAGCTTCCCAAAAAACCCAGAGGAGCTGAATGGGCCCAATCCGCTATTATTATAGACCGTCTCAACTGGAGACGCGACGGAACAGGGCCGGTTCCCAAAGGCTATTCCCACATCTATACTATTGACGCCCGCGTAGGGGGCACCCCTAAAAAAATCACGTCCGGTGATTACTCCCACCATGACCCACAGTGGAGTTTGAATGGAGACAAGATATTTTTCAGCGCTATCCGGAAACCAGATGCTGAATACCTGTTTGGAGACACTGAGATCTACAGTGTGGATCTGGACACATTAGACATCACTCCTCTCACCACCAGAAAAGGACCTGACAGAGGAGTCCAAATTTCTCCTGACAACAAATGGATCGCTTACACCGGATATGATGAAAAAAAATACACCTCCCATCTTTCCAACCTTTATCTTATGGACACTGAGGGGAATAACAAGCGTTTGCTGGGAAAAGGTTTTCCCAGCTCTCCTCGTTCTGTAACCTGGGCTCAGGATAATTCTGGCCTGTATTATCTTATGGCTGAAAAAGGGGTAGCCAACATATATTTCATTTCCTTAGACGGCGAGATAAATAAAATAACCCAGGGAGATCACTATCTTTCCGGCTTATCCATGGCTGATACAGGACAGATCGCGACCACTCGTTCCACTTATCACAGGCCGGGCTATCTGGTTACCTTCAACCTTCAGAAACCTGATCAAATGCAGGAGCTAGTGGATATCAATAAAGATGTATTGGAGGATGTGAAACTTGGTGAAGTGGAAGAGATATGGTTCAAATCTCCAGATAACCTGGACCTCCAGGGTTGGATCATCAAGCCTGCTGAATTTGAATCCGGGAAAAAATATCCCATGCTCCTGTGGATCCATGGAGGACCCTGGGCTATGTATTCTGTCCGGTTCAACTGGGCCTGGCAGAACTTTGCCGCTAATGGATACACTGTTCTGTATATGAATCCCAGAGGGAGCACAGGTTACGGTCAGGATTTTGTCAACGGAATCCAGTATTCTTATCCAGGAAAAGATTTTGATGATCTCATGGCTGGAGTAGATGAAGCCATTTCCAAAGGCTTTATCGACGAAGACAATCTCTTTGTGTGCGGTGGAAGCGGAGGAGGTGTGTTAACAGCCTGGATCGTGGGTCATACAGACCGGTTCACAGCCGCTGTTTCCATGCGTCCGGTGATCAACTGGCATTCTTTTGTAGGCACCACTGACGGAGCCAGCTGGTACCGTCAGTTCAAAAAATACCCCTGGGAAGATCCTGTGGAATATGCAGTCCGATCTCCGCTCCATTATGTGGATGAAGTCACCACCCCCACTATGGTCATGACCGGAGAAGCGGATTTAAGAACTCCCATTTCTCAAAGCGAAGAATACTACAGAGCGCTCAAAATGCTCAAAAAAGATACTCTTTTAGTGAGGATGCCCAATGAATTTCATGGATGGAGGCGGCCCTCTCATAGACTTCTGCAGCAGCTTTATCTGATGAGCTGGTTTGAAAAACACAAAAATTAATGCCCACATCCCAAAAATCCTGTGATATTCTCATCATAGGCGGAGGGATCATAGGATGTGCGGTGGCCTATTTCTTATTGAATTTTGATCCGGATATTAAAGTTTGTGTTGTAGAAAAAGATAGTACTTATGCCTATGCCTCCACTCCTCTTTCTCTGGCCAATGTCCGTGTTCAATTCAGTCTAAAACAGAATATCAAGATCTCCAGACACACCCATGAATTTATCAATGACTTCCCTGAAAAAATGGCTGTCAGAGGTGAGAAGCCGGAGCTTTCCTTCCGCAGCCAAGGAAACCTTTTTATCACCGACCAAAAGAACAAAGGCAGAGCCCTTCAATCTTTGAATCTTCAAAAAAGCTTAGACTGTAGAGTGGAATGGGTCAACCCTAAGGATATCAAATCAAAATACCCTCTTTATTCTGCCAAGCGCATTGCTGGAGGAACCTTGAGCCCGGATGACGGGTACCTGGATCCTCATTCATTTTTAAATGGTTTCAGACAAAAATCCCTTTCCCTGGGTGCTCGATGGATTCAAGACCGGGCCATGGAACTCCTGGAACACAAAAAAAGGATCACAGGGGTTCGACTCAAATCAGGACAAAATTTGTTCTGTGAAGTCGTGGTCAACTGCGCCGGTGCATGGGCTGCAGAACTGGCCGGAACAGCTTCTGTCTCTCTTCCTATTAAGCCCATCAAACGCCAGGTTTATGTTCTTGAGCCTGAAGTCAAACCCAAATCTCCCCTCCCCTTGACCGTGCTTCCTTCCGGTCTTTATTTCCGTTCAGAAACAGGAGAAAAAATCCTGGCGGGCAAATCCATGTCTGATGATCCTGAAGGATTTGATTTCTCCTGGAACCGGGAATCTTTTATAGAGAGACTATGGCCAGAACTGGCAGAATTTGTGCCTGCTTTTGACCGGTTAAAGCTTCAACGGGGCTGGTCAGGGCTTTATGCTGTCAACACTTTGGATCAAAACGCAGTGCTGGGAAAATGGCCGGAAAAAAGAGGGCTTTTCCTTGCCAATGGATTTTCAGGTCACGGTCTTCAGCAGGCTCCAGCAGTAGGACGTTATATTTCTGAAATCATCCTGGGAAAAGAGCCTGTCCTAGACCTTTCCATTTTCAATCCCAAACGCATCCTGAAGTCTGAACCCATTCATGAATCAGGAATTGTGTGAAATTCAGGTCTGATTGCAGATGCCCGTGAAGTTTAATCTCCCGCAATCTGTATTTTGTATTTCCAGCCTGACATTACTCCTTAGAATACATTACCTTTCCGCCCACAATGGTATACAAAACCTCAGCATCAAGAATCTCATTCTCAGGAACTGTCATGATATCCTTAGAAAGCACTATGATATCAGCCAGCTTTCCCGGCGATAAAGAACCTAGAATATCTTCCTGAAAAGAAGCGTAAGCACCGTTGATAGTATATGAGCGTAGGGCTTCCTCCCTTGTCATTTTCTGGTCTGGATAAAAGAGCTCTCCGTTATTCATCTTTCTGGTGACCGAAGCATAAAAACAGGGAATAGGGTCCACGTCTTCAACCGGAGCATCTGTGCCGTTGCAGATCACCGCACCTGTGTCCATGAGCTTTTTCCACACATAAGCTCCTTGTTCAGCTCGTTCTTCTCCCAGTCGTTTGTACACCCAGGGTCCGTCTGATGTGCAGTGAATCGCCTGCATGGAAGCGATCACCTCCAGTTCTCCAAAACGGGGAATATCTTCCGGACTAAGATGCTGGGCGTGTTCAACCCTCCATCTTAAGTCTTCTTTTTCTGGATGAGCTTCAAATGTATTTTCATATATATCCAACACCTCTCGATTGGCTCTATCTCCTATGGCATGGATGCAGAGCTGAAAGTCATTCTCAATAGCAATTCGGGCTGTCTCTTTTATATAATCCACTGGAGTGGTGTTCAATCCTGTACTGGAAGGAAGATCTTTATAGGGCTCAATCAGCCAGGCTCCATGAGCACCTAACGCCCCATCTATAAGCCGCTTGATGGAACGAACAGTCAGATGATGATTTCCCTCACCAAGAAGTCTGTATTCGGAAAGTTTCTCTTTGGTAAGTTCATCATTTCCTTCCCTGATCATCACATAAAGACGAACCCCCAATTTCCCCTCATCGGCAAATTCTTTAAAAAGATCTATGGTGCTGAATGAAGAACCCGCATCATGAAGGCATGTGATACCTTTGGACAGACATTCCTGGTCTGCCAGTTCCACGACCTTTCTTCGGTTCTCTTTTTCCTGTTCCGGTGTCCTTTTCTCCAAAGAGGTATAATAGGCACTTCTTACCAATCCTTGTGCCGTCTCTCTAAAAACACCAATGGGATTTCCTTGAGGATCTTTGACGATTTCCCCTCCTTTTGGAGCCGTGGTCTTTTTGGTGACTCCAGCCAGCTCCATAGCTTTGGCATTGACCATACAGGAGTGGCCGCTGGCATGGGTGAGCATAACCGGGTTATTGGGACTGACTGCGCTCAACTCATCATGATAAGGAAGTCCATCCACATGGGGCTGAGGAGTTTCATCCCACTTCTCCTGATGCCATCCTCTCCCGCGGATCCATTCTCCGGGTTCTGACTCTTTAACTTCCTGCTCCACTAAAGAGACGATTTCTTCCCAGCTCTGGGCATCCATCAAGTCCAGAGACATGGCTGCCTGTCCTATACTGGTGAAATGAGCATGACTGTCAATAAAACCAGGAACAGCCAGTTTTCCATTAAGGTCGATCACTTCTGTATCCTCTCCAATATAGGCTTGGATCTCTTCTTGATCACTCAGAGCCAATATTTTTCCCTCTTTAACAGCTACCGCACTGACTTCTGATTTGGTATCATCCAAGGTCACGATCTTTCCATTTTTCAGCACAGTATCAGCTGTTTCCTTTTTTGGAGCACATGAAAAAAAAGATCCCAGCAAACAAATTCCCAAAACAAAAACCAAAATTTTTAAATAAGACTTTTGAAACATTACTCAATCTCCTCTTCTCCTGATTTATCCTGGACTATTCATAAAAAAATGGCGATGTTTTCATTATCAATTTATTTTCAACGATGTACAAGATAATTTCAAAGATGACAAATTTAACTATGTTCCTAGTACTGTTTTTAATTTTAATCGCCATTTTTTTTCCACTGAGGCGAGCCAATCTTTCCGCATTTGCTTCATACCCTGCGGCTAACATTTTGGGTAAACTTCGCTCATAAATAAATCAGGAAATTCATGTGGTTTTGAATCATTTGAAGCAAATCTAGTTTAAATGAAATGCTCAAAAGTTTAAAGTTTTTTATTCTCATTTGCTATATAAGTCTTCACTTTAAAAAAGTATTCTGTTAAAATTCATTTTCATCTAACACAAAAGAAATGATAAACATTCTTAGCTCTATGGTCCTTATATGAAAAAAAACAAAGAAACCAACAAGCACAACAGCGACCTCAGAGAGAAGATGCGCATTGATACCGTGCAAAAAGTTTACTTTAGGACAAACTCTTTTGTCAACGGGGAAGGTTTCACTCAGAATCTCAGTGAAAAAGGATGCTGTCTGTTCCTGAACAAAGAAATTCCAGCAGGCTCTTTGATTGAAATCACATTCGACAGGCTGGGGGATAATCGAAACAATGTGAAAGTCATTGGAAGGGTCATTTGGCAGAAAGATTATTTATCTGGGATTAAATTTTTTCCTGATGTATCTGTTTGAAACGCTTTCTCTGCCTTAATAAAACATATTGAGGAAAATATGAAAAAAAATTATCAGATATTTTCAAATCATGTCCGCCTGATCATATGTTTTCATCTCCTGGTGATCCTGCCTCTGCTTTTTCCAGGATGCCAAAAAAAGACAGGTAAACAAGACCAAGCTTTTCAGGTAGTGGAAGCCACCATCAAGGATATCCACAATGCTTATCTATCTGGAGACCTTTCCTGTCAGGAACTGGTTCAAACTTATTTGAACCGAGTCAAAAAATATGACCAGGCAAAAAAGTTAAATTCTATTGTGGTGATCAATCCTAATGCTCTGACCAAAGCTCAAGAATTGGATGAGGAACGGCAAAAATCAAAAAAACTGCGTCCTCTTCACGGAATACCCATCATAGTAAAAGATAACTACGAAACCCATGACCTTCAGACTACAGCTGGTTCAGAAGCGCTTAAAGGTTTTATTCCTCCTGACGATGCTTATCAGGTTGAAGCTCTGCGCAGCGCCGGAGCCATTATAATAGCAAAATCAAATATGGCTGAATGGGCATTCAGCCCTTATGAGACAGTGAGCTCCATTGCCGGGATTACCAGAAATCCTTATGACTTATCTCGGGTTCCTGCTGGTTCCAGTGGAGGTACGGCCGCTGCTGTGGCTGCCAATTTTGGAACAGTGGGACTGGGAACTGATACAGGAAATTCCATAAGAGGGCCTTCATCACACTGCTGCCTGGTAGGTATCCGATCCACCATGGGGCTTACCAGTAGGGACGGAATCATCCCCCTTTATCAAAGAAATGATATCGGCGGACCCATGGCTCGAACAGTAGAAGATGCCGCAAGGATTCTTGATGTGATTTCAGGATATGATCCCGATGATCCCATCACTGAAAAAAGCAAGGGGAAAAAGCCTGAGACCTATACTGCTTTTCTGGATAAAAACGGTCTTCAAGGAGCCAGGATCGGGGTGTTTCGAGTATTGGCAGACAGGGCTTCTTCTGATCCTAAAGTAAAAGAGGTTTTTGAAAAAGCGATTCAAGACATGGAAGACCAGGGAGCTGAAATCATAGATCCATTCACAATTCCTGACTTTGGAGAACTTTCAAGAGATCTTTGGTGCAATACTTTTCGCTATGACCTCAATAACTATCTAGCTTCGCTCGGTGACAAAGCCCCGGTAAAAAACTTGACCCAAATTTTCAATTCAGGCAAATTTTTACGGTCGGTGAGAGATCGAATTGAAGAAGCGCTGGAGGTCCCTGTAACCAAAGAACCGCGATGTAAAGACCTTTATCATGAACCAGAGAACATAAAATTCCGGGAAGCTGTGCTCAAGGCCATGGAAGATCAAAATGTCAATGTGATCGTCTACCCTACCTGGGGAAATCCGCCCAGGAAGCTGGGTGATATGAGAAGTCCGGCTGGTGATAACAGCCAATTAATTCCACCTCATACCGGCCTTCCCGGTATCACTGTGCCCATGGGGTTTACCTATAAAAAACTTCCTGCAGGACTTCAGCTCGTGGGGAGACTTTTTGCAGAGCCTGAGCTCATAAAAATAGCTTATGCCTATGAACAGGTCACCCATCATCGCCGGCCTCCTTCTGGTTTTCCCCCTTTACACAAATAACAGACAGCTTTGGGTTAAAAGAGAGTCAAACATGAACGGAAAAGTATTCAACTTCAGAGCATTCACCTCTTTAGTCATTCTGTGGTCCTTTATTCTAGAGGCTCTATCAGGACTTGTTCTTTATATTGTGCCTCCTGGAAGGATAGCTGAATGGACTCACTGGTCGTTTGGAGGTTTTACCAAAAGTGAATGGGAAACCATACACACTGTGTTTGGTTATATATTCTTGATATTTGTCTCCATACATCTTTACCATAACTGGCATTCCATCTTGCACTACATAAAACGCAAGATAAGAAAATACTCCAGAACAAGAATAGAGCTTTTTATCTCTCTGCTGTTGGTCCTTTTTGTACTGTGGGGCACCATAACCAGCATCCCCCCTTTCAGTTCAATCATGGAATTCGGGGCTTTCATAAAGAAAACATGGCCTGAAAATAAAGACCAACCTTTCCTTGCAAGAGCGGAAAAACTTCCTTTTAACCGATTTGTTCGAGAGCTAGGTCTTGATCCAAAAAAAGCAGCCCATTTTTTAGAAAAAAAAGGAATAATAATCCAAGACCAAAGCCAATCTATCAAGGATACTGCGGATGAAAACAGGACATCGCCGTCCCAGATCTATAAAATGCTTAAGAAAATCATCCCTCTTGAAAAAAAAATCACAGAACCCAAGCTCCTCCCCAAATAAGCACCTCACCCTTTGGATTTCAATTTAGCCTGGATTATTCACGAGTCGAGGTAAGAGAGAGATTAGAGGAATTCAGGTGTGGCTGAAGCGACATAATACAGAAAAAGGCAAAAAGTGAAATGCGAAAGGTAATATACAAGGTAATATTTTAAATGCTTTTTTTCTATATTTTACATTTCTCATTTTACATTTTACTGT
>Ga0180434_10004680_pt1 | contig 16515 bp, 14 predicted proteins | sample SS_ome_7_FD_132453 | JGI IMG/M metagenome (GOLD analysis project Ga0180434, IMG submission 132453) | Hypersaline lake sediment archaeal communities from the Salton Sea, California, USA - SS_1_D_2 metaG | ecosystem: Environmental > Aquatic > Non-marine Saline and Alkaline > Hypersaline >...
CGCCGCTCCTGCTCGGACAAATACACAGCAGATCGGGTAGACATACTCCCATTTACCAGGTCTGCTCACTCGGTTCAAACAAAAACTAACTGAGTACTAGGCTTCTGCCTGAACCATCTCAGTATCCCGATTGCTTATGGAATGAGTCCGTTAGCATCGTCTCCTTCTCGAATCTGAGGAGCGGGGAGCTTGAGGGCCTACTGTCGCCGGGCCAGCTTGCCTTCCCGCTTCTCGCGCGTGTGGGCCGACGGTGGCACGCTTCTGCTCTGATGGAAGGCGGCTCTGGATCAGCCGTGTAGCTTCACTGCCCAAGGGGGCTCTGCATTCCAGATGAAGACTCGGTCGAAGCCCGAGGACGAACACAAGTCAGTGATCTCGCTCGGAGGTGCTTGAGCGAGGAATGGGCAGGGCGCAATGATTGTGTTCGCGCTTCTGGCCGGCCCCATTACGCCCCCGCTGGCCAGTAGTAGCCACACCTCATCAAGACCTTCCCGGGAGTAACAGCGAAACTTCTGACTCTTTGTCTGTACCGCCTCCGAGACCCACTCCCAAATAGCCGGGCGTGAGCGAGAGAAAGCGTCGTTGTACTCCCACAGGTTGACCGCATCTTCTCCCCAGCAGAGTCTGAGCGAACGAACATACGCCTGGCAGCAAGGGGTACTGTCATCGAAATGGGAGTCGGTCAGGCGTATGTTGCCTCCAGACGCGGCTCGGTCTGCGTGGAGGCGCGCAATCCCCAACAACTCGTCAGCCAAGGTTAGCGAACGGCTCTTCCTCGGCGGTGAAGCGAAGGATACGAGGCCGTTCACGGGGCAAGGGAGCGGTCTGCGTCTTACACTCTCGGCGATACGTGCCTCTATGCGTGGCCATTCGCTTGCGAGCGTTCTGTCATCTGGAGTCCGCCTATACTCGGTGACCTCCACGCCAAATCGGAGAGCGCGACCCTCTACCTGGGCAGATACGAGAACATCGGGGCTTGGCGGGCGGGCGCTTTCCGCACTCCGCACTGACCACTGCTTGTGCGCCAGGAAGCTCACCACCAACGCCTTCTCGTTATCCTGCTTCTGTCGTTCGCTACCCATGTAGGATTGTCCTCCTGTCTGGCGTGGTACGCCCCTGCCCGCGGTCACCCAACTGGGCGCAGAAACTGACAGGATTCCCCGTCTCCGGCAAGCAGCCGGGCCGAGCAGATGTGTAGCTGAGTCCCCTGGTCCTAGTGCTACGCCAGCTTCGGTGACATATCCGCGTCGAATGTGACGTAGGCGTTGCTGTTGTCTAGACTCAGACGTACAGCTTCGTTCACCGCAACCCCGACGAGGGCCTGGCGCGGCAGCGGCCGCTGACCGCCCTCCCACTGCTTCAGCAGCTTCTCGCGGGCTGCGAGGGCGTCGCTTTCCGACATCCCGTCGGTTTCGCAATGAATCACGTGGATGTCTCGCAGCCAGCGGGAGATGCTCTCGAACCCATAGCCCACGCACTCGACGTCCCCGTCCTTCTCCCAGCTATCGTAGTGTTTGAAGAAGTTCGGGTTGATCTGCTCGAAGCCGTCGTCGTCGGTCAGGATGTGCAGGTTGCGGAATTTGTGGTCGGCCCAGTACTCGCCCTTGGTGCCGCTGATCTGGAGGCCCTGGTTGGTCATGGCCGAGTTCTTCTCGGAGCAGACCCAGGAGGTCTGAACCCAGAGAACCGAATCGTCCTCCCACTCCACCACCGCCTGCACCGCGTCGTAGGCGTCGCTGCCCTTCGACGGAAGGAACTTCTTCTGACCCCAGGCGGCGACCCGCTTGGGCCGCAGGCCGGTGATGAAGTAGTAGGCGTCCACGTAGTGCACGCCGACGTACTCGAACGGGCTCGACTTCTCCGCCCAGAGCCCGAAGAACTTCAGCGGCATGTACTTCGGCTCTTCGATCCAGGCGTGGCCGTGGAGCATCTCGCCGAGGTCGCCGCGGCGGACCCGATACCGCGCCAGCCGCACCGCCCGGTCCAACCGCTTGTGGTAATCGGTGGCGACGTAGCGCCGCTTCTTCTCTGCCAGGGCGATGACCTGATGGGCCTCGTTCACCTTGAGGCAGAGCGGCTTCATCACGATCACGTCGTAGCCGGCCTCGACCGCCGCCAGCGTCATATTGGTGTGCAGGTGGTCCGGCGTCGCCACCACCACGACGCCGTGCTCGCCCAGCTTCTCCATCGCCTCCCGGTACATGGTCGGATGCTTTTCCTCCGCCGCGTACTTCGAAGGGTCGGGGTAGCCGAAGAACTGTCCTCCCGGGAACACTTCCTCGCACTCTTTGATGATGCCGGAGTTGAGCGCGGAGATGTGCAGGTCGCCCACGATTCCCCGCATGCGTTCCTGGAGCAGTGTGGGGATGACGACCTCTTGGCTGATCATCCCGCCGCCGATAAGCAAGACGTTGAGTCGCTTGTCCCAGCTCATTGTCGCGCCTCCTCGATCGCTTCGCGCAGTACCGACAGCCCTTCGACGACGGCTTCTTCCGGGGTGATGAGCGGCGGGGCGATCTTCACCGTCGCCCCCTGGAAGCCGACGGGGTGGAACATGAGCAGCCCCTTCTCGGTGCACCTGGTGACGATGTCGCCGGCGAGATCGGGGTCGGGCTCGGAGCCTCCGGGCTTGACGATGTGGAGCCCGGCAACCAGGCCTTTGCCCATAACGGCGCCGCAGATGTCCGGATGCTTTCTCTGGATCTCACAGAGTCCCGCCTGCAAGACTTCCCCGGTCTTGGCGGCCTTCTCCGGCAGCTTCTCGTTGACGATGATGTCCAGGTTGGCCAGCGCCGCCGCCACGCAGACGGGGTTGCCGGTATGGGTGCTGGTCATACTCCCGGGTGGATACTGATCCATCAAGTCGGCGCGCCCGATCACCGCCGACAGCGGCAGACCGCTCGTGATCCCCTTGCCGCAGCACATGATGTCGGGAACGACGCCATAGTGCTCGAACCCCCACATGGTGCCGGTGCGCCCGAACCCGGCCTGGACCTCGTCGAAGATGAGGACGATGTCGTGCTCGTCGCACCAGGCGCGCATCTTCTGCGCGTACTCCTTCGGCCAGAAGGCGGCGCTCCCGCCCTGATAGGTCTCGCTGATGACTCCCGATATGCGGTCCGGGCCGAACCCCTTCTCCTCCAGGGTCTTCAGGAAGAGGTCGAAGCTCGTGTCCTTGCACCGGAAGCCATCCGGGAACGGCACCTGCACCATGTCCGGATCGAGGTTGACGATCCATTCCTTGAGCGCGGGGATGCCGCCGATCATCTGCGCGCCCATGGTGCGCCCGTGGAAGGCGCCCTCGTAGCTCACGAGGGCGATCTTCCTGTCGCCGCCGACTGCGCGCCCGTGGGTCCGCGCCAGCTTGATGGCGGCTTCGGTGGTCTCGGCGCCGGTGGTCAGCAGGAAGACCTTCTCCAGCGGGTCGGGCGCGAGCTTCGCCAGCCTTTCCACGAGCCGGGCGCGGATCTCACTGGGGAAGCAGTAGTTGTGCAGCAGCGCCTTCTTGGCCTCGACGCAGATCGCCTCCACAATCTCCGGCCGGCCGTGCCCGGCGTTAGCGACGAGCACCCCCGAGCTCCAGTCGATCCAGGTGTTGCCCCAGGCGTCGTGGACCTGGAAGCCATCTGCTCGATCCCAGACTACATAGCCCTGGCCGCTCATCGAGCGGGGCTCATCCCGGTGGAGCGATTCGAGGATGGGTATCGAGTCCGGCGCGGGGATGGGTGTTTGGATGCGGCGGAACTTGGTGTCTACTTTGGGGACTATCTTCGGGACGATAGTGGCTTCGCTCACGTGCCATCTTCCTCCAGGACGGAATAGCGGCAGGCACCGTCGCCGGGCGTGTCTCCCTCGCGCTCGTCCGGCGCGGCTCTGCCAGAACGACGCCCAGCCCCAGAGACTGAGGGGGCTGGACCGTCACGACATCTATGACACTGTGTCTTCCACGATCTTCTCGGTGTTCCCTGCCCCTTCGCGGGTGTCCGCCGAGCAGGTAAAGACCCTCGGTGCCGGAATTCTGCTAGTAAGAACACGTGGAGCCCTACTATGTTCCGAGATCTTCTCGACCTTCTCGTGCCCGAGATCGAAGGCACGCGCGCGTGGGACAATGCGGCTGCCATCCACGCGTTGGACCGCAACTTCACGTTCTCGAGTTTCCACGCGAGCGCCCGGCTCAGCGCCGATCTTCTTCGTGGGGCGGGCCTCACGGATGTCGAGATACTGGAGGCTCCGGCTGATGGCCGGACCCTCTTCGGCGACTGGATGATGCCCCTGTCCTGGGATGTGGGTGAAGCCACGTTCGACGTGATCGCCCCCGATGGGTCCGTGGAACGCCTCGCCGATCGCTCGGAAATCCCCGCCTGTCTGGCGATGTGGAGCGCGCCTACACCTCCCGAAGGCCTCGAGGCGGATATCATCTGGATCGAGAACCCGGTCGACCGCGAAACGTGGTCACGGGATGCCGTGCGCGGCAATATCGTCTTCACCTCCGCGCACCCTCACTCGGTGAAGGCGGCCCTCCTTCAGGCGGGCGCGGTTGGCATCGTCTCTGATTTCCAGAGCCCGGGGGCCGACCTTCCCGACGCCGTCTCCTGGATCAACGCTTGGAGCGACGATCCTGGAGGCTGGGCACTCACGGCTCGCGACGCCAGAGGCTGGTCGTTCCAGATATCGCCGCGCCAGGGGGAGCGCTTGCGTGGTCGCCTGCGCGCGGGCGAGAAGCTGCGGGGCCGCGCTGTGGTCCGTGCCACCATCGAGGCCGGGACGCTGCCGGCAGTCACGGGGGTGATCCCGGGTTCGGGTCGGGAGGAAGTGCTGCTGCTGGGCCACCAGTTCGAGCAAGGGATGTGGGATAACGCTGGCGGCGTCGGCATCATGATCGAGGTGGCGCGCGCTCTCCAGTCGCTCATCTCCGCTGGCAAGCTGCCTGTGCCCCGACGCTCGATCCGCTTCCTCTTTATGTCGGAGTGTTACTCGACGCTACACTGGGTGGAGACCGCGCGTCGCGCCAATCGCACCGCAGCGGGCGTCTGCATCGACGCGCCCTGCGCGGTGCCGGAATACGCAACGAAGCCGCTGGAGTTCTCCCTCAACCCTCTGTCACAGATGACCTATGTAGATGCCCTGATCCTCGCTGTCGCCCGTGAGGGGATGGCGGACAATCCCCTCTACGCTTGGCGCGAGATCCCCTTCGCCATGGGTACGGATAACATGATCGCCGATAGCAGTATCGGCATTCCGTGTCCCTGGATTGGCAGCCACAGTCGCACCTGGCACAACTCGGCCGATGTGCCCGAGGCGCTCGACGCCGGGGGCCAGGAACTCGTGGCCCGCATCGCGGCCGCCTACGCCTATCTCATCGCCGCGGCCGACGGCAACCTAGTGTTGGACTTCGCCCATTTCGCGGCCGCGCGGGGAAAGGCAGTCCTCGCCGAAGCCGGCCTCAGGGAGTTGGAGGCGCGATCAGAGCGCGATCTGGACGACTCCCTCGGTCAGGTGGCCTATCTTGCCGAGCGCCACGCGGAGGCGGTTGGCTCGGTCTTGAAGCTGCTGCCCTCGAATCAGCGCGCGGGCGTTCGCGCGCAGGTGAGGGCACTCCAGCGAGACGTGAAGCGCCTCGGCCGAGACGAGATCGCCGCCCTCGCGCGTCGCGCCGGCCGGCCCAGTCGCACGCCGGCTTCGCCCGATCCGCATGGACCCCTCGACACTATCTGCCCCCGCCGCATCGTCCCGGGGACACTCACCTTCGATTCCCTGGAGCCTGCCGAGCGCGAGGGACGGCCAAGCCCCCGCTGGTCGGCGGAACTCTTTGCCCTTCTGAGTTGGTGCGACGGACGCCGCTCCCTTGCCGAGGCCAGCGCCCTTGCTGCCCGCGAACTCCGGCGCGGACGAACTCTCTCGCCCGACGAGTTCGCCCGAGGGATAGACCCGAGCGCCAGCTCGATGGTGGATTACTTCGAGTTCCTCCGCCAACACAACTACGTGACCTGGTGACCTGTGGCGGAGTTCACCTTCTTTCACACAGCCGACTTGCACAACCGACTCTCCCCGGCCGCGGCTCGCCGGCTCGCCGATCTGAAGCGGCAGCACGAGGGGGCGCTGCTCCTTGATGCGGGCGATGCCATCGGCGCGGGCAACCTGGCTTTCCGGCATGGAGGCGAGCCGATCCTTCGCCGGATGGCTGAGATCGGTTACGACGCGATGTCGATGGGAAACAGGGAATCCCACCCCTTCCGACGCATCCTCGAACGCAAGCTGCGTGACGCCGCCTTTCCCGTCCTGGCCGCCAATATGCGCTCCGCGCGCCAGCCCCTCCCCCCGACCGTCCGCTCCCACGCCATCTTCGACACCTCCGCGGGCAGGGTCGCCGTCATCGGCCTCGCCCCTCAGATCACGCGGGCCAACTCACTCTGGTCGCGCGTGACCGACTACGTGTTCGACGACCCAGTGTCGACCGCCGAGAAGGTGTCTGCCGGGCTGCGCGGAGAGGTGGACGTCGTCATCTGCCTATCGCACTGCGGGGAGCGCATCGACGCGGAGATCGCCGCCCTCGAAGGCGTCGAACTGGTCCTGGGCGGCCACACCCATACCGAGCGCGTGTCACAGCGATCCGGCCAGGCCCTGGTCGTCCACCCCGGCCATCATGGGAGCCATGTGGCGCAGACGCAGATGACCTCACGGGATGACGCTCGCGGCGTCCTGGTTCCCCTGGAGGAGCGAGATGAGTGATCCTCAAGAGAGACCTGCCGGCCTTCTCCGTCGCCCCTGGATCAGGCTACTGGTCGCGGCCTGGATCATCGCCATCCTGGCCATCTACTTCCAACTGCAGTTCGGTCGCGTGCTGGCGATGGCGGGCCTCCTGCCGGAGCACTGAGCTCGGCGCCCAGGCCCGACTCTCGACCCTACTTCTTCTTCCCGGTGAAAGCCGTGTCGGTTGTCCGCTGGTCTTTCACGCGCCGCTTCGGCTTCGATTTCGCCTTCAACTCGTCGAGGAGCAGCTCGTATTCGTTGCGCTTCACCGGCAGGCGCACCGTCTTCTTTCGGTAGCTCGATAGAATCATCGCATTCGCCAGCTCGAGCGACCAGATTCCCTCGGCGCCCGGAGTGACGAGCTTCTCGCCGAACAGGATGGCCCGGCAGAAATTGCGCGTCACGGCGATGTGCCCCTGCTCTCGCTTCGGGAGCGGAGCATCCACGAGCTTTGCCTCCGGGGCGGCCCACATCTCCTTGCTCTCCACGGTGAACGTGCTGAGGGACGGCTCGATCTCCCAGAACTTCACGCCCTCTTCCTGCCAGTCAGTGCTCTCGATGAGGAGCTTGCCCTTGTCCCCACAGAGCTCGAGCCGCGTCACCTGCGGCGCGTCGTTGACTCCCGCGTAGAGGTAGCCGTGCGCCCCGTTCGGATATTCCAGGCTGGCGAAGGCCTCGTCCTCGACCTCGATGTCGTGCATCCGGATGCGCGTCTGCGCCGTCACGAGCTTCGGACGGCCCCCCAGCCATGTGAAGATGTCCAGCCCGTGCGGGGCCTGGTTGAGCAGCACGCCACCGCCCTCGCCCTTCCAGGTCGCCCGCCATCCGCCCGAGTCGTAGTAGGCCTGGCTCCGGTAGTAGGCTATCGTCATGCTCACCCGGTGGATTTCACCCAGCCGTCCGCTGTCTATCAGCTGTCGCGCCGCCTGGTACTCGGGCGTGTGCCGGAGCTGGAACATCACGGCGAACACCTTGCCGCTGCGCTCGGCTGCCCGGATCATGCGAGAGGCATCTTTCACGCTGGCGGCGATCGGCTTCTCGCTCAGAACATGCAAGCCGCGCTTGAAACCCTCTATCGCGACGGGGGGATGGGCGTAGTGAGGGGTCGCAATGAGTATGGCGTCCACCAGCCCCGAGTCCATCAGATCCGCGGGGGCGGTGAAGTACGGCACTCTGTGCTTCTCTCCCACCATCTGCGCCACGTCGGATGCATTGTCGCAGACGGCGGTCAGCTCCCCGACGTCCAGCTCGTGCATGTAGGCGCAGTGCCCTTGTCCCATCCCGCCCACGCCAACGACGCCGATCCGAACCTTATCCACGGTACACTTCCTCCTCCTTGGCATCTGCGACGGCTTCGCCCCGTCGTGCTCTTCTCCGATTTACACGCTCACCCCTGCCCCGGCGGAATTGGATTCGGGATATGTCGCCGTTGAGGGCACTCTCGGCAGCGCAGTCGAAGCATTTCGCGCTGACCGCAGCGGAATTCTCTCGGGTCTACCTCAGGACAAGAAATGGCCAGTTTCTACTATGGCGTGGCATGGTACGACCACGCCGGTCCTGCTAGTATAATACTGTGCCCTGGCGCATGCGCCTGTCTGCAGACAGGGCAGAACGAGATAGCATCCATATTCGGACTCGTCGCCGCATACGGTAGTTGTAGGCAATGGAGGAGGGAGAGGGCGGGAAGCCGGAAGGCAGTAGGCGTTATCATCTTTATCGACCTTCGGGCAGGCGTGGGCGGAGATGGGCCTGCGCTACGACATCGGCGCCGCGGCGTTGATTTGCGTACCAGCCCGGCCCGGTGAAGCAGGTCGCTCGACGATCGGGCTTCCTGCCCTCTCGAACACAGCGTGCACGAAGTGGGCGAGCGGCCTCAGCTGGGCCGGCACGAGTGGTGCTGCACGCCGTCGGTTTTTGCGAGCCAACACATGCAGGCTGTGTCTAGCGCAGGGGGACCCGTGCAGGACGGGTCCCCTTCTTCTTTTCCCGGTGGGGGAACGGCGGGCGAATGGCGCTGCGGAGTGAGTTCGCCGTCGCCTGACTGACGGGGCACACCGAGCCGGCATCTGCCATTCCGCGACGCGCCATGCGCGATCCTCCTTGGGGCAGGACGCGGCGTGTTCGCGACGAAGTCAGGTCCTGCTCCCTCGCCCGCCGGGGCGCAGAAGGTGACGATGCAGATAGGGGATTTAATCAAGCAGCTTGCTGTAGTTTTCGAGGGCCGCCACCTGTTCGTCGTCGGCGGATGCCTGCGAGATCAGCTTCTCGGCAGGGAGACCAACGACCTCGATCTCGCCACCGATGCGAGGCCGGACGATATCCGAAGCCGGGTCGAACCGTGGGCCGATTCGGTGTGGCTCGTCGGCGAGGAGTTCGGAACGGTCGGGCTCACCAAGGGCGGCATCAAGGCGGAGATCACGACTTTCCGCGCGGATAACTACGACGGCGTATCGCGCAAGCCGGAGGTCGCCTTCGGCGAGGACATAGGCGGCGACCTGGCGCGGCGCGACTTCACCATCAACGCGATGGCCCAGAACGTCCACACGGGCGAGCTGCTGGATCCCTTCGGCGCGCAGGACGATCTGCGGGCGCGTCTCGTTCGCTTCGTCGGCGATGCCGAGAAGCGCATCTTCGAAGATCCCCTGCGCATGCTGCGAGCGGTTCGCTTCTGCGCCCAGCTCGGGCTCGAGCTCGATTCGGTCGCGGCCGCCGCCATCGCAACTCAGGCCGCGGAGATCGGCCGCATCTCCAGGGAGCGCATTCGAGATGAGTTCGACGGCATTCTGCTCTCCCCCAACCCCGACGAGGGGCTCCGCCTGACCATCGACCTTGGGCTCGCCCAGCACTTCATACCGGAGATACTCCGCCTCCATCTCCCGGAGCCGTATCGCCACCACATGAAAGACCTTCTGGATCACACCCTCGACACGGTTCGACTGGCAAGGGGGGACAAGGCGCTTCAGTACGCCGCGCTGCTGCACGATATTGCAAAGCCCGAGACGTTCAGCAGCGACGATTCGGGGGTTCACTTCTACCGCCACGAGCGAGTAGGTGTAGACGAAGCCTCTGCCATCCTCACGCGCCTGCGCCAACCTGCGGGCCTTATCGAGAGGGTTGGGAAGCTCATCCGGCACCACATGCGCATCCCCTCCTATCGCTCCGAATGGACGGACGGCGCTGTCCGGCGACTCATGTACGAGCTGGGGGAGGAGCTGGAACACGCCATGTCGCTGGCGGAGGCGGATGTTCGCGCGAGCGACCCGGTGGATCTTCCCGAGTTCGAGGCGCGCCTGACGGAGCTGCGGACCCGCGTCCAACAGGTGGGAGATGCCGCCGAGATCGCCCGGATGAAGCCCCTTCTCAGCGGCGACGAAGTGATGGAGCTTCTCGGCATCGGCCCCGGCCCACGGGTGGGCGAAGTCCTGGGGTTCCTCCTCGACGAGCAGATCGAGGGGCGAATCCAGACGCGGGAGCAAGCCGGGACCGCCGTGCGAGAGAACTTCGCCGGCAAGCACGAGTAGCCGGCCGGCGCCCCCGAAAACGAAAGCGGCGGACCACATGGCCCGCCGCTCCAGCTCTTCTGTGTTCGTTAGGGCGCTAGGCGACGGCCTCGACGGTCTTCACGTCGGGGACCATTTCCTTGATCACCCGTTCGATTCCCATCTGAAGCGTCATCTGGGCCATAGGGCATCCCTGGCAGGCGCCTTGCAGACGGACCTTCACGACCCCGTCCTCGGTAACCTCGACCAGCTCCACGTCGCCCCCATCTCGCTGCAAAGCGGGTCGCACCTTCTCCAGTGCCGCCTCGACTTGCTCTTTCATTTCGAATCTCCCGTTCCGGCTCTCCCCTCGGATGGGGATGGCCGCAGTCTCGTTCAGCCGGATGTGCTCACTCTGACATTACCCGGCGGCGCTGCTGGATACCTGTGCCGCGGGGCCGCTCTTGTCTGTCGATTGCCCAACTCGCCGAGAGTGAGTCCTTCCCATGCCTATCCCGTCGGGGAGGCAGACTCATCCCCGATGAATTGCCACGTCTTGAAGATCTCTTGTGATTCAGGCGTTTGGAGCAGCGCCAGAAGGTTCTTGCCGGCCTCCGGGTTCTTCGCATCCTTGAGGACGGCCCCTTCGCAACTGAACGCCGCATACAGGTCGGAGGGAACCTGAGTCAGGAGTCTGAGGTTCTTCGGCTGGGCCGGCGGCTGATCCGGAATGTGCACCTCGACGGCACAGGGGTAGTATCCGATGCTTGCTTGAGCCTGGCCCTTCGCGGCGACGTCCTTGCTGTCGGCTGCGAAGCGAGCGAAGAGGACTTTCTTCTCGACCGCATCCCAGATCCCGGCGCTCTTCAATGCCTCGAGGGCATGCACTCCCGCCGAGTTCTCCTTCGGATCCGGAATGGTAATGGTCTTCACCGAGGGCTTCGCCAGGTCCGCCACTGTCTTGACTCCCGCCGGGTTCGCCGTCGGCACCATGATGGCGAGCGAGTTCTCCGCGTACTTCACCCGCGTGCTATCCATGAGCAGGCCTGCCTTCTCGAGGAGATCCAGTTCGAGGTCACCCATCGACAGGGCCACATCCGCCGTATCCTTGCCGTCCAGGAGCTTGTTCGTGATGGTGACCATGTTCTCCGGAATCCACTCGACCTCGACGTCCGGATGCTGCTGCTGGAATATCTTCACGATTTCGGAGAAGGGCCCCACCTGGCCGCACGGGACCATCACCTTCAGCGCTGCCCCCTCCTGGCCGGCGCCGCCGGTCGCTCCTGCCGTCGGGGAGGGATTCTGGCCGCAGCCAGCGGCGGCCACGGCGATGGCCAGAGCCACCACCATTAGCAGACTCAGCTTGTCAGCTCTTTGCACCGTAGCCTCCTTACAGTTCCGAGTCCCAAGGGATGATGCTACATCTTATCGAACCATACCGACAGAGTTATGAAGAATCCACGGCGATTTTCCGAGTGTTGATTCCTACGCTGACGGGCGTTCACTTCCTGATCACGTACGGCTGCTCCGCCAAGTGCGACCATTGCTTCATCTGGGGAGCCCCGGGCCGGCATTCGGCCATGACGCCCGATCAGATAGACGACTTCCTGGGCCAGGTTGCCTCTCTGGAAGCCGTGACCGGGGTTTGCGGCGAAGGGGGGGAATCGTTTACGGAATACGGCTTGCTGCTGCGGTTCCTGCGTCGCGCCACCGCTCTCGGGCTGACCGCCGGGACCCTCACGAATGCGTCGTGGGCTACCTCGCGCGCGAAGGCGGAGGAGGGGATCGCCGAGCTGATGGCGGCCGGCCTCGCCAATCTCGGCGTCAGCACTGACCAGTATCACCAGAAGTCTGTGCCGGTGGAGCGGGTAGACCTCTTGCTCGCCGTATGCCAGGAGGCGGGGCTCGCTGCCGCGCGCATGGAGACGCCGCCGGACGGGGTGATGTTTCGCGGGCGCGCGGCGGAGCGGCTGGCGCCGTCGATGCCGACGCGGCCGGCGGAGGAGCTGACGAGCTGTCCGCACGAGCAGTTGGGTGCGCCCTCCCGGGTGCATCTGGACTGCTATGGGTTTATCCACCTCTGCCAGGGGATAACTCTGGGCCGCCTGCCCATCGCCGATGCCGTGGGTGGCTATGACCCGGAGTCACACCCGATCGTGCGGCTGCTGCTGAACGGCGGGCCCTACGCGGTGGGTCGGTATGCCGCGGACCTCGGGTTCGAGATGGCGCCCGGATATGTGGATGCGTGCCATCTCTGCTACCGCGCCAGGGAGTTTCTGCGCCCCCACTTCCCCGATCTTCTCGCGCCGGATGAGATGTACGGCGTGTAAGGGCAACCGCTCTCCTTCGGTACGGTCGGTCACTCCTGCCGCTCAGTTCGTGGAACTTCGCTCGTCTTCCTATGGTCTAACCAGCAAGCGACGTGCCCTCGCGGGCGCCGCCGGTGTAGAGACCTGCTTGAGGGAGGCATTGGCAATGACCTCGGAGAGCGATATGAAGGGGCCGAGCGGCGTTCGCGCGTGGGTGCTGCTGGTCGTATTGGGGGCGCTGGTGGTCGTGCTGGCGCTGGCGATTGGGGGGCAGCGAGGGAAGTCGGCACAGTTGGCGAGTGGGGAGTTCGTGCCGGGTGTTGGCATGATCGAGGCGGAGACCGGCAAGCCTTGGGGGGCGGATGAAGACGCAGCCTTCAAAGGTGGCAGCCGCGCCGGTGGGGGCAGTCGGGGCGGCGGGGGTCAGGCGATGACGGCAGAGCTGGAAACGGGGGCCGGGTTCGAGGTGCGTGCAGCGTCGTACAGCCCCGCCGGCGTCGTCCCCATGCTGATCCGCACCGGTGGCCTGCGACTCCGGGTTGAGGATGTGACGAAGGCGCATGAGACGGTGGCGCGCATGGTTCGGGAGGCGAACGGGTACATCGCCAACACGAGCCTGAGCTCGGAGCATGGCCCGACGCGGGCCACCATGACGCTGCGGCTTCCGGCGGAGGGGCTGGACAGCGTGATGGATCGGATCGCGGGGCTGGGGAGGCTGCTGAGCAAGGAGATCGGTACCCAGGAGGTCACGGAGGAGTACGTGGACCTGAGTTCCCGCAAGCGCAACCTGGAGCGGGAGGAGGAGCGGCTGCTGGAGCTGCTGAACCGCGCGGGGAAGATCACGGATTTGCTGGAGGTGGAGCAGCATCTGGGGCGCGTGCGGGGTCAAACCGAGCAGATCACGGGGCGGATGCGGCATCTGGAGAACCGAGTTGCGCTGTCGACGCTGAACGTTCAACTCGAAGGCCCCGAGCCGAAGCCGAGCGTGGGCGGACCCGTGTGGACGGCGAAGGATGAGTATCGGCAGGCGATGCGGTCGCTGCGGGATACGGGACGGGGCCTGGCCGCGATGGGCATCTGGCTGGGGGTTTATGCCCCGGTGTGGGCGCCGATTCTGCTGGTGCTGATCTGGCTGGCGCGTCGCGCTTTCCCAAGGCCGGAGGAGAACCAGGCGGCGGGGAAGTGAGGCCGACAGAGGTCCGGTGTTTTCCAACGGAACGGCCTTCGTCGGCCGCTATGGACAGGTGATGCAGTACGGGCGGAAGCCACCGTCACAGCCGGCCGACATACTCTCCTTGACGGGGTATTGGGCGGCGGGTAGAATGGTGCGATTCTACGGGAGGCACAACGAATATGAGAAGCAGTGATTTCATGGCTGGTATCCTCGTCGGCGTGCTGATAGGTGGGGCGCTGGGTCTCCTTTTTGCGCCGGAACCGGGCGAGGAGACGCGCGAGCTGGTGGCGGAGAAGGCGCGCAAGTTCAAGGACGCGGCGAGCGAGAAGGGGCGGGGTGTCCTGCACCGAGTTAAGGAAGGCGCTGACGAAGAGGAAGAGTAGCTTCGGTACTCAACGTCGCTCCGCGAAAGATCGGGCAGGTCCCAAGAGGGACCCGCCCGGTTGCTTTTCTTGGGGGAAATTCCGCGGAGCCGGCCGGGGCTATTCTCGGATGTGAGCGCCCAGCTGTTCTCGCAGGCGTGCTCGTATCTGCTCCATGGCGGCGTCGACTTCCTCGTCGGTCAGGGTGCGGTCCGGCAGGCGGAACGCTAGCGAGAAGGCGAGGTTTCGCTGGCCGGCGGGAAGCGGCCGGCCCTCGAATGCGTCGAAGAGGGTGAGTGATTCGAGATGGTCGCCCGCCGCCTCGCGGATGGCGCGCTCGGCCTTCTCCGCCGGGAAGTCCCTGGGCAGGAGAAAGGCGACATCGCGGGTGACCGCGGGGAAGCGGCTCACGGGCTGGTACTGCGGCGCCTCGGCGGCGTGGTTTCGGAGCGCCTCCAGATCGAGCTCGGCGAGGAAGACCGGATCGGGAAGGTCGTAGGTCTCCCTGACGTCGGGCCGGAGCTCACCCAGGGAGCCGAGGACCTCTCCGTTCACCACGACGCGGGCCGCCCGCCCCGCCCGAAACGGCGGCTGGGCCTCAGGGGCGAACTGCGCGGGCGTCCGCACGACGGCCTTCAGCAGGTGCTCGACGATGCCTTTCAGGGCGTAGAAATCCCACCTCGCGAGCTCTTGGGGGACCTGCCAGAGACCGCTGTTCATGCGCCCAGCGACGGCGATGGCCAGATGTTGGGGCTGGTGCGGCAGCTCGTCCGGCGTCTGAGGGAGATAGACGAGGCCGGTATCGAAGAGGCTCACGTCCGCCACTCCGCGGCGCCTGTTGTCGGCGACGACGTCGAGCAGGGACGTGAGCAGTGTCGTGCGGAGCCGGCTGCGATCGACGGTCTTCCAGTTGCTGATGGCGACGGCTGCGCGCCGCGGGTCGTCCTCGGGCAATGCGAGGCGGTCGTGCGCGTCGGGGGATTCGAGGCTGGAGGTGACACTCTCGCTCAAGCCCAGGCCGCGCATGAGGTGGCGGACTTCCCGCTCGAAGGCCAGCTCCGGCGGGAGAGCGCCCACGCCGGCGGCGGCGCGGGGGAGGGTCTCGGGGATGTTCTCGTAGCCGTGGACGCGGGCGATCTCTTCCACCAGATCGATCTCTTTCTGGAGGTCCTGGCGGAAGGTGGGGACGCGGACTCGGAGGGTTTCGCCCTCTGTCACCTCCAGGTGTAGACGGCGAAGGTGCTCCGCCATCCCCCCGGGGGTGAGGTCGAGGCCGAGAAGGGAGTTGACGCGAGAGGGGTGGAGAGTGATCTCGACCTCCTCGATCGGCTGGGGATAGGCGTCGGCGATTCCCGTGGCGATCTCGACGGAGTTCCCGGAGAACTGGGCGATGAGCTCGACCGCCCGGTCGAGCGCGCGAATGGTGCCGCCCGGGTCGACGGTCCGCTCGAACCGATAGGAGGCCTCGGTGCTCATGCCGAGGGCGCGGGCGCCTTTGCGAATGGTGCTCGGATCGAAGTGGGCGGACTCGAGCAGCACCTCGGTGGTGCCGGTGTGTATCTCCGTGCTGGACCCACCCATGATGCCGGCGAGCGCGATGGGGCCGACGGGATCGGTGATGAGGAGGATATCGGGAGTGAGCTCGCGGTCTTCGGCATCGATCGTCGTGAGGCGTTCGCCCCGGCGCGCCCTGCGTACGATGATCTCCGGCACCTGCTCCCCCGGTGCGCAGCGCAGGAGCTGGTAGTCAAAGGCGTGGAGTGGCTGGCCGAGCTCGAGCATGACGAGGTTGGTGGCGTCGACGACGTTGCTGATGGGCCGCAGCCCGCACAGCTCGAGCCGTCTCTGCGCCCATTCGGGGGAGGGTCCGATCTTCAATCCGCGCAGAATGCGGGCGGAGTAGCGCGGGCAGAGCGTCGGGTCGTCCAGGGTGATCTTCACCAGGGAGTCGGCCGACGGCCCGCTCTCGGTCACGCTCGGAAGCCTATCGCGGACCTCGCTCCGGAGCGTCATCGCCAGCTCCCGCGCCACGCCCAGGAGCGAGAGACAGTCGCCTCGGTTCGGCGTCACCGTGATGTCGAAGACGGCAGTGGCGTCGGCATCGGCGATCGCCTCGACCTCGAGCCCGACGTTGGTCAGGATGTAGGCGAAATCTCTCAAGGTCAGCTCGTTTGGGACGTATTCGTTGAGACAGTCTATGGGAATCCTCATCAGCTCTCTCGCTTCCTCATTGCGGCGGGCCGCCGCGCTCTTGGCTCTGCCAGCCAGACCTGCTCGCGGGAATCGGCCGTGAGCGGGGCGCGGTCGAAGCCGCCGTAGGCGTCAACCACGCGATAGCCACAGCTCTCCAGCAGCGGCGGGACTTCGTCCGGATACATGTATCGCATGACCATCCTATGATCGAGCCGCCGGGTCGTCTCGTCCAGACCGTCCCGCCACTC
>Ga0180434_10004681_pt1 | contig 16510 bp, 18 predicted proteins | sample SS_ome_7_FD_132453 | JGI IMG/M metagenome (GOLD analysis project Ga0180434, IMG submission 132453) | Hypersaline lake sediment archaeal communities from the Salton Sea, California, USA - SS_1_D_2 metaG | ecosystem: Environmental > Aquatic > Non-marine Saline and Alkaline > Hypersaline >...
AGCCGGGGGAGAGCGGGCAGGAGCGACAGGATGTCGCGGACGCGCCACGGCGTCCGACAGATGAGGCGGAGCCGACCTGAAAACCGCGGCCGATCGCGACCGGCGCAAAAGAGGGGCCGCCCCGGAGGGGCGGCCCCTTTCTCGTTCAGTCACGCCTTCTCGCCCGCCTTACTTCCAGCGCTTGCTGCGCTTGGCGAATTTGGACTTGTCCTTGTCGCCCAGCGGCTTGAGCTTCGGCTTCTCCGGCGCCGCGCCCGGGCGGCCCGGGCTCGGGAAGCCGGGCGTATTGATCGGCGGCCTCACCGGCCGGATGACCTGTGGCCTGTTCCGGATGTGCTCCAGCGTCTGCCGGGCCGTGCACGAGGCGCACGGGCACTTGCGCCAGTCGCCGCCCGTGCACTCGGCGTCGTTCTCCGGGATGTCGATGGACGGGATGTCGGTCACAGGATTCCCGTTCTCGTCCGTCCACAGCGCCTCGCCGTTCTGGTTCGCCCACCCGTCCTGGACCGCGTCGTAGTCGCCGGGGAGCGGGTCGAGGCCGCCCACATCGCCTATGTCCGGCGTGTCGACGTTCATGTCGTCGTCATTCGTGAAATCGGCCTCCAGGCTGTCCATCGACTCCGTGCCCGCCACATTCGACGACAGGAACGCCTCGCCATCGCCGGCGGCTTTCCTGAACTTCTTCGCGCCGACGGCCGCGTTGGACACCGTGCTGCCGTAGGTGGCGTTGTATGTCGCCGCCGTGAAGCCCTTCGCCGACGCGCCCATCGTGCCGACCAGGCCTTTCACGGACTCGGAGCCGCGGTTCACTAGCCCGGCGAACGCGGCCTGCGTGCCGCGGAGGATGCCCCTGGCGCCGTCGAAGTCGCCGCGCTCCGCCGCCTCGACGGCCGCGAGCTGCGCGTTCGCCGCCTCGATGAGTGCGACCTGCTCGGCCACCTCCAGCACCGGTTCGGCGTCTGCCTCCTTGGCGAAGGTCACCTTCGGGTTGAGCTCCAGCTTCTCGTGCTTCTTGGACTTGACACCGTCCCACGACACCGTGACGTGGGCGACGCTGAACGGCCTCGCCTTGGGCTTGCCGGAGGGTCTGGCAACCCGGAGCTTGACCAGCACGTGTTTGGTCTCGCCCGCGAAGAGATCCTCGGCGTTTATCACGGCCACGCCGTCCTTGTCGTCGACGGTGAAGTCGTTCAGCACCTCCAGCACCTCGCCGCCCTTGTTGGGCTGGATTCTGACCTCCAGGTTCTGCCCGATGCAGCTAAGCATGCCGCCGAGCTCGCGGGCGAAGACGTTCTTGATGTCCTCCCCGCTGATGAAGTAGTAGTTCCCGCCGCCGGCCTTCGCCATGTCGGCGAGCAGCTCCTGGTCGCAGTCGGTCCCGAACCCGAAGGTCGAGAGCGAGCACGACGAGTCGCGGCCCTTCACCATCCCCGTTAGCCCCTCGTGATCCTTGATGCCCTCGTTGGCTTGGCCGTCCGTGAGCAGCATGATCCGCTTCACGCCCTTGAACTTCTCGTTCACCTGCCGCAGGCCCTGCATGAAGCCGCCGCTCATGTTGGTGCACCCCATGGTGTGCAGCCTCGATATGGCGGCCAGGATCGCCTCCCTGTTGGCGGCGCTCGTCCGCTCCAGCACCGTCTCGACATGCGATGAGAACGCCACGATGGCAATCTCGTCCTTGTCAGTCAGGTTCTGCGCGATTTTCCTCGCCGTCGCCTTGAGCTGCTCCAGCTTCTCCCCGGCCATGGACAGGGAGACGTCCAACACCAGCACGGTACAGATCGGGGTGCGCTTGAAGTCCGCGTCGCTCCCCTCGATGCTGACCATGAGGTGCCCCTCGTAGTCCTCCGCCTTGTCAACCCTCCGGCGGTCGAGCTGCGCCGCTGCGGCGATCCGCTTGTCCCCCTTTGCGTCGACGTGCCCCTTGTCTTCCTTCTTGCCCTTGCCCGCGATAAGCGCGGCAATCCCCGTCACTGCTTTCAGTACCTCACTCATGGGTGGTTTCCTCCCTTTTCCCATGCGGGGCCGGCGGAATCCGAAGTCCGGTGGGCGAACCCTCACAACGCCCCGGCGGAAAGCGGTTCCGACCCCAAGTGCCTTCGTAGGCTACCGGACAGTCCCGTCACCGGGTGTTCGGCATGGTCGGGTTTATCGCCGCTCGTACCGCGAAGGGCCGTGAGTCGGCATGCTATTATATCGTGTCGGGTGAGAACAAAATAAGTCGGCGCTTCGGAGGGCGCCGATTTATGTTGCCTTGCTGGCAAGGTCCGCATATGATAGGGTGCCAGCCGCCTGGGCGGCACGGAGGTGAGTATGCCGGTGTCACGTGAAATCCTGGACATCGCCCTGAGGAGGGAAGAGAAGGACGAGGCCGAGAACCTGCGGCTGTGGAAGGCGGCGCGCGCGGACGCCGACGGTGCCGTCGATCCGGACGCGGCCGGGCGGGCGCTGTGCGCCAACCTCATACACATCGTGAGGGTGGCCGAGGAGTTCGCGGACTCCGGCCCGGTCAGCCCAGACGACCTGGTGTCCGAGGGGTGCATACTGCTCGTGACGGCGTACATCCCCAAGTACGACGAGGCCCGGGGCGCGTCCATCAGGGGCTTCCTGCGGCAGGCCCTGCGCAGGGACTTCGTCAAGATCGTGTCCAAGAGCGGCCAGCCGGGCCTGACCATGCCCATGGGGCGGCTCACGCGGATCGCCCAGAAGCGCAAGCGGGGCGACGAGTCGGGCGCGGAGGCCCTACAGAGGGAGGGATCCGTGGTGTCCGCCGACGCCATAGACGCCGAGGCTCCGTCGGCCAGCCTCTCGCCCGCCGAGGAGGCGGAGCGGAGCGAGACGCACTACAGGCTGCGCATCGCCATGTCCATGCTGGACGAGAGGGAGCGGGATGTCGTGAGCGCCCGCTTCGCATTTCCGCCGTTCGATGGCCAGGAGACGTTCGAGGCCATCGGGAAAAGGTGGGGCGTCACCAAGGAGCGGGCTCGACAGGTCGAGGGAGCCGCCCTCGCGAAGCTCCGCAAGGCGCTCTCCTCGCTAGAATAGCAAAGTCCGAAGGGAAGCTGCTTTCTGGGGAGGAACATTCATGGGCAACGACGCCGACGCCGATATTCTGAACGAACTTAGCGAGATCGACGACATCGTGGGCGAGGAGGTCACCTTCGACGAGGCGGATCTCGACTTCGATTTGGAGGGGGAGCCAGCCGTGCAGCCCCCGGGCCCGCGGGCCAAGCGGCCGGAGCCGGAGGCCAAGCAGCCGGAGCCGGAGGCCAAGCAGCCGGAGCCGGAGGCCAAGCAGCCGGAGCCGGAGGCCAAGCAGCCGGAGCCGGAGGCCAAGCAGCCGGGTAAGGCGACCCAGCGGCCCAAAGCCAAGAAGCCGAAGGGCGAGTCGAAGACCGTTGTCGAGAGCGCGAAAGACTCGGTGACGGAAGTTGACGAAGTGGTCGTGCGAGCCAAAAGGCTGCGGATCGTCGCCGACAAGGTGGTGATCGAGCCCGGGGATATCTCTTTTGCATGATTGACGACGACACCATATCGCTCCTCACTGCGCACGCCAGCGCGCAGAGCCTATTAGCCAGGCTGCGGGCCAAAGGTGCCGAGTGCCGGGTCTGGTTGGCCGGTTCGGCTCGGAGGCTTGAGGAGCGGATGGATAGGGTGGAGCTGCTTGTATGCGGATCCATGCCGCTGTCGGCCGAAGAAATAGGTCCGGGATTTGACATCTCCATCGCGGAGCCCGAGGGGGAGGGGTGGGCCCTCGTCGAGTGCACTGGCGCGGGTGCCTTCATGGCGGAGATGGAGGAGACACGCCAAGCAGCCGGGTTGCCGTGGCCGCTCCCCGACAAGAAGTCCGAGCGGGAGCTGGTGGAGGAGACATTCGGCGAGTACCTGCCGCCCTGGCTCCGTTCTGACCGGATTGATCGCAGCGATCCGCCCCGCCCCGCTGGGGACATGCTCATCGTGCCCAGGGCGACATCGTCAGCCAAAAACGAGGTCATCGGCTACCTGGATGCCGTAGGCGGCTCTGTGTTCGTCGCGGACGACGGCGGACCGGTGGCATCCCTTTTGGCAATGCTTAACGAGAGGATGGATGATCCCAGGGTGAAACTGTCGACTGTCATCCCCAAGGCGTCGCGGCTGCGGGACGATCGTGGATCGATTGTCATACTGGATGCAACAGGCATGTCGGGCGACCCTGATGCCGTGTGCAACGAGATAGATAACGTTCGCGAGGCGACGGACAAGCCCGTGCTTCTGCTGAACCCTACGGGCCGCAAGCCATCGAACGACATGTATGGCCAACCTGACGGGATCGACGACATTGCCCGCAAATGTGCTGTCGCAGGAGTCCCCCTCCTGGTGTGTGGGCACCCGGCTCGGCTATCGCCGGGCGACGAAGAGACATCCGCCTTCATCGCCGCTGGCTGCTATATTGCCCTCGGCAGCGGCGGCAATCGTCCGGACAGATGTAAGTTCGGCTTGAACTGCGCCATCGCGATGGCCGCCCGCGCCGGGGCCAAGGCCAGGGATATCTGGAGTCCCGCCAAACCGTAGGTTGACCTGCCTCACTTCCGCGCGTATAAATCCGTGTACATCCGATATTCTGCTGCGTGGAGGTAATATGGCCAAGAGAAGACTGCCAAAAGACATGGATTCACGGATTCCCTTCGACCCCAACAGGTTTGTCGGGAAGACGACCCACACAATGGTATGCCTGACCGCCAGGCAGTTCGATACCGACCTATATCTCGGGTTCCTGCCCATGAACATGTTGGCCACCGGTGGCTTCGTCGATCTTATCGACCCGCTGTCACTGAAGCCCGCAGGGTGTCAGCGCGAATCGAACGGAAGGCGCATAGCCAGGATCGCCAGCGAGTTCGACGCCCGAAAACAGCCGATGCTCGATCCGCTGCTCGTGAATGTGAAAAGAAGCGCGGTCAAGGTTACGCGGCCGAAGAAAGGGTGCTCCACGGCGGAGCTGGAGCTTGTCATCGATCCGGACAACCGCGCGCTGATGGTGGCAGACGGGCAGCACCGAGGCGGCGGCATGGCGTTTTCCGACAAAGTGCCGGACGATTTCCCGGTGCCTGTGCTGTTCACCATCGGCTTGGACAACCTGCGATTGCGACGAATCGTGTCGGACATAGGCGGCAACATGGTCAGGCACAGCAAGGCTTTCCTCGGCGGCATAGCTGCCTCGCTGGTGCACGGCCAGCGGCAAGGAAAGATAACGGGCGCCTTCAACGCGGACGATCCGGTGGAGGCGAGAAGATTCAAGGCCTCCGCCGCCGCCGAGTTCGTGCGGAGCCTGTCGGACAGCCCGCTCTACAACCGCCTGACACTCCGGTCTAAGGACACCGGGGGACGGATTCCGATGCTCAGGTTGATCGACATGGCGGACTGGGTGCTGGCTCGAAGCCGCAAGTTCAATGCCATCGAGGATCCGATGACCGTGAGCTATGTTCTCATAGACTTCTTCCGCGCGGTCAGGGTACTCGTGGGCGATGAGTTTTCCGATGGCGTGATGCTGTCCACGAAGGCCATGAAAGTCCTGTCCAGGCTGCTGTGGCATGTGGTCGAGGAGTTTGTCGAGGAGACGCCGGACGGGTGTTTCTATCGCGGTACGCGGAAGGGCCAGTACGCGGATGCCGAGACGCGGTATGAGCAGGTGCTGAATCTGCTACGACCGTTGCGATCGTGGCGGGCGGACGACGGTGCCGGCAGCAAATGGGCCCGGTGCCACTCCGACAAACAGACGTCGGTGAACACATGGTATGCCCTGATGCTGATTTCCCTGGGTTGGGAATCCAGACCATCGTGCGTGCGCAAGATACAGGATCAGCTCACCGTGCTGAGGGAATCCTCATGAGGGTGCCGTACCGAGATTTGGTGCAGAGGGCAAGCGGTTTCGAGCCTGACATGGCTCGGGCCTCTGAGGCCGCTGCGGAATCGACCCGCCACCTGGGCCCCGTCAGCTTGCGGCTCGTCGGGCGGATCGCCAGCTACGCCGACAGCATCGGACTGGATTCGCTCGAAGTGGCCAAAGCCGCAGCGTCAGTGGTGGCGCTCGAGCCGGACATACGCCACTCGGTGATAGTGCACATGGGCGAGAGTGGTCCGGCGGACGCTAGCGTGGCCGAACCTGATGTATCAACCGACTTGGAGGTCATCGCCACCGTCGCCTGTACGCCATCGGCGTTCCTTGGCGCGTGTATCCCGCAAGCCGCGACGGTAGCCCTGCTTCGGTCAATGTCTAACAGATCCCTCAAACAGCCCTGGAACTCGGAATGGTTCCGCAAGGAGGCGTATCGGCTCGTCAGCATCGCCGGTGCGCCGAGCGACCGGGATGTTGCCCGAAACGCCATCGCCGCCCGCGTGGACACGCTGTGGTCCGGCATGGCCGCCGAGTGCGTGTATTCGATGTTGAGGGAGGGTCAGGCGCAAATCGGGGAGCGACTCTGGATCGAGTCCGTCGCCGGGATCGACCTCAACGGTTGGATGTACGAGTCCCTGCTTGAGAAGCTGCGCAGCATGCCTTGGTTGAAGGCCGAGGTTTTCTCCCAACTGCGATATCGTGGCGTCGCGAATTTCGCGGAGTCCCTGAGCACCAACGGGGAGTGGACGGCGACGGTGTTCGACGGGGAGGATTTGCTGGAGATCAACTCGGCGCCGTCGGTGCTGGTGGATTGGTTTGCCTCCTTCGCAATCATGGCCGCTGCGAAACCGTTCCATGACAATGGCAGCGGGCGGTGGATGATTCCGTTCGTGTCGGCCAGGGATGGCGTGGGAGTCCTGATGCTGTCGGCGGCGCTGCGGGAGAGGCCGGACGCGATACTGCGAGGCTTGCACCTTCCGGGAACCGAGTGGGCGAGACGGCTCGACCGTCGTGTCTACAGGGAGGACGGCGGGAGCTGTACGATCGAGGTGGACGGGGAGCGCGTCCCGATCATGGGCTTGAGCGGGAGGCAGGCAGCCGAAAGGTCCGTGTTCTACACATACAACGAGGTCGGGGAAAGAACGGCGTGGTGGCACATCGCGGAAGACGGCGGGGAGGAGCGTGGGCAGTGAGCAAGGTCCAGAAAAGGGCAGGTGTTTTTGTGGTCGCCGGCGTGTCGGCCGTGGCGGAAACCGTGATGGAATCGGCGGTGTTCTCTGTCCGGTGCGCGCACCACGGGGAGCACGGCGCCGCGAGCGGTTTTCTGTACCCCAGCTCCAGGGGGCGCAGATCCGACAACCGTTGTCCGTACTGCATGCGCATCGAGAACTCACGCAGGCCAGCCGAAAGGTATCTTGCGCAACGGGTGATATCGTACAGGAGCGAGCACGGCGACCCGACGGTTACGCAGATAATCGAGTTCGCGGTAAAGCGCGGGATAGCGTGCACGCACAGGCACGGAAACGGCGGACTGTGCGGCTCGCCGATGAAAACCAGAACGGCCGACGGGCCCCGTTGCGCACGACACGCGGGTCAGGGGCGGTGAGCTATATCTCTCCGCGAGCCTGTTTGCCGGGCTGACCCCATTTCGCGAGGTGGGTTTCCGGAACTTCGCCCTTCTCCACGAGTTTCTTCCTGCGGCGGTACACGCTCACAGAGCTGATCTTCAGGGTGTCAGCTATCTCGTGGTGGGGCACATCCGAATCCCGGAGCTCCTCGTACACCGACTCCCAATCGACTGTCCTGGCACGGAAGTCGCTTGGGCGGACGGACGCGATCCCGAGCCCCTTACGAACCTCGGCGACCTTGTGACGCCCTATGCCAAATATCCTGGCGATGTCGGTATCGGGTTTCCCGACGAGTTTGCCAGACACGAACCCGGCCTCCAGCATCTTCTCGATTATCTCGCTGGAGGAACCCACGCCGCAGCATTTCCGGAGCCTGGGCACGTCCCTGGCGCTGATCCCGAGTTTGTCGGCCAGGTTCTGGTTCGTGTTGGCGAAGTCCCGCATGCGCAGGGAGTGCCTCGTTCCGTCCACAAGGACAGAAAACTCTCTCCCGTCTTTCGCGCATGAGAAATGGACCTTCATGCAGGAATCCTCCCGATGTCGGGCGCATAGAAAAACGATATAAAATGCGCAGCGCAAAAAAACACCGCAACGCTGCTCGAGGAGTGCGCCCCTCCTGGCGCGGTCAAAACAACACAAGGTTCCGGCCGGAGACCGGCAGCGGCTTGTTTTGTCCTTATGCGGTCTGCGTGTTCGTGATAGATATAATCATCCCCAGTTTCAATTGCGTCGACAAACTCGCCGCCGCAATTGAGTCTATACGATCCGGCACGCAGCTTGGCTGGAGGGCCTATGTCATCGACAACGCGTCCGAGGACGGGGCGAGGGAGTGGCTGCAACAACAATCCGACCTAGATGTCGTGTACAACGACACCAACGAGGGCTTCTCGAAAGCCACCAACGCGGGCGTGGCGCTCAGCATGAGGAACCCGCTGTCCCAATGGACAGTGCTCATGAACAACGATGTGGTTGTCCCGAACGGGTGGGACAAGAAGATGCTCAGGGCGCTGAAGCGCCACGGAAACAGGCGAATCAAGATTTGCAGCCCGCTCCTATTCAAGCCCCGGGGCAGGCACACGATAGCGGACCAAGCCAAGCGAGCCATCAAACGCTGGGGGAAAAACAGCATGGTGGACGCAGACTGGATAGGTTTCTGCTGCACTTTCGTGCATAAGCGCGTGTGGCAACGGTACGGGCTGCTACGGGATGACAGGCGATTCTGGCACTGGGGAAGCGACAAGGAGTTCTGCGAGCGAGTGCTGCCGCCGTACGGCTCGGACACATGGCGGTGCTGCTACTACACTGGTGTGGGCGTGCTGCATTTCCACTCGGCGGCGCGCAAGTATGTTGCCGCGAAAAAGGCTGAGGAGCGGCAATGTACCCAGTGATTCTCGTCGCATACCACCGTCCGGATCAGCTATGCCGCATCTTGGGCGAGCTGGATGAAACCGCCGGAAAGTTCCGGTATGTTGTGGTCAACAACGCGCCAGACCCATCCGGCGTGAACGATGTCCTGGAGGATTTTCGGGTTCATACATCGCGACCGCTCCGTGTGCTTCGGAGTGCCAGCGAGTGGTTCACGCCGTCCCTGAACATGGCCCTCCGGGAAGAGATCAACCGCTCGCGATTCGTCTTCTATCTCTGCTCCGTGCACGCGAAAATCCACGATCCGGGTTGGATGCGGTCGTGTTTGCGGTGGATGAGGGGCAGGAGGCGGATCGGCCTCGCCGGTTCCGTGGTTTGCTCCACTGGTTACGGCAACAGGTTCGACAGGAGCAACCTGTCCTTCTACAAGCGACGGGGCTGCCATTTCGATTACCTGGAGCACGTCAACCGGCGCTGGTGGAACAGGCTTTCGGCCGAGGAAAAGTACTCCCTGCCGCACACGCAAGGTGGAGTCTGGGTCATCCGCAGCGGCATGGTGCGGAGAATCGGATTGCCGTCAGAGCATTTCTTCTTCTCGTTTGTGGATGTCGAGTACTCTTTCAGGGCGATGAGTCACGGCTGGAAACTGGGAAACATTCCCGGTGTGTGGGCGGATCAGGAGAGGTTCGATGCGCCTATTCCGCCCGGCACGCTAATCTCGCATGCTAAACGGCATGCGAACAGCTAGGCGACCCTCTCGAGTATCGCACGAGCCGTTCGGGAGGCAGCGACCGCAGGAGCCGCGGCGACGATCTCCTCCGAGTGCACCTTGTTTCGCCCGTTATAGACTACCATTCTGCCGTTACCGAGTATGACGGACAGATGCCCCCGCCCCTGATCGTGGTCGAAGGCCCTGAAATCATCGCCCGTCGATGGCGAGGGATCTCCGTCACTGTCGGTCTCCGGCACCAGGTTGCTGCCCTCATACTGATCCGGATGAGAGTGCCAGCCGGCCACGGTCTTATCCGAGTCCATCCAGGGCACCGTAACATGCTGGCTGATGCCGCTGACTTCGTGCGAGAAGCCCGTGAAAGTCACGGCACTGCCCGTCGCCGTCCCCTCCACATATCCACCGAACTCCCGGTGCTGCTGGTTCGACTGCTCCAGCAGCCTCGCGGCTTGCGACTTGGCGGCCGGGGCTAGCCGGATGGTCATCGTGGCTGGCGCCGTGTCGTCGTCGAACGCGCTCGCCACCACATTCCGCACTATTCTCTCCAGGTTAATCATGGCAATCAGGTTCGCCAGATTAAAACTCTACGCAACACGACAGAATGGGTCATGGCGGACTGGAGTGCCGAGGAACATGTCGTGTACCTCAAGAGGGCGGTGCTGAGCTACAACACACGCCCCTACGACAGTCCTGTCGTGAGTTCGCTGAGCTTCACGGGGCTGCCTGGCCGCGGTGACCGGCTGGCCGGAGCGTTCGACATATTGTCCGCGTTTGCGGAGCCGTACAGACTCGACCCCTCGCTCCTGTTCTCAAGTGTGTGCGGTATGAGCGTCGTCCCGCAACAGCAGCACGAGCTGGACGGACTCGCCGCCGTCAACCTAGACTTGCGGCCGTATCGGGCCATGCAGGATTTGCTTACGTGCCTGGGCTCGGTGGATGGCGTACTCCCTGCCGTCAAGGCCGCCGATACCGCGTCCATGCTGGGTCTTCGCGGGATGGCCTCGGATGTGCTGCGTGAGTTGGAGGAACTGCCGGATGGTTTCGACCCCGACATGTTTACTCGCCTCTGGGACTCCGAGGATCTCATAGGGTCTGCCCAGGACGCCTGGGAGCCCTCCGACAAAGTGGGGCCGCTCCTGTGCCGCGATGTGCTGAGGTTCGAGGTGGGGCAAATCGAGGAGCCGGATCTCATCCCTGTGTCACCCCGCCAGGACGAGGTGGGAAATTTTCCGCTGCGACTGGTATACGATCACGGCCTGAATTGTATGGGGCTCAGGCTGCATTTTCTCATCCGGGTGGCAATGGTGCCCTCATCCGATGTTGGCCACTACCCCGACCGGTGCCGCCTAGACATGCCGCGGGACGGTCTTCCGTCCGTCCGATCATAGGAGCCCGAGTCCGGCCAGCGCGCCGTGCACACGATTTGCCAGAAGCCGTAATGTGTTGGCGGCGGCCCATTTTTCGCGCTGGTACAACTTCGCTTGTTCGTGTATCGCAGCCACGACGCGGGAGCCCACCAACATACCATCCTCGCCGAAGAGGAGGTTGGATTCACGGAGCCTCTCGGCGAGATCGAGCAGGGCACCCCCGTCCTCGAAGCCGATCTCCTCACCCCACGCGACTATGGTTTCCAGCGGCGTTCTGGCGCGTTCCGATTTCTCGACGGTGACGGTGTTCCGCCACACTCGGTCTATTGCTGCCGCCGAGTGCTCCCCGTATGTCGCGTCTTTCGTGTGCATAACCTTATCTTACAAAACCACCACGACTTGTCAAGCCCGCGCCCTGTCTTGTGTCGTTTTGCGTCCGATAGATCCACAGGAAGCCTGGGCGCCGCCGGGCGCCCGTACATACTCTCTTTCCGGGAGGCTCACATGACAAATGACATCATCGAAGCCAAAATCGCAAGCATCGAAAGGACTCTGCGCCAACTGAAGGCCGAGGTCCGGCGGCGCAGGAAAGGCGCGGCATCGAATGGCGGGCAGTGTCTCATTTCGATAGATCCCGGATACGACGGAGAAGAGGTTCACCGGCGCAGGCTCCGGCGTCGGGACCTGCGAGGCCTGAGCGACAGCCGCATGGGGGACATCCTCGACATCATAAACGCCTCGATGGAGCGAATGGAGCCGGATGGGGAGCATGGCGTGTGGAGCACCCTGAAGCACAATCGCGACCTGATTCTGGCTATTCGGGCGAAAGCCCTAGAATAAGCCCGGAGGACAATAAGTGAGCGACCCCAAACTCGACGCGGTGCAAGCATGCGTCGCCGGCGCGTTGCGCAGGCAGGCGGGCAAATACGTAGCGTCGCTGGATCCGAGCGTGCTCCAGCAGATACTGGACAACGCGCGGGATGGCCAAGCGGCGAATGTCCAGCTAGCGGTGTCCGTCGATCCGGCCGATCTAGCGGCTCGCGCGGACGCGGCGTCCCCCGCACTACGCGTGGGCAAGAGCACACTCGTCGGCAGTCCGTTCCTGTGCGATGTGTACCTGGCCGGGCCAGCGGGAGAATGGCGGGCCGAGGCCGCCGTTCGCTTCGACGAGTGGGTCGTGTGCGATCCGGCCAAGGATCTCCGTAAGCTGTCTGAATCCGTTGGCCCGGAGGATCGCGTCCTGTACGAGGTTCCGAAGGGTATCGAAGCCCGTGCGGTTCTCTACTTCGCCGGATCGGAGTGCGACACCGACGCCGTAGGCGGACTGCTCACGACCGTTTGGTTCCACGGCATGTCCGCCGTGGTGGTGCTGGGCGAGTGCGCACAGAGGGAGGTGCTCTTGGCTGTCTGTCGCCTTGCCGGCGCCCATGTGTTCGATTCCCTGGACGACGCGATGGGGGAGGTGGAGAGGATACTCCGGGAGGGCCCGGAACCATCCACGCATCTGTTGGTTGCAGAGGACATGAAGCCTGTAGGCGACGAAAACGAAACGACCCTCAAGCTGCCATCCGGGAACCACCTTGTCGTCAAGTACTTCGGCGCCGACCACCAAGCCGACCGTGTGATGATTCACAGCCGATCTGCGGGCCACGCCGACGCTCCGCCTAACCTGGATCTCATCGTTCCGGATCCCGACCGGGAGACCGAGGACACCATACCCGGCCCGGACGGCCGAGAGGTGCATCCAGTGGAGACCCACAGGGTGCAGGTGCGGCACCACGGCCCCACCGACGCCGGAAGAAGCGTCATACCGCCCGGATTCCTCCCGCCGCCGACCGGCTAGAATACAGCCGGAGGTGCAAAATGAGGAGATTCGCGGTATTATTGTTAGTCGCCACTCTGCTTCTTCCGGGCTGTCTGATGCCCCATAACGGCGGGAACAACAACGGCGGGAACGACGATCCTCCGGCTTGGATCGGCGAATGCAAGCTGCGGCCGATTATCGTGACCTCCGGAGGCGCCTCGAAGTGGGACGCCGCGCGCGTGCAGCGATATGTCCGCTGGCTCGATCCGGGCTACAGGAACGCTAACCTGACATTCGACATTCTCCAGACGGAGAAACTGGAAAGCCCCGAGTGGTTTGTGATAGACAAGAAAGCGGATTTCTACGCCATGTCGGAGAAGTCCATGAGGCGGTCTGCGGACAGTGGCGAGATGGTGATATGGTTCGTGGACAGCATACCGGTCTGGAGCGCCGGCGGCGTCGCACAGAAACCATCCAATGCCACCGGAAAGTACCAGCACGGCTTGGCAATTTCCGCGAACTCAAGTGAAACATCGCTGATGCATGAGCTGGGGCACGCCTTCAACCTGTCGCATACCTGGAGCGATTCATTCACAGACACGCCGACCCGGGACAGCAAGGACTGCTCATCGGAGCCGTGCAACGCGATGACATACTGCTTCGACAAACGCCTCCCCAAGGGGGCCTGCCTCGGCAAGACCTTCTCGAAGCAGCAGGTGTCGGAGATTCAGAAATGGGCTAGCGCGTACCCCAGGAACCAGGTGGTCGCGGCTCGGAATGTGCCTCCGGGCGTTGTGGTGACATACACGGACAACATGGAACCCGAAGTGGATTAGGCCGCATGCGGCGGGAACCCGGAGCCCGGCGACAGGCCGGGCTTCTTTTTTGCGCTAGTCCGGCTTCGGCAACCCTTCGTGCTCCGCGTAGCGGGCATAGACTTTCGGGTACTGGCTCCACATTTCGGCAGGCACCCAACTCAGATCGTCCTCGGCGGTTCGCGGAACCTCCACTAGCTCGACATCCGATCCGCGCAGTTCGCTTGCGACCGAGGGGGAGTCGTCGTAATGGGTCGCCGCGCCCTCCTCCTCAAGTGCCCGCAGTTTTGAGCCGTATATACCCACACAATGAACAGCGTCTATCGGGAGGTTGTGCTCCCGCGCGAATGCCTCCACTTCCCCCTCCATCCCGGGGTCGCGGTGCGAGACCACGATTATGCGGTGCCCATCCGCCGACAGGCGCCTGAGCTCGGACACATACGGCTCCCGGGGCACCCACGACTCCCACTCCCAGAAGTCGATCGGGTTACCGCCCGGCGCGTAGTGCAGCACATCGTCGAAGTCGAAGGAGATGGTCGGCTTGTGTTCCAGCCCGAGTTTCTCGGCCGCTCTCCACCACATGGCTTGGCTCTCAGACGCGGAAGGCTCCGGTGCTCTGCTCGATCATGTCCAGGTTGTAGCCCACGGTTCCGCCGCCATCCAGCTCGGTGTCGCGGATGTCCAGCAACCCGGCCAATCTGCCGTTCTCATCCAGCACCATGTCGCCGAGCTTCTCCAGGACATCGTCTGCCCGCTTGCGGATATCATGCAGGCTGCCGGACAGCCTCCGCACATCCACGCTCGTGAAGTCCCTGGCACCGGTTTTCCGTTTCTCCTGGATGTGCTGATCCATAGCCGTCGCCGCCTCGTTCAGGGCGAACTGCACGCTTTTCGCATCGAGGGCTGTGATGTCGTCCTCGACCACGAGTCCGCCTGCCTCGGCCCTCCAGACGCCGTTGGCCTTATCCACCGTGACCTTCAGGGGGATTCCGGCCGCCGTCGTCCCGGTGTATGTGGCCTCCGTGCCGGCGCCGAAGGCCTTGGGGGCGTTTTTCCTCCAGCCCTGCACGTCCGGGAGCCTGGCCAGCGAGTAGTCGCGCCACTTGGCCGAAGCGGCCTCCCTGCCCGCCTCCTTTGTCGCCGTGCGGATCACATCTTGCCAGTCGAGCATCGCGTACCTCCAGTCGAACCCACGGGGACTCATCAAGACAAGTCAAAACGGCGCTACCCCTCCAGTATGCGCGGAGACGCGGGTTTCCCTTCGTCCGTCACCACGATGTCGCTCGCGCCCCTCGGGACCCGGATCACCGCCGGACACGGTCCGGAGCCGGAGTCCCTCCACACGGTGCCGTCCGGCATCGTGGCCGTGGCCTGCCAGCAGATCGGCGCGCCGTAGTTGTTCTCGTACTGGTCCATCGGCTCGCCGAACGTGTCGGCGAGGTCGTGCAGGTTGGCGAGCTCCTCGCTCGTGAACTGGGTAAATGTCGTCTTGTCCCCGGCCCACACGACGACCTCGTCCACCCACTGCCCGGACTCGCCGTCGTCTATGGCGATATTCGGATCCGCGCTTGCCGGGCTCGTCGTCCGCGTGCCCGTGCCCGCGCCCTGGCTGGCCCACGCTGCCCCGTCCACCGATGTCTCCAGGTTCCAGCTACCGCCGCCGGTGTGCTCGAAGTCAAGAACGAGCAGATGGTCGTTCCCGTCGTTCATCGTGCTCATCAACGATGTGATACTGGCGCCGCTCCATACGGCCGAGGCCGGCCCGAGCGTTATTGTGGTCGCGGTGAGCTCCACCTTGTAGTCCCGCTGGACGGTAATGGTGGACGATCCGGCCGTCATGTTCTTCGCCCACGCCGCCACGGTCACCCGGTCGTCCCCTGTCGCCGCGGGATATGCGCCCGGCGCCGAGGCCGATAACGAGGCCGCCACCCCGAGCTGCGCAATGTAACTGTCGAACGAACTCGGTGCGTTCACTTCGTGTACGCACACGACCTTGTCCGATCCGATGGTGACCGACTGGGTCTCGTAGCACAGGACGGCGGACACGAACGACTCCGCCCCTCCGGTCACGTCCGTTCCGGACACCGTGAACTTCCGGAGGAATTCCTGGTTCGACCCGCCGGCCTGGCTCCGCCCGTGCAGGAAGAATGTCGTGCTGTCCGCCTTCATGAGGGTGTACATGTTCTTCAGGCTGAATGTGTTCGCCGCGCCGACCGTGACCGAGGTGCCGGTGACCGTGCCGACCTTGATCTTGAAGTTGGCGGTGAGGTCGTCGAAATGCGCGACGACGAATGTCGACGAGGTCAGCATCTGCACCTGGACCCTGAGGTCCCCCTCGCGCAGGTCGCAGTACCCTATGTTGACGGATGTGCCGATCGTGACATCCGTGCCGGACACGCTCAGCACGGCCACGTAGCCGTCCTTGACGGCGTTCTCGGCCCAGCAGATGAGCACCCTCGACGAGTCGATCGTGTCGAGCATGATCGACGGTTCGGTGGCGTTTGACTCAATCAGGGTTCCGGATCCGATTGTGGTGGTGTTGCCGCTGACGGTCACGACATACACATAGAGATCCCGCAGCCCGTCGCTCTGCGCGAGGAGCGCCGTCGTGGAGTCCAGCTTCGCGAGGCCGGACTGGCGGCAGGTGTCCCCCGCGACGCCGAACGAGGTCGCCGCGCCGAACGTGATGTCCGTGCCGCTCACCTTGCCCACCACCAGCTTTCCCTGCCCCGCGCCCGCGCCGTCGAGCCACGGCACGAGGACGGTCGAGGCGTCCATGGCAAGCACCGGGTTCTGGTGGCTGAGGGACTGCCCGTAGCTGCCCCCGGTCGTGTTCTCGGCGCCCCAGGTGACATCGGCGCCGGATATGGTGCCGACGCGCAGCCTCTCGTTCGACGAGCGCATGTACTTGACCACCACATGCGTGGAG
>Ga0180434_10004683_pt1 | contig 16506 bp, 7 predicted proteins | sample SS_ome_7_FD_132453 | JGI IMG/M metagenome (GOLD analysis project Ga0180434, IMG submission 132453) | Hypersaline lake sediment archaeal communities from the Salton Sea, California, USA - SS_1_D_2 metaG | ecosystem: Environmental > Aquatic > Non-marine Saline and Alkaline > Hypersaline > Sediment...
GCAACGCCGTCACCTTGAAGGACGTGTTCTCCACACCGGAACCTCTGCGCGACCGCGCGGGCAATGTGCTGCTCGAACGCTGCTTCGAGCCGGTCGTTGTTCGACACTTCATCCTGTCGAGTCACTATCGCCAAACGGTCGACTTCTCGCAAAGCGCTCTGGAAGCCGCCGAAAGCGGTTCTTACAAACTTCGCGACGCGTCCCGCGAACTGGCCCGAGCGGCTAAAAAAGCCCCGTCGAAGCCGAAATCGGACAAGATCGGCGCGGCCCTGGCGGACATCGAAAAACGCTTTACCGACGCGATGAACGAGGATTTCAACACCGCCGCCGCGATCGCGGTTACGTTTGATCTGGCCAAGCAGAGCGGCCAGTGGATCACCGACGGCGCCGGCCAGGAAGACCTGCTCGCCGCCGACACGCTGATGCATCGCCTGACCGGTGACGCGCTCGGCTTCACATGGCCCGCCCCGCTTGGCGACGGCGACGAAACCAAACGAGACGATCTGATCCAGCTGCTGGTCGACCTGCGCGCCGAGGCTCGTCAGGAAAAGAACTTCGCCCTAGGCGACAAAATCCGCGACCGTCTGATAGGCATCGGCGTCCAGCTAAAGGACGGCCCCGAGGGGACGAAATGGTAGGGGGGAGGAGTTAAGAGTTAAAATTTAAGAGTCGTCCGCAGAGTACGTGGGCGAGTACTTATTAGGTTAATTGACGCGGGACGTGATGGAGGGCGATCTCGGCGGCTTCGTTAATCTGTGGAGATCGCCGCGATTTGGGGGCGGGCGCCGCTGGTCTGGTCGCACGGATGTTTTGCGCAGCAGGAGCTGTCGCATACCCCACAGGCTCTCAGATCGAGTTTCATATACGCGCAGATCATTTCATTCCCTAGTGCTTTGTCATACATAAGATTGCGGGCGACACGGGCGTCTTGCCTGTGTAAAGTGAAAGCGCCTTATCTATCCAGAACACGGGCGAGACGCCCGTGCCACCCGAAAATTGAACTGTTACAGAGCGCTAGGGCGTCGACCAGACCAATCTCCAGCAAAGAGTCCACCGGCCGAATTTATTGAAATCCGGCAAGGATTCTGTAGCATGTCAGCCTTGGAGGCGGCAAATGGATTATCCCGTCTCAACGCAGCGTATGCTGCATCAGCACCCAGCGGCGCCGGCGCCGATCGGCGTCTCTACCGTGATCAAGATTCGATGCCAAGCGTGAGGAGGTATCCGTAATGCGCGGTCCACATACCGGCGGTCGTCTGACCATAATGCTTGTGCTGCTCGTCGTGTCGGCGACGGGGTGTGCGCCGTGCATGGCGCAAGAGACAGAGATCGCCGACAGAAAAGTAGCTGAGTCGGAGTGGTGGAAAGGCGCCGTCGATCTTCCGGGGATGCCGTCGCTGGATTACGTCGTGGTCTTTCGGCCGACGGAGGCGCCCGGTCAGTACGGCGCGACGCTTGACGTTCCGGCGCAGGGCGCCGCTGGCTTGCCCCTGATCGACGTCAAGTTCACGAAGACCGAGATCGCCTTCACCCTGGGGCCGCCGTCCAACGCCGTTCACACGTTGACCCGGTCCGAGGACGGCCGAACCGCGACCGGTCAACTGGCCCAACATGGCATGACGTTTCCGATGCGCATGGAGCGCATTACCGAGGAGGAAGCCAAGACTGTCGGCCGGAAACGATCACAAAATTCCAAGCCGGCCGGTCTGAATCGCCCCCAGACGCCCAAGCCGCCGTTTCCTTACGAACAGCGCGAGGCGACGTACGAGAATCCGTCGGGGCGCACTCAGCTTGCCGGTACGCTTACCATCCCGGAAGGCCAGGGTCCTCATCCAGCCGTTATCCTGATTACCGGGTCCGGCGCTCAGGATCGCGATGAGACCATATTTGACCACAAGCCGTTCTTCGTGATCGCCGACCACCTCACGCGAAACGGCATCGCGGTATTACGCGTGGATGATCGCGGGGTGGGGGGCTCGAGTCGCGGTCCGGCCGATCCGACATCCGCCGATTTCGCCGGCGACGTGCGCGCCGGCATGGCCTATCTCAAGAAGCAGACCGAGATTGACGGGGGCCGGATCGGCCTGTTGGGTCATAGCGAAGGGGGCGTCATTGCGCCGCTTGTGGCGTCCGGTTCCAACGACGTGGCACGCATCGTCATGCTGGCGGGCACAGGCGTTCCAGGCGACCAGATCCTGCGCTCGCAGAACGAAGCTGCTCTCCGCGCCGCGGGGGCGACGCCGGAGCAAGTCCGCGCGGTCGTCGATGCGTACGATGTCGTCCTCAAGTGTTTGAAGGATGGCGCCGATGATGCATCGCTTCAAGCCGCGGTTCGCGAACTGATCACGGCGCAGTTGGCCGCACAGTCCGTACAGAAGAAGTTCTCGAAAGAGGAACTTGACGTTATGACGCGGCAGGGAGTCGCGCAGTTCAACAGCGCCTGGATTCGCTGGTTTATCGCCCACGACCTGCGAGAGACGCTCCGGCAAGTCAAGTGCCCGGTGTTGGCTTTGAACGGCTCGCTGGACTTGCAAGTCATGCCCAAAGAGAACCTGGCGGCGATCGAGCAGGCCGCGCGGGCTGGGGGCAATACGGATGTAACGGTCAGGGAACTGCCCGGACTCAATCATCTGTTCCAGGAAGCGAAACTCGGCACGGTTGCTGAATACGGCGAGATTTCACAGACGATCTCGCCGAAGGTGCTGGAGGAAGTGACGGCTTGGTTGCGGACTCGCTTAGGGCTTTCATAATCAGTTCTGTAAGACAGGAGCGATTGCATCGTATTCGCGATTCCTTCCGACGCCGCAAGCGGATGTCGAGCCGACGTCCATTACATCTCAATTGATGAATTGCCGTTGATTGGCCGGCCCACCTGTGAAGAGGCGGGCCGCCCATCAATACGCGTCCGGTACTTCGGCGTCGCGGGCTTTCGCGGACAGGCGTCAGCGACTATATATCTCGGTAAAATGGAGGTGTTGACATGGCAGGCGCCGTGAAGATGATTCCGCCCGAGCAAGCCCGGCTGGATTCTTTGCTTGAGATGAACATCGCCGTACTGGGATACGGTTCGCAAGGCGCGGCGCATGCGTTGAATCTGCGTGACTCGGGCTGTCGCGTGATCGTGGCGCAGCGGAAGGGCGGTGCGCGTTTCGAGGCCGCCGTCAATGACGGTTTTGATCCGATATCCCTTGCCGAAGCCGTCCCAGCCGCCGACATGTTGATCTTCGGCTTGCCGGACGACGCCGTCTCGACAATATACCCGAGTGAAATCGAGCCGCATGTTCGCGCGGGTCAGACGTTCGGATTCATGCACGGCTTCGTCATGCACTACCGACAGATCGCGCCGCCGGCCGACGTGGACGTGATCATGGTGGCGCCGAAGGCGCAGGGTCGCGGCGTGCGCAGCGAATTCGTCGCCGGTCGGGGGGCGCCGGCGTTGATCGCGATCGGACAGGATGCGACCGGTCATGCGCGCGAGACGGCGACATCCTGGGCCGCCGGCATCGGCGCCGACCGGGCGGGCATGGTCGAAACCACCTTCAAGGACGAAACCGAGACCGACCTCTTCGGCGAGCAGGCCGTGCTCTGCGGCGGCATGACAGCGTTGATCAAAGCCGGATTCGAGACGTTGGTCGAGGCCGGGTACCCGCCCGAGTTGGCGTACTTCGAATGCTGTCACGAAATCAAGCTGCTCGCCGACCTTGTCAACGAGGGGGGTCTCACGCACATGCGAAAACGAATATCCAGCACCGCCCGCTTCGGCGACCTGACTCGCGGCCCGCGCCTGGCGACCGACGCGCTCCGCCGTGAGATGCGGCAAATGTTGAACGAAATCCGCGACGGCAGTTTCACGTGCGAGTTCCTGCAAGATTCAGCCGCGGGCGGCACAACAGCCGACGAGCTGCTGCAACGCGACGCCGAACATCCGCTGGAAGCAGTCGGCCGCCGCATGCGACAAATGATGTGGGGCGCCGACGTCAAGCAGTAGAGTCCGCCGTGCGGACCACGAGGGTCGATACTGGCGCCGCGTGCCGCGGTTCGAGGCATGCGCACTCGATCCCAGAGATTGTGTTCACGTGCCGTAATAACCGAGTAAAAATGCGAGGTCGGAGAGATCGATGCAGCCGCTGTCGTCGAAGTCGGCGCCGGCGTAGTACAGCGCATCGCCGACGCATGAGTTGTACCGACCGAGCAATTCCGCCAGGTCGGCCAAATCCACGTCGCCGTCGCCGTCGAGGTCGCCGGGAACGGGCTTCAGGCCAAGACCGTGTCGTTCTCCCGCCGCGACTGCCGCGAAGCCCGTGTTCGGCGGTGGCACGTCGCATTGTCCGTCGGAGTTAAAACCCCAGGCCGCGACCGATCCGTCGAACTTCAGACCGAGACTGTGGCGGTTACTCGCCGAAACGGCCACGAAGTTCGTGTTCGGCGGCGGCACGTCGCATTGGCCGTCGGAGTTTAGTCCCCAGGCTACGATCGATCCGTCGGACTTCATGCCTAGACTGTGATACGAACCCGCCGCGACGGCTACAAAATCCATGTTCGGCGTCGGCACGTCGCATTGGCCGTCGGAGTTGAAGCCCCAGGCCACGATCGAGCCGTCGTCCTTCAGGCCGAGACTGTGACTCCTGCCCGCCGCGACGTCCGCGAAGTCAGTGTTCGGCGCGGGCACGTCGCATTGGTCGTAGAAATTTTGCCCCCAGGTTATGATCGAGCCGTCGGATTTCAACCCGAGGTTATGGGCGCGGCCAACCGCGACCGCCACGAATTCCTCGTTCGGGACAGGTACATCGCATTGCCCCTCCCAATTCGAACCCCATGCCGCGATCGAGCCGTCGGATTTCAGACCAAGACTGTGGTAGGCGCCCGCCGCGGCCGCCACGAAGTTCGCGTTCGGCGCCGGCACGTCGCATAGGCCCTCCCAATTCAAACCCCAAGCCACGATCGAGCCGTCAACTTTTAGGCCGAGACTGTGGAAGAGCCCCCCCGAGGCGACCACGAAGTTCGCATTCGGCGCCGGTACGTCGCTTTGGCCGTAGCTGTCGTCCCCCCACGTCACGATCGGACCGGGTTGAGGAGGGGGACATGAGTCGGCGTCACATGTCGTGTGCGCGCCCTGCCAAACGCCCGCGCATTCATCCTCGGTAGTTTCGACGCACGCGCCTGTCACGAAGCAGCAGGCGCCGTCGGGATGCACCACGCCGAGACTGTGACGAGCGCCCGCCGCGACGGTCACGAAACCCGCGTTAGGCGGCGGCACGTTGCATTCGCCGAAACCGTTGGCGCCCCAGGCGACGATCGAGCCGTCATCTTTCAGGCCGAGACTGTGTTCCTGGCCCGCCGCGAGATCCACGAAATCCGCGTTCGGCGGCGGGACGTTGCACTGGCCGTAGAAGCTGCTTCCCCAGGCGACGATCGAGCCGTCGTTCTTGAGCCCGAGGCTATGAGACTCGCCCGCCGCGACGGCCACGAAGCCCGTGTTCGGCCCGGGTATGTAGCATTGACCATGGTCATTCCGCCCCCAGGCCACGATCGAGCCGTCGTCCTTCAGGCCGAGACCGTGGCGCCAACCCGCCGCGACGGCGACGAAGCCCGTGTTCGGCGTCGGCACGTTACACTGGCCGTAGTCGTTGCGCCCCCAGGCGACGATCGAGCCGTTGGTCTTCAAACCGAGGCTGTATTCGAAACCGCCCGCGACGGCCACGAAGTCGGTGTTCGGGCCGGACACGTTGCACTGGCCGTAAAAGTTGTTTCCCCAGGCGACGATCGAGACGTCGTCCCTCAGGCCAAGACTGTGTTCATAGCCCGCCGCGACGGCCACGAAATCCGCGTTCGGCGGCGGTACGTCGCAGTAACCGTATGCGTTATTTCCCCAGGCCGCGATCGAGCCGTCGGTTTTCAGGCCAAGACTATGCTCTCCGGCGCCCGCGACGGCCGTGAAGTTCTCATTCGGCGGGGGCACGTTGCATTGGACCGAGGTATTTGAGCCCCATGCCACGATCAATCCGCCGCCCCGCGAACGAAAATCAGCCCCGGCCGCCGAGATCATCAGAAGTGCGAACAGCGGACCGCACGCAATCACTCCGAATACTCTTCTCTTGGTTCTCATGGAAACGCCTCTTTCTCCGTGTGCTTCGCCTGAATCAGGAATTGTCGATATCGCCCCCCGGCAACGCAGGCGGCGATTCGATACTTCATAATAATGCATCGAACCAGTGTGCGCCAACGATAACTCAGTTTATCTCGTCCGGGGGGGGCGACTATTTATTAGCAGCACGATTGCGCGTTTGCACTAATTGGAACGCGAAACGCAAAAGAGCGCCACGAGGGAAACGCGGATCCCGTGTAACGGCCAGAGCCGGCGCTTCGGATTCTGATTGTCCGGGCCTCGTCGCGAAAAAAAGTCACACCCTCCGGCGCGGCCGCTGTCGTCGAAGTCAGCGCTCGCAACGCTCACCGGTTTGTCAACGCATAAGCCGCGGCGATCCAGCGATACGTCCAGGCGCGGGAGCGTATGGTAATATATGTATTGATGCGTCTGATCGACGCCGCGCAACAATGCGCGCCCAGCAATCTCCAGTGAATAAGCGAAGCCGATTCACGGTAAACGGCTCTATAGTTCTGTTACAGTGATTCGAGGGGCGACGGTCGAGCAGCCCGCGGGTAAAGCCTTGGGCTGCCCATCCACCATTATATGAGTTAAAGAGCGCTAACCGGCAGCCGTTCGCCGGCGCGAGTTATTTTTTACGTTTGTACGTGATCGACATCGTTTTGAATTCGCTGCCGTCTGGTTGTGTTTCGAACATTTCGAAGACGACGTTGTCGTCGTCGATTTCGCGTCCCACGGACTTGTACACCTTGTCCTTCTGGCCGGTCATCGGGTCGTCCATCTTGCCGTAGTAGGTGCAGACCTTGCCGGATTGGTCCACCGTGCCTTCCAACATGAAGATGCCGTTGCTGGTATTGTCCATCCAGAGCGAGACGTATTTATTCTTGACGCGGTCAAAGCCCTCAATACCCTTCCCGACATAGGCGGCGCCCATGAAATCGCATTTGTAAGTTTGCTCGATGAAGCGGTCGTTCAGAATCAGTTTGAACTCGGAGACGCCGACCGATTCCATGGGGGGGGCGCCGGGAACCATCCACATTTTCGACACGAATGACCATGTGCCGACCATTTTCTTGAATTTCTCGTGTTCGGGGCCGAGCGCGTTGATTTCATTCCATTTAGCCATCATCTCGGCCATCCGGTTGGCGCCTTCGGGCGGCGAATCGGTTTTATCCTGTGATAGAACCTGAGCCGAGAAAAGGAACATGGCCGCCACACAAGCGGCCCCGCAGGCGAACGCCGTGATTTGCTTTTTCATATTTAGTCTCCTGAAGTGAAGGGACTCAAGGTAGAAGCATACCCGCTTCGTACGGGTATGTCGTATGCTAACACGAGGCTCCAACCCTAACAAGAGCCAAACATAAAAAAATGCGGAATAGTTACAAAGGCGGCATGGGCTGGGGAGCTGATTGAGGGCGTAGTAAGTAAAAAACCGCGTCGGGCGCGATCCCGACGCGATCATGGTTTTTTTGCCGCCGATCCGCGAATATTTTGAGCTTTTCGCGTTAATTCGCTGAGGCCGACGTTCCCGTCGGGCATGGATTGTTCGAGTAGGCCGTCCCGCTTGCTTGCGCTCAGGGCGCTGATTGCCGGGCGCTGCTGGTGCATGGGGCGCTGGTTGTATAAACCCGCTCGCTTGCGCTCGGGGCTCTGATTGTTAACCCGGTCGCTGGCGCTTGGGGCTCTGATTGCCTACGCCCGACACGGGGGTCGCACGGCTGCGATTATTCGCAGACCGTGCCGTAGTAGCCGAGCAGGGCGGCGAGGTCGGAGAGGTCGACGTCGCCGTCGAGGTCGAGGTCGCCGTCTTCGTAGACGGCGCCGCTGGTCATACCGTAGTTTCCGAGCAACGTTGCGAGATCGTCGAGGTTGACCATGTTGTCGCCGTTGAGGTCGCCGGGGCAATCGCACTCGTCGGGGACGCCATTTTCATTATCATCGAGGCTTTCGCCGCCGACCACGCCGTCCTCGTGGAAGAGCCAGCTTTCGTTATCGGGGATCTCCTCACGAGTGATCTCGAACAGTTGTCGCGTGTCGTAACCGAGATATATGCCGCTGAACAGGTCGTAGCTAAACTGCTGGTATGCGGCATTGTTGAAGCACCAGCGGACCGAGCCGTCGGGGTAGAGGATGATCTGGAACTCATTGAGCCGACCCTGGTACTCGTCCGCGTAAGTCTCGGTCTCCCAGTGGAAGATGAGGCGTTCGGGATCGGCTTCATAGATGTAACCAAAGAATCCGTCGTCGATTGTGCTCAGCGCGTCGTACGCCGCCATCAGATACGTATGCGTGCCCGCGTCGGGCGCCATGGGATGCGTGCTGTTAATCAAGCCGTTCACGTGATCGGGGCCCCACCAGAGCGGTTCGCAAGGATCGCACGGATCTTGGACCAGTTCTACGTAGCCGTCGCTGTGCTGCACGAAACCGGCGTAGGTTTCGTCGCCGAGAGTTACGGAGAATGGGAGCGGATTTAAGGAAGAATCGCAGTTGTAGCATTCGTCGTCCCACCAATCGAGATCGTCCGCGTTGAAGTCGAGGAATTGGAAATCGGTCCTCGTGAGACGAGCGGCGTCGATATCGGCGGCGTCGGGGATGTCGTTGCCGTTGCAATCCGGCTCGCATTCGTCGGGCACGCCGTTGTGGTCGACATCCAGGCTGGTCATATCCTCGATATCCTGATCGTCCGGAATATCGTTACCGTTGCAATTCGGCTCGCACTCGTCGGGGACGCCGTTTTCGTTGACGTCGTCGCTGGAACCGGAGTCGATGTCGAAGTCGTCCGGGATGAAGTTTCCGTTGCAGTCCGGCTCGCATTCGTCGGGTACGCCGTTTTGGTTGAGGTCGTCGCTGGTCAGGTCGTCGACGTCGCACTCGTCGGGTACGCCGTTTATGTTGCAATCGTCGAAGAGTTCGCATTCGTCGGGGAAGCCGTTGGCGTTGCAGTCCTGGCTGTCGCCGAGGATGTCGTCCGCGTCGGGCACGCCGTTGTTGTTGCAATCGCCGTCGTATTCATAGGCGCCCATGTCGACGACGGCGCCGCCGGGAATGGCGTCGTAAAAGCGCGGAGCGCCGTCGAGATCGGTGTCGATATCGCCCGGTACAGCGTCGTATAAGCCGGCGTCGATGCAGGGCGAGGTCGGGCGTAAATGCAGGTCGCCGTAGTCGTCATCCGTCGTTCCCCAGTCGCCGTCCGGTCCCGGATCCGGGAGGTTTACGAGGAGGGGATCGTCGCTGATATTGCCCTCGCCGGTGAAACCGCCCTCGACGCAAGAGTATTCAATAAGGGGCTCGATGGCATCTCCAGAGTAGAAGGGCTCGTCGCCGTTACCCCAGATGACGCAGTTTCCCATGGATATGGTTGATTGCCATCCGATAGATAGAACAGCGCCGCTCAGGTGAGCCGAGTTTCCGCTGAAAGTGCAATTGATGAATACCGGATCAGAATAGCTATCAAAATGTACGGCGCCGCCGGTCTGGCTCGCCCAATTGCCGCTGAACAGACAATTTCTCACGTTGGAGATGGATGAGGAACCGTGCAGCGCCCCGCCATATGCCGCGGTGTTTCCGAGAAAGACGCAATTTGTGATTATGACGTCGTCGCCCATGCAGTAAATCGCGCCGCCGATGGACCATATGGGTTGTGCGGCGGAGTTTCTGATGAAAGTGGAGTCAGATATTTCCGGGCCAGAGGACGAATCGCTGTAGAATGCGCCGCCGTAGGCGCCGACATTCTCGATAAAAGTGCAACCGCTTATATTCGGATCGCTGGATTCACAGAACATGGCCGCGCCGTAGTAACCTGTCCGATTGGCACTGAAGGTGCAGTCTTCGATGGTCGGATTGCTATGTTGGCTGTACATTCCGCCGCCGTACCAGATCGAGTAGTTGGCGGTGATAGTGCAGTTTCGTATGGTCGGGTTGGCATTCTCATTAAGCAACCCGCCGCCATGGCCGTTGTAGGGCTCATTATTATTGCCGCCAGTGATGATGAATCCGTCGAGCACGGCCGTGTTGTTGACCTCGAAGCTTTTAACGACCGAAAATGAGTTTTCGGCGTTGCCGCCGCCGGAGTCGTCGTCGCCGTTCAGGTCGCCGCTGAGCGTGGAGGTGTACAGATCGCGATCGACCACGTCGGGCTGGTTAGGATCGGCGTGGCCTGCGTAACCGCCGACGATAGCGACATTCTCTATCATTTCGAGCGAGGCCGCGCGCGAGTTTGGGTCGGGCGTGTAAACGCCGCCGGCGACGCGGATTTCGGCGACATCCGTGTAAATTTCGGCAAAAGCCAAGGCGTCGTACAGTTCGACGAAAGCGTTGTCCCAATTCGAGCCGTCGTTGTCGCCGGCAGCGTCGTCGTCGACATAGAGGGTTTCGCGTTCGCATTCGTCGGGTACGCCGTTGCCGTTGTCGTCGTCGCTCGTGCCGTCGGCGATGTCGCACTCGTCGGGGATGCCGTTTTGGTTGCAGTCGCCGCGCGGTTTCTGCAACCAGGTCATGCCGGCCAGATGCAGGCCGTTGTTACCCAAGAGAGTATGCGCGCCCGTGGCGGGATCGATTTTGTAGAAATCTCTGTCCCAGGTCGCGGCGAGCAGCATGTCCGCGACTGGGTCATAGACCATCGACTGGTAGGAATCATTCGTGAGCGAGTCGCTGATCAGCGTCGCATAGCCGCTCTGCAGGTCGATCACTTCCAGGAGTTCCGGATCGGCGGCCGCATGGTATAGCAGATCCGAGCCCGGCTTCCAGGCGATGGCGTGGCCGGTGCCGTCGGCGCCGTATATGCCCGTCGAAGTGCAGGTCGCATCGTCGGTGTTGATAGTGAAGAGTTCAACGCCGTAGCTGCCGCCCGTAAGGCCATACAGCGTGTCGTCCGGGCCGAAGACGATATCGATAATGTGTTCGGTGATCTCGCCGACGTTGCTCACGGCCATGTTCGGGTCGATCGTTATCAAATCACGGTCGTTGTCGTTTTCCGCGACGGCGTAGAGCGTGCCCGTCGGCGAGAGGGCGAGGCCCCAGGCATCTGGGAGGCCCAAGTCTACTTGAGACGTAATCGATCCGTCAGTTGGATCGACGACGAACAGCAATGCGTCGTCGGCCTGATCCCCGCGTTCAATAGCATACAAGCTGCCGGGCGTAGACAACTGGCACTCGTCCGGGACGCCGTCGGGTTGGCAATCCTCGCTTGTGCCTTCTGAAATATCGATTTCATCAGGCACGCTGTTGTCGTTGCAGTCGGGGTAGTATTCGTAAGCGCCCATGTCGACGATGGGCGGATCGCCGAAGCCGTCGTCGGGGGTGTCCGGGTCGTCGTAGAAGCGCGGGCCGCCGCCGAGATCCTCGACGACTTCGACCGGCACTTGTTCGTTATCACCGACGTCGATGCAAGGCGAGCCGGGAGAGAGGCGCAAGTCGCCGTAGTCGTCGTCGGGCGTGCCCCAATCGCCGTCGTCGCCGGCGGAGGGCGTACGTCTGAATAGCGGATCCTGGTTAATTATGTGATTGTTCGGATTTTCATCCCAGCCTTCGATGCAGCTATAGACAACGATCGCGCCAAAGACGGAGGGGAATTCGTCGAAAGCCGTGTTTCCCCACACAATACAGTTAATCATTTCCGGATCATTATTGATATTGTAAAGCGCGCCGCCCGCGGCGGCTTCGTTCCCAGCGAACGTGCAGTTGATCAGCTCCGTCAGCGGGTTAAAGCTCTGATCGAGTATGGCGCCGCCAAGATCTATGCAGACGTTGCCGACGAATTCGCAGTTAACCAGCGTCGGGCCGGAGTTGTAATAGATGAACATGGCGCCGGCGTCGTCGCCGGCCGAGTTGCCGTGGAAACGGCAGTCGATCAGCATGGGGCTGGAATCGACGATATTGGCGGCGCCGCCAGTGGAAGAGGCGTGGTTTGCGATGAAATCGCAGTCAGTGAGGCTGGCGTCGGCGCCTTCGTCCAGAACGAGGGCTCCGGCCCACGCCGCCGAGTTGTTCATGAAAGTGCATCGTTCGAATACGGCGGAGCCGCCGAAGCTGAACGCGTCGTCGCCGATGCAAAGTACGGCGCCGCCGTAGGACGCCGAGTTGTTCGAGAACAGGCAGTCGGAGACGTTCGGACGGCTGCTGTCGTCGCAGTACATAGCGCCGCCTTCTCCGAAATCTCCGTGGGCGCGAAGATCGTGGAACCAGCAGTTGCGAATGATCGGACTGCTGTTTTCGTTATATATTCCGGCGCCGCGTGAATCCGGCGTGTAAGCGGCGCCGTAAGCCTCGGCTTCCGTGATTGTCACGCCGTCGAGCACCGCCGTGGCGTCGACGTTGTGGTTTACGATTACGTGATAGCAATATGTCACCGGACCGAGTCCGATGTCAAGCAGGACGCCGCGCAGTACGGTTTCGTACATCTCGGTATCGCGTGCGTCGGGATCGTTCGGATCGGCCAAACCGGCGTAGCCTCCGTTGATTGTGACGCCGGTGATCAGATAGAACGCGGATTCCTCGGGGCTCGGGAAGCCGTTCGGATCGGGTTGATACGTGCCACCGGCGATTCGGATTTCCTCAATACCGGAAGTTTCTGAAGCGTATATCAATGCCAGCGAGAGATTGGTGAAGGCGTTTTCCCAGTCGGCGCCGCTTTGTTCACCCGTCGTGGCGTCGTCATCGACGTAGATTACGGGGGCGGCTTCGCATTCGTCGGGGATGCCGTTGCCGTCGTCGTCGTCGCTGAAACCGGAGGCGATGTCGCATTCGTCGGGTATGCCGTTGCTGTTGCAGTCGGGGCAGGTCAGTCTGATGATGTCGAGATCGTCGGGGACGTTGTTGGCGTTGCAATCGACGTGTTCGATCGCGCCCATGTCAACGTAGTTCGGGTCGCCGACGCCGCTGTCAGGGGTGTTCGGATCGTTGAAGAATCGCGGATTCTGGAGGCAGTCTTGATCGACTTCGGCGGGTACGGCGTCGCCGTCGCCGGCGTCGACGCACCAGCCGCCCGAGGCGGGGTGCAGGTCGCCGAAGTCGTCGTCGTCGGTTCCCCATTCGGCGTCGGGGCCGGGATCGGGGGCGATCAGGAATCCGGGATCTTGATCGATGTTGCCGTCGCCGGGCCAGCCGCCCTGGATGCAGGAGTAGGTCGCGAGCAGGTCGCTGGTGGCGTCGTTGGTGATCTCGAAGCCGCCGAAATCGCCCCAGAGGATGCAGTTCGCCAAGGTGGGCCGGCTGGCGTCGTGGTTGTAGATCGCGGCGCCCCACGAAGCTTCGTTGCCGGCGAAAGTGGCGTTGATGATGCTCGGCCAGCAGTCGATGTTAGTGCACAATCCGCCGCCGTAGACCGCCGTATTGCCGATGAACTGGCAGTTTATGCTGTCGAGGTCGCTTTGGTCGAAGGCGTAGACGGCGCCTCCGACAAGGGCGGCGTTGCCGAGGAACGTGCAGTTGGTCAGCGTCGGGTCCGCCAGGTCGACGTAGACGGCGCCGCCGTAATAGGCCTCGCACCAAAGGAAGACGCAGTTGCTGACGGCGGGATTGCCGGAAGAGACATACAGCCCGCCGCCGTCGGAATAAGGCGCGACGTCGTTGGCGTTTCCGCCGACGATGGTGAAGCCGTCGAGGACGGCGTCGGCGGACAGGCCTTCGGCGGTGACGACATGGTAGGCGTTTTCGCTGTTGTCGCCGCCGTTGTAGTCGTCGCCGTTCAGGTCGCCGCTGAGGATCGATTCATAGAATACAAAATGGCGCAGATCGGGGTTGTCGGGTTCGGAGGCGCCGGCGTATCCGCCGTAAATGGAGAGATCGTCGGCGAGCAAGAATGTAACTTGCCGCGGCTCGACGGGGGCCGGTTGCGAAGTAGGTTGCGACGTAGGAATATATCGTCCGGCGGCGACACGGATGTCGTCGCCCGGGCCGGCGACGTCCAGGGCTTCCTGGAGCGTTTGAAAAGCGGCTGGCCAACTCGAACCGTCGCCGCCGGTCACGTCGTCATCGACGTAATGGGTGGTGGATGGTTGAGCCGACGCCGGCGAAGCGGCGAGCCCGCAACCGAGTAGAAACACAATAAGCGCGGAATGCAGACGAATGTTTCTCATGACATGCCCTCTTTCCAATTGGCGAGATAGCGACAGCGGCCCATTTCAAAGTGAATTACAAGAAGGTGCTTGTCGCCGCCGTCCGCTTCAAGTCCCAATTGCCTACGGCAACTATCTTACAGGAAACTGCCTTAAAATTCCATTATCTTCTGCAAATATCGGCCGCGTTGGCGTCCTCAGCATGGTTGTCGCGGCTCGGCGGGACGTTATCAGACAAGGGCGAGATCGGCGACAGAGCCGCGCCCATCGCGCTTTCGGACGCCTTGCATGCCGCCGCCGGCGTCCAGCGGTTCACGTGGATATCGGACATATGTGCGAGTGATTCACATCGCCCGGCGGCTTGACAGAAGTTTAGCCGTGCCCTGCCTCGAACAGAAGACCGAGGTTTTCGCCACGGAAATCGCGATAATTCTCGGATTGCGTTTCTTTTGACATTCGGTTTTCGTTAAGATTAGACTGGTTGGGAATATGGATCGACGAGGCCATACGGTCGCTCAGAAGCTGTTTACCATCGCGAGTCGATCTCCGGTGCTCTGTGAACGCCTCGCGGCGAGCGCTTCGTGTAAGGTTTGCGCGAGCATGGCGTTGGCGAGACGCCGCCTTTCAACCCTCGGAGCAAGTGCGACAGGGAGGTTGTGTAGGCACGGCCGAAGGCATTGGCGAGCGTCGGCCGGTTCATGGTCGGCGGTTGGGACGTGATCAGGCCGTTCCGTGCGCGGTTGTGAAAGCTGGCGCGCCGGATTGAATTCCAGCCCAACAGCTTGACGAGGATATGAATAGATGTGGGCTTTTCGGACGCGAAAGGATAAATCCGACAAACGCGTCAGGTCGGGCGCGCAGGCGTCGGCGCGAGTCGCCGAGGAATTCGGGCCGCCGATCACGATGCGCGAACGGCGCGCGAATCTCTCCGAACTGGAGGACGAACTGAACCAGGAAATGAAATGTCCGGCGGGACGCAACCAGGTTTTCATACGCTCACTGCTTACAGGGGACGGGACGACGCAACCGCGGATCGCTTTGAAATGTCATCTCCGCAAGGACGTGGGGCTTAAGCCGGCGGTCTACTACGAACACATTCGCGAGGTGTGCAGCACCGATCCCGAACACTGCGAGGCTTATCGAGCCATGATCGACAGGCGGGTCGATACGTAAAGCGGAGGGGGACGAACTGAGGCGGACGCCTTCGCCAAGCGGCCGCGGATTGAGGAGCCCGGCGAATACGGCGCCGATTGAAAAATCGGCGTCGTATTTTTATGCGCGCACCGGGGGTTTTGCTATCGGACGCGCGGGCGCGTGAGATCTAGGAACGCCGTACGTTATCGGGAGGGGGTGAATATTCCGCGTTCATTCTTGAAACTCGCACACCGATTCGGCTAAAGTCGAGTGAGGAAGCAAGAGGGCTCGAACTTCGCGGGGGGCGCGGATCGAATCGGCGTGCGAGGAACGGGCCGGCCTTTGGAGGCGGAATGATGCTGTTTACCTGGACCCCTCATAGAATCCGCGTCGCGATCTATTTCGCGGCGGCGTATTTCGCGCTTTGCTAAACCGCAAAACCGTCACGACGACGGCCAGCGTGGTTGACTAAGCAGCAGAAATCGCCGAGCGTAGCGCAAGATGCGTCCGGACCTGTTGAATATCGCATTGTTGGCGCCGCAGCTCGAAGCGCGTTTTACGCGTTCGGGCGGCCCCGGGGGGCAAAACGTCAACAAGTTGAACACGCGCGTCACCCTGCTTTTTGATTTTCAGACATGCCCGCACCTCACGCCGATTCAGAAAAGCCGAATTCGTAATGAACTGAGTTCGCGCCTGTCGCGCGACGGTCGAGTCCGCGTCGTGAGCCGGAAAGACCGTACGCAGATCGGTAATCGCGCCCTGGCGGAGCAGCGGTTGCTCGAGTTGTTGCGTGAAGCTCTCAAGACGCGGAAACAACGCCGACCGACTCGCCCGAGCGCGGCTTCCCGGAAGCGACGCCTGAAGGAGAAACGCCGGCGAGGCGAAACCAAGCGCGACCGGGCGCTGCGACCGTCAGTCGATGATTAACGGGGACGCGCACCGCGTCTAGACCGCGCGGTTTGAAGCCCGCGTTTCCTCTAAGCAGCCGAATCGTGCTCCGGCGCGCCATCGCTCTTGAGCAGTGCATACCTCGGTCGCGTGCAAATGGTACGCTGGAAAACATGGCTCCAGATCGGCGGCACGCCAACCCGTCAATTGAGGATTGACCGAGCACTAGTACTCCATCATGCTCGAGTTTTCGGGTACAACCGTCGCTGCCTGAGGCGAGCGGCGCCGTCAAGGCGCCAGAACGCGCAGCGCAAGCAAGCGCCC
>Ga0180434_10004685_pt1 | contig 16500 bp, 13 predicted proteins | sample SS_ome_7_FD_132453 | JGI IMG/M metagenome (GOLD analysis project Ga0180434, IMG submission 132453) | Hypersaline lake sediment archaeal communities from the Salton Sea, California, USA - SS_1_D_2 metaG | ecosystem: Environmental > Aquatic > Non-marine Saline and Alkaline > Hypersaline >...
ATTATATATCCAATATTCGCCGTGCTAAAAAAATTGTTTGGAGTTCCGAAAATCTATTTTTAAAACCACTCACCATATTATATCTTTCATCCTAATAAATTGTACAAAAACCGGATATTTATCCATCACAGCGTGGTGATTGTTAATCGGTTTTCAATAAAAAAGATCACACATCTTTTCGGGATATGATCATACCTAAACGTGTTTTATGCTCAAATCGGTCCGGCCGTGCCCCTTTTATCTAAAGTTTGTCTGACTTCTAAACGGATATCGCCATCTATGCTTTCTTGAATTGATGGAGATTTTACATCCCATACCATTACTGTTGTGATATATTCATTTTTGAATGATCAATTGATGCGTTAATTCAGCATATTACAAGGGTTAAATTTATTTATAAAACTTTTCATCTCAAACCATCATCGATTAAATAATGGAGAAAAATATGGGTATGACTTCCCGCGAGCGTGTATTGGCTGTGCTTAACCACGAGGTCCCGGACCGCGTACCGATTGTGATCGGAGTCAGTAACGCTACCGGTATCAAAATGGCTCCGTATCAGGGATTAAAGCGAATTTTAGGGATTGATGCGCCAGATGAATATCTTTATGATTGGCCGGAGCTGGGTTCGGCAAAACTGGATGAGCACACCCTGCGGAGACTGCATGGTGACGTGCGTGGTGTGCTGGACCGTTTCCCCGCTGAAGTCTATCAACGCAATCAACAGCGTGAGCCGCACAGCCCCTGCATTGATGACTGGGGCAGCGGGCAGATCGAGATCGAACCTGGCGTCTGGTATCCGGGCTACCATCCGCTGGCGGATGCGACTACCATTGAAGAACTTGAGAATTATGCGGGATGGCCGGATATGGATGATCCCACGCGTGTTGCCCATGTGGCTGCGGACGCACAGGCGTTAGCAGATGCGGATGAATACGCGATCATGGCGACACCATGGTTGATGTTCCCCTTTGAACGGGCTTTTGCGATGCAGGGTATGGATAAATTTCTGATGAATATGGCCATGCTCCCGGATTTTGCAGAAGCGCTGCTGCGAAAGAATTTATCACTGTGCAAACAATTGATGGAAAATTTCCTGACCGCAATTGGTGAGAATATTGATATGATCAAGATCGGTGATGACCTGGGGACGCAGGAGCGTCTGATGATATCGCCAAACATGTACCGAAAAATATTGAAACCCATCCATGCGGAATTGATCGCGCATATCAAACAGTTTACTGATGCAAAAATATTCTTCCATACAGATGGGGATGTCTTTGACTTGATAGATGATTTCATTGAGATCGGCGTGGACGTATTAAATCCAATCCAGACATCCGCGGGAAAGATGTCGGATCTCGCGGCGTTGAAAACCCGCTATGGGAAAGACCTGGTCTTGTGTGGCGCGGTGGATACCCAGGAGATCCTGCCGCATGGTTCGCCGGAAGCGGTAAGGCAGGAGATGAAACGCGTGATCAATATTCTGGGAAAAGACGGCGGTTATATGGTCGCTTCGGTGCATACGATTATGCATGAGGTCCCCCCAGAAAATATCCTTGCGATGGTGGATGCCGTAGAAGAGTTTGGGCAATATCCGCTGAAATAAATAATAAACGATCAGAGAATAATGGCAGAAACACCGACACAAATTCAGCAGTACCGCGAGGAATTGATTAATAATTCGGCAGCCCGCAAAACGATCTGACCTAGCCCTATGAACGGGTTCGCGGGGCTATCGACCGAATGGACCTGGATCCGTGTACCGTTTGAATTTTGGGCGCTGCCAGAGACGATCACCTATCTACAACAAGCGACAGGGATCAATGATACCGTGCGTTAGCCGCGCGCAGCAAAGATGGATCCGCAGAAGATCTAGGATGCATTCTGAGCTTCACCAGCTGTGACGCCCGCAATACTGATCAAAGCCATCGCCATGAACATGGGGCTGATTAACATCAGCAGGCTGTAAGCACCGCCGCTGAGCTGAATGATGAAGCCATACACAATTGGTCCCAGAATCGCCGCCAATGTTGAGAACAGGTAATACAGCCCGGTGTAAGTCCCCACCCGTTCCGGTTCTGTCATATCCACCACCATTGGCAGGGAGTTGACGTTAATTGAAGCCCAGGACACCCCCGCTATCATCAAAATAACACCGATCACCGGCACCTGGCCGAGAACTGGCAATGTTGTGAGCAGGTTGGTCAGGGTATTGACTGGCAGGAAGAACATCAGTGCGATACAAATTGCCATGACAATGATGCCAGTCATGATCGTTTTTCTGCGTCCGAGTGCGGCGCCAATATATCCGGCGGGGAGTGAAAAGAGAACAAACAGTGTTGATAATTGCCCCAGCAGACGTGCGCCATCAGATTCTGTCAGTCCAAGATGATTTTTTGCGTAAAGCGTGAAAAAGGCTTCGATCCCGTTGTAAGCGATGAACCAGAAAAATATAGCCAGCAAAATGCGCACTGTGCTCTTGTCTTTATCGTGCAGGATCAGGCGTATACTGTCAGCCAGGCTGGGAGCGTCTTTCTCAGATGCAATCATCTCTTCGGGTTCTTTAATAAACACGAATACAAGAATTGCCGACACCGCAACAAGCCCGGCACCCAGCCAGAATGGGTAATTAGGATTCAAATCATACAGTGCTGCCCCGCCAAGGAATGCGATGATCGCGCCGACTCCGCCCATGAAGTTGATGATGCCGTTCGCCTGCGAGCGGTATTTGGACGGGGTGATGTCCGGCATCAAAGCGACAACCGGTGTGCGCCAGATGGCCATGCTCAGCAGCAGCAGCGTTGCGGCCAGGAAAAAGACGAATAACGATGTTGCGATGGGCAGCATGATGAAAGCGATTGCAGCCAGCGGTGCGCCAACCAGGATGAAGGGCATGCGTCTGCCGATGGGTGTCCGCAGGCGGTCTGACCATGCACCGACAGCTGGTTGGATTAACAGCGCAGCGATATTATCCAGCGTCATGAAGAAACCGATGAAGCCCGCGGCCATCAGGAAACGGTCTGCCAGAAACACAGGGACAAAAGCGTTATACACACTCCAGATCACGCTCACGCCAAAGAAACCCAGCCCCAGTAAGAAGGTTTTTCCAAAATTGAATTTCATTCCTCACCTCGCAATATTGCCTCGATTAAGTGTATGGCCAACGCTTGTCCACTTTCCGCCTTGATCTCATTCAGTAATTCTATATCAATTCCTGAGAGTGTCATCTCTCCCGCCAGATCCGGACGCCGTGATAGCGTTCGCCGCCATGCTTGCTTTCTGCGCCAGCGGTTGATGTGCTGATGGTTGCCTGACAGCAGGATATCCGGCACGGTCCAATTCCGGAATTTCGCCGGCCGTGTGTAATGCGGACCCTCCAGCAGCCCATGCGCGAAGGAGTCTTCGTTGGCGCCATTGGGCGCTCCCAACGCGCCAGGCAACAGGCGCATCACCGCTTCCATCAACACCAATGCCGGCAACTCTCCACCGCTGAGGACATAATCGCCAATTGATACTTCGTCGGTGATCAGATATTCACGGATACGTTCGTCCACGCCCTCATAGCGCCCGCACAAAATGATGCACCGTTCTTGTTTTGAAAATGATGCCGCAAGCGCATGATCCAGCGCTTGTCCCTGGGGAGACATCAATATGACCGGGCATGGGGATTGGTTCTCCTGCAGTGATGTGATCGCTGAAAAAACGGGTTCCACTTTTAATACCATCCCGCCCCCGCCGCCAAAGGGCGTGTCATCAGTAACGTGATGTTTGTCAGTCGCCCAATCACGCAGATTATGCGTGCTGACGCTGATGATCCCGTTTGCGATGGCGCGCTGCATCATGCTCTCCTGTAGGTACGGCGTGATGACCTGCGGAAATAAAGTTAAAACATCAAAATGCATGCTGTGATTTTATCTTAATGTCCATAAACGTTTGATAGACAGCGCGATTAAACCCGCGTAAAAAGCATATTAGAAACTTGACGCAAAATCAAAGCGGATGATAAGATATCGCCATGCAGATCAAAGGCCGGCGGTGGAACATGCGCCAACCGCGCAATCGGCGTTCCCCGCTTAAAATTCTCATTTTATTGATTGTGGTCGCTTTTCTGGTGTATGTCAATATCGCCATCGAGCCGCTTTCTCCCACACTGTTCCTGCCCTCACCCACGCCAACCATATCACCGGAAACGTATATTGCGGAAGCGGAAGGATACGCGGCGGAAGGAAAATATTCCCTGGCACTGCAGGCATATGACCGGGCTATCAAATCCTCACCGCAGGATCCGACCAATTATATTGCCGCCGCCCGTTTGAACCTGTATGCGGGAAATTATGAAGCTGCCATTGAAAACGCCAGCAACGCAGTGCTTTTGGACCAGAATAACAGCATAGCTTCTGCCATCCAGGGATTTGCGCTCGGTATGCAGGGAAATTATCTGGAAGGCGAATCAGCGCTCAACCGGGCGATTGAACTGGACCCCAGCAACGCCGCGGCGTATGCTTATTTATCCATTATGCTTTCCAATAAGATCCTGATCGGTGATGAAGTGCTGGGGGACCTGGATAAATCCATTGAGGCATCACGCACGGCAGAATCAATTGCCGCGAACAGTCTGGAATCCTTCTGGGCACGCGGAACGGTCCTTGAAATCACCGGCAACTATAACGAAGCCATCACACAGCTTGAGCAGGCGGTTGCGATCAACGCCAACATTGCTGAATTGCACTTGACCCTGGGCAGAAATTATCGATTCCTGGAAGAATATGATCTCGCGGTGGAAGAGTTCACGCGGGCCAACACCCTCAATCCGAGCGATGCTTTTCCGGAAACGCTCATTTCCCGCACATATGCCAGTATCGGTGAGTTTTCACGCGCGATCCAGTATGCTGAGCAGGCGGTGGCGGATGAACCGATTGACCCGTACTTATATGGAAATCTGGGTGTCATGTACAAGCAGAATTTTGAATTCGACAAATCCATCTTGATGCTGAAACTGGCTGTTGAGGGTGGATTAACACCGGAAGGGGTGATTGTTGAAGGGCTTCCACTTGCTCCTGGCAGAGTTGTTGAATATTATTACAACTATGGTCTGGCATTGATGGAGCTGGGATATTGCGGTGGGGATGGTCAGGCGAATGATATTGCGCAGTCCATCCTGCAGAGCATCAATGATGATGCGATTGCCACTTATAACGCTAATTTTATATTGGAACAATGTAATCAGAAGATTAATGATTTACAGTTGTTGAAGCTGCCTGCGCCGACGATGATCCCAACCTGGACGCCGCAGCCGACCATGACGCCGACCCCCGCACCTACCATAGAACCTACGCCAACCATCATGCCCTGAACGAGACCGATTATGTATGTGCCCAAACGAAAACCGATATTCAATAAAGATGAACGGAAATCCAATCCTTACGCCATCGCAGCAATGCTGGCGATCATCATTGTATTAGTGATGGTTTTACGCAGTCTCAACCAGGGTGAGATCACGCCCATGTTCATGCCAACCCCAACACCCACACGAACACTGGCTTCTTTCGCGGAAGAAGGTTCGGTATATTTTGGCGCTGGGGACCTGGATAAGGCCATCGAAGCCTACCAGCAGGCTGTAACCCTCGACCCTGACAATGTGGAGCTGCGCGCGGATCTGGCCCGCATATTGGTGTATTCTTCCACGCTGCTGACCATCGATGAGGAACGCATCAATCGGCTTGAAGAAGCGCTTGCGATGGCAAACAGTGCCATCGAAATTGTGGATGAAAACAGCATGGCGCATGCCGTCAAAGCCTTTGTTCTGGATTGGCTGTCCGGAAATCAGGACACGGCGGAAGAACGGGCAGCGATGCTGACAGAGGCGGAGCAGGAGGCTATATACGCCATCCAGCTGGATAACCAGAATATGCTGGCGCTGGCCTATTATTCTGAGATCCTCGTCGACCAGCAAAAATGGATCCAGGCTGAGCAGAATATCCGCGAGGCGGCTGAACGATCCCCGGATATCATGGATGTGCGCCGCATCAACGGGTATGTGCAAGAATCTCTGGGGAATTACAGCCAGGCGATCAGTGAATATCAGGAAGCCGTACACATCAATCCCAATATGACTTTTATCTATTTAAGGATCGGCGCCAATTACCGCCGTCTGCAGCAGTATGATGCGGCGCTGGAGTATTTTGCCAAAGCAGCCAACATCAACGAACAGCTGGGCGTACAGGATTCCATTCCCTACTTCTCGATCGCGACTACCTACACTCAGATGGGTGAGTTCTTTTCCGCCGGTCTCAACGCACGCAAAGGGTTGACCTATGATCCGGATAATGCGGACGCGTACGGCCGCCTTGGTATCGTATATCACCGCTCCCGCAACTATGAGGGTGCCATCCCCGCATTCAAATGCGCTATCAGCGGATGTGCGCCGGAGGAAAGCTGCGAAGTGCGCCAGTGTGATCCTGAAACCGAACCGGAAGTGACCGTGCAGGGCCTGCCGCTGACCGCTGGCACCGTGGATTATTACCTCACCTATGGCGCGGTGCTGGCCGGTATGCACCGCCAGGTGAATGGATATTGTGAGGAAGCGATGGATATCCTCGCCCAGGTCAAACAGAATTACGGAAACGACCCGATCATCATGCAAAACGTCGAAGAGAGTGAAACCATCTGCAATGACTACGGGTATTTCTAAGTATTAAATTTTTATAAGATTTTGTTAACTTTCCTTGACTTATCCCTTAAAACCGATTAATATACAGTTATTAGCACTCATGTTGTTTGAGTGCTAACATATTGAAAACACTATTTTTTACGGAGGAATATATGGCACTAAAACTCAAACCTTTGGGCAGCCGGCTGGTTGTAGAACCAATCGAGCAGGAAGATGTAACTGCTTCCGGTATTGTCCTGCCGGAAACGGCAAAAGAAAAGCCGCAGCGCGCTGAAGTTATGGCAGCTGGTCCCGGTGATCGTGATGATGCAGGTAAGCGCATCAAACTGGACGTAAAGGTCGGGGACGTCGTCTTATATGCTAAGTATTCTGGTACTGAGATCAAGCTGGACGGAAAGAAACTCTTGATCCTCAAGGAATCAGACGTACTGGCGATCGTTGAATAAAACTCTGCGAATCTAATTGAATTATTGAATAAAGGAGAATACATATGGCAGCAAAACAATTGGTTTTTGGCGAAGAAGCGCGCCGAAAACTACGAGAAGGAATTGATGTCGTAGCAGAAGCAGTTGCTACTACACTTGGTCCAAAAGGACGCAATGTAGCGTTGGACCGCAAATTTGGTTCACCCACCATCACCCATGATGGTGTCACCGTTGCAAAAGAAATTGAACTGGAAGATCCATTTGAGAACATGGGTGTTCAGCTGTTGAAAGAAGCAGCCACCAAAACAAATGATATCGCCGGCGACGGCACCACCACTTCCACCGTATTGGCTCACGCGATGGTTACCGAAGGCCTGAAAACATTGGCCGCCGGCGCCAATCCGATGATGCTCAAACGTGGTATTGAAGCCGCTTCCAAAAAAGTGGCTGATGCGATCAAAGCGCAGGCGATTGAGATCTCAACAAAAGAAGAGATCGCTAACGTCGCCTCCATTTCCGCTCAGGAACGCCCCATCGGCGACCTGATTGCAGATGTGATGGATAAAGTGGGTAAAGACGGCGTGATCACCGTGGAAGAATCCAAGGGTCTTGAATTTGAACAGGAATATGTGGAAGGCATGCAGTTTGACCGCGGCTATATTTCACCGTACTTCGTAACGGACCAGGAACACATGGAATCCGTGATCGAAGATCCTTATATCCTCATTCACGACAAAAAGATATCCGCCGCGCAGGACCTGCTTCCTCTGCTTGAGAAACTCGTCCAGGTTGGCAACCGCGAATTAGTCATTATCGCGGAAGATATCGATGGCGAAGCGCTCGCGACCATGGTTCTGAACAAGATCCGCGGTACGCTCAACGTACTGGCCATCAAAGCCCCCGGCTTCGGCGATCGCCGCAAAGCTATGCTCCAGGATATCGCTATCCTGACTGGCGCGACAGTGATCTCCGAGGAAACCGGCCGCAAGCTGGATTCCACTGAGGTCGCGGACCTTGGCCGAGCTGAAAAAGTGATTGCTGATAAAGACAACACCACCATCATTGGCGGCAAAGGCGATAGCAAAGCTATCAAAGGCCGCATTGAACAGATCCGTGTTGAAATTGAAAAAACAACCAGCGACTACGACCGTGAGAAACTGCAGGAACGCCTTGCAAAACTCTCCGGCGGTGTTGCCATCATCCGCGTTGGTGCGGCAACAGAAACCGAGCTGAAAGAAAAGAAGCACCGTGTTGAAGATGCCCTCTCCGCGACCCGTGCGGCTGTGGAAGAAGGTATTGTTCCCGGCGGCGGCGTTGCACTCCTGAACGCGATGAAAGAGCTTGATAAAGTCAAAGTCAAGGGTGATGATGCCAATACTGGTGTCAACATCGTACGCAAGGCATTGGAAATTCCAATGCGCCGGATAGCAACAAATGCCGGTTTTGACGGCTCTGTGATTGTTGAAAACGTCCGGCAGGAACAGAAAAAAGCCAAGAGCACAAAGATTGGCTTCGACATCCTGACCGAAAAATTAGGCGACATGGTTGAAGGCGGCGTGATTGACCCCGCAAAGGTTACCCGCGGCGCGCTCGAAAACGCGACTTCTATCGCGGCTATGATCCTGACGACGGAAGCGCTGATCACTGATATTCCGGAAGAGAATCCTCCGGCAGCACCTCCCGCAGCACCCCCGATGGGATACTAGACTAGATAATTAGCAAATCAAACAGGCTGTCTTTTCAGGCAGCCTGTTTTTGATACGCTGATTAAGCGTATAATTACGCCCGTGATAAAACCAATCAGATTAATGAGAAAATTTACAATCCTGCTATTCGTTCTCTCACTGAGCGCATCCTGCGCGGGGAATGGCAGCATATCAACAACTGAGACAGCACAGGAGCTGACCCCCACGCCCACCGAAGCACCCATGGCAGCGCGCGTGAACGGGGAGGGCATCCTTTTATCGGATTACGAACAAGAATTACAGCGCTACCAGGCCGCTGCGGCAGAACTGCAGATGGAAACCTCCGAGCAAGAAGCCCGCGACCAGGTGTTGAAATTCCTGATCGAACAAACGCTGTTTAAACAGGCGGCCGAAGAGAATGGTTACACGGTCAGTGAGACTGCGTTAACCCAGAAAATGGACGAACTCGCCCAGTTACGCGGCGGGCAGGCGGAATTGGATGCCTATCTCAGTGCGAATTTCTATACGCTGGAAAGCTTCCGCCGGACGATTGCCCGCGATATGGCTGTGATGTGGATGCGGAATACGCTGATCGACCAGGCAGGTACGACGACGGAACAGGTCCACGCCCGCCAGATCCTGGTAGATACCCGGAATGAAGCCACGGCGGTATTGCGCCGCCTGGAAGTAGGCACATCCTTTAAAGAACTGGCCTTTGAATACGATCCCCTCACCGGCGGCGAATTGGGTTGGTTTCCGCGCGGGTATCTGTATAAACCCGCTGTCGAAGAGGCGGCTTTCGCGCTGCAGCCGGGCGAGCACAGCGGCATGATCGAAACCGATTACGGCTTCCATATCGTCGAAGTGATCGAACGCGATCCACAGCGCGAATTGAAAGCCGATGCGTTGATCGCTTTTCAGCGCCAGGCGGTCCACAATTGGCTGGAGGAATACAAAACCCAGAGCTCGATAGAGACCCTTGTGAACTAATGCGGCTTGCGCAGCAAACATCAACAACCCGTTCAGATACAACTATGATATCTGCTGTGGAGCAGTTGTAATAATCGTTATTTGCAATTAGATCAATTTACTCACCTGACTAAAAAGGATCACTCCTATGCCCAATAACAAGAAGGGAAACGGAAAACCCATCCCCAAAATAGAGATCAATTTGAATATCAACGACCAGCAAGCCGAAGACCTGATGGTTGTTTTATCCAAACGCTTCGCGCAAAATATGTTCCGCCATCCCGACCTGGAATGGGAAACCATCCAGGCAAAATTAGAACAGCAGCCGCATAAACAGGCATCCCTGCATGCCATGGAAAACACCGGAGGGCAACCGGATGTAATTGGTTATGATCAAACCAGCGATGTCTATCTCTTTGTGGATTGCGCCGAGCAAAGCCCGGAGGGGCGTCGCAAGATCTGTTATGACGGGGAGGCACAAAAGGAAAGGGAAAAGAAAGGCGTGTTTCCAGCCGGTAACGCGGTTGAAATCGCGGCTGCGATGGGCGTTGAACTACTGGACGAATCTCACTATCGAACATTACAGAAATTAGGGGAATTTGATACCAGGACCCAAAGCTGGATCAAGACCCCGGAGGATGTCCGCGCGCTGGGCGGTGCCATCTTTGGTGATCGGCGTTATGGGCGGGTTTTTGTGTTCCACAACAGCGCGCCGTCATTCTATTCCTCGCGGGGATTCCGCGGCTTGCTGAAGGTTTGACGCCTAAAAATTCATATCAAAAATAAAGTGGTATTCGATTGCGTTCTGCTGTCACAGAACGGAAACTTTAAAAGGAGTATTTGATTGCTGGTTGGTGTCAATATGCTCCCAGCATATTATGAGATCCGCTTTTCCCCCTGTTCAACTGGCCGGCATCATAAAAACGATACCTTAATAAGGAAAACAATCGGGGGCAGGGGCTTATGAGTCCTATGACTTAATTAACACTCCACACACCCCCAGATGTGGCCTTTTTCGTGGTTTTTATGCCTTTTTACCCAGATATGGCGGTAAGTTAAGTTCCAATAGTCCTATGCTCAAAATTATACTAACGTCCAAACAAGATTCTTTTTTCAATATATTTCTAACCGATATTGACCTGACACCTAAAAACTGATCGAGATGCAGTGATAGTATCTGGAAAGAAATTAAAGGTTAGATATGGCACGAAGAAAGAGGTTTACAGCAGAACAGACCCTCACCAAACTACGTGAAGCCGAGATCTATCTTGGGCAGGGCAAAACGGTGAAAGAAGACAGCAGGATGCTCGAGATCAGCGAGCAAACATACTATCGCTGGCGGAGGGAATATGGGGGTATGGATATCAGCCAGGCTAGGAATCTCAATGAAGTGGAAAAGGAAAATATCCGCTTGAAGAAGCTGGTTGCTGATCTGTCTTTAGATAATGCTATCTTGAAAGAGGTGCTGGAAAAAAAGTGATTGCGCCTGACAGCAAGCGGCAGGCTGTCAGGCAAGCAATAGAAGCCTTGGATGTCTCTGAACGCAGGGCATGCCAGGTAATTGGCCAACCACGATCCACCCAGCACTATGATAAACAGATCCCAAAGGATGAAGAATTACTCAGGCAACGTATCATTGAATTGGCAAGTGCGTATGGTCAATATGGCTATCGACGCATAACTGCGCTGCTTCGAAATGAGGGTTGGATCGTCAATCACAAGCGCGTACAGCGTATTTAGCGGGAAGAAGGGCTGAAAGTACACCAAAAACAGCCAAAAAGAGGCAGATTATGGCTCAATGATGGGTCTATTGTTAGATTGAAACCTTTGTTTTCCAAGCACGTCTGGAGTTATGATTTTTTACAGGATCGCACCCATAATGGCGTCAAGTTCCGCATTCTGAATGTGATCGATGAATTCACACGGGAATGCCTGGCAGTGAGAGTGGCTAGAAGTTTGACTTCCCATGATGTGATTAATGTACTCACAGATCTGTTCATCGAGCGAGGAGTCCCGGTGCATATTCGTTCAGAGAATGGACCCGAATTCATCGCCAAGCGTGTCAGGGACTGGTTGGAAAAGTTACAGGTGCGACCATTATATATTGAGCCAGGCAGTCCCTGGGAGAATGGCTATATCGAATCATTCAATGGCAAGATGCGGGATCAGTTGCCTAACTTGGAAATATTTTTATTCTCTGAAGGAGGCACAGATATTGATAGAAGTGTGGCGCAAGCACTACAACACCATCAGGCCACACAGTGCGTTGGGGTATCAACCATCAGTCCCCGCTTCAATCCTGGTACAATCTTCTCAAATTCAAAGGGTTGGACTATCATAAACATTGGTACATATTGTAGGGGCAAGTCAACTCAATGTACTGTTTTCATGGTTCAAATCCAATGAATTGACTATCAATAGTACTGGTATATTTGGTTGATGCGGGTCAGATGATCGGAGCAGTCGCTTGTATCGTAGTTCCAATCCCCAGTTTTGATGTGGTCTGCAAGGTTCCCCCGATCATGTTGATCCGTTCTTTCATCCCCGTAAAGCCAGAGTGTTGAGACTCCTTCTCAAGTTCGGATGGATCAATCCCGATCCCGTTATCAGCTATGGTCAGCTTGATCGCGTTATCGCCCTCTGCGAGCGTAATTGTGATGACATTCGCGTTAGCATGTTTGACCGCGTTGTTAAGGGCTTCCTCAAAGATACGGTAGAGCGTTATTTCAACGGGTGTATCAAAGCGTTTGGCAATCTCCAGTGTGATGTTTTCTTTGATCATTGAACCAGTCTGCTTCATCACCTGCTTGATACGCCATGAAATTGCTTTTGCCAAACCCAAGTCATCCAGGAGTTGGGGGCGCAAGCGCAATGAAAGATCAGCAACGGAATCCAAGATTTCACCGATTTGTTGGCTGGCAATCTCCAGGATCTCTTTCTGTTCCTGGTAATCTTTGTTCATGAGAATATTTGGGCGGATAGATAGTTTCAAGCAGGTCAGCGCTTGCCCAATATGGTCGTGCAGATCCATGGACAACTTCATTTTTTCATCTTCAATGCGGCTCACCAGGTCGTTGGAAAGCAGTTTCAGGTTGGCCTCACTCACGCGTAACATTTCCGTGATTTCTACAAGGTCGCTGACATTATGGAACATCCAAAAAAGTTCAAAGGTTTTTTCGGTTGGCTTGTGTTTGACAGTGATTTTTACCCTTGAATGGATCATTTCTTTCTTTTTGGGCTGCAGGCGTAAATCCCAATTCTCGATCGTTTCCACTGCGCCAATATTGTTTAATTTATTTCTGAATTCCTTTTTATCCTCGCTATAAATAAAAAGAGCCAGTGGTTTTCCGCCTAACCTCTCGGCCGGTGTGTTTAACATCAGGCTCATCGCCTGGTTGACTTCCAGGATAATGCCGAATTTATCGCTCAGAAGGTAACCGTCCGGCGCGAATTCGAACAGCTCCAGGTAGCGTGAGCGTTCCTTCTCGACAGCCAGGCGGGTATTTTCCAGCTCTTCGTTCTGAACGCGTAATTCTTCCTCTGCGACACTCAACTCTTCAAGAAGGGTAGAAAATTCCTCCAAATCCGCATATAGCCCGCCCTGGTTTTCCCCGCCCACGTTGACTTGCTCATTAAGCATGATCATTTGCGCTTGCATTTGTTGCAGCTTGTTCTTTAGTTTATCTTGTTTATCCATAACGGTCCTCACCGTTGAAGCAGATAAAAACACGAATTATCATTGATGAAAATTTCACGCTCGTGCTTGGTTAACCACCGGCAGATTTTTCTTGTCTGGCTTTAATCTTCAAGCTTCCAGGCTGTGATTATTGAAGCCGGACCCCATCCACATGCCAGATTCTCCGTTTTATAGACCTTCCTTTATTTTTGCTTAACGCTCATATTTCTGCCTCATGTTTCTGATGCCTAAAAAGGGCTCAATTGCTGATGCTGTTTGGATCAATTAAAAGGATTGCGCCTAATATTTGGTTATCGTTTGAAACAAAGGGCGAACAATGGATCGTATAGGCCATTTTTTTTCCTCTCCGGTTGATCCCCTCCAATTCCACATCGCTCCGCTCCATCGTTTTCAGGCTCGCGCTGATCGGTTCTTTTAATGCTTTCACCGGAAGCCCCATATCCAGGTCAAACAGGGATTTATTCACCACTTCATTTTCAACAAGCCCCCACTGGTCCCTGGCGGCGCTGTTCCAGCTGGTCACATTGTGATGTGTATCGATCACGATCACTGCTGAATCTATGTTCGATAGGATCGAGTTGATGTAAGCGCTCGATTTATTCAATTCATCAGTGCGCTGGTTCAATTCGTTATTGATTGTTTCCAATTCCTCATTCGTGGATTGCAGTTCTTCATTGATCGTTTCCAGCTCTTCATTCGTCGCCTGGAGTTCCTCGTTAGTCGTTTCCAATTCCTCATTGGTGGATTGCAGCTCTTCGTTTGTCGTTTCCAGCTCCTCATTACCCGATTGCAATTCCTCGTTCGAAGTTTCCAATTCCTGGTTGGTAACCTGGAGTTTCTCCTGCAGTTTATGAGTGAGTGATTCATCCGAACAGATAATCAATACCCCATCGAATTCTTTTCCCTTTAACGGTACGGGGATCACGCTGAAATCCATGACCTGTTGCCCAATTCCAGGCTTAGGCCTTCGGACATTCCTTTCAATCACAGTTTCACCGGTCGTATACGCCTGGTCGATCAGAGAGCGCAGGTCAATGGGCCTGTAGGAAATTTCAAGATCTTGCAAAGGCCGGCCGACATCGCGCTGGTCGATATGGAACAGATCTTGAAAAGCTAAACTGATCATTACCAGCGCGTTGTTTCTGTTCACCACTATGCCCGCGATATTGATAGCATTCAGCAGGGTTTCCCACACTTCAACTTTCTTCATCGTGTTCGTCTCGTCTTTTTGGTTTCTTTGAATAAGAAATTTCGCATTTTCGCTATTCGCACGGTTGATCGACGGTGTTTTTTTAAGGATGCGGAACTTCATAGCTTCCGGTACAAAGCTGTGTGTGCGTGAAACCATCATTTCAGCTTTACCCAGGAACAGGAAGCCTGTGTCACGTAAAGCAAAATGGAACCGATTGAGGATCTGGATTTGGGTTTCAGTATTGAAATACATCAAAGTGTTCCGGCAGGATAGCAGGTCAATACGCGAGATGGGAGAATCCTGGACCAGGTCCAGAGAACCAAAAATGACCTGGTGCCGCAGCTCGCTATCAAATTGGTACACATCCTTTTCTTTATGGAAATACTTTTCAATGAAAGTGGAATCGATATTTTTCACAGATTCCGCCGAGTAGATGGCGCGCCGCGCCTGCATTAAAGCATTCTCATCAACATCTGTGGCATAGATCTTCACACGGCGGAGGAATTCCTTTTTGCCGAGCGCTTCCGCCAGGAGCATCGCCAGGCTGTATGGCTCTTCGCCCGATGCACACCCGGCCGACCAGAACCGGATCTGTTCATTTTCCCGCTTACTGGCCAGAATTTTCGGTATGATTTGCTCTGCCACATAATCCCAGGCCGGTTTGTCCCGGAAAAAGGAGGTGACATTGATCAGGATACTGTTAAAAAGAAGATTGAATTCCTCAGGGTGGACCTCCAGGTATTCCTGGTACAACTCGTAGGAATCGATATCGCGCATTTTCAAATGCTTTTGGATCCGCCGCTCCAACGAGGATTTTTTATACCCGTTAAAATCAAAACCACGGTCATCCCTTAGAAAATCAAGCAATGCCTCAAATTCTTTGGTCTTCTTCGCTTCCATGTAAAAAACTCCAAACTTTAAATTTTGTTGCCAATCACCAGTTTAATCAAAGCGGCGGAAATGTCTTCAAGATCCAGCTCAAGATCAACGCAATTTGTTGCAATAGCGGAAGTGGGCATGCTGGAGAACTCTGCGCTCAATCCGGATTGTGCGATGACCATGCCACCCATTTTCTGGATCGCCTCACACCCCATCGAGCCATCATGCCCGCTGCCAGTCAGAACCACGGCAATTGCTTTCTCTTTATAACTGCCAGCAACCGATTCGAACAGCAGGTCTGCCGACGGCCGCACAAAATGGACCAGTTCGGTCTGGGTGAGGGTCAAGGTCTGGTCGGCTTCCACCAGTAAATGATGATCGGGCGGCGCGATATACACAGTTCCGTGTTTGATGCGGTCTTTGGCTTCTGCCTGCTTCACGATCAGGTTGGTGCGCTTGTTGAGAATCTCCGCCATCATACTGCGGTGGTGGGGAGCCAGGTGTTGGACTACAACGATCACGGCTGGGAGATTGGAGGGAAGTCCATTAAGGACCTTACTCAGCGCGTGAAGACCACCTGCAGAGGAAGCAATCGCAATGATCTCATACGGTGTCGCCCCTCTTTCTATAGTCCTATTGACCATCATTCTCCATTCAATTGTTTGAAAAATCAGATATGCATTGGATTTGCCTGATTGCTCAAGAAAGTCTCATACATATATTATATAAGGAAAACACTTAGTTATTAAAAAATCTATTAGGGATGGAAAACCAAAATTTTTTACACCCGTTTTTCCATCTAGATCATTATGAGATGGGGTTCATAACTTTAATCAGGTTGGAAAAGCATAAAATGAAAAAAATGAATATCTATCTTTCTTAATTACATGTTTGATAATCCAAGATAAAAATATCAACGAACTTCGTAAAGTTCCATGTATCAAATACATTCATTTTGCAAGAAAATCAGCTCAAGTTAA
>Ga0180434_10004686_pt1 | contig 16499 bp, 15 predicted proteins | sample SS_ome_7_FD_132453 | JGI IMG/M metagenome (GOLD analysis project Ga0180434, IMG submission 132453) | Hypersaline lake sediment archaeal communities from the Salton Sea, California, USA - SS_1_D_2 metaG | ecosystem: Environmental > Aquatic > Non-marine Saline and Alkaline > Hypersaline >...
GTACCGGCTTTCCGCGCACGGAGGCTTTGCTGTTGCAGACGTACTTGCCCAACCTTCCGATGACTACCCTACATAAGCGCGCAGCACTGGAGGGCAGCGCGCTTCCAGTAAGGGTCTGTTGTTGCAGGTCTGAACGCACGTTGACTGAATATGCGGAAGCGTGAGATGATGACCAGAGCGGCGCTCTGCGCGCCACAGGACGACGAAGGAACTATCAGTAATCCGTTGAGGAGCAGTTCAGTGTCGTGACGCGGCCTCATGGTTCGCGCCATAGATTCCACGTACTACTGACGGAAGGAGTAAACGATGAGCAGTTTGTTAAACCGACGACAGTTTCTTGGAGCGAGTGCTGCGGGGGGTATACTGGTGGCGCGACAACTCGGGGCGCGCGCTGCGACGTCTTCCCAAAACGCAGGATGGCCGAAGCTCCCGCCGGTGAAGATCTACAAGGTCTACATCGGGCGTACCGGCGGCATTTATCTTTCCAGGCCCAATGAGGAGATAGCGAAGTTCGACGCGCACCTCGCAAGGCTCGAACGGAAACTCGGTGACGTCAATTTCGTCGGCGGGGACCTGATACCCCCGACCGAAGCAGGGACGGTGATACCCAAGTTGCGCCAGGCCGACGGCGTTCTCCTGTTCCACCTCTCAGGTCACGGGGGAGGCGCGCCGGAACAGGCAATGAGCCAGATCATCGATGTCGGCTTGCAGACGGCGGTCTTCTCCCAACCGTTTAGCGGCCACGGCTGGATGTATTTCCCCGAATGGCAGAAACAGGGAAAGAAAGTCGTTCTCCTGCCAACTAGCGACTGGAACGAGCTTGACCGGATCGTCGCGCTCATGCGCGTGGCGCCGCGGCTACGGCAAACGAGGATTCTGGTCGTGCGCGGGCCCCAGGGAACGGCGGCGGCCTGTGATGCCAGGCAGGTCAAAAAGCGCCTGGGCACTGAGATGGTGCCGATCAGCGTCGAGCAAACCACGCGGGCACACAAGGCTATCGATCTCAAGGCCGCCGAAGCCGAAGCTGAAGAGTACTGGATCAGCAAGGCCAAGGATATCGTCGAACCCTCCCGCGAAGAGATCATCAACTCTGCACGCCTCTATCTGGCGGTAAAGGATCTCATGATAAGGGAACGGGCACGGGCCGTCACGAGCTCAAACTGCATGGGCGGACCGGCGAAAGGCTGCCTGACGTTCAGTAAGCTGAACGACCTGGGGCTGGTCGGTGCCTGCGAGGGCGACATGGACTCGACCCTGACCATGTTGATGTTCCAGTACGCGTTCGCTATACCAGGCTTCATCAGCGACCCGGTCTTCGATACCTCCCAGAACGCGCTGATCCACTTCCATTGCACCTCCGCGACCAAGATGGACGGGCTCAGCGGAAAACGTCTCCCCTTCACAATCCGCACACAAAGCGATAGCGAGAGGGGTGTCTCGCTCGATGTCGAGAACCGAATCGGACAGGTCGTCACGTGCGCCAAGTTTATAAATCTGGACACGATGCTGATCTCCACCGGGAAGATCTTCAAGGTTACTCACGACGAGCTGGGGTGTCGTACGCAATTCTGGACCGAGGTGGCCGATGCACGCTCTATGTTCCTCAACTGGGGGGCGGGCGTACTCAAAGGGGGGACGATGGCACTGCTTCATCGCGACGTGTTTTACGGTGACCACCTCCGGAGTATTAAGGATCTCGGCGTGCTGATGGGGTTCAACGTCATCGAGGAATGACGCTTGCGGCGCCGTGCTGGCACCCGTGCCGAGCCTCCGGTCAAGGTAGGAAGACTAGCGGGTTTCTGAGATTCGTTTTGTTCGGTTCGTAGTGTGCTGCGCTATCTGTCGAAGATGCCTTTGACGTCCTTCAGTGCGCCTGATACCCCTTTTTCGGCCTCGTCCTGCACCTTCTTCGCGGAGTCCTCGAGCTCTTTGACACCTTTCCCGAGGATTTCCCCGGAGGAAGCCACGGCTTCGATGATCGCCTTGTAGACTGCCGGGAACACTTCCTCTGCGACGCCCGCCAAGGTCGCACCACCGGAGTCCTTGCCGATATCCTTCAGCTCTATATCGGGTAGAGCAACGGTTGCGGTCTGGCCCTTGACCAGTGCCGCCGCAAGCTGCACGCTGCCATCTTTGAAGACGAAACGGTCGATCTCGACTCTCTTACCGTTCTTCTCCCCCTCCTGCGCCGACGGTTTGGACTCCGCAGAAGGTGCCGACGACGACGAGAACGCCTCGACGTTCTTCCTGATCCGAGCTATGTTACTCCCGGAAATGTCACCTTCGAACGTCACCTTCGGACCGGCGATGACTATCTCCTCGATGACGATAGTATCGGACAGCAGTGATTTCGGGCTAAGATTGACGCGGACTTCCCCGAGCTCGAAAGCGCTCTCCGTAGTAAACCCGTCGGGATTGCCAACACGCAATCCTGCCAGAGCGCCACGTCCCGAAAGCGGCGAGAGCCCAACTTTGTCGAGCGTAACGGCGGTTCCCGTTACCTTCGGTCCAACGGTCTCCACCCCGGCCTTAACGATGGAATTCAAGGAGAAAAAGATGACCAGTACGGCCACGATGACCACCACCGGCACGGCGACAAGTAAGACTCTTAGAGCTTTCTTCATGACGTTGCCCTCCCTGACTGATGCACCGCTTCCTCGAAAAACGCACGCTGACGCTTTCCCTCTGACGCCGGGTCTGCTTGCGGGAATAACGAGGTTCAGCCGAAACATCAGCGCGCATTTCTCCGATAATCTGATGCTATCACTCCGAGTCGTGCCCGTCAAGCTCTCTGAGGCCCACCACCACGATATACTCTTGGGGTGTACAGTTGACGTCGCTCAAGCAGTTGTGACTACAATACGGCGTTTCCGCGTGGTTTCGAAAAGGGGTGGGTTAGAGGAGGGATTTCACCATGGAGAAGATACTCGAGAGGGTCCAGACGTTGATCACCGACTATGGGATGAGTACGCTCGGTGCAATCGCCGTATTCGTTCTCGGCATATGGCTCGCCAAGTTTCTAAGCAACTCTTTGCGAAAACTGCTGCGTAAGAGGAAGGTCGATGAAACACTCGTAACGTTTTTAGGAAGTCTCACACACGTGCTCCTGCTCATATTCGTGATCATCGCCGGTATGAGCAAGCTGGGCGTGGAAATGACCTCCATTATCGCCATGGTTGGAGCTGCAGGTTTGGCTGTCGGCTTGGCTCTCCAAGGATCGCTGGCAAACCTCGCGGGCGGTGTCCTCCTATTCGTATTTCGACCTTTCAGAGTGGGTCATTTCGTGGAAGTCGCGGGAAACAAGGGAACCGTCGAGGAAATAGACATTTTCACGACCAAACTCAAGACGTTCGACAACAAGACAATTATCATACCGAACGCCAAAGTGACGGGTGACACCATCGTGAACTACTCCGTGAATGAGACCCGGCGCGTCGACCTAGTTATCGGTGTCAGCTACGGGGACGATTTGGACAAGGTCAAGAAGGTGATCAAGGGCGTCCTCTCAGAAGACCCGAGGATCCTAAAAGACCCGGAACCGATGGTCGTGGTGACCGAGTTGGCCGACAGCAGCGTGAACTTTGCGGTTCGACCTTGGGTCAAGACGAGCGATTATTGGGACGTCTATTTTGACACCATTGAGGCGGTCAAGAAACGATTGGATCGCGAGGGAATTACTATTCCGTTCCCGCAGCGCGATGTGCACATGTATGGGCACGAAGCAGGAGCTGCCTGAGACGTTCGGCGCGCGGGAAGCATCCGTCCGCCAAGCTTTTTCCTGGCGGTTCCAGGCGGCATTGACCGCCGCGGGGGTCTGAGGCTTCCTGTGCCCTCACGCAAACGGAACGGTCTTGCCGTGATCTTCACCAGCACAACCCAATGTAGCGGGCGAAACACGTTATTGACACGCGAGACATGGTGTGGTACTGTATTAGTTGATTTCGATTATTCAGTTTAGTATGAATGTGCGCAGAACTCGAGGGGTCGGGAATAACACTACCATTACGGAGGATCTCGCTATGATTAGCTTCGCTCTCACTGAGGAACAAGAGATTCTGAGGCAGACGGCGCGCAAGTTTGCCCAGAATGAAATAGCGCCCGTTGCCGCGGAGTACGATAAAGAGGGGACTTTCCCTCAGGATGTTGCTCAAAAGGCGTTTGAGACAGGGCTGATCAACGACGTGATTCCCGAAGAGTATGGCGGTCCCGGCCTATCGTACGTTGATAGTTGTATCGTCAACGAGGAGCTGGCAGCAGGGTGCGCCGGGATCACGACGACGCTCATGGCGAACTCTCTTGCGGTGACGCCGCTGGTAATTGCCGGTACCGAGGAGCAGAAGAAAGCGTTCCTCTCGCCACTTTCCGAGAAGCTCACGTTCGCCGCCTTCTGCCTGACCGAAGCAGGTGCAGGGTCTGACGTGAGCGCGGTGGTTACGAAGGCGATACGCGACGGCGATCACTACGTGATAAATGGCACGAAACAGTTTATCACAAACGGCGGTGTCGCGGACCTGCTCACCGTGTTTGTTTCCACCGACAAGAGCAAAGGAGCAAGAGGTCTCAGCGCAATCGTCGTGCGGAAAAGTGAGACGCCGGGGGTGTCGACGGGGAAAAAGCTGGACAAGATGGGTCAGCGGGCCTCGAATACCACGGAGGTCATATTCGAGGATGCCCGTGTACCGGTCGAGAACCTTCTCGGGAAAGAAGGGGACGGGTTCAAGATCGCCATGATGACGTTCGATAAGACCCGCGCCATCGTTGGAGCAGTCTCTGTCGGCGTAGCGAGGGCGGCGTTCGACTATGCTACAAACTATTCGAAAGAGCGGGTCCAGTTTGGTGCCCCACTGGCTGCACTTCCGACAATCCAGTTCGCTCTCGCCGACATGGCGATGAAAGTCAACGCGGCACGACTGCTCACGTGGCACGCTGCGTGGCTGGCGGACCAGGGTGCACGCCAGTCGAAGGAAGCTTCGTTCGCGAAAGCGTTCGCGGCCGACGCCGCGATGGACATAACGACTCAGACGGTGCAGATATTCGGCGGATACGGTTATTCAAGAGAGTATCCTGTCGAGAAACTGATGCGCGATGCGAAGCTGCTTCAGATTTACGAAGGGACATCGGAAATACAGCGACTCGTCATAGCACGAGGTATATTTAAGGGCTGATGAGGAGGACTGGACGACGCGGTGAGGGTTATTGGTTGGTGACGTCTGTTCTGAATAAGAGAGGAGGTGGCGGTTTTGCCGGAAACAGTTAAAGAATATTTCGAGGCGATGCCGAGCCAGTTCAAGAGCGATAAGGCGGCCGGAATGACGGCTACATACCAGTTTGACATCACCGGCGACGGCGGCGGTAAGTGGTATGCCAATATTGAGAACGGCAAGTGGACCACCGCAGAAGGGGAAGCCGAAAATCCCGACATTACCTTGACGGTATCAGCTGCAGACTGGCTCGATATCGTGTCGGGCAAGCTCGACGGTCAGATGGCGTTTATGACCGGTAAACTGAAGATTAAGGGCGATATGAGCCTCGCCATGAAGCTCAAATCGCTCTTCCTCTAGCAGAAGGCGAGTTCGTTGCGGGAGGGCAGTCGACACGTGATTGCTGTCCTGCACTTGTTTCATGTCGGGATCGTGTGTTCTGCTTGCCTCTCATGACCTCTTCACAGGGAACTTGGACGCCCGGTTCGGTCTCGGATGACTGTTGACCTGGCGTTCGGTCCTCGGATCGAAGAACATCAGCCTGTCCTGCCGGTAGGAGTCGACGCCCAGCTTGATACCCACCATTGCGCGGTAAGCGACCTCCTCGTCACAATGCGGTTTCTCACGCGTGCGAACACAGTGAAGGAAGTTATCCATATGACCCATGCGCGGTTCCGACGGCAATTGTAGTTGCTCGGTTCCGTAGCGTTCCTTGAACGATTCTTTGAACTCGTCCTCCGCGACCACTTTGCCGTCCGCATAGATCGTTGCAAAGTGACCGCGTATCACCATCGGTGCACTCTGGCGATTCGCCATCGATGAGGTCAGCACTATGGTGTAATCGTCCGGATAGTCAAGCTGCGTCATATAGGTATCGGGCACCTCGCGGTCATCGTGCTGCACGAATATTCCGCCCGACCCCGTGACGCGTTCGGGAAAACTGGCGTCCAGGCCAATGGTCATGGGGGCAAGAATGTGGTAGAGAAGGTCCGTGGCTATACCGCCGGAATAGTCCCAGAACTTGCGGAACTGAAAGTAGCGCGGCTTCGAGAACGGGCGTTTCGGTGCAGGACCCAGCCACGCCTCCCAATCGAGATTCTCCGGGCTCGCGTCCGGATCAATGCGGTAATTCCACTCTCCGCCTCGGGGGAAACGCTCGCTGCCCGAGTTTCTGCTATAATCACCTTGAAGCCAGACAACTTTGCCAATCCCGCCCGTCTTCACGAACTCGCGCACCTGCCACCAGAAATCGTCGGAACAACGTTGGGCGCCGCATTGGAGCACACGGCCCGTCTCAAGTACCCTATCGCGGACGCGTCGCGCCTCGTCGATCGTATAGGTGAACGGTTTCTCGACGTAAACGTCCTTGCCGGCGTCAAGCGCGTCCAGGCTCATCTGAGCGTGCCAGTGATCCGGGCTTGCGATAACCACCGCGTCGATATCGTCGCGCGCAAGGAGATCGCGATACTCGTGGTACACGTCCGCGCCGCTAATCGCCTTCGCGCGCTGCTTGCGCGGCTCATAGATATCGCAGACCGCTTTGATCGATACGCTCCCCTCGTTTTCCACCCGTTTGACCATTTCTTTGAGATGGTGCGTGCGCTGGCCGCCAACACCGATGAAGCCAACGCCTATCTTCGCGCCGGGTTTCACGAGTGTACCGGTGGTCGGCGCGGTAGCCTGAGCGATCTTGACGGCTTTCCTGGGAGGTGCCGTTGCGCAACTCGACCCCAGAACGCCCATGCCCACGATAGCGGTACCCTCACCTGCACGACGCAGAAACTGTCTCCGTCCGATTCTGCGTTTTTTTCCGGCCATTTTCTTATCTCCTTCTCTCAAAACTCATCCAATGACTACACTCTATTGGGTAGCATTCCACCGGTTGCAGAAACATAATGGATAGGATCAGGACACCGTTCTCAGCACACGCTCGCCAAACATGTCGGTTTCCCGAGCCGCTCGTTGCATGCTAGCACTGCCAGGGTGTCAAGTCAAGAACGCCTCGTCCCGCAAGACAAAGCCTGCCCAAATTGACTGGGATTCTGCGATTATGGTACGATGCGCGATGTCTGGAAGCAACAGGGAACCGTCGGGGCTTGGAAACTCCATGAAGCAGCGCGAAGTGGTCGTCGGTATAGATCTCGGAACGGGTGGGGCTCGTGCAGTGGCCTCCGATCGGCATGGCACTATAGCAGCGTCGGCGACCCAACCACTGCCGGAACCATCGCCGCCTCAAGCTCCAGGATACTGCGAGCAAGACACTTCAGGTTGGTGGGAAACGACGGCGCGAGCGCTGAGAGAGCTCGTTTCCAGACTCGCCGGGTCTGTTCAGGTAGTGGCCGCGGCCGTTGACAGCACCTCCGGCACAGTCGTCCCGATCGACCAGAACGGTACCGCGCTCATGCCGGCGATCATGCATAACGATACTCGCGCAAGCAGCCAGGCTGAGGAGGTGGCTGCCGTAGCCGGGCACCCGGTCAGCGCCACGTTCGCGCTACCCAAGCTGTTGTGGGTCAAACAGGAATCACTTGGTGTGTTCCGACGCGCGCGACGGTTCGTCCATGCCACTGATTTCGTTGTCGCCAAGCTGACCGGCGAGTTCGGCGTCAGCGACTCATTCAACGTGCTGAAAATGGGCTTCGACCTGCGCCAGAACCGGTGGCCGGAGTTTATCGAAGCGAAACTGGGCATACCGCTGAGGATGCTCCCCCGTGTTGTTGAACCCGGCGAGACCATCGGCACCGTATCCGCGAACGGCTCGCACGAGACCGGGCTGCCGAAAGGAACACCGGTAGTGGCGGGAGCGACCGATTCGAACGCGGCGTTTTTCGCATCTGGGGCAGCCGGTGAAGGCGAATGGAATAGCACGCTGGGCACCTCCCTTGCCTTCAAGGGGATATCCCAATCGTACATCTCGGACGCGCTCGGCAGAGTGTACTGTCACAGGCACCCGGAAGGTCTATGGCTCCCCGGCAGCGCGAGCAATACGGGCGCTGACTGCATACGCACGGTCTTTGGGAACGACTACGAACCGCTCGAAGGCAAGGTAGCGCCAAATCTTCCATCGAGACTCCTGGTCTATCCGCTTGTGCGTAAAGGCGAGCGGTTCCCGTTTATCGACCACGATGCAGCCGGGTTTGTCCTCGGTCATCCGGCCAGCGAACTTTCGCTGTTGGCCGGTTACATGGAGGGGGTCGCATACATCGAGAGGTGGGGATACGAGCTGTTCGAGAGTCTTGGTGCGCCGGTCCGCGACACTATATATGCCACCGGGGGCGGAGCACGAAGCGATATCTGGCTTCAGGTCAGGGCAAACGTGCTTGACCGAAAGATAGCGCGGGCGAGCGTCGCGGAATCCGCCATGGGAGCTGCAATTATTGCCGCTTCGCGTACGATGTACGACTCCGTGTCAGACGCAAGTAGGTACATGGTCACGCTCGACCTTGAGATTGAGCCTCAACCGCAAGCTGTCGACGTGTACCGAGATTCATACGACCGGTTCAGGGAAGAGATGAGCAAGCGCGGATACGGGCACAGCCCGAGCCGACCGTTTTCTTCTCAGGCACAGGTATCAAGACCGTGACCTTGTGGGCTGGAGTATTACAGTGGAACTTGAAGGGATCATATTCGACGTTGATGGTGTTATCGTCGAGACGGAGAATATTCACCGCATGGCGTACAACGCGATGTTCAGCAAGATGGGGATCGATGTCGAGTGGTCGCCCGGCGACTATGCGGTGCGTCTTGCGGACATAGGGGGAAAGAAGCTCCAACCGATCGTGGATGAACTCAACATGCCCGACAAGGAGGCGTCCATGACGCGCCTCCATGAGGTCAAGAAGCGATGTTACGAGGAACTTGTCGACCAGCTGGGCACGCAGGGGAAACTCGTACCACGACCGGGAGTGGTCCGGTTGATACGAGAGGCTGTCCAGAACAATGTCAGACTCGGTCTCGCCACCGCGAGTCCGCGCGCCGGAGCTTCACGGCTCCTGTGGTACGTGCTCGGCGAGACGCTGCTTGATCAGTTCTTCGCCATGTGCACCGGCTATGATGTCGAGCGGACGAAACCCGCGCCGGACATATACGTACACGCTACTGCACAGCTCGGCACCGCACCCGCAAGGACGGTGGCTATCGAGGATACGGAGCACGGACTGGAGTCCGCTAAAGGTGCGGGGCTGGCATGCGTTGTCACCCCGAGCGAGTACACCGTCGGCGGGAGCTTTGACGGAGCCGATCTTGTGGTACCGGATCTCGACCATTTGAACAGGGAACGGCCCGTTGACCTTGCTGTGCTCGATACATTGCTGGACACTACGTGCGGCAAGCCGCGTTGATCCACTCGGAGGCGTATCTGGAAGATGCACGACTACGGAAGTTCATGGGCTGAGGCGTACGAACTCACCGTGCAGAGGGACGACTGGCTTTACAAGGACTACGCCTCGATACTGCGCGAAATAGCCGACCTTGTCATAGAGAATACCAGCGTTGACTCGATCATAGTGGAGCTCGGGCTTGGTACCGCAAACCTTACAGCGCTGATCCTGGAAAAACGCAATGTCATCGGTGTCGAAGCCTCGGGAGAAATGGCCAGGATTGCCCGCCGACGATGCCCGGGACTGAGGGGAATCGGAGCCGCATTACGAAGTCTGCCGTTCCGCACGGGCACAGTTGACGCGATCGTCTCGGCCTACGCGTGGCATTGTCTTTGTCATGAGGACAGGCTCGACAGCATCGGCGAGATGAGACGGGTGCTGCGGTCTGGCGGACAGGTCTTCGTGGCCGACCTCATGTTCCGCGACAGCCGCTCCGAACGATCGATGCGCGACCAGCTCGAGCAGGCGGGCGAGAAAGCGAAACTGGCCTTGCTCGATGACGAATCGGAAGAATATCCGCTGCTGTCCGACCTGCGTGTCGAGTTCGGCAGATTTGGGTTCGTCTTCTCAGGAAAGCAACGCAACGAACTGGTGTGGCTTTTCAGGGCCAAGCTCCCGTAGGAACGGTGCCGACCGCCGATGGGCCGCGCACATTTTGCGCGATGCTCGACGGAATGCGCAAGAGTCGCAGCGACATGGCACTACCGGTGTAACATCATGACGCGATTTTGCGGCGATAAAATTGAGGTCGAAGCTGAGGGTGTACCGCTGCGACCCGTGTCGTTCACCTGGCGCGGCTCGACGCACCGGATAGCATCTATTGAGAAAGAATGGCATGATTGGCACGTGCCCACCGGCGGGCCGAAACGGGTCGCATGGAAGAACCGGCGACACAGAACCTACTTCCGCGCGACCACAACACAAGGCAAGGCTGTCGAGATATATTACGACAGGAAGGGCAAACGTGCCGAATGGATCCTTCATCGCGAACTCGGTTGATCGTTTTCTTGTAAGAGATCACGTCCCGACGCCCGCCGACGCTCTAGTGAGCACTCGACTAGCGCGCTGGCGCTGCTTCAGGTTCAAACACCGCGACGCAATTCTTGCCCGCCCTCTTCGCCTGGTAGAGCGCGTGGTCCGCCTTGTCGACAAGCGCCTGAGCGTCAACCGGCTTTTGAGGCGGCTCCCATGCTGCCACGCCGACACTTGCCGTGAGGCTGACCGGTGGTCGACCCGTGTTGAGCTGAATCGGCGTCTTCTCGACAGACCGGCGAATGCGCTCGCCAGCTAGTTTGGCGTCCGCCTCGCAGGTTTCCACAAGGGCTACAACAAACTCCTCGCCGCCGTAGCGCGCGACAATATCTGCCGCACGAATCTCATGCTTGAGTATGTTCGCGAACTGTCTGAGCGCAGCGTCGCCCTCCAGATGCCCGTACTGATCGTTCACCGCCTTGAAGTTGTCAATGTCGATGAACAGGAGCGCAATCGGGTGGCTGTATCGCGCACAGCGCTCCAGTTCCTGCTCGAGAAACATCTGCAAGGTCCGCCGATTCGGTATCTCGGTCAGGGTGTCCTTGCGCGCCTCATCGAGCAGTTTATTATTGGCGATGCGCAGCTGTTCGGACAGTTTCTGCGCTTCCTCTTTCGCCGCCTCAAGCTCTCTGACAAGACGTTCCTGTTCGCCGGCGATTTCGCCGAGCGCAAGGTTAGCCTTCTGCAGCAAGTTTGCGTAGCTGTCGGGCCGGGGAGCTGCGATCTCGAACACTCCCGCTGTCTCCTCGACTTTCCGATCAACGCGGCACATGAGCGCTTCAAGCTCCTTTGCGGAAATGTTAAAGTAACGCGCCGCTATCTCGCTCAACTCCTCAAGCAGCTCATCATCGCCATCCCCGGCATAGAGCCACTCTGCCAGACGGCCCGCGACGTACTGTATGCGGACCGACAGGAGCGTTTGATCGTCCGCGCTGTCCGCTTTTTCCGGCATGTGATGGTACAGAACCGGTATGCGCAGCGGTGCCGGCAAATTCCACTTGTCAAAAAGCAACCTCGCTACCTCGACATGATCCGTGCCCAGGTGTTCCCGTTCAATCTCGAGCGACGGTGCGAGTGTATCTCGTGCTTTGCCCAACGCGCGCGCGTAGAGTCGCGGGACCCCATGAGCCAGCACCATGACACCGATATCCTGAAGCAGGCCGGCAAGGAACGCCTCCTCTTCAGTGTGAAGTCCCACCACAAGCGCGAGCTCCCTCGCTGCCGTTGCAGTGTTGAGCGACCGCATCCAGAAGGAAGGATAGTCAAACTGAGACGTCTTTTTCCTCGGAGATACGCTCAATATGGAGAAACTGAGCGTCAGGGAACGTGTCGCACGTACTCCGAGAATCACGAGCGCCTGCGAAATGGTGCTTATCTCGCGAGGAAACCCGTAGAATGCCGAGTTGACCACGCGCAATACTCGTGCAGTAAGCGAGACATCCTTACTGATAATATCCGCCACTTGACGGAAATCAACGTCGTCCCACTCCGATATAGAGAGCAATTCATTTACCACCATCGGCATAGTGGGAAGACGGGTCGACTCATCCAGTATTCGATTTACATCCATATCCTTGATCATCTGCCCTTACCTCCTTCTGAACCACCATCCACAGTTCGCACTGCGACCGATATCTCCTCCTGTCACGCTGTAGCAGCGCCTGGTCGTCCCGTTTCCGACGTCACCGCACACACGGGGTCGCAGGGTACCAGCGGTCCCGTCTACCTCTCATTCTGTGCGCTGGACAGCTGCTTGTTGAGCTCATCAAGTTCCTGCGCAATTTTGTCAAGCTTACGGCCGTTCTCACGCAGCGTTTCGCTGATCTCTACGAGTACGGCGAGCGATCTGTCGCCGCCCTTAAGAAAAGACTCAGGTACGCTCTTGACCGTAGTCGGCGTGAACCGCTGCGCGGCATCAGCCTCGCTGCCGCACGATGGGCTCAGTACTACCACCGCCACCAGTTCACACAGGAACACTGCCGTGGCCACCCCCACAACTATCTTTTGTGACCGTATCACTACTGCTCCCTCCTCTCTCGCGACTCATACGCTTCGGCAACCGCGGTCGTTGATGCCCCCTCCTTCGCCCGGGCGTAATACAGGCCCTCAGCACTCTCTGTGCGCACCGTTCTGATGTCGCGTACGAACGCATCCGTGAAGTCCGACCGCTGTTTAAGATGCCTAAGTGTCTCGTCGGCTTCCGAGCGCGCCGAAAAACGCCCGATCATCGCACGGTACCATACGTCACCCACCTGCCTATCCGGAGCCTCAACCCATGCCGGAAAACCGTCCCGGGTAAGTTTTCTGACGTAGTCACCGGTGATCTTGTTGCTGCGCGAAGCGAACACTTGAATAGAACACTCATCCGTCACCGCCGGGGTTTCAGATTGGTCCCCGACACGCGGCGGCACGGTGCTCTCTGCAAGTAGGGCGTCTACCGAAGTAGCGCGTCCGCCCTTCTCCGCCGCGGGCGGCTCCTCATCCGACTCCGACTTTTCCGCCTTTCGCACCGGCCGTGCGGGACGAAACGGCGGTGTCTGGACACTGTCGGAGATCCCCGCACAGGATCGCTCGCCGTTCTGTCGCGGCACACCGGCTATGTCCTCGACCCTATCCACAAGCTCCTTCATTGATTCCGTAGGCTCCAGGCCGACAATGTGCGGAGTTATCAGAACCACCAGTTCGTTCCGGCTTGTGGTCTTCTTGGTCCTCCTGAAGAGGTGGCCGAGCCACGGGATATCTCCCAGCACGGGGACCTTAAGAACGCGCTCGGAGTCACTCTCCTTCAACAGTCCGCCCAGCACAATCGTCTGCCCATCTTTCACGAGCATATGCGTCGTGGCTTCCGCGGTAGACTCCGAAGGAAGACCCGCCGCACTAATAGTGCCGCTGCTCACCTCCGGGTGTATCTCGAGCAGCACGAGACCGTCGTCGCTGATCCGCGGGGTAAGCGTCAATTGTGTACCCACATCGATGAACTCAACGCTTTCGAGACTGCTGGTCTCCGTGGTGGTTGTTATGCGAAATCCCAGTCGGTCGCCTATGATTATCTCGGCCTCCTCATTATCGACGGCGAGTATCTTCGGATTGGCCAACGTCTTCATATCAACGGTCTCAGCCAACGCCTCGAGAAAGGTTTCGGTGTCTCCTGTTATGACACCGGCAAACAATCCTTGAGCTCCCTCCGGCAGTGCAGTCAGCTCTCCAGCAAAACCGTGCGTGAGCGCTCGGAAAATCGTCTCACCGTTGATCTTCACCGCGTCGAACTGCACTCCCAGCGTCAGATCGTCGGTGTACGTCAGCTCGAGCAATCTCGCCTCGATCAGCACCTGTTGAGGAGGCACGTCGATCTGCTCGACGAGCGCGCTGATCCGATCAAGATACGCTCGCGTGTCCTGCACAAGCACCGTAGATTCGACCGCACTTACTATCGCCCGGCCGGCCGGCGAGACGAACTCCCTGATCAGCTCGAACGTTTCGTTCGGGTCAACGTAGTCAAGCTTGAAAACCCGTATCGTCATGTCCGTAGCGTGAAGCGGCAGCTGCCCTTTTTCTGAAGCTTCCGTAACAAGGATGGTGTTTCCCGTGCGCGTTGCGGTGCATCCGCTCACGTCAAGTATCGAGTTGAGCGCTTCCTCGAACGTAACATCATACAGGTTTACGGATATCTTTCCTGACACGCGCGGACCGGTTATAATGTTTACGCGGCGCTTTACGGACAGTATCCGCAACAGCTGCGCTATCTCGACGTCTTCCACGTTTATGGTGAAACGACTATCCGAACTGACCACGCCCTCCAGTATCGAGTTGTCCGTTCGGTGAGAGGCCGCCGGCAAATCAGCACATTCGGACGGCACGAGGAAGAAACACACGGGCGCCAGCACAATCGCGCACCTCATCACATCTATCCCATTACGAATCATGGCGTGTCATCTCCTTTCATTGTGAGGAGCACAGTACCGGTCACGTCGCTAAGCAACGCTGTCCTTTCCTCTATCTTGACCACGCTGAACGGGCCCATGGTATCGTTCTCGGTTAACAACGTACCGTTTATGAGCGCAAGGTTTGCATCGCCGTCCACAAGGGTGGCCTGCAATGTCAGACTCTCTATGAAAGCCTCTCTCGACTGGCGCCGCTCCTTCGGTTCCGCTCGCTGCGGGTCGTGCTCGTCGATCCGGTCCCCCACAGCGGCCCTGTGTGGTTTAACAAATGGATCGCCGGCCAAGTCCGGCGGCGGTTCCGCATGGAGCTGGCCGCGCGGTTTTCGTGCCGTGATCTTCTCCATGAGCACACCTAGCCGTTGCTCGCAATCGGCCACGGTCGCGTCGGCGCAAGCGACTTTGTCCTGCACAGCAGGCACCCGCACCCCGCTATCGTGCCTGCCGCCTCTCAACCTGGCATTGAGCAGGAATATGAAAACAACCGCCAGCACCACCGCCAACGGCACTTGCAGCTTAAGCGGAACTATGCTCTTCTTCCTGCCGGCCTTGCTTGACATTGTCCGTTTCCTTGTATGCATAGATCCTTAGACTAAACGAAGCACGACACACACCGTCGTCCTTCGCGCGCACATCAATATCCTCAATCGTGGCGAGTCGCGGCATATCACGCAGCGCGCCAATGAACGAGTAGAGGTTAGCGAAGCATCCGGTTGCGTCAACCGCGACCGGCGCCTCGCGATACGAACCCCGCTCGCTGAACTCGCCGGGCCGTACCCTCACGATCACCACCCCGTTTCGTGCTGCCAGCCCGTTGAGCTCCTTGAGAAATCCGTCTGTGTCGAGGTTGTCGGGGATTCGTCTGTGCAACATAATCAGTTCAGCATTCAGTGCATCGAGCTGCTCCTCTGCTTGCTCCAACGTTTGCCGCAACTTATGTATGTCGGCGACCTCCGCAGACAGCTCGTGGGTGCGCCGAACGAGTTGCAGGAGCTGGTGCGACTTGGCGCGACACACGCTCACAAAGAACAGCGATGCTATCAGCACCACGCCGACAGCACACAGTGCGTCGAACCGGCTGAATTTCGTCGTCCTCATAGGTCTCATTCGCGTATCCCCTCACCTAGAGGTGTTTCTCTTCTTATCACAACAGCTCGCCCTTGATTTCGAATTGTATCAGCGATTCTTTGCCGTCGGCTTCCTTCAGCTCCGAGTAGTCCAGCTCGACCTCGCCGAATCGTGGCGACTTCTCAAGCCGTGCCATGAAGTTTGCCAGATCGAAATTCGAGTTGGCATAACCGTGTGCGGTGAATAGGATCTCGATAGTCTCCACCGGCTCCTGCGTCGCCTCGGTTTGCGCGCCATCCCCCGACCCGCGATCCTGACGAATCTTGACCTTTGTGAACCTCATCCGCTCGAGCCAGGCGTTGGTGCACGCCGCGTCAGCAATATCAGCAAGAACCTGTGCCCACCCGCCCTCATCCAGAAGCTCATCGAGCGCGGTCTGCTTCTCAACCGCTCGCTCCACCTTTTTTTCTAATTGGGCAAGTCTCTGCGTCAGTTCCTGCTTTTCAGCCGCCTGTCTTTCCAGAGAAACGAGTTCTCCTCTAACGGCAGCCACGTGTCGCCCGATAATGGAGGAGTACCCCACGAGGAGCAGAACAAAGCTCACCCCAACCAGCGTCCACCTCAACGCCCTGGTGCGCCACAGCTCACTCGCTCTGTAGCTATCGGGAAGCAGGTTTACAGCATCCATACCCGTCACCCCTCGCGAAGCGCCAAACCAAGCGCCACGCTAAACGAAGCCCTATCCTTGTCAACACCCTCGTCGAGTGCTCCATCGTGAGCACTTACCGAGACAAACGGGTCGCCGACCTCAACGCCGAGCCCGGTGTCATCGGCCAAGAACTCCGTGAGACCCCTGAGGTTCGCCCCGCCTCCAAAAAGGA
>Ga0180434_10004687_pt1 | contig 16499 bp, 22 predicted proteins | sample SS_ome_7_FD_132453 | JGI IMG/M metagenome (GOLD analysis project Ga0180434, IMG submission 132453) | Hypersaline lake sediment archaeal communities from the Salton Sea, California, USA - SS_1_D_2 metaG | ecosystem: Environmental > Aquatic > Non-marine Saline and Alkaline > Hypersaline >...
CGGGAATTGTCAAAGAAACTCCGCAACTGTTTCGGCACTGTTTTGGCACTGTTTCCTGAGCGATATTCGCTTAAACGCGCCTAAACTCGCGCACGAAAATGCCCTGAAAAAAGCCAGCTGGTTTTTGCTGGTTTCTCCCAGGGCGCAGGGGGGGGGGTCTTATTTTCGACGACCCCGGGGCTTTTTCTCCACAGGTCGTCCCATCTTATTCCTGCGTGGCAGTTCTTTCCGCTGTTCCTTCGTCAGCGCTCGCCGCATGGCTTTCTCGATGACTTCGGCTGCCCACTGGGATTTGTTCGGGAATCCCTGCTCGGTCGCAATCCGTTCCCAGTGTTCCTGCCTGACTCCACCGTCATTCAGGTTGATCTGCAGGTTGCTGATTTCTCCGCTCATGTCTTTTCTCCAGGATGGTTTGTGAACCAATTACCCTAGAGACCCCATCGACTATCGTCAATAGACTTTTTAACCAGCTGAGTCGTCATCTGCTGTCGCCACCATTCCTGCACGAGGTAAGACAGGAATCTCCACGCTGCCTGCCTGATCGCGTAGAACAGTAAAGTCCCTATCAATCCTCCGGGGATGATGCCATAGCGGACACACTCATTGAATGCCTGCCGTGTGTGAATTTCGATGTAATCTTCCGGTGAGACCACGCCTCCGGGATCACCGCAGGCGAACACCGATTCGTCGAACCATGCATCGGCATACAGGCGAGCGGCGCATTCACGACAGACGTTCCGTTCTTTGCTGCCGACTGGCAGATGGGCATCCATACAGGCGAACTGCACAACCGTTTCGTAGGCTGGGTTGCTCTTCAGAGTTGCCTTCACCTCTTCGGCGGTCAGTCGCTTTGTCATTACTGAAACCGGATCGTAAAGTCCGGCCCCTTCAGTCGCAGTTTGACGATGCGTCCGGAGTCAGTGACCTCGAGTCCGGACAGGATAGTCTTCACCGCGACTCCCCACTTCTCCACGCGCACATTGATGGGAGGTTTGAACTCGAGCTCAGTCGCGGACGTGAACTCGACCTGTCGTCCGGCTCCTGTCCAGCTGACAGACAGGCCGGCTTCGGAGATCTCGAGTGGTTCTCCTGCCATAAGCGTAGCGAGAATGGCCGGCACTTGTTCCGGGACGGACAGGTCTTTGTTGAACAGTCCTCCGACCGGATACCCCTGGGGGTCTTTGTTTCGGATCAGGTGTTCTGTTGTGGCGGCCACGATGGCAGTGACGGTCGGTTCCGTGCTGATGTCAGCGACAACCATCGGATCTTCAGCGACGGTTGTTTCTGTGGCGACGGAGTACCGTTGCAGCAGACTGGTGAGTGATGCTCGAGTGCGCGATCCGGTTGTGCGGATGCGTTCGTTGCCGTTGGCATCGACGATGATCCATGTAGGAATCGATGCGGCATGCCTGATCCCCAGTTCCGCTGCGTAGCGAGGTCGTTGTTCCACATCGATAATCTCGACGGGTGATCCGGATCCGGCTTCCCCGATCAGGTCACCGCAGGCTTCTTTGGATGCGCGACAGGGGCCACACCAGACGGCAGTGATCATGTAAGCGCGGTTGCCGGCTGTTTGCTGGACGACAGGTTCGGCTTCCAACCATGTGACGGTGACGGGTGTTATCGGAGGTTCGATGACTTCTCCGCATTTGCAGTCGTCGCAGGTGCAGGGGTTGCACTGGCATTCAGGCGTGCGGTTGTCTTCGACCTGTGAGACCTGTTCGATCTTGCGGAGCAGTTCCTGCATGCGCAGTCGAGCGACTTCGTAGTCGTCACTGATTCCGCTGAGCAGGAGCAGTGGGAGGATGAGTCTTACCATTCGAGATCATCCTTCCAGACGACTTTGCGTGGCTCAGGATCGGTGAGATCGGACATGCCGGCGATGACGGTGTGATTGTGTCGGGCGAACTGTTTGATGAAGTTCCGGGTGAGGAAGCACCAGCCCTCTAGCCATGACCGTGTCCCGTGAGAGTTTGCAGCCAGAAGGACATCTTCACCAAAAGTGGAACGAGATAAGTCCCAACCCAGGATGCACCAAGCATGCCCGCCCCCGCCACCAGAAAAACGATCAGCAACTCCTTGAGCATTCGGCCTCCAGTTCCCCCATGATCCTCCGACGAACACTCCGCCCTGACCGTTCCGCAGGAACGCGAGGATTTCATCGAAGGTCTCAAAGAATGCACTGTAGCCGATTTTGTACTTGGCAGCGTAGGTCTTTGCCTGCGGCGGAATGTCGGTGGTGTATCGCCGTGGCAGTGGGTAATCGACGGTGCCGTCCTTGTCCCAGTCCATCGGGCAGAAGCCGATCTCTTTGGCAGCTTTCACGTTGCCGTGAATGGTACTGCCGCGATCGCGTCCGTAGAGACCACGACTGTTCTGCTGCGCCCAGATGTAGGACGAGTGACCATTGAACTGGATGACCTTCTTGCCACCAGACTGGCGATTGAAGCAGGCTTCGCCGACTGAGGACGATGCCATGCCTGCACAGCGTCCGACTGCGCCCTGATTTTCCATCCGCCAATACGACCGAGGGTCATATTTGACCGGAGCGTCATCACGCATTGGCAGCGACTGGAAGTGAAAGTCGATTGCTTCACGGATGACAGCGTTTTTGTCTTCGGCTTCAAGAGCGTAGCCGGTGAACTCAGGAGTCGTCGTCGATGCCAAGAGTGCGCTCCTTCAGGTCTGTTGCAAACCGGGCAGTGAACTCTGGTCCCTGGGAGACGGCATCCGCTGCCATTTCATGGATTGGTTCCCATGCTGCCTGCCTGGCCGCCTGATTGCGAGTGTTGATCCACTCGAGTTGTTCCTGATCAGAATCGAATTCCGTTTCTGCCATTTCCATCCATGCATCGGCGAGCAGGAGCCGGTATTGATCAGCAAACCGATCGAACTTGTCGCCGGTTTGTGGCGGCTTCGGATCCGGTTTCGGCTGATCACTGCCGGAAGTAGGGATCAGCAGAATAACGGCACACAGGATGAGGATGACGTGTTTCATGGATTCAGCGAGTCAGGGTTCTTCATGCCTTCGAGTGTGCGGCACTGCATCCATTCGTTGAGCAGTTCCACAGATCGCGTGGATTTGCGTTCGATGGAATCATCCATGAGTTCTCGCCATGCGGCATCCATGTTTTCCATCTGCGTCCGCTGTTTGCCGGCGGATGTCTTGAACCATGACAGCACTCGGCGGAACGAATCGCCTTTGGCTCCGTAGGCTGTGAGGACAGCGACGACTGCCGCGATGGTCTTCACCCAGCCCATAACTTCGGGTGATACATCAATCCCCATCTTTGACCTCGCCCTCAGGTTCATCGAGTCCGAGGTTCGCTCCGGCTTGGGCGTACTCCATAACGATTCGCAGTGGAGCCTCGAACGCATCGTGGATCTGCGAGGAGATGAATGCGTGTACGAAGGACGGCAGTGGAGCGACAACAGCGTAGGTCTTTGCCTGACGAGCGATGTTGTTGAGTGTGATTTCGATGATCTCTTCCGTTTCGGCATCGGTGAGACCGTTGGAGGCGTTCAGCAGATACGGCCAGGCTTTCCCGGGCAGATGCGTGAAGATCAACCGCAGGGCGGATTCGATTCTGGCGGCTTCCTGCTCCTCGTCCCAGATCCCCGGGATGTTGATCCTCGCATTGAGAATCGGCACCATCTGGTCGAGCAGGAGTTCCAGTTCATCGGACGTGAGCGTCATGCGTGGCGAGCCTGTGAGAGTGTTTGGCAGCATGCGGCACTCTACCCGGGTGAGTCGTCACGTTCAACCTGAATTGGCGGTCAGCAACCGGCAGCGACGGTCTCTGGAGACCCGAAATCGGCCTCCGGGGTAATAACTCAAAAACTCAAACTCAAAAGACCACTTAAGCGAGAATGCGAGAAATAGAGGTGAGAATACCCAGAATACCCCTCGAGAATGCGAGAATGCGAGAATTCTCGGGTCAGCTGCGGCAGCGTAGTTTTATTGAGTTATTAGCTTATATATATATAATACTATATAAAACACTGGGTTTCGGACTCCCTAATAACTCAAATTCCACTTTGAATTATTCTTGAGCTATTTCCGGCGAGAATTCGAGAAAACTCAATAGCTCAAGAATAGCTCAAAGTCGATTTTGAGCTATTAAGACGAGAAAACAGGTAGGGTAAACCCTACCTATTTTCTTCGGAGAGAATGCGAGAATGACGACTGTGAGAACTCGAGAATGCGAGAATTCAGTCGTCGAGACGTTCGATGTAGCGTGGCGATCGAGTCTTGCCGGGCTGTTTCTCGGCCTCAAACATCTGCACTCTGCCGGCTTCCTGTAGTTCTGCTACGATGTCATCACGCTGTTTCTTGGTGAGAAACTGCGTTCGACGTCCGAATTCAGTCCATGACATGCGACCGGAGATTTTGCTCAGCACCTTCTGCTTCAATCGCTCATAAGGACTGTCTGCAAGGTTTCCTTCGCATTTGGCGGCCAGTTTCCTTGTAAGGATGTTCTGCAGTTTGATCGCCCAGTCAGCGTCCTCGAGGTTGATGGTGAATCGTCCCTGGCTGACGGCAGACAGCATTGCCAGCTTGTTTGCCTTCTCAGACGAACGAGACCAAATCGCTGCCATCAACGGATCCTCATCGATACGTTTGAGCGCTATCTCCCGCATGTGTCCCACAAGGCGTTCTCGGGCTTCTGGTGACCACAGAATCTCGGTGGGCATGGGATTGGTGCTTTCCAGGTTGCCTGCCCCTTCGGGCTGATAGTTCAGCCAGAACCGGGCATGTTCGACCAGTTCAGCCGGGGGCTGCAGTTCTCCCACGCTTTCAGGGATGGAATCGGCCAGTGGCACGTATTTGGGCTCCTCGAGGACATGCAGACGTCCCAACAGCCCAGTGTGAACAGAATCGGACGACAGAGCGTCCCACAGCGTCGATGGCGTGGACGATCCCACAATCACGCAGTGTGGCTGGTTCAGCTTCACAGTTCGGCTTGTGTCCACGTAGGCACGTCCCTCGACCGATGAGTTGGCGGACGTGTAAACCTTCAGCAGATCAGCCTCAAGGGCCTTCAGGTACGGTTGAGCCTTGTCTGACATGATGCCAGCGAGGAACTTGCCAAACTCATCGACCTGGAACAGGGTTGCCGGGTGTTCGTCCAGTCGCGCGTACAGTCCGGCAGAACTGCCGAAGTCCTCCGGTGCGAGCAGGCTCTCGTCACCGGCTTTCTCGAGGAGGATTTTGGTGCATTTGCGTGGATGCTCTTTTCCGGCTCCTGTCGGGCTGAGTGCCAGCAGGTACAAGTTGGTGCGACCGTTCAGCGGATCACAGATCTTCCTGCCGGTGAGCAGCGACATGATGCCCAGAGCGGACGCAAAGAACACTTCGGGAAGACTGTACAGGCATGTGGCATCCATCCAGCGGACGATCGCTCCAATCATCCCGGGAGCATCGTAGATGAGCTCTGGCGGGATCTCATGCTTGTCTGGCGACTGTTGCTGTTTTGGTGTCTGGACTCCAAACCGCAGGTTGCTGAAGTCGACGTCCGGAGGCAGTTCCGGCAGAGAGCGTTCTTCCTTGAACTCCCGGGGTGTTCCATTCCGCATGCCTGACCGGACAGTCTTGACGAACTCCTCTTCCTCGAGTGGTTCCGGCAGCGACTCGTTCCACTGTCGACACCATCCCATGACGACATCTTCCGGCAGCCCGCCCTCGCGGAATGCGGTGATGTTGCCGGCGAGTTTGAACAGAGTGTTGTTGCGCCCGCCTTCAGCTTCCCTGGGGATTCCGGCGAGGTACGCCTCGAGCCTCTTCTCGAGGTTCAGGTCGTCACTCGAGATCGGGGTCAGGACAGGCTGAGTGGTCTGTGCGACCGGCTTGTTCCCGGAGGAAAGCAAAAACTCCGAGCAAACCCAGTCCACTGCAGCCTGCCCCTCCCCGACCTCTTGTGTGAGAGCTGAGTAGAGGTCTCCGGTGATCGTCCAGAACCGTTTGTTGTCATAGACCTCGACCTGCTGTTTGAGTTCAGCATTGACGACGTGAACACAGCGAGATCCTTTCGGCTTCGTCCCTCGAGTGATGAATTTGATGCCTTTGCCGCTGGGTGAGATCTCACCGTAGGCAACTTCGCTGAACTTTGTAACGAACGGAATCGCCCACTCGAGTAGATTACCATCTTCTCCCAGGCAGTTATCGAGGTCGATGCCGCAGAACGGATCGTCTTCACTGAAGACGAAGGCGATGCCATCGAACTTGTTTGCCACTCGCACAGCCGATTGATAGGTCGACCATGTGGACGGGTCATTCGACTTGCCCGGTGATCCGTCTTTCGCCATCGGGATTTTGTTGCCGTTGACATTCTTCCAGTTTAGCCATTGTTTGCGCTCGCGCAGCGATTTTGGGGGTTTCATGCTTTCTCTCCGTAATAATAACAACGGTCAGTCGCAGACCGTTTTCTCCTTCAACCGTTCCAGCAGATCCTGCTTGTCATGCCCCTCGAGAAACTGCACCAGTTCGTCGTGAGTGGTCGTCCATTCGCCGCTATCGACGTTCAGCTGACCAGTAAGACGTTCCGCCCAGAACCACATCGACACGATACGATGTGAGATCTCGAGGAGCGAAGCGATGTCCTCCGGGTTGAGTCGGGCGTGTTGTTCAATCACTTTTCTTCTCCTCTCAAAAAAGTAACCCGGCAGCAGGCTCTGAAAAAAGTCCGTCAATCCCCGTTTGCTGAGACCTTATAGAGTCATAGGGAAAGAAAAATCTGCTGCCGGGTGTTTCAAAGAACCCTGCCGGTTGCCTGTCCCGAAGCAAACCGGCAGGTGTCGCCACAACGCTGCGGCGAATACTAAGCGTCTCGCTGTGGGTTGACTTCCTGGAGAGAGTTTTCAGCGGTAAGGCCGGTGGGTGGTTCCCAGTTGGGACAAGAATCGTCCAGTTCAGAAAGATCCCCTTGTCCATCAACCTCCCATATACGTCCAGTGAACTTCGGCTTATGACTAAACCAATGCCACTTCCTGGACTTATCCATCGCCACCCATCCGGTGTGGAACGTCCAGGGAGTGGGGTATTTTGGTGTGAGGACGATGAACTCCGTTGCTGATTGATGCCCGATCTCCCAAGTAATCACTCCTCCATCAACATCAAGGTAGACGTCCCCTTTGTTCAGTTTTCGATACTCAGCAACATCTTCATACCCAGCGATGGGCTCTAGCAGTTTCACTTTCATGTGCGTTTACTTTCTTAGTTAGTCTTCCAGGTAAACACCGGGAGCGACAGTCGCTCGCAGGCTTGTCTTGCTCTCATCAGATATCGATCTTCAGTCGGCTTGCCTCGCAGCAACAGCAGGATCGCACCCTGCCGATTTGTGATGACTGAATAGTAGGTCGCTTGTCCGCATGCTTCCGGCCACTTCTTAACCCAGTCCACTTCGATCGCCAGTGTGTCTGTGAGGATGTCAACACGGCTCCTGCACGGCAGGCGATATTCCGCCACACCTCCCATGCGATCTGCGAGCCACTTCGACCACGCGACTTCACCGTCTGTTGGCTTAGGCTGTTGCATCATTCCTTGTTCTTCTTAGCTTTATGCTTCACGCCTTCTGCTCTCCGATCTCTTTGAACGTGGACTCGACTTTCCACAGTGGATCTTTCTTCCAGAACCAGCCCCAGATGCTCTGCGGGAGCATTGCAACGGATACGTTAACACATCGCAGGCAACTGTCGGGAGTCCATCTTTCATGAATACGGTATGGAATCATGGAAATGGCAGACCGAAGATTGGCGGCCTGGATTCTTGTGGTGTAGGTGAATTCGGAACTCATGGCTTGTTCTATCCCCACTCCTTAGAACGGAACTTCATTGTCAGCCCAACCGGCACCCTCCGGAATCACTTCCGCTGGCTGCAGGTCGTCACGATGTGGTCGAGGATCCTTGAACAGAATCTGCACGATTCGTCGCCATCGACCATCCTTCTCAGTCACAATGCGATGTGGCCCTCGAATCGCATGACGACCAATCAAGTCTAATGCCTCATCCGTGTCTACCGGAGCCGGATGTTTCGACCGCTGTTGCCACCATCCCCACGCTTTCTCCAGAGCGAATCCCTGATGCTCGAAGCACACCCATTCTTTGCATACTCGAGTCTGCAGGTTGCCTTCGTCGCCTTCCTTGCGAACGGTGTACTCCACTCGCAGTGTTGCCGGGTCATTGTCGCCTGAGCCTCGTTTGACGTGCTTGTGATAGCTGATCTCTTCGACGTTCCATGTGACGATCGTCTCGAGGTCTGGTTCCGCCTCATGATTTGCTTTGCGACGTTCCGGATCCTTCGGGATGAATCCACAGTGAGGACACTCACGTTCGCCTGGCGGGATGTCGCCTTCACACTCAGGACAGAGCGTTCCTCGAGTGTTGTTCTCCGGCACTTCAGCCTCGTCGTCACTGTCTTCGTCTTCGGGTTTCTTCTTGATCGCGTAGCCATAGTGATTGGTGTCTGGATCTCCATGCCGGACACGGTTGCCGCCGAAGTCCAGCAGCAGGCAGTCATCTTTGCTGTCATGCGGACGAAACCCGCGACCGACCATCTGCACGAACAGCCCGGGACTCATGGTAGATCGGAGGACGCACACGCAGTCGATGCGAGGGCTGTCGAAGCCGGTAGTGAGGACATCGCAATTGACCATGAACCGGATATCACCTGTCCCGAATCGATGCAGCAGGCTTGCGCGTTCGATCGCCGGGGTTTCGCCTGTGACGCATCCGACTTCCACTCCGAGCAGTCCCTCGAGCTTCTCCTGAACGCTGTAGCTGTGTTTGACTCCGCAGCAGAAGATGAGGACTGATTTGCGACCTCCGGTCAGAGCGGCGATCTGGTTGCAGGCTTCATCGACGACCGTTGGTTCGTTGTAGACTCGTTCCATCTGCCCAGGCACGAAGTCGCCGGCACGGACTCCCACGTTCGTCATCTTCACGGTGGACGTCGGCGAACGAGTGATCGGGCAGAGATACCCCTCGTTGATCAGCGACTCGACTCGAGCCTCATAGCTGATCGCATCGAAGGTCTTCTTTTCGCTCTTGCCGTAGATTGGCCCCTCAGACGTCCTGTACGGCGTAGCGGTCAGTCCGACCAGTCGAGCTTCCGGATACGCGCTAATCAGCCGGTGATACATTGTGAGCGATTCAGGATCGTTGCTGATCAGGTGAGCCTCATCGACGATGATCAGGTTCCGCACACCCATCTTTGCCGGCTTGCGGTAGATGCTTTGAATTCCAGCGGCCAGGAACTGCGAGTCAGTGTCTCGCCGATTCAGTCCGGCAGAGTAGAACCCGACGTCACCATCCTCGAGCAGTGCAGAAACCTTCTCAGCGTTCTGCTTCAGCAGTTCTTTGCGATGGGCGACGATGAGGACTCGCCCGTTGTGAGCAGCGGCGCGATGGCAGAGCATCGCGATAATCCAGGACTTACCTGCCCCTGTCGGCAGAACGACCAGCGGTCGTTTGTCTTTGTGTTGCCTCAGATAGTCCCATGTCTGTTCAACTGCCTCGGTTTGATACTGTCTCGCTTCCATTGTTCTTCTCCTTTCAAGAACCGACCGGGATGCCCGTTGTCGGGCTGAAAGACATTAAGCACCCCTGGAACATCCCAGTCGGAGACACGGTTGGTACTGATAAGCCGGTGAATTTAGACGTTCACATGCTGCAAAGTGATCTGGTGGAATCGAGCGCTGGCAGGATCGTCGCTACCATGCTGACACGCTTTCACGTACTGAATGATTTCCTCATAGAATGGCATGGCTTCCTCTTCGACTTTGACAACCGCTCGGCCACCATCAGAGATATCAACGTAGATTTCAGAATCGAACCGCGTAGACAAGCAAGCGCTCAACACTGCCGCTTGTCGGTTAGTGCCATCCACCCAGCCCATCATGTGGTTGCAAAGTTCAGCGGACATTTCAGGGCATTGTTCGTTTTCAGGATTCAGAGTCATTGGTTTTGCTTTCGTTGAGTTTTGAAAACGCTCCCGCCCCAGTGGACGGGAGCGACACTTGACCGCCAGGACGGACGGTCTCAGCATCCGTGCCAGTGCTTCCTACCAGGGAGCGGAGTCATCGTTTGCCGGATCCTGCGGAGACATTTCTATCTTGCCGAAGAACCTGCGAACATTGTTCGTCAGCTTCCCGTTGTCCTCACGTTTCTCAATCTCCACTTCCACCGCAAGCGGCTTGTGATGAAGTTCGGAAGTGTCATTTGGCTTCGGAACACCGACTGCTTTGCAGACGTCAGCGAACTGCGACTGGCCGATCTTCCTCGCCATTTCTGACTGATGCTGAAAGGTCAGTTGCGCCCACAGTTTCCGCTTCTTGTGTTCGCCTTCGACGACTTCCAGTTCCAGCCAGATATAGTTGCCGGTTCCCGCCTTGTTGTTGCGGAGTTCCGACTTCATGATGGCAACGACATACTCGCCATTTGGAAGAGGATCAAAACTTGTTTCGACATGCTCCGTTGTCGCTGCGTCGAAACCGTATTGTGACAGGTTACCCATTGCTTTTTTCTTTCTTCGTTTGAGTTGTAGGTTTGTAAGCATCACGGATCGCCTGCTCATAGACCTCCCAGTCGCAGGCAATTTCAGAAGGGAGAGACAGGCGAGATTTCGCCAGAATCCCCGGACACTCTTGCGTCCGGATGTATCGTTCCGATTCGCCAAAAGCGATCGTCCGTTTCTTGTCAAACCCGACGTCCTCTTCTTTCGTGTACACCCGGTAGTTCAGGTGGAACACTTCGTCGCACCATTCCTGCCACAGGAGAGATGCAAGAGGATGCAGAGCAGGCTGGTAGCGATCATAGCTGTCGCCACCTGGAGGATCATGCCGCTTCACGTCGGCATGTGCGAGAGCGATGATGCCACAGTTCTTAGACACGATGATGTGATCGAGGTCACTGATTAACGTCTGCCAGATCGCGACTGCTTTCTTGTACCCGTTGCCATAGGGAACATCCGCAATGCTGTTGTGGTCACCTTTCGCCACGTCATGGACGAGCGTTTCCAGCCAGTCCAGCGTGTCGAACACCAGCCAGTTGACCGTCTCCTGCATCGTCGGAATCTCCATGAGGATCGTCCGGAGCTCATTGTAACTCTTGATGCGATCGGTCGACGTGCAGTCGATGTCGTTCAGGCCATCCTCAAAGTTCAGGATGATGTGGTTGGGAGCATTGGCCGCCCATGTGGACTTGCCGACTCCATGTGGACCATACAGCAGGACGCGCCGAGGTTTTGCTTTCTTGCCCTTGTTGAGTTTGAGAGGCATTACAGTTCTTCTTTCTTCGTTAAAGGTTACAGAGTGAAAAGGTTCAACGGCTACGACTGCACACAAACTCGCAGAGATTCAGTCCAATCGTCGATAAGTGGCGTGTCAATCTTCAACGCACACAGACGGAAGACTCCACCAGCTTCGATCTCGCAGACATCATGATCCCATATCCAGATGCCCTGATCGTCATTCCTGATCGGACGCATGCCGTACCAGTACCAGATGCCACTGATATCCATCGCAATATAGCCTCCGGCGAACTCCGGACTCATCGACCACGGTTCAGTGGGCGCTTCCAGAGGAACGGCAGTCATTCGAGGAACCATTTCAGCCGGTTCTCGAGTCTTGTCGACTCGCCGGACTTCCATGCTCGACATCCGCAGGTAGACGTCACCCTCTTTCGGGATTCGCCACTGGAAGACCGTTGGGCAGTTTGCCGGGCGATCTTCGCCATACAACAGTTCAGGATTCATTAGTTCAAAGGTCAGTTTTTCGCTCATCGTTTTGCTTTCTTCGTTACAGCATTTTGTTGAGTAAAGTTTGCAGCAGTTCAGGTCGCTTGCCGCTCCAGATCATCTCCTCTCCATATTCACGGCAGTCATCACGAGTGATCCGGGACTGTTCCGCTGCAGCGAACGCGCCCCAGAATGGACAGTCATGCCGTACCGGAAACCAAAAGGTCTCCGCTGGGAATGACTTTGTTTTCAGTTCTCGAGGGTTCCAGTGGATCAGAAATCCGCAGTACGCTCCGAAGCGGCTCCTCTCGAGCATGTGGTTCAGTTGTCGTTTCTTGCGATCGCGATAGGGCGACAGATCGAACGATGCCTGGGAGCAGACCTTGCAGTCCCAGATGTACTGCCGCAGTGATCCGGTCAGAATTCCCTCAAAGTCCGGCAGTGACTTAATGGTGATGACTCCTTGGTTGCCACCCGTGTTGACTGCCTGCACTCCGTATCGAACGATCGATCCGCTGTCGCCCAGAGCGCGAGCCCAACGGGCGATGATGTCTTCAAATTCTTTTCCAGTCAGATGCATGATTGTCTTTCAAAGCAAACCTCGCGACTGCCCAACCGGGAGAAGAGACCGGCTGTCCGAAACGTGGCAGCCGCGAGGGAGGCGACTCAGGGGATGTGACGCATCCCATACATAATTTCTTCGACTGCCTTCAGAGCAGCATTTCTTCGCTTCAGTGCCTGAACTTGCTCGGCGTCGAGTGTTTCTCCTTGCAGCTTTGCGAGCGACGGAAACTGCCGCACCTTGAGGGCCTGTTGCCATTCTGACCAATCTCCCGCATGCCCATCGGAGAAGCTCAGTTCTGCACCATCGGACGTGACCACGGCACCCAGTTGCTTGAGGAAGTAGGGCACTCCACATTCCCGGCAGTCTTGCAACAAGGAATGTGCCCAAGCGATGTCAAACTGGATTGCACCGTGTCCGGATTCACCACCCTGAATGATCCAGTCCAAGTCGGGCAGCCATTTCTTGAGATCAACAGCCTCGTGTTGCGGCTCGACCGATAAGAACCGAATGGTCGAATCGCTACCTACCCTCAACAGATGGCGTATCCGACTCGTTGACTTCTGGCCGGTAATGCTTGTCCCTGCCCACAGATTGGTTGGCCACTCTCGGTTGCTTGAAGCCAGCCATTCTGAAAACTTCGCCATCCGGTCGGGTCTCTTAGTGAGCCAGAGCCAGTGATGTCTCCGCCCGAGTTCGGAGGTCACATTTTCGATGATTTCATCTTCCAGATAGTCGAATGACACTGTCGAAGATAGCGAGTCCGACATGTCGGAAACGAATACAAGCCGTGGGTAATCGTCAAGCCATGGCTTGTCGGCACGTTTCTTTCCGGTCAGGTCTGGCCACCGTGATGCTGCCTCCATCCGACCGGGAAACATGGTGACCTGCTCGAAGGAAGGGGCGTAGCCAGACGACGCTCCCCCAAACCGAACATGCAGGGTGCCCGCATAGCATTTCTTGACCTGAGAAGTCCAGAGTTCACACCCCTCACAGCCCATGGTCGGATTGCAGGTAGAGTCACACCATTGAATCTTGGTTGCAACACTCATTTGCGGCTCCTGACTCCGCTCTTCATTTCTTCGACTTCATCTGCGTCGTTGCAGAATTCCATGATGCTGGTTGCCTCGAATCCCATCGCTTTGAAAAACAACTGTGCGACGAGATTCTTTTCCGGCACGGCCGTCAGCACTCGTTTGATGTCAGGGATTGCTTCGCGAACATCTTCGGTGTAGCAACTGACGAGTTGTGAAGCGACACTCATCCGCCGAAAGTCCGGATGAACGCACACTCGTCCGATCATCAAATCGCCTGACTCCTGGGCGTAAACGGCCAGCACGTATCCGATGCACAGATTGTCTGCAATAAATGCAGCAGGACATCGAACGCAGTCATCGCTGATCGACTGCAGGCCGGCTTCAATGTGCAGTTTCGGTTGCTTGGTAACTGGATCCCATTCAACGTGTTCCGGATCAAACACGGTGATGCCCGCCATGTCTTCTTTAGTAGGAACACGAAGCAGCGTTTTGATTTCCGACATCGATCTCTTCTCCTGTCACGAGTTCTTCTCGAAGAATTTTCAGGCCGTTCGGCGCTTCCACACCTACGCGAACACTCCCGTTCTGCCCGACCTTGCAGATGACAATCCTGATGTCATCACCAACTAATATCGCCTCGTCAGCTCTCCGGGCTAAAATCAACATTCGCCTCATCCTTGAAATAGTTGAAAGTCGACGGCAAGTGCCTGCCAGCAAAACGGAGTGACGCTGAGACCATCTCAACAAATCCTAACTTGCCGCCGACACTTCACAGCCTAACGGATGCGATACGGGCGGTCAAGAGAAGAAATCGGAGACTTCGCAGTTGAGCGCATGGGCGACTCGATGCAGGGAAATTGCTGACGGCATGTACTTGCCGGACAGGATCCTCGAGATCTGCATCGCGCTTTGTCCGCTTTTTCGGGCCAGTTCAGACTGCGTCATTTTCTGGCGACCGAGCGCAGATTTCACTTGAGTCGCCATCTTGCGATAGGGTGCCATTACAGATTACTCAGTTCCCAGTAGCTCTGGCAGGTTGTGTGATGCAGAGTCCGGGACAACATACGAGACCTTACTGTTCGATGTTGCGGTCGTGCCGAAGACAACACTCGAACTCGCGTCCGATCGCCAGACGTTGTAGGTCGCGCCCCGAATCATATTCGTAAACTGTACCAGTCCGGATACATCTGACGTTTCAGTTCTCACAGCAGTGTCGAGCGCTTCGCCAGCCACACCTGGTCCGGCTGTCAGCTGGATGCTGATGTCCACTCCGGATTCCGCAGCGTACTCTTCATCACGAACGGTGAGGACTCCTGTGGATGTGAGCGATCCGGACGATGCGCTGATGTTGTTTAATGCGATGTCATAGTTAAACGTCGCAGTGTCAGAGACAACGGTCGTACCTGTCTCGCCATTGTAGCCATTCTTCGTCAAAGCGTAATCGTAAGTAGCAGCATCAAGTGCAAATACGGCATCGCCGTTGGCATCGGTCTGCTGTACAAACGTGTTGCTGCCTTCACTCAAACGCACAGTGACGTTCTCGAGATTCGCCGGAGAGGATTCTGTGTCCTTGACGTTGATCGTAACAGTGTACGCTCCGCTTCCTCCGGCTCCTGAAGTGCCGATGTCGTCCTGCACTTTTGTGGAAGCAGCGTCACCGTTATTGAACAGCACAGACACGTTGCCGGCGATACGACCGGACGTGGATTCTGTGATCGCAGTTCCGAGGTACTGAGTGACGTTGGCGTCGACTGTCCCGGCAACGCCGACGTCATCCTGCGTCTTCGTGCTTGCGGCATCCGCATTGTCGAAGAACACCGATGCGTTCTGAGCCAGTCGTCCTGCTGTCGTTTCAGTGATCGCAGTTCCCTTGATCTGCGTCAGATTCGCCTGGACAACTCCGGTGACCGTCCCTGCGCCAATGTCGTCCTGCGTCTTGGTCGAGGCTGCATCGCCATTATCAAACAGCGTGGACACGTTTGCCGCGATTCTGCCAGAGGTTGTTTCTGTGATGGCAGTTCCCAAAAATTGAGTGACGTTAGCATTGATCGTTCCGCTGACAGACGCAGTGCCGACATCGTCCTGCACTTTTGTGCTTGCGGCATCGTTGTTGTCAAAGAAGGTTGATGCATTGGCTGCCAGTCGTCCCGCTGTCGTTTCAGTTAGCGCTGTCCCTTTGATCGATACGAGGTCGGCTTCCAGTCCGCCGCTGACCGTTGCCGTGCCGATATCATCCTGCACTTTACTTGAGGCCGAATCGGCATTGTCAAAGAACGTCGATGCGTTGGCTGCCAGCCTGCCTGATGTCGTTTCAGTCAGTGCCGATCCGTGGATCTTCGTGACGTCCACTTCCAGTCCGGCAGACATTGCATCGGCGTTTGCTTCCAATGAATCCGTGGTGTTGTTAAACGAATCCCAATCGGCGGTTGCTGACTTTGAAACCAGCTTGGCGATAATCGAATTGTCCGCGACATCGGTTCCCGTTACGGAGGCGGAAACCACGTGGTCGAGTCCGTAGGTCACAATAGCCGAATCCACTTCAGAGTTCACCTCCGCTGCGGAGAGGTCGTTGAGTGCCGTAATGCTGGCCGGAATATCCGTCCCGGTATCCACCAAGATAGCATCAATCAGCAGGTCCAGCCGTCCTCCGTTCGTCCAGTCCGTCTGGAGTTCGTTCGTATCAACGAGGATAGCGTCAACGTTGGAATCGATTGTATCCACGCTGCTCTGCGTTGCTACCGCATCGAGGATCAGATCCAGTCGACCCCCATCAGCCCAATCCGCCTGGAGCTCGTTCGTATCAACCAGAATGGAATCGACAACCCCATCGATCGTATCGACGGACGACTGAGAAGCTCTCGCATCGAGGATCAGGTCAAGGCGTCCCCCGTTCGCCCAATCTTCCTGAAGCTCTGCTGTATCTGCGAGAATACCATCAACGATAAGGTCCAGCCTCCCGCCGTTGCTCCAGTCGCCCCACAGGTTATACAGATAGCCTCCAAAGGAAGTTCCGGTGGTGTGATCCGCTGCTGCTTCGTCCCAAACCGCGTCTGCGATATCTGCTGCGGTAAGTCCACCTCCTCCAGAAGGTGCCTGTTCTAAAGCGTTTACGGTAAAGCGGGAGACTCCTCCGTCATTCTCGATAAGCTCGTTCAGCAGAGCTGTAGAA
>Ga0180434_10004688_pt1 | contig 16499 bp, 14 predicted proteins | sample SS_ome_7_FD_132453 | JGI IMG/M metagenome (GOLD analysis project Ga0180434, IMG submission 132453) | Hypersaline lake sediment archaeal communities from the Salton Sea, California, USA - SS_1_D_2 metaG | ecosystem: Environmental > Aquatic > Non-marine Saline and Alkaline > Hypersaline >...
CAGTGGCGACGGGCAGATTCGAACTGCCAACCAAGGGCTTATGAGTCCCCTGCTCTGCCATTGAGCTACGTCGCCAAGCGAGTTTTATTATACTGGAAAGGCCCCGCGTGTCAAGCGCGGGTTGCAGCGGGCAGCGCTTCAGTTCGGCGGCGGCCTTTGCACAGACTGCCTGGAGTCGGGGGGCTTTGGAAATGAGTCGCCCTAGCGGGAGCGCGCGGGAGCAAAAAGCCTGCCCCCACGAGGGGGCAGGCTCTTCGAGTGTTATGTGCAGACGAACGCCTGATGGCTACTCTTCCTCCGGCTGCCAGCGCAAGATCAACTGCTTGGCCGCCCATACCTCGTCCAGGCGGCGCACCGGGGCGTTGTGGGGCGCCCCGTGGAGCAGGTCGGGGTCCGTATGGGCCTCCTCGGCGATGCGCAGGAGCCCATCAGAGAAAGCGTCCAGCGTCTCCTTGCTCTCCGTCTCCGTCGGCTCGATCATGAGCGCTTCGTGGACGATGAGGGGAAAGTAGTTGGTCGGCGGATGGAAGCCGTAGTCTATGAGCCGCTTGGAGACGTCCAGCGCGTGCACGTCGGGGACGTCGTCAAAGCAGCCCTCACAGACGAACTCGTGCATACAGATACGGTCGTACGGCACGCGATATGTGTCCTTGACCCGGCTCATCACGTAGTTGGCGTTGAGCACCGAGTATTCGGCCGCCCTCCGCAGGCCGTCGGCCCCCAGCATGCGGATGTAGGTGTAGGCCCGCACCATCACGCCAAAGTGACCGTAGAAGGCTTTCACAGGACCGATGGACTTGGGCGGGTTCACGAACTTGTAGAACTCCACCTTGTCGTCGGAGAGCGCCTCGTCCACGGCCACGACGGGCGCCGGCAGGAACGGAGCCAGCCGTTCCGAGGCCCCAACAGGGCCAGAGCCCGGACCACCGCCGCCGTGGGGCGTGCTGAAGGTCTTGTGCAGGTTGTAGTGCAGCACGTCGAAACCCAGGTCGCCGGGACGGGCAACGCCCAGGAGCGCGTTCATGTTCGCCCCGTCGCCGTACATGAGGCCCCCGTGCCCGTGGATCATGCGGGTGATCTGCTCGACGTGCTCGTCGAAGAGCCCCAGCGTGTTGGGGTTTGTCAGCATCAGGCCGACCAGTTGCTCGCCGTGCTCCCGGCACGCCGCCTCCAACGCCTTCAGGTCGACGTTGCCCCGCTCATCGGAGGGGATCTCGACCACACGCAGGCCACTCATCGACGTGGTGGCCGGGTTGGTGCCGTGGGCCGAGTCCGGGACGAGGACCACCTTCCGGTGCTCGTCCCCCCGATCCAGGTGATAGGCGCGCATCATCAGCACACCGGTCAGCTCGCCATGGGCGCCCGCCGCAGGCTGCAGACTCACGCCGGCGAATCCGCCGATCTCCTTGAGGAACTCCTGCAGGTAGTGCATCAGGAAGAGCGCACCCTGCACCATCTCCACGGGCTGGTAGGGATGGAGGTGGGCAAAACCCGGCAGACGGGCCATCTCCTCGTTGATCTTGGGATTATACTTCATCGTACAGGAGCCAAGGGGATAGAAGCCAGTATCCACCCCGTGGTTCATCTGCGAGAGCCTGGTGTAGTGCCGAACCAGGTCCAACTCGCTCACCTCTGGCAGCGGCAAGTCATCTCGCACCAGATCATCGGGCAGGTCGGTGGGCGGCACATCCAGGTCGGGCAACTGGGCCGCACATCGGCCGGGACGAGATATCTCGAAAATCAAGGGCTCGGTCATGATGCCACCTCCTTCAGCGCCTCGACGAGCACGTCAATTTCTTCGCGCGGGTTCATCTCCGTCACGCATAGGAGCATATGATCCTGCAGGTGGGCATAACCCCGCCCCAGGTCATAGCCGCCGATAATGCCCCAGTCGTCGAAGAGATGGTCGTTGATCTCCTTGACAGGCCCAGGACAACGGACGACGAACTCCTTGAAGAAGGGCTTGTCCCGAAGGACGGTATAGCCGGCCAGTTCGTCGACCCGGTCCGCGGCGTAGTGGGCTTTGTGATAGCATAGCTCCGCCACCTGGCGCAGCCCACATCGGCCCAGGGCGGACATGTAGATCGCGGCCGCCAGCACCATCAGGCCCTGATTGGTGCAGATGTTGGAGGTAGCCCGCTCCCGCCGAATGTGCTGTTCGCGGGTGGAGAGGGTCAGGACAAAACCTCGCTGCCCCTCGGCGTCCACCGTCTGGCCCACCAGTCGACCCGCCATCTTGCGCACGTATTTCATGCGGGTGGCGAAGAAGCCCAGGTAGGGTCCGCCGAAATTCAGCCCACCGCCCATCCCCTGACCATCGCCCACGACAATGTCCGCCCCAAACGCGCCAGGCGGCTTGAGCAGCCCCAGGGAAATCGGATCGGCAGCGACAATGAGCAGCGATTTCTTCCTGTGGACCGCATCCGCCAAACTCTGCAGATCCTCGACCTGGCCAAGGAAGTTGGGAGACTGGACGATCAGGCAGGCAGTATCGTCGTCCACGTGGTCGATCAAGTCGGCCTGGGGATCGTCGTCCCCCACGATGTTCAACCCCATCCCCTGAGTATAGGTGCGGACGACGGCCCGGTACTCTGGATGGACGAAAGGCGAGACCACCACCTTGCGCCGCTTCATGCGGTGGACGTTGATGGCGGTGATGACCGCCTCAGCGGTGGCGGTGGCGCCGTCGTAATGGGAGGCGTTGGAGGCCTCCATACCGGTCAGGGCACAGATCATCGTCTGATACTCGAAGATCGATTGCAACGTGCCTTGACTGACCTCCGGCTGGTAGGGCGTGTAGGCGGTGTAGAACTCCCCCCGGCGCAGAAAGGAATCCACGACCGCAGGGGCGAAGTGTCGGTAGGCCCCCGCTCCGAGGAAACAGGGGCCATCGGCGGTGGTCAAGTCCGCCTCCGCCAGCATTTCCAGTTCCCACCGGGCTTCCATCTCCGAAAGGGCGGGAGGTAGTTCCAGGTCGGGAAAGCGGGCGGGCTCAGGAACGTCCTCAAAGAGCTGTTCGATGGACCGGACACCGATCGCAGCGAGCATCGCGTTCCGGTCCCCTTCAGAATGCGGAACGTATGGCATAATAGGCACCTCCGTGCCGATTCTTGGTTGATAGGGATAAGCCGCTTAGTTCTCGGCTGGTTCCATACGCAGGATGCGTCCTCTCCCTCCTGGGATCGGAGGGAAGAGGACGAGTACAGGCGAGGGGGAAGAGGTGGATATACTACCCCTCTTCCTCTGCGACGAAGGCCTCGTAGGCCTCGGCGCCCATCATGTTATCGAGCTCCCCAGGATCCGAGGGACGGAATTGGATCATCCAGCCATCGCCATAAGGAGCCTGATTGACCAATTCCGGCGCGTCCTCCAGGGCCTCGTTGACAGCAGTGATCTCCCCGCCCATCGGCATATAGACGTCGGAGGCAGCCTTGACCGACTCGACGACACCAAAAGTGTCTCCCTGCTCAAAGGTGTCCCCCACCTCTGGCAGTTCCACGTAGACCACATCCGAGAGGGACTCCTGAGCGTGATCGCTGATGCCGCAGACGATCAAGTCTCCGTCCTTCCGGGCCCACTCGTGGCTCTCCATGTAGCGTGCTTCGGGATCCAGTTTCATTGTGCCACTCCTTATCGTGAGATATGATGGTTATTCCACACTGCTTTCAGCCGCCGGCCCACAGCCCGGCCCGTCTTTCGTGTTCTTGCGCCCTGGAGACGGCAACAGGACTCCGACGAGCCCTCGGCGGGAGAACCTCGGCCGTGCCCGGTCAAAGCACTTGGTCAAACGCCCAACCCAGCCGCTGCTGCTTCGATCCATCATGGCAAGGTGCGAAAAGCGAGCCTATATAATGGGAGCCCGGGGCCAATGTAGCAGCAAGTCCCCTCGAGCCAACGCCAGCTCATCCCTAAGGGGGAGTGGACCGTGCGTTGACCGACTATGTGCATATTATACCTAATGGGCTTCACTAGGTCAAACTCATGAGACAGGAAATCCCGCCTCATTTCCTGATCGCTGCTTGCATTTGCGCCACGGGCGGGTATAATGAGCAACAAAGTAGACAAAGAGGTGCCATAGATTGATTTTTCAAGGCTTGTTTAAGAAATCTGTTGGCGAACACGACCACCGGGAGGTCGGTCGACTGCAGAAAGTGGTCGAGCGGATCAACGCACTTGAGCCCACGTTCGAGGCACTCGACAACGCTCAACTGCGGGCCAAGACCGACGAGTTCCGGCAGCGCCTGGCAGACGGCGAGACGCTCGACGATGTGTTGGTCGAGGCCTTCGCTGCGGTGCGCGAGGCGTCGAAGCGCAGCATCGGACTGCGCCATTACGACGTACAACTGATCGGCGGCGTCGTCCTGCATCGGGGAAACATCGCCGAGATGAAAACAGGCGAGGGGAAAACCCTCGTCGCCACGCTGCCACTCTATCTCAACGCACTGGAGGGGAAAGGCGCTCATCTGGTCACGCCCAACGACTACCTTTCCAAGGTAGGCGTGCAGTGGATGGGGCCGATTTACCAGGCACTGGGCCTATCGGTGGGCGTGATCCAGTCAGCGGCCACCGACCCCAACCGGGGCTCCTTCGTATTTGACCCCGACTATCCATCAGACGACGACCGCTTCCTGAACCTGCGTCCCGTCCCCCGACGCAAGGCCTACCTGGCCGACGTCACGTACGGCACGAACAACGAGTTTGGCTTCGACTACCTGCGGGACAACATGGTACGGGATCTGAGCCAATGTGTGCAGCAGGAACTCCACTACGCCATCATCGACGAGGTGGACAACATCCTGATCGACGAAGCGCGCACGCCGCTCATTATCTCCGGTCCAGCCGAGGAATCCTCGGATCTCTACCGCCGTTTCGCCGACATCGCGCGCCGTCTGCGGCCCAGCAGTCCCGCGAGCATCGAGGGGGAGGAACCCGATGGCGACTACGTCCTGGATGAGAGGACAAAGGTCGTCACGTTGACGGAGCAGGGGGTGGAACGAGTCGAGCACATGCTCCCGGAGATCGAGGGCGGGGAAGGCATCTACGACCGCCAGCACGCCCATATGCTGCCCTATCTCGACAACGCACTGCGGGCTATCGTCGTCTACAAGCGCGACAAGGATTATATCGTGACGGACGGCCAGGTCATCATCGTGGATGAGTTCACGGGCCGGCTGATGCACGGGCGGCGGTTCTCCGAGGGACTCCACCAGGCTATCGAGGCCAAAGAAGGGGTCGAAGTGCGGCGCGAAAGTTTGACCTACGCCACGATCACGTTTCAGAACTACTTCCGTATGTACGAGAAGCTAGCCGGCATGACGGGCACGGCCAAGACGGAGGAGGAGGAATTCCAGCAGATCTACAACCTGGATGTGACCGTTCTGCCGACCAACGTCGAGTATCGAGCCGAGTACGTTGACCTGGATACGCACGAGCGGTCAGTGGAAGAGATCGAAGAAGTGACTTTCGCCGGGGTACTGGACGGCCAATCGGGGACGACGGTGACGACCTACGAGCCCACGGGCGAAGACGGGCGACGCTATTTCAAGCGGCTCGACCTGCCGGACGTGATCCATTCATCCGAGCCAGCCAAGTTCAGGGCCGTAGTGACCGAGATCGAGGCGCTGCACAAGGCAGATCGGCCCGTGCTGGTGGGCACCATCGCCATCGAGGCATCGGAGCGGCTTTCGCGGATGCTCAAGCGGCGCGGCATCCCCCACCAGGTGCTCAACGCCAAGTACCACGAGAAGGAAGCCGTGATCATTGCGCAGGCTGGCGGCTCCGGCGCGGTGACGATCGCCACGAATATGGCCGGTCGAGGCGTAGACATCAAGCTGGGCGGTGACCCGGAGGGTGTGGCTCGCGAGCGCCTGCGCAGGGAGGGCTTCGACCTGACCGAGATCCGTCCGGCGCACTGGAACCAGGCGCTAGAGCTATTGCGGCAGGGCCAGGACGTGGCCGACGTCTACGCCGAGCGGTGGGCAGAGGTGCTGAACAAGGCGGCAGCCGACTGCGCCGCGGACCAGGCACGCGTCATAGCCTCGGGCGGCCTGCACATCCTGGGCACGGAGCGTCACGAGGCCCGCCGCATCGACAACCAGTTGCGCGGGCGAGCAGGCCGTCAGGGCGACCCTGGCTCCTCGCGGTTCTACATCTCGCTCGAAGACGAGCTGATGCGCCGCTTCGGCGGCGAGCGCGTTCAGGGTATGATGGATCGGCTGGGCGTGGAAGAGGACGTGCCGATCCAGCACTCCTGGCTCGATAAGTCCATCGAGTCGGCGCAGGTGCGAGTGGAGGGATACAACTTCGACATTCGCAAGCACGTGCTCGAGTACGACGACGTAGTCAACAAACAGAGGGAGGTAATCTACGCCCAGCGGAAGCAGGTGCTCAGCGCATCCGACTTACGCGAACAGATGCTGCGCATGGTCAAGGACCAGATCCGCCAGGTAGTGACTGCCCACACACCCGGCCCTGATCCAGACGACTGGGATCTACGGGGTCTGCACAGCGAACTGCGCACCTTCTTCCCCCTGCCGTCCAATTTCAACTACCGCCGATGGGAGGAACTGGCGCCCGATGAGATCGAGGTGCAACTATTCGAGGTGGCTGAGCGAGCCTACGACGATATCAACCGCTCCATCGGGCACGACATATTTCGGCAGGCAGGGCGGGAGGACGTGACGCTGGGGGCACTGGCGCAGAATGCGGATCCCGCGAATCGTTTGGTGTATCAGCGGGTGGTAGATCAACTGGGCAAGGAGCTCGACGAGGACGTGCTTGCCCGACCAATACGCCGGCTTCCCGACCAGATGAAACCCCCGATTGAGGCAGCATTTGTGGAGGTCTACCGCTTATTCCGCGACCGACAGTTGATGCTGCGAGCGGTAGATGGCCTGTGGGTACGGCACCTCACAGACCTGGACGCGCTGCGCGAGGGGATCGGGCTACGGGCATACGGACAGCAGAACCCACTGGTGGCTTACCGTAAGGAAGCGCACGAGATGTACGAGGCCTTGCTGGGGCGCATTCAGGAGACGGTGGCGCGAACCGCCTATCTGGTACCGCGGACCCTGGTCACTCAGCCGAGGCAGCGGCATCTGCAGGCGGGGCGACGCGGCGCTCCAACAGAGCGCCGGCAAGCAGGGCCCACCCAGGACAAACCGCGCAAATCACTGGGCCGCAACGATCCATGCTGGTGTGGCAGCGGCAAGAAGTACAAGTATTGCCACATGCGACAGGATATGGAGGCACAGCGCAGATAGGGCTCCGCTGCAGTGTCTGGGCGGAAGCGACGCCGGCAGCGCTGAGGCTTTGTCCGCCAACAATGCGGCACCAGGTGCCGCGGCACTGCGCGCTCGTTCTAGATCAACGTACAAGAGAGACGACAGCGATGGCTCGACCCCGCCTTCGAACCAGGGGCTCAGCCCGAACTCTGTGGTCCGCCCTGAACCAGCCGTATAATAGGTTCTGAGTGGAGGAGGAGACGTATGGAAGAAATGGAACTCGATCTGACAGGTCGCCTTATGGCAGATATGGACCCGCAACTGCTTGAGTTTCTGCGGAACAAGGTCAACTCCTTCGTCAAGTGGGATCTCGTCCGGTTCTTCCACGACAACCCTCACACCACGGACACGGCCGGCAACATTGCCCGTTACGCTGGCCGGAGTGTCGATGCCATCAAGGCCGAATTGGCCGAACTGGCGCAGGATGGGGTGCTGAAGGAGAATCAACTGGGTGAGATGACTGTTTACTCGTTGGCGCCGGACCGCCACGTCAGGGACTTACTGGCCCGATTTGTGAAGGCCTCCGACGATCGGCAATTCCGAGTCAAGGCGATCTATCACATCATTCGCGGCACACGGCGATGAATCGCTATTTGGTTGCAAAGTGCCAGAGACACGTAACACGCCAAGAGATGCGAACGAGGGAAAGCTTATGGAACGCGTGAAGACAGGCATCCCAGGACTGGACGAGATGTTGTGTGGCGGTCTCCTACCCCAGACGGCCAATCTGGTCGAGGGGGCACCAGGGACAGGCAAGACGACACTAGGAATGCAGTTCATCTACCACGGGATCGTAGCCTGCAACGAACCCGGCCTGATACTCACCTTTGAAGAATTCCCACAGCAGTATTACAGCGACGCCAATAACTTCGGGTGGGACTTTCGGCAGATGGAACAGGAGAACAAGCTGCGCGTGGTGATGACCAGCCCGGAGGTCGGCAAAGCTGACCTGGAAAAGGTCGGCGGGCGGATCGAGTGTCTGGTGCACGAGATAGGTGCCAAGCGAATTCTAGTAGATAGCCTGTCGCACTTCGAGCGCCTCAGCAAGGATCCCGCGCAACTGCGTTCCATCGTCTACAGTTTTGTCAATGCGCTGAAGCGCGAGGGGTTGACGGCCGTCTTGACACGCGAGAGCGTGGCGCTTTTGGGCGAAGCCAAGGGCGTAAATGACTCATTTGCTTTTGTCGTCGACTCCTACGTCCTACTGCGGTACGTTGAGATCGAGAGCACCATCAACAAGGCGCTCCTCGTTCTCAAGATGCGAGGCAGCAACCACGACAAGGGCATCCGTCAGTACGAGATCACGTCCCGAGGCATTGAGATCCAGGCGCCATTCGAGGGGCAAGAGGGAATCATGAGCGGCAGCCCCCGGCGAATGGTTGACTCGTTCATGCAGGCGTTTGTACGACGGTAGGTGAGGCGCCAGGCGGAGGCCGGCATTAATGGAGTTGATCCAGACGATCCTGACCATCTATTCGTCGGCTATCGTCGGCGTATTGATCGTCTTCCTATGGCGCATTGCCTATTTCTACGAACAGACTTCAGGCCAGCGGGTGGGCCACTACTTTCTGCTCGTTCCGGCATTGCTGCTGGCGGCTGGCGTGATCTGGTACCTTACACACGGCAGAGAATTCACGGGAGAACCTACCGGCGACCTGTTGCTTTTCAGCGGCGGTGCCTTGCTCTGCCTGCTAGGGTCCCGCCTGCAGGAACTGATGACCGGAGAAAGACGATGATCGTCATCACCACGCCCCTGGGGGTTATGGGACTCCTGGCTGTTGCCTATTTGGGTTTTCTGTTTGCAAATCTCAGCCGGCGATTAAGCGCGGTGAGAAAGATGGCGGATCACTACCGCTGGTTTCAGGTCGCCAGTGGGTTCGTCGCCGTAGCAGCAATGAGCCAGGTCGTTCGGGGCATCGCCGCTCTCGCGCCGGAATTTGCTTATCCCATTCTGCTGGAATCCTGGTTTGCGCTGGTGAGTTTCTATATTCCCCTGGCCATAGGGGTGACACTTGATCTCGTGCTTGTGCGGTACTACTGGGGCTGGATCCTGAGGGAAAAGGTCAATTGAGCCATCGATCACCTGCAAATCCACCGATAGCCGCCCACGATCAGGAGCGAGAGGGGCCAGCCTACAGTCGAGCGTTGTCTGCTCTCAACCAAGTGACCGCGCTGATCGCTGAGCAGTTGGACGAGGATGAGATGCTGCATCGGGCACTGGCGATAGCACTGGAAGTGGTGGGGCTCGAGGTCGGGACGATATCGGTGCTCGACGAGACGATCAACAAACTGGTCCTCCGCGCACAGCAGGGATGGAACGGGCCCGACTTCGTCGCGCCGGGGCAAGGCCTCCAGGGACTGGTGGTAGAAACCGGAGAGCCATTCGTCACACAGGATGTAAGCCGCGACACGCGGCCGGCGGTCCAGGAGTTTCGAAACGAAGGGATACGGGCTATGGCGCTAGCCCCCATGCGCGTGCGCGGCCACGTGTTGGGTGTACTGGGCGTAATGAGCTGCGAGCCGCACGAGTTCAGCCCCCAGGAGACTTCGTTTGTCCCGGCTATGGCTGACCAGATTGGCATCGCTGTCGATAACGCCCGGCTGCACGAGAAGACACAAAGGCGCCTGGAGGAGCTCGTCGTGCTGGACAACGTAGCAGCAGAAGTCACCTCGGGCCTGGATCTGGAGGAGATTGCTGACCATGTCATCACCGCTGTCCAGCAAGGTCGAGGTTTCGAGGGACTGCGGCTGCTGCTGATCGACAGAGAACAAGGCGTGCTGGAGCCCCTTGGGCATGAGGGACAGACGAGCCTTTCCCAACCCCGGCAGGGATCGCTTGAGCTTCACGTAGGAGAGGGACTGGCAGGCTGGGTCGCTGAGAACGGCACGGCAGCGCGCGTGAGCGATGTCGCACAGGATCCACGCTGCACCTCAGGAGCTCCGGGGGCCGGATCAGCGCTGGTCATCCCCCTCGCGGTCGGGGATCGGGTAATTGGCGTACTCCACGCGACGAGTGGCGATCTTGACGCTTTCAGCGCTGAAGACGAACGCCTGATGACCACGGTGGCACGGCAACTGGCCTTTGCCATCGAAAACGCGCGCCTGCATCAGGAGACTGAGTGGCGGCTTGCGGAAGTGTCGGCTCTCTACGACCTGGCCCGGCAGATCAGCACGAGCCTCGACGTCCAGGAGGTGCTGGACGCGATCGTCTGGTCGCTGAAGCAGGCGGTGCGGTGCCGCGCGTGCTCTATCGCGCTGCTGGACCCGGTGGACGAGGTGCTCGAAATCCGCGCAGCAGCAGGCATCGACGACAGGTGGAAGCGCGATTTTCAGTTGAAACTGGGGGAGGGGATAGCGGGCCAGGTGGCACTGGAGGGCCAGCCGCTATATGTGTCCGACACGTTAGAACTGGACGATTTCATCTTCTTCGACCGATCCGTGCGATCGCTCCTGACGGTTCCGCTGAGCATGCAGCAGCGGGTGATCGGCACGCTGAGCGTGGACAGCGACCAACCCCACGCCTTCAGCGAAGGTGACGAACGGCTGCTCACAATTGCAGCGGCACAGGCAGCCGTGGCAATCGAGAAAGCTCGGCTATACGCCAACCTGGAGCAGCGAGCGAAGCACCTGGCACAAGCGTACGCCGAACTGAAGGAAGCTGATCGGCTCAAAGATGAAGTCGTGCAAAACGTGTCACACGAGCTGCGGACCCCACTGACGTTTGTGAAAGGATACGTACAACTGCTGCTGGAAGGGAATGGAGGGCCGCTGGCCGAGGAACAGAAGGAATATCTCAGTATCGTGGCGGAGAAGACCGACATCATCACAGGCCTGGTGAGTGACATTATGTTCCTGCAGCAGGCAGATCGGATGCCCAGCAATAAAACACCGGTATCGCTGACCAAACTGGCGTGGCGAGCGCTGCGAGGGTGCGCGGCCACGGCGGAGAAGGCCGAGCTGACGTTGGTAGAAAACCTGCCGGAAGACATTTCACCAGTGGCCGGAAGCGAAGGCCGGCTGCTGCAGGTGTTCGACAACCTACTGGGCAATGCAATCAAGTTTAGCCCTGCTGGCGGCACGATCACGGTGACCGTCGAGGACGCAGGGGCAATGGTAAGAGCATCGGTTTCTGACCAGGGGATCGGGATACCCAAAGACCAGCAGGAACGGATCTTTGAAAGGTTCTATCAGGTGAACGGTTCTGCACGGCGGCGCTTCAGCGGCACTGGGCTGGGCCTGGCAATCGTGAAACGCATTGTAGAGACACACGGCGGGGAAGTCTGGGTGGAAAGTGAGGAGGGCCAGGGAAGCACCTTCCATTTCACAATTCCCAAATACCAGGGCACAGATGCCTAGTCATTCCTACAGGAGTCCTGGGCCAGGCTCTTGGCCCTCTCTAGGATCAGCAAGATCCCGACGTGTGTTCCACTCACCGCGGCCCGTCACCTTTTGGACCTGGGGACAAGGGAGCATCGTATTCCCTGCACAGAATATGCTGTACGGGACAACGGATATGGTAACGCAGACCAAGGAAGAACGATTGGGTGCACTGGCGAAACTACGCGCACAACTGCGCGCTCTGCCCAAGGTGGACCTACACCGCCATCTTGAGGGCTCTTTGCGGCTGCAAACCCTGGCAGAGATCGCGCAGGAAAATGGCATTGACCTGCCCAGCTACGACATCGAGTATCTGCGGCCCTTCGTGACGGTGACGGACGAGGATACGGACTTCCAGAGCTTCCTGGAGAAGTTCAAGTTGTTGCGGCACTTCTATCGCACGCAGGAGGCCGTGGAACGAGTGGCGTATGAGGCAGTAGCCGACGCAGCGGCCGATAACATCAAGTACCTCGAGTTGCGCTTCAACCCAGTCGCGCTGGCCCGAGAGCAGGGCTTCTCGCTCGATGAGGTGACTGGCTGGGTAAGCAACGCCGTGTCCAGAGCCGAGCGTGACTGCGGGGTGCGCACCAACTTGATCCTCCAAATCGGCCGAGATGAGGAGCTGAGCACAGCATGCGATATCGCGGATGTCGCAATGGCTCACCGCAGCGACAGCGTCGTCGGTCTGGACCTGGCGGGCGATGAAACCGGGTATCCGGCTCGCCGTTTCGCCGAAGTCTTCCAGCGAGCACGGAAAGAGGGGCTACACGTGACCGTGCACGCCGGGGAGGCCGGAGACGCCGAGAACGTCCGGGAAGCCATCGAAATGCTCGGAGCACAGCGCATCGGCCATGGTGTGCGCTCGATCGAGAATTCGTATGTCATACGGATGATCCGTGAGCGCGGGGTAACGTTGGAAGTATGCCCAACCAGCAACCTGCAGACCGGCGTTGAGCGCCGCATCTGGCAGCACCCTCTGCCCGATCTATTGGCGTTGAACGTGCAGGTGACACTCAATACCGACGACCCCAGCATCAGCGACACAACGCTGACCGACGAGTATATGACGGTGATGTTGGCGATGGGAATAACGTTGGAGCAGATCAAACGCACGATTTTGATGGCCATTGAGGGTTCATTCCAACCTCCGAGGGAACGTCAGCGGCTGGCAGCCTGGTTCCGCAGGGAGCTGGTGCTGGCCTGATGCCTGACCGTGCATTGCCACAGGAGCGCATATGACAGAACTCATTCGCGACCAGGTCGCAGCCTTAATCGGCACAGGACTACAGGCAGCGCAGAAACAGGGGGCGCTGCCGAAGTTCGAAGTGCCAGACATCGTCCTGGAGCGCCCGCGCCAGGCCGAGCATGGGGACTATGCCTCGCCCGTCTGCCTGCGGCTGGCACGAGAGGCACGGATGTCTCCCCGCGAGATCGCGGCGCGCGTAGTCGAGCACATTCCACCGGCACCATTCGTGGGCAACGTCGAGGTCGCTGGGCCAGGGTACATCAACATCGTGCTGGACATCGACTGGTTGACGGCCCAGGTGCAGGAAATACTGACCGCTGGCCCGCTGTGGGGCACGGTGGACGTCGGCCAGGGGAGCCGGCAGCAGGTCGAATTCGTGAGCGCCAACCCCACCGGACCTCTCACTGTCGCCACGGCCCGCAACGCGGTCATCGGCGACGCACTGGCCAGCCTGCTGGCAGCGGCGGGGTTCGACGTTGAACGGGAATACTACGTCAACGACGCTGGTTCTCAGGTGCGAAAGTTCGGACAGAGCGTCTTTGCCCGCTACGCCCAGGCGCTCGGGCAAGACGAGCCGTTCCCTGAGGACGGCTACCACGGCCACTACGTGGCAGAGATGGGGCAGCAGATCGCCCAGGAACACGGCGATCAGTATCTCACCGTGCCTCGCGCGGAGGCCTTGCGCGCGCTGGGGACGGAGGGCATCGCGCGCGTCATCGAGCAGATACGAACCGACCTGGCGGAGCTGAGGGTGGAGTTTGACACCTGGTTCCACGAGAAGAGCCTGTACGAATCCGGGCTGTTTGACCACGTACTCCAGATGATCCGTGATAAAGGCTACATCGTCGAGCGTGACGGCGCGGTCTGGTTCACCTCGCCGGATCTGGACGCCGACGCGGTCGTCATCCGCTCGCCCAAGGTCATACCGGATCCGGACGAACGGCCCACCTATTTCGCATCCGACATCGCCTACGCGTGGCACAAACTGGTCGAGCGCGGCTTTGACAGAGCGATCTACGTCTGGGGAGCGGATCACCACGGGGACGTGCCACGGGTGAAGGCCGCAGCCCGGGCACTGGGACTCGACCCCGAGCGCGTGTTGATCATCCTGTATCAGATGGTCAACCTGAAGCGGGGTGGCGAGGACGTGCGCATGTCGAAGCGCGCGGGCGAGTTCGTCACCCTGCGGGAATTGCTCGACGAGGTCGGCCCGGACCCGATCCGCTTCATGCTCCTGACGTGCACCGTCGACGCGACGATCGATTTCGATCTGGACCTGGCCGTCGAGCAATCGGAGAAGAACCCAGTGTACTACGTTCAGTACGCGCACGCCCGCATTTCCAGCATACTGCGGTACGCTGCTGAACAGGGGTGGGACCTGGATACACAGGGAGACGTCTCACTGCTGACACACGAAAGCGAGCTGGCGCTGATCCGCAAGATGCTGGAGCTGCCGGAGGTTGTGGCGCAGGCGGCCATGCAGATGGCCCCGCATCACTTGACGTTCTACGCACAGGACCTGGCCTCGTTCTTCCACTCGTTCTACAGAGACTGTCGCGTCGTTGACTCGGCGGAACCGGAGCTGACGCTGGCCCGGCTGATGCTGGTGCGGGCCGCCCGGCTGACGCTAGCGCGAGCGCTGGAGTTGCTGGGAGTGAAAGCGCCGGAGCGGATGTGAGCCGGAAATGGGATTGAAACCCGATCACTGGATCCGAAAGATGGCGCTGGAGCGCCGGATGATCGAGCCGTTCGTGGACGGGCAGGTACGCGACGGCGTCATCTCTTACGGACTGTCATCGTACGGCTACGACATCCGCGTGGCCGACGAGTTCAAGATCTTCCAGCCAGAGATCACGGCATCCAAACTCTCCGACGTACAGTGCGCCTACGTCGCCGGCATGGTAGACGCACAAGGACAGATCGGGTACATCGCCGTAGACTCGCAAGCACGCCCGGCGCTGGCCCTGGCCTTTGAGTGCAAGGATGATCGGCTATTGGAGGGACTGCAGGCGATCATCGGCACTGGCTGGCTGCAAGCATCCGACGATGGACACAGCAAGCTAGTTGTGAGCAAGACGGCCGACGTGCAATACATTCTCTCGCAGGTATGGCCGTATCTGACGCAACGCCGCGACGCAGCCTCGCGGGCGTTGGCCGAGTTGAAATCCAGCAAGGCGATCGTGGTGGACCCCAAGGACTTTGACGCCGATTCCTTCACCGACTTCAGAGGCGACACGTGCATCATACCCCCCAATTCGTTCGCGCTGGGTCGAACCGTGGAGTACTTTCGCATCCCGCGGAGCGTGCTGACGTTCTGCGTGGGCAAGAGTTCCTACGCACGCTGCGGCATCATCGTCAACGTGACACCCTTCGAGCCCGAGTGGGAGGGGTACGTGACGTTGGAGATCAGCAATACCACGCCTTTGCCAGCCAAGATCTACGGCGGAGAGGGCATCGCGCAAGTCCTGTTCTTCGAAGCAGACGAGGAGTGTGAGGTTTCCTACGCCGACAGGAAGGGAAAATACCAACGCCAGCAATCCATCGTCCTGCCTCGACTTTGACGGGGCGAAGGTTCCCGGTTATAATTGAATTTGCGGGCGGATAGCTCAGTTGGTCAGAGCGCCTCCCTTACAAGGAGGAGGTCACAGGTTCGAGTCCTGTTCCGCCCACCACAGGCGGCGCACCCCTTTGCGCCGCCTTTGTTTGTCATCATCAAGAGCCCCCCGATGCCTGGAATCCGAGAGCTGAGCGATTTTCCTGTACCAGGTGCAACCCAACCCGATTGCTTCGAGCGCCCGGTCATTCCTGTTCTTGACACATGCAGTAAGATACATTATAATGTACGTAATTGATACACAATAAATACATACAGGAGCAAAGATATGGTGACCAGAAAAATCTTGCCGGTGCGCGACGCACGCCAGAATATGTCGCGCCTGCTGGACGAGGCGTCCAACGGTGAGCCAGTGATGATCACCCGCTATGGGCGACCAGCAGGCTATCTGATCGGATACGAAGTCCTGAACCAACTGATGGATCGCCTGGAAGATTTGGAGGACATGTACTGGATGCGCCAGGGCGAAGCTGAGTACCGGGCCGGAGAAGGGCGCTCCTTCGAAGCATTCATCGCCGAAGTGGAACACCGTGAGCGATAAGCTCCGAATAGAAATCACCAGTCGGCGCGTGGAGCGAGAGATCAAGCGCTTGCCCAGGCCCGATCGTGACCGTGTGATCGAAGCAATCCGGTCGTTAGCGGAGACAGCTCGGCCCTACGGCATCAAACAACTGGAGCGAGGCATCTACCGCATGCGCGTCGGCAACTACCGCGTGATCTACCAGGTACTGGACGACGAGCGTCTGATCCTCATTGGCCGCGTCGTGCGCCGATCGGAGCGCGCCTACCGCGACTGGCAACAGATGTTCGAAGAACCTGAGGAATATGAGACGATGCCCTTACAGTCTCCTTCAGGTTCCACAACATCAGGGTAACAGCGGGAAGACTAACAATCCGGCGACGTCATACAGCGCGTGCAGGAGGATGCAGGCGCCGGTGTGGGTCCGCCGGCGCAGCCAGCCGAGCAGCAGCGCCCCGC
>Ga0180434_10004689_pt1 | contig 16498 bp, 16 predicted proteins | sample SS_ome_7_FD_132453 | JGI IMG/M metagenome (GOLD analysis project Ga0180434, IMG submission 132453) | Hypersaline lake sediment archaeal communities from the Salton Sea, California, USA - SS_1_D_2 metaG | ecosystem: Environmental > Aquatic > Non-marine Saline and Alkaline > Hypersaline >...
AGCAGCGCCACCTGCACCTCGGGTGATCCGGTATCGCTCGGATGAATCCGGTTGTCTTCAACGACGCCCTGTTTCTTTTCCTTGACCAGCGGCACGAACTGCTCCTTTCCTCCAGACGAACCATAAGTCAACTGCCCAGGACGAGGCCCAGGTGACCGTCAAGCATATCACATGTTATCCGGGCTGTAAAGAATCCAGGACCACCCGCGCGCGCCGGCAGTCGCGCACCATCTGCCCCACCAGCGCCCGCTCCGAGGAGAACCGCCGATCTCCCCTCAGCCGCTCGACCAGCTCCGTACGCAGCACACGCCCCTGTAGGTCGAGCCGCCCGCCCTGGTCGAGCAGATGCACCTCCACCCGCCTCTCCCCCCCTCCGCCGAACGTCGGCCTCCGTCCAATGTAGGCCACGGCATTGCGCAGCAGCCGCTGCCCGGACCGGCAGGCGTAGACACCGTCCGCCGGAATCAGCTTCCCCTCGGACAGATCCAGATTGGCGGTGGGGAATCCGAGCTTGACTCCGACTCCCTCACCCCGGACGACCCGGCCGAGAAGGCCGTAGTTTCGGCCGAGCAGCTCGCTCGCTTGCTTCAACCTGCCCGCCGCCAGCAGCTCGCGGATGCGCGTGCTGCTCACCTTTCTCCCCCCTGCGACGACCCGCGGTACGACCGTGACTCGAAAACCCGAATCATTCGCCATCCGGCGCAGGAGCGCCGGCGTACCCCGCCCGCCCGCGCCGAATCGCCAGTTCTCGCCGACCACGACACACTGCGCCCGGAGATGGCCCACCAGCACATTCTCGACGAACCTCTCCGCCGGGATATCGGCCAGTCTCCGATCGAATCGCGCCAGAATGGTGAGCTCGACTCCCAGGTCCCGCAGGAGTGCCACTTTCTCCTCGGTCGTCGTCAGCAGGGGTTGCGCGCCCTGAGGATTGAGCACCGCATCCGGGGGCGGGGCGGACGTCAGCACCGCCGGAACCAGATCCCCGCCCGCGCACATCTTCACCGCCCGGCCGATCACCTCGCGGTGCCCAACGTGCACGCCGTCGAACACGCCCACGGCGAGGCAGAGCGGCCGGCGCAGCTTCTTGTCCACACCGCGGATTACCCTCACGCCGACACTGACTCCTCCGACGCCAGCACTACCTTCGGCTGAAGCATACCCTCTCCCAGGACCTCTCCCAGCCCCAGGAATACCCTACCCGGCCCATAGACACGCGCCGGCCACGCCTTCCCCTTGCCCGCGCAGACGCGCTTCCCCCGCACGAAAGACAGCGCCTCGTGCTCCCCAATGCCAACCTCCGGAAGGTGCTCCAGCGGCCAGTCGGTTGGCAGCAAGCACTCATCGAGCCTTCCTTCGTCTGCGGCAGCCTCGATCTCCTCCAGTGTCCACGCCTCCGCCAGGGGGAACCGCCCCGCTCGCGTCCTGACCAGAAATCCCAGGTACGCCCCACACCCCGCCGCCTTCCCCAGGTCGTCGGCGAGCACCCTCACGTACGTCCCCGTGCTGCACACCACATCGATCACCGCTCGCGCCTCTCTCCCGCCGATGAACTCGACCAGATCCAACGAGCTGATGGTGACGCTCTTCGGGCGTCCCGCAACTGCCTCTCCCGCGCGCGCCCGCTCGTGCAAGGGGCGACCCTCCACCTTCGCCGCCGAGAAGGCAGGCGGAATCTGCTCCATCTCCCCGATGAGCCCATGCAGCAGGCTCTCCAGCTCTCCGCCCGTGAGCGCGCCGGCGTCTCCCTCAGCTACGACGCGCCCCTCCGCGTCGAGCGTGTCCGTCTGCGTGCCGAAGACCACCTCCGCCCGGTAGGCTTTTTCCGGGCCGCCGCGTACGGGAAGAGCCGCGTCGCCCGCCCGAGCAATAGGGGAAGAACGCCTGCCGCGGCCGGATCGAGAGTCCCGAGATGCCCCACGCGTCGCTCTCCCACCAGCCTCCGCACCAAGGCCACAACATCGTGGGAGGTCATGCCCGCAGGTTTGAGAGCGTTCAGAAAGCCGTCAACCGCCATCGTACCCGCTCGGACGGTCGAGAGCCTTTCGCACGGCCTCCAGAACCTGCTCCCGCACGCCCTCCGCCGTCCCCGAGACGGTGCACCCGGCCGCCATCATATGCCCGCCCCCGCCAAACCCGAGAGCGATCTCGCTCACGTCCACACTCCCGTCGGACCTCAGGCTCACCCGCACGGCGTCGTGGTTTGGCTCCACGAGCAGCAGCGCCACCCGCGGCCCGCCGATGGCGCGAAGATGGTCGATGATGCCCTCCGTATCGCCGGGCTCGGCCCCCGTCTCCCTGAAGTCCTTCTGGGTCAACACCGAGCTGACAGCCCGTCCCTCCAGGTCGGCCGAAAGCCGAGAAAGTGCCACTCCCAGGAGATGGGTCGCCTCGATCGACCGCTCCTCGTAGATTCTGCGGGCGATGCGATCGGGAGCGGCCCCGGCCGCCACCATCTCCGCCGCGATCCGCAGGGACCTCGCCGTCGTATTCCCATAGCAGAAGCAGCCCGTGTCCGTCAGGATAGAGGTGTAGAGACAGGTTGCGACGTCAGCATCGAGTTGGAGTTCGAGCCCTTGGAGCACATCATAGACGATTTCCGCCGCGGCTCCCGCCGTCGAATCCACCAGCCGTTCCTCCCCAAAGGCATGATCCGTGTGGTGGTGGTCGATGTCGATGAGATGGGCCAGCCCCCCAAATGCCGGTTCCAGCGGCCCGAGGCGCGAGAGACCGTCGCAGTCCACAACGATCCCGAGGTCGGCCTTCCACTCCGGCGGCTCCGCCGAGACCCGGTCGGCGCCCGGAAGGAACCGGTAGTTGTCCGGAACGGGGTCCGCACAGAGCGGGGCCACCCGCCGTCCGCCTCGCTCCAGCGCCAGCGACAGACCCAGCAGCGAGCCCAAAGCGTCGCCGTCCGGTCGAATGTGCGTGCCGACCCAGATGTCTCTACTGCTCTGAACGAGACGGGTCACTCGGTCCCGCGCGCGGGTCGTCGTCTTCTTGCTCATGTAGAACCTGATCCAGCAGGTCTAACGTACGCGCGCCCCGCGCCAGCGATGCATCGAGGTCGAACTCCAGCACCGGCATCGGCCGCAGGTGCAGCACCCGCATAAGCTCGGATCGGATGAACCCGGCCGCGCTCTTCAGCCCGGCCAGCGCCTCCGCCTCCGATTCGTCCTCCTTCAGGACACTGAAGAACACCTGGGCGGTTTTCAGGTCGGGGCTCGCGTCGACCTCGGTGATGGTCACCATGCCAACCCGCGGGTCCTTGAGCTTCCGCAGGAGAATAGAGCTGATCTCCGAGCGGAGCAGCTTCTGCACTCGCTCTATCCGCTGCGACGCCATAACGTGTACCGCTCCCCTAGAGAAACTCCAGATCCTGATCCAGCAGCACCACCCGCGGCTCGCTCTCGATCAAATCGAGCAGCTTCCCCATCACCCGGTCGAGGAAGGGCCGATCGTTCGCCACGCCGACGGCGGCCAGCTCCGCGTATCGCACCGAATCGTTCCTGCCGACCTCCGCCGCGCTCACGTTGAAGCGGTTCCGTATGCGGTCCAGCAGACTGCGTACCACGTGGCGCTTGTCCTTCAGCGTAAGGGCGTCGGTGATCTCGAGCTCCACTCGGAGCGAAGCGATATGCATCGCGCAGGCACCTCAGAGAACCGCTCGCCGCAGCTCCTGATCTACCAGGCACTCGATGATGTCCCCCACCTCCACCTCGTTGAAGTCGCCCAGCACGATTCCGCATTCGAATCCCTGCGCCATCTCGCCCACGTCGTCCTGGAGGTGGCGCAGCGAAGAGATTCTGCCTTCGTGCACGGCGCTTCCCCGCCGGCGCACCCGCACCGCCGCTCCCCGTACGATCCTCCCCTCCAGCACGTAGGAGCCCGCAATCGTGCCCAGGCGCGAGGAATGGAACAGCTCCCGCACCTCCGCCTTCCCGACGACGACCTCCTGCGTCTTCACCTCCAGCATCCCCGAAAGCGTATCCCGCACGTCGTCGAGGAGGTCGTAGATCACCTGATATTGCCGGATCTCCACGCGCTCGTCCGCCCCGAGCCGTCTCGCCTGCGTATCCGCTCCCACCTGAAACCCGATGATGATGCTCGGCTTCGTCGCCGCCGCCAGGTTCACGTCCGATTCGTTCACATCCCCCACGCCCACGTGCAGGATATTCGAGCTCACCTCTTCGTTTCCAATCTGAGAGAGGGCACTCGATATCGCCTCCACGGTGCCCTGCGCGTCGGCCTTCAGAATCACGTTGAGGACCTTTGCCTCACCCCCCGCAAACAGCTGGGAAAGCTCCACCATCGAGGAGGCAGCATCTCCCCCGAGCTGCTCCAGTCGCTCACTCGCATGCGTTTCGGCCGCCAGCGACCGCGCACTCTTGTCGTCCTTCACGACGCGGAACAGCTCGCTCGCCTCCGGCACGTCCGCCAATCCGATCACCTGCACCGGTGTCGAAGGCCCCGCCTCCTTCAGCCGCTTGCCTCGGTCGTCGGTCATCGCCCGCACCTTGCCGGCGACCGGCCCGACCACCAAGCTGTCCCCCGTGCGCAGGATCCCTTCCTGCACCAGCAGCGTAGCAACGCTCCCCCGCCGCTTGTCCAGCTCCGCCTCCAGCACCACCCCCGCCGCCGGCTTGTCCCTCTCCGGGCGCAGCTCCCTCATCTCCGACACGAGCGCTATCATCTCGAGGAGATCGCCGATCCCGGTCTTCTCCAAGGCCGACAGCAGGACGTAGATCGTCTCCCCCCCCCACTCCTCCGGCACAAGCCCCTTATCCATTAGGCGCTGCTTGATCGCGTCGGGGCTCGCGGTCGGGCGGTCGATCTTGTTTATCGCCACGATGATGGGCACTCCCGCCGCCTGTGCGTGGTCGACCGCCTCCAGCGTCTGCGGCATCACACCATCGTCGGCACCCACCACCAGCACCGCAATATCCGTCACCTGCGCCCCGCGCGCCCGCATCGCCGAGAAGGCTTCGTGGCCCGGGGTATCGATGAACGTGATCGCCTTTCCGTTCACCTCGATCTGGTAGGCACCGATATGCTGCGTGATCGCGCCCGGCTCGCTCGCGGTCACGTTCGTCTCTCGTATCGCGTCCAGGAGCGTCGTCTTCCCATGGTCGACGTGGCCCAGAACCGTCACCACGGGCGGCCTCGGTGGAGCATCTGGGGGCGCTATCCGGCGCGGCACCTCCTTCATCGGAGGCGCCGCCGGGGCATCCGGCTCCACAACCGCTGCCGGCGCCTCAGGCTCCTTTTCCTCGGCCTCGACCTCGGCGATCGCCTCGGGCTCCGCCTCGGGCTCCGCCTCTGGCTCCTCCTCGACGATCTCCGGCTCCTCGATCTCGATCGTATACCCCCACTGCTCGCCGATCAGCAGCGCCAGCTCCGCCGGCACGACGCCGCCCTCGCCGATCGACTCCCCGAGATCGCTGGCGGCCTTCACGATGTTCTCCGCGTCCGTGTCGAGCGCCGTGGCGAACTCCGCCGCCGTGAAGGGAGCCTTCAGCCTGATCGGCTGCTCCCCCTCCTCGGGAGCCTCCTCCGGTTCCGCCGCCGGCGTCACCGGCGGCGCGGCGGGAGCCGGAGCTTCCGCCTTCGTCGTCTCAGCGGGCGGCTTCTCCGTCTTCGTCTTCGTCGGTGCCTCGGCCTCGACGGCAGTCCCCTGCTCCCCTCCCAGGCGAGCGCGTATCTGCCCCAGATACACTGGCGGCACGGCCGAGCTGGCCGTCTTTCCTCCGACGCCCAGTTCCTCCAACAGCAGGAGAACTTCCCTGCTCGTTACGCCCAGTTGGCTTGCGAGCTCATGAACTCTCATACAAGGCTGGCCCTACCTCCAAGTCTGTCCAAGTTCCCTACCTGCACGCGGCTACCGCGCCGCCGCGACCCCCAGCTTTCGCTGGATGCCCCTCCCGAAACCTGCTTCAACCCAGGTTCCGCCCGATCGTCTCCAGAAGCTCATCCCCCACCGGAACGCCGAGCGCCCGCGCCAGCTTCTTCTGCTTCACCGCCTGCTGCGCGCATTGCTCGTTCCGACATACGTACGCCCCCCGCCCCGCCGCCTTTCCCGTGGGGTCTACGCCGACCTCTCCCTCGGGCGTCCGCACAATCCGCAGCAGATCCCCTTTCGGCCGGACCTGCCGGCACGCCACACAGCTTCGCTGGGGCGTCCGCTCTCGTCGCGTCATTCCGCTCCCGATGACGACTCAGCCGCCGCCTTCTCAGAGATTTCCTCAGCGCCCTCGGGCTCTTCCCCTACCACCACCTCGGTCTCGGCCTCTGCCACCACCTCGGTCTCGGCCTCTGCCACCGGTGCCTCTTCCACCTCGGCCTCAACCGTCTCGGCCTCGGCTTCCGGCTGATCCACCACCTCTTCCACAACAGCCGCCGCGGCTTCTACTTCGCCTCCCGGCTCCGCGCCGACCTCGATCGGCGCGGTCGGCGCTTCGCCCGCCTCAGCGGCAACGACCTCGACAGCCTCCGCCGGCGCCTCACCGCCCTCTACCAGCGCCGCCGCCCTCTCCGCGTCACCCACTGCTTCCGCCGCCGCGCGCTCGGCCATTTGAGCTTCGCTCCGGATGTCGATCCGCCAGCCCGTCAGGCGCGCCGCCAGTCGGACGTTCTGTCCTTCCCGCCCGATCGCCAGCGAAAGCTGATTGTCCGGCGCCACGACCGTCGCCGATCGCGTCTCCTCATCGATGATCACTCTGCTTACTTTAGCAGGACTCAGAGCGCTGGCCACATACCTCGCAGGCTCGTCGCTCCAGCGAACGATATCCACCTTCTCCCCGCGCAGCTCATCCACGACCGCCTGCACGCGGCTCCCGCGGTGCCCCACACAGGCCCCGACCGGATCGACGTTCTCCTGCTTCGACACGACCGCCACCTTCGAGCGAGCCCCCGCCTCTCGCGCCTGGGCCTTCAGCTCGACGATGCCTTCGTGAACCTCCGGCACCTCCAGCTCGAACAGCTTGCGCAAGAGCCCCGGGTGGCTGCGCGATACGAGGACCCGCGGGATCTTCGTCGTGCGCTTCACCTCGAGGATATAGACCTTCAGCCGCTCGCCCATCCGATAGCCGTCCAGGGAGTTCTGCTCCGAGCCCGGAAGCACCGCCTCCACCCGACCCAGGTCGATGAATACGGTCCGGCCGTCGCGGCGCTGCACCACACCGGTCACCACATCGCCGTCGCGATTGCTGAACTCCTCATAGATGATGTCCCGCTCGGCCTCTCGGATCCGCTGCGCCACGACCTGTTTCGCCGTCTGCGCAGCAATCCGCCCGAAATCCTGCGGCGACACCTCGATGTCCAGGAACTCGTGTTCCTCCACCGTCGGATCCAGCCGCCGCGCTTCGGCCAGCGCCATCTCCGCGTGTGGGTTCTCGACATGCTCCACTATCTGCTTCCGGCAGAAGACGGCCGCATTTCCGTTATCCCAGTCGATGTCCACGTGTATCTCGGAAGTCGCGCCGTAGTGCTTCTTGTACGCAGACACAAGCGCGGCCTCGATGATCTCGCTCAGCGTCTCGAGCGGGATATCTTTCTCTCTTCCTATATCGCGCAGCGCTTGTACGAAATCGACCTGCATTTCCGTCGCTTCCTAACGCTGAAGAGTGGGACGCGTCCCACTCTCCTGGCCACGAGCGAACCTCGTTTCCGACGTGAGTATATCACAGCCCCAATGGGTTGGCAAGCGAACGCGTCACCCATTCCGGGCTGCCCATCGCCCGATATGCGGCTTCATCCGCTCGCTCATTGTGCTCGCCTCGCGTGTCCGCTATACTGCCCGCCATGACCGCCGGGACATACACCGTCATCACCGCAGCCGACTGCCCCGATCTCCGGGAACGAGCCGACGAGGTCACCATCCCCGCCTGGCCCGAGTTCATGCTCCACGACCCCGCATCCCGGCGCTGGAACGAGCTCTACGAACGCTTCCCCCTCTTCCAGTTCGTCCTCGTCGATCCCCAGGATGACGCCATCGTCGCCGTTGGCAACAGCCTTCCCCTCTTCTGGGAGGGCGAACCGAGCGACCTGCCCGACACCGGGTGGGATTGGGCGATCGCCCAGGGGCTCAGCGACCACGCCGAAGGACGCCGACCCAACACCGAATGCGCCCTCCAGATCGTCGTCTCCCAAGACCACCGCGGAAAGGGAATCAGTTCGGAGGCCGTCCGAACCATGAAGGCCATCGGACAGGCGCAGGGACTCCGCCAGCTCATCGTCCCCGCCCGCCCCACGCTAAAGAGCCGCTGCCCCCTCACGCCCACGGACCGGTACATCTCTTGGGAGGATGACGCGGGTCTTCCCTTCGATCCCTGGCTGCGAGTCCACGCTCGGCTCGGCGGTCGGATGGCGAAGGTCTGCCCTCGATCCATGCGCATCACCGGGACGATAGCGGACTGGGAGCAGTGGACGGGAATGGAGTTCCCCGAAAGCGGCGCTTACGTCGTGCCGGGCGCTCTGGCCCCCGTTGACATCGACCGCGCCGCCGACTTGGGGGTGTACGTCGAGCCGAACGTCTGGGTGGCACACGACCTGAGCTAGAGACTTCTTCCGCAGGTCGGCGCCGGCTATCCCTTACTCACATCGAACCGACACGAACCCGTCCAGCCCGGCCAGCTCCGGCCCCAAGGTCGCCACATCGCACCCATGTGGCAGCACCACCCTAAGCTGCATCTCCTGCACCTCGCCGGGGCCGACCTCGGTCATCTCGATGGATTCCAGCTCCGCCCCACGCTCCGCCAACGCCTGACGAACGGCGGTCATCCGTCGCGCCCCGTCCTCCATCCTGAGCGTCACGTGCGCCACGCGAGCGCGGGCGAGCACGGCCACCTCCACCCGCCTGAGGACGGTCAGCGTCAACAGTACGACCACCGTCGCCATCCCGGCAACCCACATCGCCTCCCCACCGATGCCCACACACAGCCCGATCGCCGCTACCGCCCACAAGCTCGCCGCGGTCGTGAGACCGCGCACGACGTTGCCGTGGCGGATGATCGTGCCGGCCCCCAGGAAACCCATCCCCGTCGCCACCTGCGCGGCCACGCGTCCCGGGTCGGCCGTGGGGCCGGTGAAGCTCAGCGAAGCGAGCGTGTATACCGTCGCGCCGAGGCACACGAGAACGTGCGTCCGCAGCCCCGCCGGCCGGTCGCGCGCCTCTCGCTGCCACCCGACGATCCCGCCGCAGATCACCGCCGCTATCAGCTTTAACAGAACGAGCAGTGGCTCCATACGCGCCTCAACCCGGCAGGTTGGTGGACAGCAGCTCCCTCACCGCGGTCGCCGCATCCTCCACCGTCACCGTCCGGCTCTCCCCGCCGCGCCGCCGAACCTCGACCTTCCCCTCCCCCGCCAACCGGCCGACGACGACCTGCCCCGGAATCCCGATCAGGTCGGCATCCTTGAACTTCACCCCCGCCCGCTCCGGCCGGTCCTCCAGCAGCACCTCAAACCCGTCCTCCTGGAGCTCGGCATACAGCTTCTCCGCGATCTCGCTCTGCCCGCTGTCATCGTGATTCAGCAGGATGATCTCCACCTCGTACGGCGCCACCGACGCCGGCCAGATCATCCCCGCCTCATCGTGGAATGCCTCCACGACCGAGGCCATCAACCGGGTCGTGCCGATGCCGTAGCACCCCATCACCATCGGCTTCCGCTGCCCATCTTCATCGAGGAAGGACGCCTCCAGCACCTCGCTGTAGATCGTGCCGAGCTTGAAGATGTGCGCCAGCTCGATCCCCCGATAGGCCGTCAGCGGCTGCCCGCACGTCGGGCAGGGATCGCCCGGCGCCCCGTTGCGAAGATCGGCCCACTTCGTCACCTCGAAATCGCGCCCCCAGTTCACATTCCGCACGTGGAGATCGGCCGCATTTCCACCGGTCACAAAGTTCCGCTCCCCCCGAATCTCCTCATCGGCAAAGATCTCCACATCCTTGATACCGACCGGCCCCGCGAATCCCACCGGCGCCCCGCTCACCCGCCCGATCGTCGCCGGGTCGGCCATCTCCAGCCGCTTCACCCCCAGCGCCGCCCGCAGCTTATCCTCGCTCAGCTCCCGGTCGCCCCGGACCAGCGCCGCCACGACTCGACCGTCGGCCGAGTAGATCAACGTCTTCACGAGCTGCCGCGCCGACACCCCCAGGAAGGCCGTCACCTGCTCGATGGTCCTCTGGTCAGGCGTCTCCACGCGCTCCAGCGGCTGCTCCGCCTCCGTCGGCTCGGCGATCTCACCCTTGACCTCGGCCACCTCCGGCGTCGCCGCGTACCCGCACGACTCGCACCGCAGGTAGTGGCTCTCCCCCACCTCCGTCGGCAGCTCGAACTCCTTCGTGCCCCAGCCCCCGATCCCCCCGCCCGAAGCCTCGACCAAGTGATAGGTCAGCCCGATCCGCTTCAGGATCTTGTGGTAGGCATCCAGCATTTTGTCGTACGAGACGTCCAGCCCCGCGCTATCCCGGTCGAAGCTGTAGGCGTCTTTCATGGTGAACTCGCGGACCCGCACCAGACCTCCACGCGGCCTCGGGTCGTCGCGGAACTTCGTCTGAATCTGATAGAGCGTGAACGGCAGCTCGCGGTACGACTTCACCTCGGAGGCAATCTGCGTGATCACCTCCTCGTGCGTTCCCCCCAGGCAGAACGCCCGCCCACTGCGGTCTTTCAGCTTCATCAGCTCGTCGCCCCAGTACTCGGCCCGTCCCGTCTTCTCCCACAGCTCCAGCGGGTGGAGCGCCGGGAGGAACACCTCCTGCGCCCCGGCCGCGTCCATCTCCTCCCGCACGATGTTCTCGATCTTCCGCACCACTCGCAGGCCCAACGGCAGCAGGGAATACATCCCCGCCGCAAGCTGTCGGATGAACCCGCCGCGGAGCAAGAGACGGTGGCTCGCCAGCTCCACCTCGCCCGAGATCTGTCTCAACGTTGGGGCGAACAGTTCGCGAGTACGCACGATTCACTCCTATCCGGATTCTCTGCCTTCAGCCTCGGCCCCGCCGATCTCCTTCCCGCGCAGGTAGGCCGCGGTGATGTCGGCTCGGGTGATCTCGTGTTGGTACATCTCCGCCGCTCGAAAGAGCTTGACCGCGGCCTGATCGTCCAGCTTCTTGAGATGCTGGAGCAGCAGGTAGCCGGGCGTCTTGTCCGTATCGCCCATCAAGGCGCGCGCCTCCGGGCTTCCCGTGAATCGCTCGTGCGCCACTCGATCCGCCGCCGCCAGCAGCGGTTCGAGTTCGTCCCACTCCTCTTTCGTCAAACGGCCCTCGCCGGCCATACTCTCCTCCTCAGGATGATTCCAGCCAGACTGCCGAAGCTCTCTCCCCTCACGCCCCGCGCGCCGCCGCCACCGCCACCACCAGCTCTTCCCTCCCCAGACCGGCCAGCTCCGCCTCCGCCAGCGACAGCACCTGCGCCCCGCTCACCAGACCCGACAGATTCACGATTCGTCCCCGCAGCCCGAGGAACAGCTGGGGCAGCTCCGCCCCCGCGTCGCCGTACCGCGTCTCTTCGTCGAGCATCCGCAACAGCGCCTCTTTCGCCCGCCCCGCCTCGAACATCACGGCCGAGCCACCCACCAGCGAAAGCCGCACGATCGCCTGCTCGTCTACCAGCGAAATCCCGTGCTCCCGTTCCTTCAGCAGCCCAAGCAGTCGCTTTCTCGACCAGCGTGCGCGGTAGGCGCGCAGCAACCCCGTATCGGCCGCCACCTCCACCTCGCCCTCCGTCACTCCCAACGACTTCGCCGCTGCGGCCCTGCGCTCCTCGTCGGGCGCCGCCGCCTGCGACAGGTCCCGCTCCCGCAGCTCCGTCTGCCCGCTCGCCACCGCCCGCAGCACCGCCGTGCGGGAGTCGTACTCGATGTCCACGGACACGCTCTCCGGGTCCGCCCCCTGCCTCACCACCGCCTCCGCCGCCTCCCGCCGGATCCTCAGCACATCCTCCTCCGACGCCTCCGGAACCGTTCTCTCCACCACTTCCCTCACCAACGCCAGCGCCGTGCCGATGGCCGATATCACCGGCGCGTTCGGCGCCAGCCGCACGCTCAGTCCGAGCCGTTCCCCCACCGCGGGAACGAGCGCGCTGGCGCCCCCTCCGCCCGCGATCAGCTCCGTCGCCCGCCGGCTCATCCCGCGCTGCTCGATCAGCTCTTCCGCCACCGCCGCGGGCTCCTCCGCCGCGACATCCATCATCGCCTTCGCCGCCTCTTCCGGCGAAAGGTTCACGACTCCGCCCAGCGCCGCCAAGGCCGCCCGCGCCGACTCGATGTTGCCTCGGGCGAAGTCTCCCTCCGGCACCCGTCCCGCCGCGTTCGCCGCGCACGTCGTCGTGATCGCCAGGCGCTTCCCGCTCCCAACCTCCAGCACCGCGTAATCGCCCGGATCGCCCGGCATCGGCGAGATCGACACGACCTCTGGCGCTCCGCCCCCCTCCCCCATCTCCTCCGGCTCGCTGAAGCACGCATACGGCAGCCCCGCCAGGTGCGCGCTCCGCGGCCCCACCGCATGAACGCACCCCTCCCGCACCCGCGGCATCGACCCGCCGGCCACGCCGATCGTTCGCACGTCCACCGTCCGCATGAACAGCCGGTGCCCGCCCACCTCCGCCGTTCGCAGCAGCGCCCGCCCATGCCGGATCGCGGAGATATCCGTGCTCGTGCCGCCCACCTCCAGGAACACCCCCTCACTCACCCGCGCGTACATCAGCGCCGCCGCAACCCCGGCCGCCGGACCCGAGAGCAGCGTCAGCAGCGGCCGCCGCCTCATATCCTCCACGCCCATCACCCCGCCGTCGCTGCGCACCACCATCAGCGGAGCCGTGATCCCGGCCTCCCGCGCCGCCTCTTCGGTGAGGTCGGCGGTGGCGATCGCCTTCGGCAGAAGGCTGGCGTTGATCACCGCCGTGCGAGTCCGAATCCGCAGCCCATACCTCCCCGTGATCTCGTGTGTCCCCGTCGCCGGCATCCCGGCCGCCGTCGCCCGCGCCATGATCGCCTGCTCTCGCCGGGGATCGTCCACCGAGAACGCCTCCGCCACCACCACCGCCGCCGCCCCCGCCTCCCTCAGCTTCGCCAGCGCCCCGTCCACGGCCGCGTGGCCGATGTCCTCCGCCTCGAGATAGGCGTGGACCGTACGCAGCGCTTTGCCGGGGGCAAGAGCAATGTCGTCGACCCGCGTCTCCTTCGCCGCCCGGCGTCCCTCTATTCCGGAGCCGACGGCGATGATCCCCACCGGCGAGACATCCCCCTCCAGCAGCGCGTTCGTCACCTGGGTCGTGCTATAGGCGAGGAAGCTCACTTCATCCGGCGACGTCCCCGACCCGTCGAGCAGGGCCCGCAAGGCCTGGACAACCCCCTCCGCCACCCCTCGTTCCGCCCGGTGCGTGGTCGGCACCTTCACCTGCGCCACCACTTCCAGCCCCCGCGCCTCCAGCGCCACCGCGTGCGTGAATGTTCCCCCGACGTCTATCCCAATGCGGTAGCTTGCCATGCTTGCCCGGAGCCCTTCACATCACCTTCTCTTCCACCAACAGCCCGCTCAGGTAGACGCGAACCACGGCCCCCGAGCCCTCCCCGGACACCGTCTCCCGCACCGTCTCCCCCGGATGGTGGACGTTGCGATAGACGGTCCGCTCGCCCTGCCGATCCTGCACGACGATGCGAACCTCTTGCAGGTTCGCCCCGGGCGGCACCTGGTACTCCACCTGCGTCCTGCGCAGGCCCTCCCCGCTCCTTCCCTCCGGCTGCTCCACGACCGGCGCCGCCCCCTTGCTTACCACGAGGTCTACCGGCGTCGCCCGCGGCACTCTCTGGTCCGGCTCCGGCGCCTGTCCCAGCACGTAGCCAACCGGAACTTTGTCATCCCAGCGAGCGGTCTCTTTGCCGACCGTGAGGTTCTCCTGGCGCAGCAGCGCCCGCGCTCGATCCACCGACATCTCCCGCACGTCCGGCACCATCGCCCACCGCGATCCGGAGCTCAGCGTCAGGCGCACCAGTCGCCCGACCTTCACAGCCCGATCCGGGGGCGGCTCCGCCGCGAGCACGGCGCCCGGCGGGATCTCTTCGTCCGCTTTTCTGGCAACCACCTCGGATCGCAGGCCAACCGCGGAAAGCACCTTCGTCGCCTCCAGCTCCGTCATCCCCACGACCGTCGGCACCGTGACGTTCTTCGGCGCCGTCTTCTCCCAGTAGAACAGAAGCCCGTGATACGACAGAATGAGAAAGGCGATGATCGCGAGAAGTTCCAGCACCTGCGGCATCAGAGGCCGCCGCGACGGCCTCCGCTTCGGCCACATGCCGACCTCCGGACCTGTCGGCGTCGATGCTCTCGGAATGCCCCGCCTCATCACCTGCTCCCTCGACTCTCTCGGCGCACTCGCGCAATCGCAGCCTGATGCTCCGCAAAGGTCTTGCTGAATACGTGAGACCCGTCCGGCCTCGCCACATAGTAGAGATACGGCACCTTCGCCGGGTCCATCGCCGCCTGGATGCTCGCCTCCCCCGGGTTGCAGATCGGGCCCGGCGGCAGCCCCGCCTGCTGATAGGTATTGTAGTCGCTCTCGATTGTCAGATCGTCATACATCAGCCGCGACTTGCGCCCCTCTCCCAAGGCGTACTGCACCGTGGCGTCGCACTCCAGCTTCTGCCCCCGGTTGAGTCGGTTGAGCAGCACCCCGGCTATCTTCGGCCTCTCCTCGTCGAGCTGAGCCTCCCACTCCACCATCGATGCGAGTATCAGAATATCGCGCAGGCTCCGGCCGTCGTGCTCGGGCGACTCGGCGAAGAGCCCCTTCCAGACGACATCCTCAAACCGGTCAATCATCTGCCCGATGATCTCTTCCTCGCTCTTCCCCGAGTCCACGCGGTATGTGTCCGGGAACAGGTATCCCTCCAGGCTCCCCTGCGGCGGCGGAAAACCCAATTCGAATCGTCCCGGCGACTGCGCCGCCGCGAGAAACTCGCGGGCGCTCCCCAGCCGCTCCTCTTCCATCTTCGCTGCAATCTGCCGGAGGTCGTACCCCTCCGGTATCGTGACCCAGTGCCAGGCCGTCCGCGATCCCCGGCAGAGAGCGTCGAGCATGTCCAGCGCAGACATGCCCGCATCCAGCTCGTGCCTCCCCGCCTGAATGCAGCGCCACTTGCCCGTGACATAGGCGGCCGCGACCAGCGCGTTCCTGTCGCGAATCAACCCTCTCGCCCACAGCTTCGAAGCGACCTCGCTCACGGAATCGCCCGGATCCACCGAGACCAGGAGCGGCGGCCCCGACCCCATCGGGGTGAGGACGCCGTGGGCCCCACCCCCCACCGCCAGCGCCAAGGCCGACACGAAGAGCACCACGCTCAACCAGAAGATCGGCCCTCGCTTCCTTCGCCTCATTCCGTCGCGCTCCGCCTGTGAGCGTCCATATAGCCCTGGAGAATCACCGCCGCGGCCACCCCGTCCCGCACCGCTCGCCGCGCCGCCCTGCTCTCACCCGCTTCGATCAGCACCCGCTCCGCCTCCATCGTGCTCAGCCGCTCGTCCCACAGCGCCACCTCCAGCTCCAGCTCCCGCCGCAGCCGGTTGGCGAACCGTCTCACCCGTCTCCCCTGTGGACTCATCGAACCATCCATGTTGAGAGGAAGCCCGAGCACGATCTTTCCCGCGCGTCGCCTCTCGGCAATCTCCCCGATACGCGCCACATCCTCCGCCAGCGATGTCCGATCGATCACCGTCACGACCTGCGCCGTCACGCCGAGAGCATCGCTGCCGGCCACGCCGATCCGCCGTTCGCCGAAATCCAGCCCGATCACCATCTCTCCAGTCATCATCTGCTCCGCGCCCCGACAAACACCACCGCCCCCAGCGCGACCGCCAACCCCGTCGCCAGCGAAACCGCTCCCGAATCATTTACTACCATCGCCACGAGCGCGGTTACCAAGGCCCCTCCCAACCCCGCCGCCAGAAACCTCTCATCCGCCAGCGCCTTCCGCGCCGGGCCGTCGCTCCTCAGCACCGCCCAGGCTCCCGCCAGCGCCACCGGCGCCGCCGCCCACCACCCGCCCGCCATCCTCAGCAGTCCCCCGTTCATCTGAACCTTTCGCCATATCGTGTCCGCCACCATTCGAAGCTCGCCCGCCAGCAGCGCCGCCGCCGCCGTGCCGATGTGGCTGCGCTCCGCCGCAGGCCTCGCCAGATCGAGCGCCGCCGGAATCGCCGCCCCCACGAGAACCAGCGCCACCCCCGCCACGGCCGCCCGCGCCCGCCGCCGGTTCGCCAGCACCCATACCGCCATCAGCCCCGCGACGGTCGCCACGTACCCGCCCCAGTTCGCCCCCCACCACGGAGCCCCGACCACGAGCGCCGCCGCCCCGCCCAGCGCAACTGCCAGCCACACCCGCCTCGGCGATTCTTGCAGCAGCGCCCCCAACCCGATCGCCGTCATCGCGCCCATCACACCCACGTATTCATTCCCAATTCCGTAGAAGCGCGAACCCGACGCCACCGAGAATCCCAGG
>Ga0180434_10004690_pt1 | contig 16494 bp, 17 predicted proteins | sample SS_ome_7_FD_132453 | JGI IMG/M metagenome (GOLD analysis project Ga0180434, IMG submission 132453) | Hypersaline lake sediment archaeal communities from the Salton Sea, California, USA - SS_1_D_2 metaG | ecosystem: Environmental > Aquatic > Non-marine Saline and Alkaline > Hypersaline >...
CGACATCGACGCGGTGACGGCCATCCCGGCCTACGAGAAGCTCCAGGAGCAGCTCAACGAGGCCCGTGGCACGACTTCGGCGAGGTCGTCCGAGGTGGACGCGGAGGACATCGAGGACGACGAGGATCTCGTGGACCTTGACGAGGCCCCCAAGGCGTCCGGGAAATCCGCCGGGAAATCCGGGAAGGAGACCGCGGCGGCCACAGCCGCCGGGGCGGACGATGACGATGACGACTACGACATCTCCGATCTTCTCGCCGACGACTAGCGGCAACTGACGCGCGAGAGGGGCCCGCGAAAGCGGGCCCCTTTTGTGCGCGAACGGCTAGAATGAATCATGGATCATGTAATCGGCATAGACCCCGGCATCACGGGCGCCGTGGTGGTGCTGTCGATGGACGGCTCGCTTGAGGCCGCGTCCCTGTGCCCGAGTGTTCCGACTGGCAAGGGGAACAAGCGGGAGTTCGACTGGGACGGTATGCGGAAGCTGATTGAGCCGTACTCGTTTCTCGCAGGCCAGCAGTCCAGGTGTGCCATCGAGCATGTGGGACCGATGCCGAAGCAGGGCGTCACATCCATGTTCAACTTCGGCCGCGGCTACGGTATCTGGATTGGAATCGTCTGTTCGCATCTCATGCCCATGACTTTCGTGAAGCCCAAGAGGTGGCAGGACGAGATGATGGACGGCTACCCCAAGGGCAAGGCGACGAAGCACAGTGCCGTGCGCGTCGCCAAATCCCTCTGGCCCGACATCCCGATAGATAAGAAGAAGGAATGGGGTCTCGCCGACGCGGCCCTGATTGCTGAGTGGCACCGACTGAACGCCCGGGCCGATGACCCAGGCGCGAAGACATTCAACGCGGGGAGGAAACGCTGATGGCTGCAACCAAGAAGGAGAGACCTTCTTTTAGCAAGGCGAAGGCTTTTCTGACGAAGCAGTACAAGGAGGAGGCGTTCGAGGACGCGGAGGGCGTGAAGATACATTCGACCGGGAGCCTCTCGATCGACTGGGTGCTCGGCGGCGGCCTCGCCGCCGGCCGCATCTACGAGTTCTACGGCACCGAGGGCAGCGGGAAGACGACGGCGGCGCTCACGGCCGCAAGGTCGGTTCAGCGCCGGGGGCGACCCGTCTTCTATGTGGACTTCGAGCACTCGCTCGACACGGAGTACGCACGCGATGTCATCGGTGTCTCGCTCGACCCGGAGCACTGGTTGCTGGTTCAGCCGAACACAGCCGAGGCCGGGCTTGACATGGCAGTGGAGATGATCGAGCAGTTCGATGCCGCCTTGGTCATCGTGGACTCCGTTGCGGCCATGGTGCCCAAGGCCGAGGTGGAGGGGGCTGTTGGCGATCTCCAGGTCGGGGCGCAGGCGCGCGTGATGGGCAAGGCGATGCGGAAGCTGACTGGTGTGGCGCACCGCCATGACTCGTCCGTCATATTCATCAACCAGGTGCGAGAGAAGATTGGCGGCACCGGTTTCGGCGACCCGACCACGACGCCTGGTGGGCGAGCGCTCAAGTTCTTCGCGAGCGGCCGGATACAGATGAAGAAGTTCAAGACGCTGGAGGACGGTGTCGTGATCCAGGCGCAAATCCGGAAATCCAAGATCACCAGCGCGCAGAAGCGCAAAGCCCAGTTCACCATCCGGAGCGGCATCGGCGTGGATTTGGCCGGGGAAATCGTGTCGATGGGCGTCGCGTCCGGCATCATCACGAAGCCGAATAGCCAGACGCACCAGTTCCCGCAGATAACGAAGCCGATACCGAAGGGCGAGCCGATGGCTCGGAAGTTCCTCCGCAAGCCCCGGAACGCGTTCTATGTGGATTTGCTGCGGGAGAAGGTGCTCCGCGCCATGCTGGAGCAGGAGAGGTCGAAGTTGGAGTTCCTGCCCGCCGAGGATGACCCCGATCCGCTGCTCGATATCGAGTACGGTGACCACTCGGGGTTGGGGAGTCTGGACGACATGAAAGAGTCCGGCTGGGTCGCAAAGAGGCCGAAGGGCGCGAAGGCCGCCGCCGACCTCGCCGAGGTGGAGACGGAGGAGATATCGGAGGAGGACGACTAGGTGTCAGGCGACCGGCGATTGCGCGACGCGATGAGGAGGAGCCTGCGCCGCTTGCGGCAGCTCGCTTCCCTTGCCGAGCTGCGAGGCATCGTGGCGGAGGGCCGCCCGGTCTTCGTCCTGTTCATGGCCGCCGACTGCGACCATTGCGTGGACGCGGCGTTCACTGTGTCCGACCTGGCTCGTCGGTACGAGAGCGTCGTCGCCATGTGCCGCGCGTCGCTGGAGGATAATCACGACATAATACTGAACCACATGGTCACCGAGTACCCGTCGGCGATCGTGCTCCGGCGGGACGCGATGCCAGTGCGGGTTTCCGGCAGAGAGTTGGCGGATCCGGAGAGTGCGAAGGGGGTGTTGAATGCCGCAAGCAGATAGCGCAGCCGATGTGGCAAGCGACGCCATCGGGCCGATTGACAGCATAGCCATCGACGGGTTCCAGTCCCTCGTGGGTGTGGATATCCGGCTTGCGCCTGGCGTGAACGTGGTCGTCGGCGAGTCCGATGTCGGCAAATCTGCGGTGGTGCGAGCTCTCCAGGGCCTCATTGGCAACCAGCGGGGCGACGGGTTCATCAACAACCGCACCGGCAAGTGCCGGGTGGCCGTCCGGGTGCCCTCGGACGACGACGGCGCGACGGTGTCGTGGGAGAAGCCGGAGAACTCCTACCGTATAGACGACAACGACCCGTTCAAGAAAGTCGGCACGTCTGTCCCGAAGGAGGTCCTCGGCCTAATCAACATGGCGCCGCTTGAGCTGGACAAGAACTCGACGAGGTCGATTAACATCGTCGAGCAGGGCGGGGCGAAGTTCTTGGTGGAAGACAAGGAGACGGATGTTGCCAAGACCATCGGAGCCATCACCAGGTTGCAGCCGGTCTACAACGCCATGCGGGCGGTCGCGGCCGACCGTCGTGCAGCCGCCGGCCGCGCAAAGACGCTAGGCGCCGAGGCCACGCAGAGCCGGCTCAAACTGGCGGCCTTTTCGGATCTCGATAGCGAGGCTGAGCGATTGGGTCGGGCGGAGAAACTTCTCTCGCGATGCTCGCGGCTGCACGAGGGGCTCGTGGGGTTGCAGGCCCTCTCCGAAAGGCTGCGGGCCAACGCCGCCGACGCGGAGACCATACGCCGTAGGCTGGCCGCCGCCGAGGCCGTCCTTGCCGCCGCCGAGCATGTGAAGCTGGCTCGGGGAGCCTGGAAGACAGTCGGACGGCTGAAGGAGCTCGGACGCAGTCTCGCTTCAGCCTCCGCCGCGAGCGAAGCGATGGCGGGTCGCATGGCAGCAATCGGACCGGTCGCGGACACGGATACATCGCCGCTGGAGGCTGACGCAGCTCGTCTTGCCCTTCTGTCCGACCGGGCAGCGGGGCTCGCGGCCAATTCGGCGGCGAGCGGCGAACTCACAAGCAAGTCCGCCGCCCTAGTTCCCGTGGCGGAGCTGGCTGTCGGAGACATTGAGGAGCACGGGGATCGGTTGGACAGAATTGTCCAGTTGCAACAGTCGCTGGGCGCGTGCGACATGGCCGTGAGTGCTGCGGGTCGGGAGACGGAAGCCGCCTCCGCCGCCCTCACCCTCGCTGTCGAGGGGGTGAGCGGGTTCCTGGCGTCCGCCTCTGTTTGTCCGTTCTCCGGAGGAGAACTGTTCTCGGAGTGCAAGAAACTTATTGGGGAGGCAGTATGAGCGACATGACGAATCAACTGGATGCGGTAAACACGGAGATAGCCAAGCAGCTTGCCAAGTGCGAGGGCAGTCTGCGGACAATCGCCCAGGAGTACCACGCCTGGACGCAGACCAGCATGTTTGCCGCCCTGGACTCGGCCACCAAAGCGCAAGTGGAGAACGCTGTTCGGACTTATGTCGCGAGCAACACCGAGCGCATCCGTGTTGCGAGGACTGGATTCGACGCGCTGAGGTCAATCGCCCCCCCCGCCCCCCCGGTTCAGAGCCCGTTGGCGTCGCTGAGCGCCCCTGCGCAGGATCCGTTGGCGGCGATGAATCCCGCCCCCCCGCTCGAGCCCGTCCCTCCGCCCGAGCCCGCTGTGCGGCTGGGTAGGGCCGAAGGTTCGATGATCAGGCGGCCACTGCCGGAAGCGGAAGACGCCGGGTTTGGGGGCAATGACGATTCTGATTTTGTGAGCGTTGCGGAGCCTGCGGAGGAAGCCCCTCCGCCCGCGCCCGCCGCGCAAGCCCCCTTGCCCGGGGGTTCCGAAGGCCGCCCGCGCCCGCGCCCCTCGACCGCCGCCGCCGCGCCGGTTCGGAACCAGGATGGTTTCACGCGGGCGGCCGGACCCGATCCCGAGGAAGCGCCAATCGGGCGGCGCGCCGTTCGGGCCACGCGCCAGCATAGCCACGGAGCCAGCGTGAGGTCCGTCAGCCAGGATGAGATGCTCACGGGCGAGCGGGCGGATGGTGTGGTCGTGGGTTCGCCGGAGGCAGATCAGGATGTGATAACCTCTGGCCGTTCGCTTTCCCCCAACGCGGATTTCGACAACGCGGCGAAGGCCGTTCGGCAGCGTCAGCAGAAGCACACGGCCACCCAGAAGGCCGCCGCAGCCTCCGAATCCGCCCGTCCCGTCCTGCGGGAGGCGGAGATTCTCGATGGGTTTGAGAACACGATAGGTCGAGCCATTGGCGTCCGACGACACGAGAAGCAGATCATGGTCGATCAGATTGAGTTGTACCTGGAGGACATGGAGGGCGAGTGGGGTGACGCCGACGCTTCCTCGATACTCCGTGCTATCGTCAAGTCGAAAAGCAAGTGGGTACTCCAGGGCGCCAAGAAGAAGCTCGACAACATGATGGTGGCACACGCGAATGTCTGCGGCTTTGACGAGGCCGACGACAACGTCCTCGTGCTGAGGGATGTCGGCCTCGCCGCCGGTGTACAAGCGCCAGTCGGAGGTAGCAGAGGTTGAGCGACCAACAAGTTACAATTGTAGCCGCGACCGATTTCCACTACACGCGAGCGAACCCACGCAGCCGCTCGGACGACTACGGTGCGGCAATCCTGCGAAAGCTGCGGGAGCTGATCGAAACGGCGGAGAGCCTCGGCGCGGTGGCAGTGGCCATACCCGGGGATTTGTTCGATCGCAAGGGCCAAGTGACGGTTGAGGAGACGGCGGATGTGGCCGAGGTTTTGGCGGCAACGGAGCTGCCAATCCTCGGCATCATGGGCAACCACGACCAAATAGGCTACCGCGTGGACAGCCTCCCGAAGACCGGGTACGGGGTCTTGGTGAAGGCGGGTCTCTTGCGGCACTTAGACGACGAGCCGTTCTCCGTAACCCGCGACGGCGTGACTGTCTGCGTGACGGGTAACAGCTATCGGGACGGCGTCGATCGCGGCGACCGGCCGGCGTACTTTCCGCCAAGGCAGGACTGCGACTGGCAGGTGCACCTCGTGCATGGCTACATGCTCGATACGAAGGAAAGCATCATAGAGGAGTTTACGCCATTCTCCGCCGTCGCCGGGACGGAGGCCGACTGTATCATAAGCGGCCACTACCACCCGGAGCAGAAGGTGAAGCGAGTGAAAAACGCGAGGTCTGGCTGCATACTGATATCCCCAGGCTCGGCGTCGCGGGGTGCGCTCACCTCGGACAACTTTGACCGAATTCCGAAGATGGTCATCCTGCGGATATCCCAGGATGGCATAAAGACCACGTTGCGCCAGTTCCGCACGGCGAAGCCCGCAGGCGAAGTGCTAAAGATCGAGGAGAAGAAGCGGAAACAGGAGCGGGACACCCGGCTCAAGTCTTTCGCCAAAAGCCTTCGCGAGGAGGCGTCCCAGATGGACGAGTCGTACACGCCGGAAGATCTGGTGGCGATTGTTGGCGAGGACATGCCCGAGCTCCCGGATGGAGTGGATAGGGATGAGGTGATCCTGGAGACGAAGAGGTATCTCGAAAAGGCCGGGGTGGGCGAAGCCACCGGCCACGGAGGCTAGACATATGCAAAAAGAAACTGGCGAGGACACTTTGGAGCGGCTAGAGAGACTGCGGGAGGCCGTCAAGAACGCCCGGGACGAGAAGGTGCGGCTTGACGAGAGGCTCAAAGCCAAAGCAGAAGAGCGAGCCGCCATACTGGCCGAGCTGAAGGAGGCGGGGGTTTCCGAGGGCGAGCTGGAATCAACCATCACGAAGCTGTCCCAGAAGCTGGAGGCCGAGCTGACCAAGGCGGAGCAGGTCATCGCCTCGGCCGAGGTGATGGATCCGGTAGCCGCCGCCGCCGCCGAGGATGGAGGCGAATTCACCCAAGGAGCAGCCGATGATCTCGACGACGACCTCGCGTAGCAGGCTGGATGACCTTGCGCGCGGCACAGACGATCTGAAGATGCGGCACGCGAAACGGGTGGCCGCGCGCGACATGCTGCTTGAGCAGATAGGCGAAATCGAGTCCAGAGCCGATTTGGCGCGGTCGCGTGCGCAAATGCTCGATTATGTTCACGAGCTGCTGAAGGTTATCGCCGAGAAGCGAGAGGCTCGAGTGCGCGAACGGTTGGAGGCGCTAGTCACGCAGGCGCTGCGACTTGTGTTCGACGACGATTCGTACTCGTTCTTCATCGAGCAGGATGTCAAGCGCGACCAAGCTGTCGCGACACTTGTCCTGGAGAAGGCCGACGAGGACGGTAGCCTTTTCCGGACCCCCATCCGCGGCTACCATGGCGGCGGCGTCATAGACATTGTCGCGTTCGTGCTAAATGCCATCGTGCTCACGTTCGTGAAGCCGCAGAGGCGCCAGACCATGTGGCTGGACGAGCCGTTCAGTCAGGTGAGCAAGTCGCACAGGCCCCGCGTTGCCGACATGATGAAGTGGCTCCACGAGGAGACCGGGCTTCAGTTTGTGATAGTCACTCACGAGGAGGAGTACCTCTCGGTCGCGGACACAGTGACGAAGATAACGCAGTCCAACGGTAAGACTTGCGTGCAGGTGCTCGCCGGCCGCGATGCGCCGCAGGAGGTCGAACGACCTGCTGAGAAAACCGAGAAAGCCAAACCCAAGCGCGCCGCCAAAAAGCCTGCCGGGTCGGTCAAGCGCGGGTCGGTCAAGCGCGGGTCGGTCAAGCGCGGGTCGGTCAAGCGCGGCTCTAGGGCAAAATGAGCAGTGAGATATCGCGGCCGACACTTTCACGGCCGCTGGTGAGATTCCTGAATACCACCCTGTCCCCATAGCGGCCGGGAGTCAAACCGCTGGCCTCGGCCGCGAGCGAGACCTCGATACTAATCGATCCGCCGGCCGGTAATGTCCCGCCGCTGTCGGAGAGTTGCACCCAGCTCGCCGAGTGCTCGGCCTCCCAAGTCATGGGGCAGCCATCGGTATTTGCGAGCGTCCATGTGGCAGACGCGGGCGAGAACGGCCCGCCCGCCCGCCCTTCGGACTCAAGCCCGCCGGGCGGCTCCAATTGCGGCGTCGGCTCCCCCCGGACCTCGATTCGGAAATCCCTGCTTGCGGTCCCCACGCCGTTGGTTGTGTTGGTTATCACCACCGTGGCCGAGTACCTTCCGGTGCACAGGTGCTTGGCGGCGTCATTCAAGGATACGGTGGTTTCCCCCTGATCGCCGGGGTTGGCCAACACGCCCCCTGCGCTGCTGACGCTGAGCCACGGCTCGCTCGCCTCCGCCGTCCAGGCCACCTCAAACTGCCCGGTATTCTCTATGACGAATGTAACCGACTCGGGCGAGAACGGCCCGCCCATGCAGCCCGCCACATCCAAACCCCCCTCGGTTACGCCTATTGCTGCCCGGGGGATCGGCTCTAGCGAATCGTAGTACTCAAGCGCCTCGGCCTCCGTCGGGAATTCCCTCCACCCCTCCGGCTCCCGATACAGTTTCCGGTGGCACCGGCATGGCTCCGGTGAGCCGTCTTTCGTGCGGTAGATTATCTCGTTGACTTTGACCGCGTATTGGCCGACCGGCGACTCCGGGGGATCGATGCTGCCGTCGAAAAACTGCGGCGGTGGCCCGCCTATCACTTTTCCGATGGCCACATTGGTCAGGATTTTGGCCACGCCTGCGTCTGTCACGTTGACCGTGCCGACGCGGAGATCTTGCACGCCGCTGGTGTCCAGTATGTACAGGTCTGCCCGCTCGGCCGCCTCGACCCCGCGTCCGTCCAGTGAGAGTATCTGGTGGTATGCCCGTTCGTCGGCCAACGGCCTCTCCGTGAGATCCTCGTTCGTTGTCGGCATCAAGGTTCGCTGGAGTTCCCCGCTGAAGCCCGCGGAGAGCCCGCGGAGGGAATGCCCGAAGGGCACCGTGGTCGGGTGGCTGGCTCCCCAAAACGACATCGCGTCGACGGCCCACGCTACGCCGATGAGGTAAAACCTGCCCTCCCGGAGAGGCACTTGAATTGCCCCCGACGAGTGGAATCGCCTCCCTGCCGGGCTGGCCTCGACCACGGCTCTCGCCAGCAGGTCGAACGGTCCCTGGAAATCAGTTCTGACCAGTCGGTGACGCTCGTCCGCGTGGTCGCTCGACGGGTCGATGACCCCGTACGACTCGCGAGTGCCCGGTTCGGGCTGGTGCGCGGGGGCGAACAGTGTTGTTGCCAGGATTGGATCCTCGTGGGCCTCGTAGACGAAGAAGTCCAACTTCGCTGTCGTGAAGGTTTCCAGGTATTGCTCGATCCGGGTCAGAATCCTGTCGCCTGAGCAGTAGTAGATGTTGGCCGCCAGCATGCCAGTGGACAGGGAGCCCTCCAGCGGTGCACCGACTTCGCCGTGGCAGTTGTCATCCCCGATCGTGTCCGTTTCATCGCAGCCGATGTTGAGGGTCTCTGTCTCGATGTCGTAGTCGACGCGGTACTCGCCCTTCGTCAACCCGACGGCCAGAGCCTCCCCGGCGGGCAAATCCACATTCAGTCGTTGCAAGATGTCTGCATGGACATTCGCCCGGGCGAAAGGCGCGGAGTCGCCTAGTTGATCCCATAGGATTACCCTCTGCCAGTCATTCTCTTTTTGGGCGACTATCCGAGCCATGCCTAGGGCGCAGCCATGCGAACATTACAAGGTGGTCCATCTTGCCTGATGTTGTTCTTACCTGCTCCCCACCGTGTGATTGCGCAGTTCAGTGACAGCCTGCTTTGGCGGTCGGGCACGGCCTTCGATGTCCGCGCCACCGCCCTCGGCTTGGACAGGGTGCTCCTCTGCTACAAGGATGTGGGGGCCGGCGGCCTCGGCGTCGCCCGCGTCGCCCGCGTCTCGGGGACAGCGGTCTCCTTCGGGCAAGAGTTCTTTTTCTCGTCTGAGGATGACGGTGTCGGCGCGGACTCTCTAGCTCTCGCCGCCCTGGATGCCTCGACGGCGTTGATTTTCTGGCGCCGTGCGGCGACAGGTCGCGGCACGGCTTGTGTGGCTCGGACTGGCAGCGCGATAGACGGGATGGATATGTCGTTGTCGTTCGGCGAGGAGCATCAATTCTTCCCCGCAGACGATACAGATGTCCTGTCGCCAGGCTTGGGGTCGCTTTCCGTAACTCCGCTCAGCGGCTGGCAGGATGACAGCACAAGCAGCGCCGTGCTGGCTTTCTGGGATCGCATGTCCGATGCCGGGGTGGCCCATCTGGCCACTGTCGCCGGCGACAAAATCGAGTTCAGCGATGTGCTGGTTTTCCACAGCGGCGAGACATCCAGCATAACGGCGACTGCGGCCAACCGGCATGGCGCGATAATATGCTACCGCACTGCGGAAGGGCACGGGGAGGTGGCCACAGTCCAAGTGGATGGCGACAAGCTGGAGCTGGTTGGCCCGCTTGTCTTTCTCACGCCAGCCAACATTAGTTGGTTGTCGGCCGTGTCGCTTCACGGGGACCTGGATCCCGTGGTGATGGCCGGCCTGGAGAACCAGGAGGGTGCGGTCTGCCCTGTTGACGGGGAGCCGTGGCCTTGCGGCGACGCGGACCACTGGGTGATCCCGTCGCAGCCGTCCAGCTCTGTCAGCCTATCGCACGTGGCCGTGGCGCCGATACCCACCACGACCCCGCCGCCCACCACGACCCCGCCGCCCACGACGACGGCTCCCGCGACGACGGCTCCCGCGACGACGGCCCCCGCGACGACGGCCCCCGCGACGACGGCCCCCGCGACGACGGCGCCCGCGACGACGCCCCCGCCCACGACAAGTTGGCCCGTGACCCTGCCGCCGTTCGGGACATACTGTGCTCGCGATGTGGATCCGAACGAGTATTTGCCGTCTTCCCCGCTTCAGATTCGCCTGTGGTGCCAGCTCGATCCAAGTCAAGTGTCTAGTTATATTGTCGAGGAGGTGTATCCAGCGGGTTGGGCGGTTTCGGATGTCAGCGATGGCGGCTCCGACACGGGCGCGCTCATACGCTGGTTTTTCTTCGACGATACTCAGCGAGTCATGACATACACCCTTACGCCGCCGCCCGCTGCCATGGGCGTGAAAAACTTCGATGGATCGAAGATGTCGGTGGACGGACCCGGCGGCCCGGCGGAGATAACAATATCGGGTGACACCGAAGTAGCCCCGGCTCCCGCCACGACCGCCCCGGGCACGACAGCGCCGCCGACCACGGCTCCGGCCACAACCACGGCTCCCGCCACGACCGCCCCGGGCACGACAGCGCCGCCGACCACGGCTCCTGTCACGACCGCCCCGAGCACGACTGCGCCACCCGACGACTGGACTGTTTCGGGAATCAGCGACGGGGGGAACGAGTCTAACGGGACCATAAGATGGTTTTTCCTGGATAGCGCTGCCCGGCAGCTAGAGTACGCGGTTTTGCCACCGCCCTCCGCCTCGGGCGAGGCCGTTTTTTCCGGTGCGATGAATTCGGACGGCCCAGGCGGATATCGTTCGGTTGATATTGCTGGCAGTCAGTCCATCCTCGATGCTCCCGGCACGACGACCGCACCCGCTACCACGCCCCCGTCGGGCAATGTCTGCGAGAGGTCGTTTTCCGAGAACTGGTACACGCCCGGCGCATCCTTTCAGGTCGTGCTGGATTGCGACCCGGATCCATCTCTGACATCCACCTACATCGTGGAGGAGACATACCCTACTCTTGCCCCAACGGCTCCGCCCCTCCACATCGACGACGCAGGCGGCGCGGCGACCCTGTTTCCGGACGAGGGCGACGTGGAGCATTTGGCGACGGTGAAGCTGAGGGAGGGGACGGTTCTGAGTTCCGCAATCGTCCTGCTGGCCTATCGGAACAATGCCAATCACAGGCACGGACGGACGGTCGTGGCCGAGGTCGCATCGGACGGTTCGGTTGCGTTCGAGGAGAACGACAGCCGCGGCGGCGTCCGCGATTTTCTCGGACATCGCGTGGAGGAGGTGGCGGCCGTCGCACTGCCCGGCCAGGAGAGGGGCCTCATGCTGTACCGGAAGGATACCGACATGCTGGCCAAGGTGTTCTGGATTGAGGCGCTATAGGAACTCCGCGAGGCACCGAATCCAATGCGCTGTCAACCAGGCGTAGACGCCGCCGGCAACGAAAATGCCTATCAGGATCACCCCCGGCTGTTTCTGGCAGCCTAGCCGCACGGCCAGCCACAAGGCCAAGCAAGCCGTGCCCGTGACCGCGACTTTGAAGACCACCAGCCCGATTGCCCCCCAGAAGTTGAGCACGCTGGCGGCGATGGGGTTCTGCTCCAGAAGCCATCCGCCACTGTTGGCGACCAGTGTGCATGTCAGATCAAACGCGCCAGTCAGGATCAGGAACGCGAGGCAGGGTCCGCAAAGTCTTGTCACGAGACGGTGTCCGTCCATTTTGGTTCTCCTTGCGGAATAGTAAGCTCCTCCCGGCCTTTTGTCAACTAATTTCCGTAGGCGCCCGCCCGGTGCCCCCAAGGTTGCCCGGAGGCATTGAGAATGTCGATACCGTACGACAGATGGTCCTATATTTACCCGCCCCGCCCGAAGACGGCCGTACCGTTCGGCGATATCGTACGCTATGGCGACGGCAGGTGGGAGGCGCAACTAAAGCTGAACGGGACGCGAAACCTGATAACTGTTGCTCCGGACGGCGAGGTGGGTTTCTGGAACAGGCACAAAGCGGCGCACAAGGCCTGGTCCCCCCCGCCCTGGATTGTGGAGGCAGTTCGGGGGCGCTTCGCATGCGGGAAATGGGTCGTAGTCGATTCCGAGTTGCTGCACTCTAAACACGCGTCCGTGAAGGACACGCTGTACCTTTTCGGGGCGCTTGTGCTGGATGGGCGATATCTCGTGGGCCAGACATACGAGGCGGGTTATCGCAGCCTTGTCGCAGCCTGCGGCGACCCGACGCAGGAGGTGCCAGGGTACGGCGGTTTCGTTGCCGAGGTGGGTCGCGGACTCTGGCTGGCTCGCATGATACCGCCCGCCCGCTGGGGCGAGGCGTGGTCCGTCGCGGGGGATAACCCGATCGTGGAGGGTATGGTGCTGAAGCGGGTGGGTGCCAAGCTGGAGTTCGGCCGTTCCGAGAACAACAATGGCTCATGGATGATCCGGTGCCGTAAGTCCACCAAGAACTTTGCTTTCTAGGAGCCGAAGATGCGGTTGCTGAAAATGCTGACGAGTCTCATTGTGCTGCAACGTCCGCTCGCGGCGGTATTGCGATCCGCCCGACCGACTTCCCGCGCGACGAGGGTGGCGTTCTTCACCTTCGGCGCGTTGCTTGTGCTCGGCGGACTTGGCGCGATGCGCGATGGCGGTCGCGGCGGAACCGCCGCCGCGATGATCGCGTCGGGCGGAGCGCTTATCCTGCTGCGGAGGCGCCAACTGCCGAAGACCGATGCCGTAGCAACCCCGCCTGCGGTGGCTTCGGCCGAATCGTGGCAGCCAGTCCCCAAAGCGATGTCAGGCGCGCCGGAACTGCTCCCGTCGGCTTATCTGCGGGCGGGATGGTGCCGCCTCGGTTTGGCGATGAATCAGAGCGGCGACCGGGTCGCGCCAGGTGGTCCCGACAAGCCAATCGCGTGGTCGTTGGCAGGCGCCGCTTTCGCCGCCTTCAGCGAAGTTCGCATGAGCGGCGCATACGAGAGGTGTGTGGCTGAAATCTTGTCCGAGCGAGGAGTCTCGGATCCGGACGATTGGAGTAGCGATCCGCGACGGACGCAGGAAGAGGTGATCGCGGTCGCAGTGGAGGCCGAGAGACGCATGTTTGGAGACAACGCATGTTTGGAGACAACGCATGACCGGAGCAGATGTGGGACGCAGGATTGTTGAACAGCACGACGGCAGGACCGGCGCGGAGCTCGCTGTGTCCATCCTCGCCCGAAGCGACCCGGCTTTGGCCGGACGCCTGTTGGGGATGACCATCGTGAATGCGCACGGCGGCAAGACCGGGCAAGCACTGGCGGAGGCGATGACATGCGCATCGAAGACGACGGAAGCCTTCTGATTCCGCTGCCGGACTGCGATGTCCGGGCGTCCGTGCTGCGGGCGCCCGGCCGCGACGGCCGCGGTGCGTACATGGCCGAAGTGAGTTTTGGCGGAGAGCGTGATTTCGTGGAGACAGCGGACTTCCGCCCCACGGCCGCCGAGGCGATCCGCGACCTCGTGGTGATTTTGGCCCGCCACGGCATTGCGGACATCCCGGCAGTCAGGCCGCGCCTGGTGTACGGCGGAGCTTGGGCGCCCGGGGAGCTGGAGAGGCAGCCCGGTTACAACCCCCGGCGCGACCCGCGGAGCGATTCTGCCCACTCCAGGTTCCTTAATCTCCTGTGGGCCGCCCTCCCGCCCGATTGGCGGGTGCATGCCGAGACACCCAGCGGCGCGAGGCTCCGGTTCACCCGCCCCTCCGGGACGTCGTTCGCGGAGGTGTATTGCGACGAGGCGATCCGGACGGCGGAAAGGGAGGGCTTCCTGTACGAGCTCGCGGTGCACAGCGCGAGGTTGGCCACCGGGGCTTGATAAGGTTTTGACCCGCCGGGACAGGCGGAATGAGCTACCACCGCATATCAGGGCTGCTGCGCACCGCCGGGGGGAACGACGCCGGGCGGACATACCGAACATACGACAGAGCCCAAGTGCAGCGCCAGTGGGACGCCGATGTGGCCCGCAGCCAGCATGAGGACGGCACCAGCTACAGCGGCGAGATAGGCATGCTCGCCGGACCGATTCAGTGGCACGACAAGAAGTTAGGAAGCCTGAGGGAGGCCTGGGACTGGGTCATGGAGACCCACGAGAAGTTCGAGCCGCCCATGGCTGTCTCGTTCGAGCTGGAGGCCGACGTGCCCCCGGCCAAGCTGGAGGCATGGCGGCAGAAGGAGCGGGAGGCCTACGAGGCGTACCAGCGGAAGGTGGGCGAGGTGGTTCAAAGGGCCTTGGCGGCGGGCAAATCCAAACTCCTCCCGGCGTGCCGGGGGTGCGGCAGCAAGCTGAGCAGGGAGCACATCGCGAGAGGCGCCAGGGGCTGGGCGGCGGCGGAGGGCGTGCCGTGCCCCGTGTGCCGCGAGAACCTCCTGTCGGAGGCCGTGCGGAAAAGGATCGAAGCCCTCAAGTCCCGACACGAGGGCCGCCCGGGCAAGGAGCCCCGGGGCAGGAAGACCGGCAAGTACGGCTGGGTCGTCGGCGGCATCGCGCAGTCCTGATTCCCTAGAATCCCACATGAGCAAGAGAGTCGCCGTCGTCGGAAGCCGGGGGTACCCCGACCTCGGGCTGGTCCGGACATTCGTCCGCAGACTCGCCGAGAAGGATTCCGCCGCGACCGTCGTGTCCGGCAACTGCCGGGGCGTGGATCGGGTGGCGGAGAATGCCGCGAGGGCCGCCGGGCTGGGGGTGGTGTCGCTCCCGGCCGACTGGGACAAGCACGGGCCGAAGAAGGCCGGTTTCATCCGCAACGGACAGATTGTGGAGGCGTGCGACGCCGTCGCGGCGTTCTGGGACGGCAACAGTGGCGGCACGGCGGACACCGTCCGGAAGGCGGAGGCCGCGGGCAAGCCGGTCACGGTGTGGGGGCCGGACGGCGAGCGCGTGCGGGGCGGAACCCAGGGCATGCGGCTCCACAAGCTCGACTCGCGGCACGTGAGGGATTGCAGGAAGTGCGGCCTGCACCACACGCGGAGGAGCACCGTGTTCGGGCAGGGTAACCCGGACGCGAGGTTGGTCTTCGTAGGCGAGGCTCCCGGCCACGACGAGGACGAGAGCGGACTCGCCTTCGTGGGCAGAGCCGGGAAGAGGCTCACCAAGCTGATCGAGGGCATGGGCCTGTCCCGGGACGATGTCTTCATCTGTAACATCCTGAAGTGCAGGCCGCCGGGCAACCGGAACCCCGACCCCTCCGAGGCCGCGGCCTGCTCCCCGTACCTCCACAAGCAGCTCGGCATTATCGCCCCCGAGGTGCTGGTGGCCCTCGGCGCCTGCGCGGCCAGGCTGCTTCTCCGGACGGAGGAGCGCATCGGCGCGCTCCGCGGCAGGTTCCACACGCTCCGCCGGCTGTCGGGACCCCCCCTCCCCCTCATGCCCACATACCACCCGGCGTACCTCCTCCGCAACCCCGCCGACGCGAGCAAGGTCGAGGGCGACCTGCGGCTCGTGGCGGAGCGCCTGGGCCTATAAAGTCTTCATCCCCGCCCTTCGGCGGAGGGTGACATGGCAACAAAATGGGAACAGCCGCCCGACTTGACATTCATGGGCGTCGATGTGCGGGTGAGCAACCAGGTCGGCAACCCGGTGGACCTGAGGGTCGTCGCGGACGACTGGCAGTGCAACCAGACGGGGGAGATCTCCAACATTTGGTTCTGGTGCTCCTTCCTCAACGACGTCGTGCCGGTCCCCCCTTTCGGGCTGGTCCGGCTCACCATACACGAGGATGTGCCCTCGGGGCCGTACGGGCACAGTTGCCCGGGGAACATGCTGTGGGAGCGCGACTTCCTTGCTTGGGATGTCATGTTCGCGCCGCAGGGCGGCCCCGTGGTGCCGGGCGAGTGGTTCTTCGACCCCACCCAGCCGCTCTTTCCGTTCCCGGGTGACACGCAGGCATTCCGCGTCGACTGCGCCGTCCCGCCGGGCGAGAGGTTCTTCCAGACCGCCGGGAACATCTACTGGCTGGGTGTCCATGTGCAGTCAGAGGTTGGCCATCCGACCTCCACCACCACCGTGCCGCTGGGGACCACCACGACGCACCCGCCCACCACGACCGTTCCGCCGAATTTCATGATGGGCTGGAAGACGAGCGACCAGCACTGGAACGACGCGGCCGCCTGGTCCGTGAACCCGTATCCCGCCCCGGCCGATTGGTTGGCGCTGGCCTATCCGGGCGGACACCCGATGGACGGCAATCCCATGGACATGGCGTTCGGGCTTGAGACGGAGCCCGCCACCACGACGGCTCCGCCGACCACGACGGCCCCGGCCACCACGACGGCCCCGGCCACCACGACGCCGCCGCCGGCCGGGACGATAGAGTTGCAGCCGGTCTCGGCGACCGGGTGGCACTCGATAGTCGGCAACCAGATTTTCGTGACCCCCGGCAGCCAGATCACCC
>Ga0180434_10004693_pt1 | contig 16491 bp, 23 predicted proteins | sample SS_ome_7_FD_132453 | JGI IMG/M metagenome (GOLD analysis project Ga0180434, IMG submission 132453) | Hypersaline lake sediment archaeal communities from the Salton Sea, California, USA - SS_1_D_2 metaG | ecosystem: Environmental > Aquatic > Non-marine Saline and Alkaline > Hypersaline >...
GACCGGGCCCGCTTCCTGGCCCACCTCCTCCCGGACCACGCGATCGCCAGCCCCGGCCCGCCGGTCCAGCCCCGCCCGGTCCGGCTCCGCGGGATCGTCAACGGACCCAGCAACGCCGGGCCGCACCACGGCCAGAACGCCCTACAAAAGGCCCTCCACGAGGCCAAGCGCCAGGGCCGCTTCGACTGGCTCACCATCGGCGGCCACGCCGGCCCCGAGGACCTGATCTGGTTCTGGGCCTGGTTGCACGTCCCCGAGCTGATCGCCTGGGAGATCCAGAGGAGGCCCTTTGTCGCCGGGCCAAATATCTGCTTCCAGTCCGCCCATCGGCCCTTTTCCGCGGCCGGCGAGAAGCGCGTCTGCTGGTCGCCCCTCTGCCGAGTGATCTTCACCGAGAGCCTCTGGTATGCCCAGCTCATCCAGAAGCACCTCGGCCCCCTAAGCTCCGCCGAGGTCGTGATCTGGCCCTACCCGATCGACCCCCAGCCGGACGGCCCCGTCAACGCCGACTTCGACCTCTTGATCTTCAACAAGCACGGCGGCGCCGCCCTGATCGACCAGCTCCGCGAGAATTTTCCCCGCCACGCCTACCTCAAATATGGGAAGTACCAGCGCCCCCAGCTCTTCGACGCCGCTCGACGTAGCCGCGCGTGCGTCTACATATCCCGCGACGACCGCGGTCCGCTGGCCCTGGCCGAGATCCTCCTGGCCGGCTGCCCGGTCGTCGGCGTCTTTCGAGGGGCCCCGTTCATCGACCAGGGCCGGACCGGCCTCTACGCCGAGGCCCTCGACGCCGCCCACCTCCCGGAGATCCGCCTGGCCGTCGAGGACCTCCACGAATGGGACCGCGAGGCCGTCCGCGAGGTCGCCCTGGGGAGGTTCTCCACCGAGAAGACCCTAGCGACGATCGAGGCCTCGCTCGAGCGAGCCCGGCGGATCTAGCCCGGCGGCCCCGCCCAAGGCCCCAACGCCGCCCGGCGGAGAATCCGGTTTTCCGTCTCCAGCTCCTCGACCCGCTGCCGGAGCCGCTCGGCCTCCACCGGCCGCGGCGTCGCCGCGGCCAGGGCGCCCCCCAGCACAAGCCCGACCAGAAAACCGACCAGAAGACACCCCAGGGCGAACCACCCGCCCCCGGCCCCCCGCCGCCCCTCCCCCCGTGGCGGCGCCTTTGGAAGATAAGGCGGGATCGTCATGGTCCACCCCCTTTCTCCCTTCCACTCTACCCGGCCGGGCAGCGCTCCTCAACCTCGCCCCGACTGAAGGAGCCGGGCCGCCTAGATTCGCTCCAGCATCGAGTGAATCGCCGCCGGTCGCATCCAAGACCGCTGAAGTCGTCGCCACTCGATCGACGGCCTTGTGCCGTTCGGCCCGCGATAGAGCATCGCCGAGGGGGTCAGGCCGAGCTTTACCACGGATTCGAGCCTGTCCGTCGCCCCGTCCAGGCGATCGCCCGGCTGGCCGATCAGGACGTAACACCGAAGCCGGTGGCTCGCCGCCGTAAATCCCGCCTCCCGTAGCTTCCCGGCCGCGACCACCAGAGGCTCCCAGTCGTCCGGCTCGTCATAGGCCAAAAACACGTCGGGCCGTGGTTTCAGGCCGGCGAGAAGCCCGACGTGCCAATCCTTCAGCCGGGCCGCTTCCAGCCCGCCGGCAAACGACACCCGCTTGGGTTGCCGGGCCAGCATCGCGAACACTGCCCGAATATGGGGCTCTGAGCACGCCAGAAGGTTGTCGTCCTGTACGATCCACCCATCGCGAACCGGCAGTTCCCGAAAGCCGCCCTTCCAGGCCCGGCAGAACCAACACCGATTGGGGCAACCCCGCGACGTGATCGTATACCCGTGCCGGAGGAATCGGCCCGGCTCGAAATCTCCCGTCGGCGGTTCGATCGCCGGCCCGCTCATTGTCACGGGTGCGATCCGCTCCCATTCCGCGGCAAGCCGCTCGGCCCGCAGCTTGTCCCAAGTGAAGGTCACCGAGACCTCGACCGCGTCGGCCTCGACGAACAAATCCGGCGACCCGATCCAGGCTGACTCGTCATTCGGCGTCGCCTTCGTCCGTCGCGGAAAAACTCGGATAATTCGCCTCATTGACTTCAGAACACCTCCTGCTCAGGGAGGAGTGGCGCCCCAGCGCCGGAACGTCCCGCGAACCGTGGCTACGTGACCGTTCCAAAATCAAGAGCCCTGATTTCGTCCGGGCCCGGTGTCCTCGGATTCGTACATATCGCCAACCAGCAAAGAGGAAGCAGGCGCCCGGCAATCCGCCCCGCACGTCCTCCTGACTGACGTAGGTGTAATGCCGCAGATCAGGCCAGATCGCATCAGCAATCGCGTCCGCTTGTCGAATGAGCTCCGAGCTTCGCGCTTTTCCTTCATTCCGAAACGCGACGCAGTTGACGCCCGCTTGCGGCTGACCCGTTCGCTGGTCAATGCAGGCATCGCGGAATCGTCGCCAGACGAAAAAAGCATCGCCTGCTGCTGTGCGCAACACAAACGGGTCTCCGGGCCCGACGAACCTGCGTCGCTTTCGCCCATCTGCGTAATTCCTGCTGCTGTAATGCCGCTCGTACATCGCGAGGCATGTTTTATCCCCATCCCGTGTTGCCCACCACAGGGGTTCCATTTTCACAGCCCCTCCCCTCGGGATAGCTCAGGGTCGTTTCAGAACAGCATCCCCGGGCGCCCCATTGGTCGCGGCGCCGGCATCGAGTCCTCGGCCATGATGTCCACGTCCGGCCGCTCCCACTCCCAAAGCCCTTGGGCGCCCCTGGCCGGGATCGGGCCGACGCGGCGAACATTCCGAAGCACCCAACACCAGGGCCCCTCGGTGTGTTCATGGTCTAAGAATACTTGTGGGTCCACCCCCGCCATCAGCAGTCGATCACACGGCCCGGGATCGCGATTTTCGACAGCGTGATGATACACACACGCGACCAGGTCGGCGACCGCGATCACACAGCCGGTTGGATACTTGCTCAACTCCCGGCGGTTGCAATACTGGGTCCCCTTGCCGGCATGGATGGCCAGCTCACCGCGGTAATCCGTAGCCCAGACCCGATTCTCCACCCACTTCTCGCCCGAGGCGATCAGCGATGCAAACGGCTGGGAAATCGTTAAGGCTCGCATGTCTACCACCTCCTGTCTTGTTTGTCAGTTGCCCAAGCGCCGGAACGTCCCGCGCGTGGTGGCGACCTGCCAGCCGTCGGCAAACTCCACGAGAAACTTCCCCCGCCGAGCAACCAACAACCGGCACGGCTGCCCGTATCGGTCCGGTAGGAAGCGTCGTCCAACCCAAATATGTCCCATCCCGCCCACCGGGCAAGGCATCGGCCGGCGAGTGCCCGGCAAATTGTGCTTCGGGTAACACCCATCACGGCGCAGGCGGACTCGCCGTCCGCAGTTTGGGCACGCGTTTTTCCCATCGCCCCGCGTCCACAGCTCCCCCGTCGGCGTCAGCGCGTGGTGCGGGCCTGCGTGCCCCTCGTCGAGGCCACAGCGCAGTCCATCCGGCGAAACTGACATACAGCGATCTGGCATGATTCACCTCGTCTGGTTATTTCGCTGCTCGGCCCCTTTTTCCTCGCCCAGATTACCTCCTCCCAGTCGATCCGCGGCGCGCCGTTTTTCTCGGCCAGTCGTCTTTTAGTGCTTCCTCGATTGATCTATCGGGTGTAAGCGGAAACTTCCACGTTTTCCGCCCCGTTTGGGGTGTTTTCGCCAAAGTCCCGGGCGGCCCGGTCCGGCCCGAAACTCCGCCGGACCGGGCCGCAAGTCCTTCCAACGTCCGGGCTTCGGGTGTTGTGTCGCCCGCCGACCCCCTCCTGACCCCACCCTCCACGGCCTCCAAAACGCCTACAATCGCGTGTCCATTAGCCACCCTAGCTACTCGACAAATTCGGGGTGCCAGATTGCCCAGCTTTACGTCGAAAGCGACTCGCGCATCGCCGGTGGTTTCGCTCAAACACCCTCGCCGCCGCGAGGTACATATCGAGATTGATCAGCAAGGCGAATCGCTGCTTTTCCCCGCAGCCCAGGCACTCCATCGCGTAGGCGTCCACGCCTTTCGTCGCGTCGTGTATGACGATCCACGATCGATCCGCCATGGGCGCAACTCCTCCTGCCACCTACCCTTACAACCCCTATAAATGGCACCCTTTTCGGTGGGTGTTTACTAGCTCGCGAGGCTCATAACCTCGAGGTCGCAGGTTCAAATCCTGTCCCCGCCACTCCGAGGCCGGCGGCACCCGGCTTTGCCGGTGATTTAAGCGTCACGCCGCCGGTCTCGGCTTGACCCTTCTACCGCCCAGAGTGTATACTACGGAGCATGGAAATGCAACCCGAAGAACTCGTCGTCACCATCGGCCGCAACATCCGGAAGCGCCGAATGGAACTTGGTTTGACTCAAGTGGATCTCGCCGAACGCCTCGGGATCACTCAGACGTACCTCTCGGACGTCGAGCAAGGCAAACGGACGCCGCGGACGCCGCGGCTGGCTAAGTTCGCCGAAGCGCTCGAGGTCAACCCCACCTATCTCGTTGACCCACAGCCAGTTGCCGCCGTCTGAGATTTCCTCGAAATCCCGGGTTGACACTTACCGCTAAACGTGTATATTAGCCGGTGAAGATGATCACCGGCACTTCTGAGCCGCCTCTGCGGCGTCCCGGGCGTGCCCCAACCGGAAGAACCGTGCCAGTCAGGACGACTGGCAGGCACGGATCGCTACAACCGGGTAGGCCATGACCATTTCTGGTCGGCATTTTCGCGCGGACCTCGGGATAAGCTACCTTTGCGATAGTGATTCGAGGTCGCGGAGGGCAGACCGTGAACCAACAGCCCCTAATGGGATTCCTACAAAGGACTTACGTCCCCTCGCACGGGATCTCGGAGAAGGCCGCAAAACAGATGGCCGTAGCGGTCAGGGCCTTCGAGCGCTACCTCGACCGGCCGCCCCTGCTCGAGGACCTGACCGAGATCCAGGTCCGGGACTTCCTGGCGGCCTACGGCGACGGCCGCGCGGCGGCCACGGTCAACAGCAAGCGGCGGGATCTCTTGTCGCTCTGGCAGGCCGCGGCCGCCGACGATCTGATCACCGAGCCCAACCGCCGGCGGGTCCCGCGACGCAAGCAGCCGAAGCGGATCCCCGAAGCCTGGACCCTCGAGGAACTGGCCCGGCTTCTTCGCCGCCTGGCCGAGCTCGACTACGAGATCGCCGGGACCGGGATTCCGGCCGCCGCCTACTGGACCTCAATCGTCCTGGCCGTCTTCGCCAGCGGGTGCCGGATCAGCGCGCTGCGGAGCACGACGTCGGCCGACTGCGATCTGGCGGCCGACCCGGCCTACATCGTGGTCCGCGCCGAGTTTCAGAAGACCGGCGAAGACCGGATATATCCACTCACGCCGGAGGCGGCCCGGGCGATCGGCCTACACTTCGACCCCAACCGCGAGCTGGTCTGGCCGTGGCCGTTCTCCCCCGAGTATTTTTGGAAACGGTTCCGCGGGTACGTCACCGAGGCCGGGTTGATGCCGACCCGCCGCGGCCTCGACCTCTTCCACAAGCTCCGGCGCAGCCATGTAACCTACCTGGCGGCGACGGCCGGCCTGGAGGCCGCGCGGCGATCGGCCGGCCACACCGACGCGCGGTTGACGCGGGCCAGCTACATCGACCCGCGGATCCTGCCCAACGATCCCGGAATCTCGGCGCTGCCGACGATTGGGCGATAGCGCAGACCCGGCCCGGCGGCGCGGGCGGCCTGGCGCCGCGGCAGAAACCGCGCCGCCGGCCTGGCCCTCTTCTTACTTGTTGGAGCGCGGCGGCGGAGAGGAGCTCCGCTTATGCGCATTCAGCCGACCGCCCGCCACGGACCGGCGGACGCCACCGCACCCGGCCTCGGCGAGGGATCGTCGAGGCCGGGTTATTCTAACTAGGAGAAACCATGCCCACGGATCAATGCGTGGCGTTGACGAGCGAAACGCTACACCAGCTCGATCGCGGGAAGTTCTCGGCGACGCTGGAGGCGGCGCTGCAACGGGTCGTGCAGGATTGCATCGATCGGCCGACCGACGATCGGACGCGCAAGGTGATCGTCCAGTTCGACGTGGTCCCGACCTACGAGGAAGAGGATCGCGTGGTCTACTGCGACGGGGCCAAAGCCAAGTACCAGGTTCGCGCACGGCTGCCGGATTGGGAGAGCAAGCAGCTCGACTTCGGCGTGCAGCGCGACGGCAAGCTGCTGTTCAACGAGGACGCGCCGGACAACCATCGTCAGAGCACGATGGAGTTTGAGGACGCGGACCAGGTACGGAGTAGGTGACCGCTGTCCTTTTTCCAAAAGGAGACGTGTGTGATGAATGGACTGACCAAGGAAACGTTCGACGCGATGGTGAAGGTGGCGCAAGACGCCCAGAGCCCGAAAGCTCTGGCCGTGGACCATCCGCGGAAGGCGTATTTCCAGCGGGGCGACCAGACGGAGGTGATCGACCTGCCTCCGCCGTTGCGTCAATCGAAGGTCCGCAATCTGGAAGGGATCATCGACGCGGCGCAGGGGGACGCGGCGAAAAAGCCGGTGGTGTGGCACGACGACGATGGTGTTCGGCTTGTGCTCGACGACGCGGACCGCCGCGACGTGGTTACGCTCCCTCTGACTCACGCGAGGCCCTTCGCGATCCTGGTCGAGTTGGAGTCGGCGGTGAAGCCGATGGATCAACGGCGGTTCGTTCGGTTGCTCCGGTTCGAGCTGGGGGTGGCCGCGGTGACGGTCGCGCCGTGGCGCAAGCTGGAGTGGTCGCAACAGAAGGCGGCACAGGGCGAGATCGCGCCGGGTCGCGACCGGTTGGGCAGCGATATCCAAGGCTCGGTCAAAGGGGCCTCGGATCTGCCCGAGGAGCTGCTAATCCCAGTTCCGCTCTACGACCAGCTCGGCGAGCGATCGAGTTACCCGGTCCGCTGTGCGATCGACCTGGACGTCTACAACGAGCAGATCGTGCTGATGCCGCTGCCGGGCGAGATTCAGGCCGTCATCGACGAGCATCAGGCCTCGATTCACGAGCGGCTTGTCGCGGCGCTGGACGGCGTGCCGGTCTACTACGGCTCGCCGTGAAGGGGGTTGCCATGATCGTCATTCGCACCCGGCGGGAGACGCGGCAGGCGTGCCGGTTCGAGGGGAACGAGGCGATGGCGGCGATCGGCCGGGCGGCGCGGGCGCTGGAGACGTCGCCGCGGCGGGTGATCGAGCGGATGCGGGCGGGGGAGGAGGTCCGGACGTCGTTTTTCACGTACCGGCTGGACGGATACGTAAGCGACGGGTGACACCATCTAAACCGAAGGAGAAACCATGAGAATCGCCACGATCCAGATCGAGGGGCTAACGCCCTATTCCCAGTCGAAGGCCCTCCAGTCCGAGAAGGAAAAGAACGAAAGCCACGACGACCACAGCCGCCGGGTCTGGAAAGAACACCTGCATACGGCCGCCGCCGGCGACGTCACGATCCCCGCCGTTGCCATCCTTCAGGGCCTCGCCGACGCGGCGAGCTACCTCGGAAAGGGTGGCGGCCTCAAGAAGAAGGGGTCCGCGACCTGGGCCCAGAATTTCACCTGCGGCCTGGCCGTCGCCCACGGCCCGAAGATCGGCCACGGCGCCGACGACGCCCGGATCGAGCCCGTCTACTCCCACGCCAACGGCCAGCGAGGGAGCGGGAAACGAGTCTGGCGACATTTTCCGATCTTCGACGAGTGGTCCGCCGTGCTGGTGATCCACATCCTGGACGACACGATCCCCGAAGACGTCTTCGCCCGCGTCGTCGAGGCGTTCGGCCTGTTTATCGGCGTCGGGCGCTACCGCCCGCAAAACGGCGGCTACCTCGGCCGCTTCACCGTCAAGAAGCTCGAAATCTCGGAGACATAACCCGTCCCATCGCCACGCTCCGCCGCGCGTCGCTTCGCTGCGCAGCGCAGCGCTCCGCAACGCAACGTCTTAACCCAAACCATGACCACGACCACCGCCGCACCGCTTCGCATCGCAGCGCACCGCTCCGCGGCGCGTCGCATCGCTTCGCAACGCAACGTCCTAAACCAACGGAAGGAGGAACCATGTTCCAAAAAGGCCAAAAGCCCCAACCGCCGCATCCGGACGCCGAGGTCCTCCGCCAACTGGTGAAAACCAGAATGAAGCCCGGCGGCGACCTCGGTTACGAGGAGCTCGAAAAGGCCATCGGGCAATCGGTCCGCGGCGACTCGCCGGGCTACCGCCGACTGGCGACCGCCATCCGCCTGCTCGCCGAGCTCGACGCGATCAACGTCGTGGTTGTCCCGGGCGTCGGGATCCATTACCAGACGAGCGTCGAAACCCTGGCCCGCAACCAACAACGCGACATTCCCGCCGCTCGCCGCAAGGCCCGCAAGGCCGGCCGGGCGCTGCGGAACGTCAACCCGGACGACTTCGACGCCGACCAAAAGGCCGAATACTTCGCCGCCCGGATGCTTAACAACGTGCTCTATGCGGCCACGCGAGCCGAGTCGAAAAAGAAGCTCCTCGCCGCGGCCAAGGCCGCGCCCGAGGTCCTGCCCATGGCGAAGGCTTTGGAGATCTTGAAAAACGGAGGATAACCGGCGCTCCGCATCGCCACGCCACGCTACGCGTCGCTCCGCGGCGCATCGCGCCGCCCCGCGCCGCTTCGCAACGCAACGTCTTAACCCAAACCATGACCACGACCACCGCCGCGCCGCGCCGCGACGCACCGCTTCGCTCCGCATCGCGTCGCTCCGCAACGCAACGTCTTAACTCAGACCATGACCATGACCATGACCACCGTCGCGTCGCCCCGCGTCGCTCCGCTCCGCGGCGCAGCGCAGCGCATCGCCGCGCCGCGCTCCGCTTCGCTCCGCAACGCAACGTCTTAAACCAAACCATGACCACGACCACCGCCGCGCTACGCTCCGCCGCGCTCCGCATCGCCACGCTCCGCAACGCAACGCAACGTCCCTAACATGAAGGATGCCCCATGCTCGTCTTGTCCAGAAAACCGGGCGAATCCGTCCGCGTCGGTCCGTCCCTGATCCGGATCCTCGGCCCCGCCTCCGCCGGGCCGATCAAGCTCGCGATCGAGGCCCCCCAGGACCTGAAAATCACCCGGCCCGAACAACACGAAACCGAAGCCCCCAAGGACCCATGAGCGTAACCCTGCAAACCGCCCACGGGTCCCTCGACCCGTTCGCCCCCTCGCCCGGGATGATCCACCCCGGCGACCTGGCCGCCGGCCTGGCCATCCGCTACCGCTGGCCCGGCGGGGTGGGCCGCTCGACGGTGGCCCAGCACTCCGTCGAGTGCTCGATCCGGCTGGCCACGCCCGTACACGAGGCCCCGGAGCTCGCCGCCTGGGGCCTCTTGCACGACGCCGCCGAGGCCTACCTGCCCGACGTCCCGGAGCCGCTGAAAAAGCATCTCGGCTGGCTCACCGGGGCCCATTTTGTCCGTTTCGAGATCATCGAGGGCCGGATCCTCCGCGCGGTGGCCTCGCGTTTCGACCTGCCCTGGCCGATCCCCGACGAGGTCCTCGACGTCGACCTCCGCCTCCGCGCGACCGAGTTCCGCGACCTCTTCCGCGGAAAACGGCCGCCCAACGTGGAGGCCGTCGAGGCCGAGCCCTACGACGTCCCGCTGGCCCGCCGCTGGTCGGCCGAACAAGCCGAGGCCGCCTGGCTGGCCCGTTTCGAGGCCATCTTCGGCCCCCCCGCATGATCTGACCGTTTCCCACTACCACCACAACGCGAAGGAGAAAGGATGAGCGAAAACGGAAAGGCCCGCAAGGCCAACCGCCTCGCGCCCTTGCAGATCCGCGATCTGCTGAATTGGCTCGAGGCCCACTGGCCGACGATCGAGTCGACCCGGCCGAGCCTGGCCGAGGCCGTCGCGCACTACAACGGCCGGCTGCCCGTCGGGATGAAACCGGCCACCGTCGGAAACCTCCGCGGCGCCATCGCCGAGCTCGGCCGGGCCTGGCCGACCAGCCACGCCGCCGCCGCCGCCCGCCGAAACGCCGGCGCCGAGAAACGCCTCGCCCTACTGGCCCTCGAGGTCCGCCGCGTCATTGGCTGGGTTACCCAAGCAAGGAACAAGCTCTGGATCGACAACATCGACCCGTTCGAGTTCTCCCCGGAATTCGAGGCCCTCTTCCCGCCGCCGGGCCGACCGGACCCCATAGAAACGCAAACCGAGCTCCCCCTGGCCCGGGCCGCCGAGGCCGACGAGTCCGACCGCCCCGCGACCACCGCCGCGCCGTAGGAAGCCCTCGCGATGGACGGATCCAAGCTCGCCGCGACGTCGCAACCCGCTCGGCCGCCCGCTCTGCCGGACCCGCTCGAGGGGTGGCCGCGGATGCGATCCGAGCCGCGGCGGATGTTCGCGATCCTCTGGGCCTCCGCCGGGTCCCGCCCGGGCGCCGTCGAGGTGACCTGGCCCGGCCTGGTCGCCGCCGCCGGATGCTCCGAGCGATCGGTCCGCCGCCGGCTCGCCACGCTCGAGGAAGCCGGCCTCGTGGCCCTGGAAAAAGTCCGCGGGGGGGCGACGATCCGGGTCGCCGACCCGGCTGCGGTCCGGTCCGAGCTCTGCCTGGTCCACGCCGGCCCGATCCAGCGCCGCCTCTTCGACCTCGACGACGACGACCCGCCGGCGCTGGCGATCTACCGCGAGGAGGCCACCGACCCCCCCAATTATCCGCCGGCGGTTAGTGGCGCAACCGCCGGCGGTTATGCGCAACCGCCGGCGGTTAGTGCGCAACCGCCGGCGGTTATTCGGGGGGTATGTAACGAAACACACCTTATACCCGCGCGCGCAGACGGTCTTAGACGGTCTAAGACGGTAGTCGGCGCCGGCGCCGGCGCCGTGGACGTGGACGGCGAGGAACCGATCGACGTAAGACTCGAGGAGGTCGGCCCGCTTTGTGGCCGCCTGGTCCGGATCCTCTGGCCCAAAGGCCGCCGCGAGCCACTCTCCCCGGAGGACTGGTCCCTGGTGACCAAGGCCGCATGGATTGCGATCCACGACCTCGGCGAGGCCTGGCTCCTCGACGCCGCCGACGCGGCCGTCCGGCGAGGCCGCCGGCGAATGGCCTACCTCCACCAGGCGCTGGCCACGACGCTCGCCCAGGCCCGAGGCCGGGACGTCGAAACGGCCGAGGACCGGGACGTCGCCCGGATGGAGTTCTGCCGCGAGCTGAAATGCCTCCGGCTCCCGCCGAGGCCGCCGCCAATCCGCCGACCAAAGGCCGAGGACCATGCCCACGAAGATTGAATGGGCCGACGAGACCTGGAACCCGGTTACCGGTTGTAGCCACTCCGGGACGCCCGGGTGTGACAACTGCTACGCCCGGCGCATGGCCCACCGGCTCCGCGGCCGCTTCGGCTACCCGGCCGGCGAGCCCTTCCGGGTGACGTTCCACCCCGACCGCCTCGACGAGCCCCGGCGCTGGCGCAAACCCCGCTGGGTGTTCGTCTGCTCCATGGGCGACCTCTGGCATCCCGACGTCGACCCACTCGACCGGGCCGCCGTGATCCGCGCGACCGCCGCCGCGCCCCAACACCAGTATCTCTTCCTGACCAAGCGCCCGGAGCGGATGGCCGCCGAAATCGAATGGCGGCGGAGCCCCAACCTCTGGGCCGGGACGTCGATCGAGAACGCCGACGCCATGGTCGAGCGGCTCGAGCCGCTATTGAAAACCCGGGCCGCCCGCCGTTTCGTGTCGTGCGAGCCTCTGCTCGGCCTGGTCGACCTGAAGCTCCGCTACTGGGACGAGTTGAGCCGCCGCAAGATCCGCTGGGTGATCGCCGGCGGCGAGACCGGCCCCGGGGCCCGGCCCACCGATCCGGTCTGGGCCCGCCACCTCCGCGAGGATTGCGCCGAGGCCCGCGTCCCCTTCTTCTTCAAGAGCTGGGGCGACTGGCTCCCCATCGAGGATCCCCAACTCGACCCGCTTCGCGGCCCGAGGTGGAAACGGGTCGGAAAGAAATACTCCGGCGCGCTGCTCGACGGCCACGAACACCTCGCCCGCCCCCAACCCCCCCGCGCCCCATGCCAGCCCGCACAAAAACGTTCGGCGTCCGCCTGACGCCGGCCGAGCTCTCCGCCTGGCGCGTGCTCTGCGCTGCGCGCCGCCAGCACATGACCCACCGCGTCGTGGAGATGATCCGGGCCGAGATCCTCGCCGACCCGCCCGCGCGCCGCCACCTCCTCGAGGCCGAGTCCGCCGCGGCCGCCCGCGAGTCCGCGCTGGAATAGACTTGACGCCCTCGCCGTTTCTCTCTCCGCTACCGATGAGGGAGCCCCATGGTCGCCACACCGACCCCATCTCGACCCGCCGGGTCCGACGTCCGCCGCTACGCCGACGTCCGCGACCAGATCCGCTCGGCCGATCTGCTGCTCTGGCGGCCCGGCCGGCTCCACGGCCGCCTGATCGCCGCGGTCGGCCGGGGCACCTACTCCCACGTCGAGTCGGCCGTCTGGTGTGGCCACGTCCTCCTGTCCGTCGGCATGGTATTCGGCGGCGGCCGCGCCGTGACCCTTTCGAGCCAGGTCGAGCGATACTCCGGCCGGATCGACTGGTTCCGCGCGAACCCGCAAGGGCGCTGGCCCGAATACGATCGCCTCGGCGCGGCCGCCGCCTTCCTGCGCATGGCCGGCCGGCCCTACGGCTTCGCCGGTCTGCTCGCCGCCGCCCTGCGCCATACGTCCCTGGTCCGGCTGCTGGGGGCCCTCCGCGTGCCCGGTTTCCGGGCCCTCTGCCGACCGCCGGCCGACACGATCAACGGGACCACGCCGGCGACCTGCTCCCACGCCCGCGCGATCGGCGACCGCCTCGGCGGAAACGTCGACCCCGTCCCCAACCTGGCCGACCCCTGGACCGAGCCGGCCGACCTGGCCCGCTCCCCCTTTTTCGCCTACGCCGGGACCCTGATCTGGTGATTCTTGACTCGAAAGCGCCCTTCGCGAGCGACCAGGCCCCCTCCGGCACCCTCCGGGCCCCCCTGCCCACCGGGGGTCTGGTCGCCTTTTCCTCCCCCCATAGTGGAGCCTCGACCATGGCCCGAAAATCCCTAATTGCCGCCGTCGCGCTGCTGCTGTTGTGTCTGCTGGCCGCCGTCTGCTCGGCCCTGACCGGCGCCGCTTGCCGGGTGACGTCCGGGAGAAATGTCGGGTCCGGCTGCTGCTACGAGGTCCGCGACGGCTACGCCTACGTCCTCTCTGTCGCCCACAACGTCCCCGGCCACGGCCCCGACGTCGCCGTCGAGTTCCTGGCCGCCGGGAAAGCCCCCGCCGAGGTCCTCCGCCGCGACGCCGCCCGCGACGTCCTCACGCTCCGCGTCCCGCTGGCCAAGCTCCGCGCCCGCCCCAATGCCCTCCCGCTCGCCCCGGCCGACTGGTGCCCGACGCCCGGCGAGCCCCTCTACTCGATCGGCTGGCCCTACGGCGAGGGCCCGCGGACGTTCACCGCCCGCGCCGTCGGGACGTTTTCCGGCCGGCTGAAAAACGGCGGCCGCGAGATCCCCCTGGCCGCCCTACAATTCCGGCCGACGGCCGAGCTCGGCCGGAGCGGAGCCGCGCTGGTCGACGCAAAAGGCCGGATTGTCGGCCTCATTCGGATGCAGCTCGGCAATCGTCCCGTCGAGCCGCTGGCCGCCAAGGACGGCCTCGCCGTGCCGGTGACCCACCTCTGGACGGCCGCCTATGACTGCCGGGACGGCCTTTGCGTGCCACGCGAGGGCCGCGCCGGCGTCGAATGGCGAGGCCCTCGAGGGGCCGAGTTCAAGGCCGGCCGCGAGTGGTCCGCCGGGACGGGACCGCCCCCGACCGTCCCGCTCCCCCAGCCTACCCCCGCCCCACGGGTCGACCTGGCCCCGCTCGAGCAACGCCTCGACGTCCAGACCGAGGTCCTCAATCGGGGCCTCGCCCAGATCGCCGATCTGCTCGACGACCGGCTCCCGCTCACCCCGGAGCCCATCCCCCCCACTATACCGATCGTCGTCCCCGATCTGGTCCCCGAGCCGGAGCCCAAGCCGTCCCCCGCGATCGACGCCGACGCGATCGCCGCCCAGGCCGCCCAGGAGGCCGCCAGGGCCGCCAGCGAGGCCGCCGGGGCCGCCGTCGAGCAGAAGACCTCCCGGACCCGCGAGCTGCTGGAGGGCCTACGCACGGAGCTACGGGGCCTGGCCGGCGACCGGGAAACCCTCCGGGCCCGAATCGAGGAGCGCCTGGCCGGGATCCGCCTCGAGCTGGGCGCCGACGCCCCGACGCCGGAGATCCTCCGGGCCTACGCCCGCGACGTGCTCGACGAGAAGCTCGCCGACGGGTCCCTGGGTATGTCCGCCGGCAAGCTCGCCGCGGGGGCCCTGGGCCTAAGCGGCCCGGTCGGCCTGGGCCTGGTCGGCGCCGGATGGCTGATCGGCCGCCGGCTGCGCCGCCGGATCCGCCGGAAGCGCAACCCCGACGGGACCGTCGAGGAGGTCGAAGAAAACCCTTAGCCGGCGGAGAGGGCCCTGGCGAGCCCTCCCCGCCGCCCGACACGCCACCCGCCCCGCCGCCGGCCCCCGCCCCGCCGCCGGCCCCCGCCCCGGACCCGGAGCCCCCGAGCGATGCGCTCCGCGATCGGCTACGCCGGGCCGAGGAGGAGGCGGCCCGGGCCAAACAAGAGGCCGACGACCGCCTCCGGGCCAAGCTCGCCGAGGCCGACCGGCGGCGCCAGACCGAGCTCGACGAGCTCCGGGCCCGATTCGACCAGGACCAGGCCGCCCCGCCGGCCGAGGAGCCCAAGCCGGCCGTCGGCTGGAGTGAACAGACCACGACCCGCAATCGCTACGTCCCCGTCGCGACCACCGACCAGGAGGCCGAGGCCCTCAAAGAGGCCCTCGCCCGCTATACCCGGGCCAACCCCCACGCCGCCGGTGTTGCGGCCGCGATCGAGAGCCTCGCCGGCCAGATCCAGCACGGTCGCCAGGCCGCCGAGCGCATGGGAGTAAGGCCCACCGAACCGCCCCCCACCACACCCCCGGAAACCGTCGAGGTGAAGTGATGCCCGTCCCCGTGAGAACCGTCGCCGACGCGGCGGCCAAGATCCAAACCCACGCCACCAGCTACGCGACCCGCTTCGCCGCCGCCGAAGAGGCCCGCGCGGAGCTGATCGCCGCCGTCCGCGACCTGATCGACTTGGGCGGCCAGATCGCCGGCGGCCTGGCGGCCCCGGCCGACCAGCCCGTCGTCGGCCCCTCCTCGACGTCGCCCGCAAGCTCCAGCTCTTCCGGCCCCACGTCGTCGGCCGACACGACCGAAGAAACCACGCCGACCGCATAGCCGCGGCGGCCTCCCCCTTTTCTACTCCTCCACCCCTCCCCCTCGAGGTCCAACTATGTCGGAAGCCCACCACATTTTCGGAAGCGATCGCCCGCTCCTTTACGACGTCGAGCCCTGGTCGCGCCTGGGGTTCGCCGTCCCCAACTGCGGCGACAACGTGGGGACCTTGTCCCTGCCGATCCACCACCTGGCCGACCAGGTGGGCAAGGCCCAGCTCTTCATCATGACCCACATCGACGCCCAGCGCACGCAACCGCCCAGCCCGAACACGCTCGACCGGGTCTGCAAAGTCTGCAACCGGGTTAAGGCCGTGTTGGCCGGACGCCAGAAGACCTACGCCGATCTGCGGATCGAGGAGGGCCACGCCTCGAGCGATCTGCGGCCCTGGTCGATTCACCCCGTCCCCTACTTCGCCTCGGCCATCGTCCGGAATCCATGGCTCGCGGAATACAACCGCTTGACCATGATCGCCTTGACCAACGTCTACCAGCACAGCGACAACAATCTCGCGCTGACCGTGACCGAGAAGTTCGCGACGGACATCTGGCAGTATTTCCGCGAGGTCGTGATCCTGGTCGGCACGGAGCTGCTCGGCCTGCCCGGCGAGACCGTCGTCGATCCCGACTTCGTCTTCCCCGCCCATCCCCATGAACAGTACAACCCCGAGCCGTATATCCTCAACTTCGAGACGCTCGACACGCCCGGGCCGGTCCAAAGCCGCGCGACCGAGGACGATATACGGCCGCTGTTCGAGGGCCTGCCGGCCAATCTACTCGCGGAACAGGGGGTGCTCAAACAATACCCGGTCGGCGAGGGGATGCTCGGCTGGTCCGGCTCCCCGCTGCCGGCGGCCGCCAGCGCGCCGGGAACCGCCGACGGCTCCGGGATCGGCCCGGCCGGCCGGACCATCGGCGAGCCCATGATCTGATCGACGGAGGCCGGTCGCCATGATGCTAGGTCTGTGTGCCGCCGTGCTGGGCGGGTTCGCCGTCTGGCGAATCGCCGGCCCAACAGCCGCGGCCGACGACGGGCTGGCGATCGGCCTCGCGTCCATCCTCCTGACCAAGGACTAGACCACGCCGCCCCGACGGGCAGGCGACACCCCCCCCTGGGGGTCCTACGCCGCCTTTTTCCGCCCAACGGGACCCTATACA